>Ga0302155_10000076_pt1 | contig 79519 bp, 114 predicted proteins | sample I_Bog_N3_1_FD_193508 | JGI IMG/M metagenome (GOLD analysis project Ga0302155, IMG submission 193508) | Peat permafrost microbial communities from Stordalen Mire near Abisko, Sweden - I_Bog_N3_1 | ecosystem: Environmental > Terrestrial > Soil > Wetlands > Peat | place: Sweden: Abisko, Stordalen... | reverse complement strand
GGCCCAGGATCAAAAGCGGGTGATCAAGGGGCGAGGTGGCCGTGAGATCTGCGGCAAAATGATCAGGCTGTGGTGAGTGCGTGCCCGGTCGGGTTCGCCCGGAAATTTGCCGGTGATGCCCAGGGTGCTGGGCGCGACCACGGCGGCCAACTCGATCCAGCACGCCGAGCTGGCCCAGGATCAAAAGCGGTTGATCAGGGCCGACAGAGATCACTTACTGAGCAGTAAATCACCCTGCCCCTACAACCGATTTTATAAGGAAATGCCAGATGGCCGCACCAAAAATTTTTACACAACAACAGCTTGAAGATGCGAAAAAATCACTGTCGGAATTGCCGGACCTGAGTCCAAATAAAATCCCGCAGTCCGAATTCCTGGAGGCGCTAAAGGACCAAATAATCACGTTATCCACCCAAAAAGGCTACACACCGACGGAGATAAAATCAGCCCTTTCTGGCGTCGGATTGTCTGTCACCACTAGGCAAATTGGTGAACTGATCAGCGTTAACGGAAAAAGGCGGGGGCCGTCTAAAAATAGCTCAAAGATTCCTGCGTCTGAGCAGAAATAAGCCACTGACCCTACTACCTCGTATTCTAGTTGGCGGCCTCGCTGGGGCCGTCTTCGCTGATAGCTGCTCGATCAGGACAATAGACGTTCTACACGTCATTTAGGATCGGGAAGCCAGCCGTTGAGCCCAACGTATATTGAAAGACTGAGATCTTTGATCGCCTCACTCAGTTCCTCATTCTCACGGCTTTTATCCTGGGCTTGCGCCACTTTCCTCATGACCTCTGCCACGTCCTCAAGGTGATTGCATATCTCACTGGGCAGGCACAAATTGGCTGATTTCCACCCCTCCGGTACGGCCTTCATATGTCGCCGCACACGTATCATCAGCTGGCTAACAGACTGCTTGGTCATGCCTACTTCAGTAGCGGCTTCTGGAATGTTTGCCCCCATAACCAGCACCTGCCTAGCAGCCGCTAAGGACTTTTCGGAATACCCACGGCCTGCGCCTTTTGACGCCAGATTGGCCATTAAGCGTTCAAAATCTTCGGCGCTCATTTCCCCCGTATTAGGCGTTGGCGCAATGAGACGGATCAGCTGCGCAATTTCCGCTGGCAGAAAGTCTTTCTTGATCTGCGCGGCTGCCGCCAGCAGTCGCGCTTCATTGTTGGTGGTCGTTGCCATGCGGTGTCCCTCTCGAAAATATTGTCTTGTAACCTTCACTTGTCGATCTGTATGATCGGCCAGCTAATTCCAAATCTCCTGCAGAGTCTGGGAAGCACCAGGTCGAGAGCCTTGCCGGGCTCTCGGCCTTTTTATTGCCAATTTGAAAGTATGGGATCAGGGCAGCCCTGACCCTATACCGTGTAGTTACGCAGCGCGGCTCTCTGCCTTAGACCCAGCCTTCTCACGTTTCTTGGGTGCCGGTTTTGCACTCTGTACGCGTATCAGTGACGGCACCCAACCTGATCCAGCAAGGCGCGACTCGGCTTCCTGTGCAAGTGCACCTTTTTTCATTGCCAGCAGTGCGTTGCGATCATCATCCCCACCAATTTTACCCGCCTCAACCAAAGCTTCGATAATCAAATCCTTGGACACCCTACCCAGGTAGTTGCTCGCTGTCGGAGCGAAGTGATCTGCCATATTCAAGCCCAAGGCTTCCAGAAATTTTGCGGACAACCCGCCCGCGTCGGTAGCAAGACTGACAGACCGCGCCACTGCATACGCCAGAAGTTTATCCAGGTCTGCAACGCTCATTGCTTCCAGCGCATCCCACAGTTCGCCGTGTTCCTGCGGCAGCTCCTTAACGAGACCTTCACCAAGCGCCACGAAGTCACCACCTTTAGCCTGACCGGCTTCATCACTGATTACGCAGTAGGTCCGAGTGCCATAACCGTTCGTTACAGACATGTCAGTTGGGGCAGCGGATGGGGTGTTACGGATTGAGGTTACGAGCTGGCAGACAAGAAGAATTTTCGCCACCTTGGCGTTCGTCGCCGCGACGAATTGCGCCGCCAAATTGCGGTGCCCCAGCAGCGAACGGCGAAGCGCGTCGCTAATAGCATCGGCCTTCCGACCTGCCGATTCTGTTTCACGACCGCCGGAAATACTTTGCCCGTCTTCCAGGAGCGAGGCGACCTTGGCACGATCTGCGCTGCGCACAAGCCCACGCTCGATCCGAAGCTGACCATGCTGTAGAACCACCAGTGCACCAGCATGCTCCATCACCTCAGCGGCATAGACCACTGATGAACGTTGCAGATCCGCAATTTCGCTCTCTAGCCGTTCGATGACCTCATCCAGGGCATCGAGACGTGCTTCGTATTCGTCAGTCCGATCACCCTTCTCCATCAAATCCTCGACAGCGGTTTGGGCGTCTTCCAACTCTTTTTCTAACGCAGTCAGTTGTTGTTTCGCACCATCGGACAGCTCCACAGTTTTCCTGGGTGCTTTGCCCAAGCGATCAAAAGTGGTGTAGTCCCACTGCGGCCAGACCTCGACCCAGCCCCACCCCTCAGTTCCCACTTCTTCCGAATGTTCGTGCAATTTCTCGTCAACCAGCCTATCCAGAAGCGCACTGTCTTCCAGAATCACCCCCTCCCCTTCGGAGGCAAACAAGTCACGACGTACCATCCCACCGGCTTTCTCGTATGCCTCAACTCCGCCAATGAACACCACACGCGAATCCTTAGCGGCCTCAACTTCGGTTTCAATAACCGCTCGCCGCAACGCGTGTGGCTCTTTGTTCCATGTCTGATGTCGAACACGGGACCACACTTCAAGCTGACGGACATGATTATCGGTGGAGCAAAGCGCAATCAGCTGATCGGTGCTCATCAACCCCTCTCGGAAATCTGCCAACAGAGCAGGCGCAGCTGCACGCAGCTTCAAGCGGCGCTCCACGACCAGAGGTGTCACACCGAAACCATCGGCGATACGATCAATGGTCCAGCCCTGTTCAACCAAGGACAAGAAGGCGTCGTATTCGTCGGCCGGGTGCATTGCCTCGCGCTGAACGTTTTCAGACAAACTGGCAGCGGTTACAGCATCAGCACCGACAATCAATACCGGGACAGGGTAGTCGTCGGTAAATTCGCCGCTCTCGACCAAGAAACTGATGGCATCAAAACGACGACCGCCAGCAGCCACGTCCACGAAGTCACCTTCGACTTTGTGTCCAACCAGGTTCTGCAACAGCCCTTGCCCGGTCTGCTTATGGGTGGAGAGTATGGAGGCCGCAAGTGCCACAATACCGGCTTTGTAAGCTGGTGTTCCGCGGGTGCGGCGCACATTGGAAGCGCTGAGACGTAGACGGTTGTAAGGGACTACAACAGAGATAGCTTTGGACATTTTGTAACTCCTGCAGAGCTTTGAAATAAGGAAGAGCGGTTGCCACCGCTCCTATCGACAGTTGCCGCTGTCGATAGGAGTTATTTTACTTTAATTCTCTAATTTAGTAAACACTAGTAAACACAATTAATTGAATTTTTATGCCTCGAATCGCCATGCCTTGGCCGCCCCCACGAGGACATAGACGCGGGCCTACGGCGAGAATGCAACGCTGAAAACTCGATAAAAGAAGCCCGCACTTGGCGGGCTTCCCGTAGCGACTAGACCTAGCTGGCCCTGGCCTCTCTCTGCCCCTCCCCTGCACCAAGAACCGCCGTGATAATCTCGGAGTGCGACATAGTGTCAATACCCGCGAAATGCCAGTAGGAGCCCCCTACACGGGCATAGATTGCTGTTACACGCCCGCTCGCGCGCTCCCCCATGACGAACGACTCTGACTCACCATCGCTTATCCGCCGATCTGACGGAATAAGGCCTGATACATAATCGTAATCCTCTGCGCTGATCCGAAGCGGACCAGCCTTGCGACCAGCATTGATCTGCGCGCAAGCCTCCTGATGGCTAGTCACAATCACCCCAGGGCTATAGGCCCGTATCTCCTCCAACGTAAGGCCGTGCAAAACACTCACAGCCACTCCATCCGCGCGCTCAATCACAAAGTCGATAACCCACGGCTGGCCGGGGACATAAAACACCATTTCCATGATTTAACTCCTGCAGGTTGACCCGGAGCGGTTGCCGCCGCTCGTTTCGGGCATCGTAACCAGTGCGGTTTCGATAGGAGTATTTTGACATTTCATTCTTATTTGGTCAACACAAGTAAACACAATAAACATTCGATTTCGGCTCGAAATGTGTTTACTTGTATTGACCAAAACAAAAGAAATATGTAAAATTTCAGTCTCTAAACAATACCGTCAAAGACGATCAAGCGAATTCACGGAGTATTTGGAATGAGCCCTATCAACGACCAGGTAGCACATTTTTTGGGGTGCACAGACGGGCTATTAGCTTCCGGCCACGGCTACAAAGCCCCCATCCTCGTCCGGATCGAGTTCAATCTCACGCCAGACGGCTCCGTCGCATTAAGCTCCGCCGGCGGACACACCGGTACGAGAATCACCCGCGCGGAGGTTGTCTACATTTCGGCGGAGGACTGGGCCACTCGCCCTGATCTTCCAGCCGATAGACGTGTACTGACCAAATGGGCGTTGACTAAAGCTGGCTGGGCCTGCGGTAAAGAGCAAACAACCTAGCCCCTCTCCTGGTGACTTTGGGGGCACCAGGGCACACCTAGCACGGCCACAAAAGGAAAGCCTGATGAAGTTATCAAGTCGTGGGCAACTATGGCTCATAGCAGCTCTACTGGCCGCTGTAGCAGGCCTCATGGGCTATCAGCTCGTTGATGCTTTGCGGCGTGGTGTCGTGCTGGCTTTTAGTCGCGTGGGCCACTCAACGGCATATGCTCTTGCCGATCAGCCGAAGCAGTACTGGCTCACCGTTGTGGGCCTAGCCACTATTGCCACTACCTTGATCGTGCTAACGGCCGTCACCGCTCACGTCGCGAGAAAACTTCCGAGCTAACCCAGCACGAAGAATGGGCAAAAAGACCTTCTTTGATGCATTAAATAGTGTTTACTAGTGTTGACTAAACTACCCAATAACACTAAAATAAACACGTCGGCGCCACACTGGAACCGGCACCCGAATCGAGCGGCGGCAACCGCTCCGGGTCAACCTGCAGGAGATTGATCATGATTGTCCAAGCCACAAAAACCCCTCGTTGTAACGGCCTTAGATTTGTTGATTTTGAACAGTTGGAACGCGTACCAGCCTACTGGCGCAAACGCGTAGAGATCGCGGAAGTAGGGCAGGTCATCACGGCCAATCGCCCTCCACGCACACCAACCTTCGTCGGCTAATCAACTTCACCTGGAGCCCAGTTCGCTGGGCCCCATGGTCTAAGGACAATATGAGCATTTTTACCAATGTTGCGGCACCTACCACGCTTACAGACTTGCTGCTGGCCCGTAACGAGGCGCTGCGCCTGATCGCTGATGCCCGCCGCATTACTGAGATGGCCAAGCAGACTCTGGAACAGCATGGCCCCTACCTGATGCCTCGCGGCGCCCAGCTGCTCGACGATGCGCAACGTGTACGTTCAGAGCTGGATTGCAGTATGTGGCGTAGAGCTTTCGATCTGACCGGGTTCAAGCAGCTTATGGATGCGCAGGCCGTGGCCGAGTTCGAAATGAGCCTGAGCCCCATCGCGCCAGAGTTCACCGAGGCGAATATTCTACGCAGATGGGGCACTGCTGGACGCGCGTGCGGCGTGAAATGTGCGGCGTGAATATAGGGCCTTATACCCGATAATTTGAGCGCGTATTGCCGCCGTTTAGCACGTCACCGGCGCTGACAAATTTACGGGCGATATCGATCTTGCAGACAGCTTGTCGGACCTGGAAGGTAACGACACCGAATAACACCACCGCTAATCACACAAGCCCTGGCCTAAGAAACCGGGGCCGGGTCAGTAGAAGGATGTCAATTATCGCGTCCAGTGGAGAGGCCCCATGAACAACGATGAGTCTCAGTTTAGGCGTGGTGCGATCTACCATGCATGGCACTCGATGCAAGCGCCTGTTTCCGACGAGAACGCAGACTCGCTGAAAGAGTTGGGTACATGCACTCTACCTTCCTACGAGGCTGTGCTCGGTCGCACTTGTGCGAACCAGCATCTGGAGTCTGCCAGTGGGCAAGGTCGAGAGCACCGCTGCTGGTCTCACGATAAGAATGAGCCGAGGGCGATAGCCTATTCAGACAGTCGGAATGAATATCGACGGGTCCAGGGCGTGCTTGACCAGATAGCCAGCGACTGGGGGTGGATAAAGATAGCGCATGGTTGGGTTTGCCCATTCTGTGCAGCCCAATAGATCGAGGAAAATCCGAATGAGAAATGCGAGCAACAAGCACACGCTGGTAACGCGTCTACTACTGACCTGCCGTAGCGAGTTGTGGATGATTTTTGCCGCTATAGCAGTGCTGGCACTGGTTATAGGTGAACCAGAGAGCGTCAGCAAGAGTTCGTGCATGACAATTGGTGGGATAGCTATCGGTGCGGCTGTTACCCGATGTCGCTTGAAACTGCGCCGATAGCGGCTACTGATCTCCTCGACCAGTAGACCCCGTATAGGACCATTGCCCGAACTGATAGAGGTGAATGACAAAACCACCTGTATCGATCAACCGGCCAAAAAGTAGTGATAAAATAGGTTATCACCCCATTTGACCAGGGACGGCGGCATGACCCTTTTTGACCCCCTTCGTGACTTTTTTCATCGACGTGCGGCAAAAAACCTGAGTGAGCGTGCAACGGGCGTACACCTGGTAACGGAGCGCGAGGAATCCACTCGTGGCTGTTTCGCTTTCCCCGGTACCGAGTTTGTCGCCGGCATCGAGGTCGATGGCCAACTCGCGGGGAGGATCTGGTACGGGATTAATCCGCTCAACGATCGGGTGTACATCTACGAGCTGAAAATCGGTCGCGACTATCGGCTTCGTGGCTTGGCCACGGCCGCGCTCTGGCGGTTGTGGTGCACACACCAGGTGCCCTTGGTGCCGTTGCACGAAGTGGGTACCGCCGTGGGGTTCTGGAGCAAGGCGCGCAAGCGGTTTGCCGCCGCCGGCGTAGAGGTCAAGCGTGATATCCGCACGGCCGACCAGGAAGGGGAGAAACTGCGTTGGCAGCACCTGGTGCCGGAATCGGAAAAAGACCGCTCGATCCGCGAATACTGGGAATGGGTCGCGGCCGAGCATGCCGCCGGCCGTCCTGCAGGGCCCGGCATCCGATGAACGACCTGACTCGCCTCGACGCCCCTGCCCTGCCCCAGCTCCTGGGCGAACGCCCCTTGAGCGCCCAGCAGTTCCAGCAGTTGGCCGCAGTGCCGGCGGCCGTGGAATGGTTTGCGAATATCGACAACCCGCGCACCCGCCGCGCCTATCAAAACGACCTGGACGACTTCTGCGGTTTTGTCGGCCTGGCCGGCGCGGAGGAATTCCGCGCAGTCACCCGGGCGCACGTGCTGGCCTGGCGCGCCCAGCTGGAACAGCGCGGCCTGGCCGGCGCGACGATCCGGCGCAAACTCGCGGCGCTGGCCAGCCTGTTTGATTACCTGCTCGAGCACAATGCTGTCGCCGGCGGCAATCCGGTGCACGGGGTCAAACGGCCCCGGGTTGAATCGAACGAGGGCAAGACCCCGGCGCTCGGCGATGACCAGGCTAAAGCGCTGCTCGATGCACCCGACGTGTCGACGCTCAAGGGCCTGCGTGATCGGGCGATTTTGGCCGTGCTGCTGTACCACGGCCTACGCCGCGAGGAAGCGGCGCTCCTGCAGGCCGGTGACCTGCAGGAGCGCCGTGGCATCAAGCATCTGCGGGTGCATGGGAAAGGCGGGAAGATCCGTTTTTTGCCGCTGCACCCTGTGGCGGCCGAACGGATCTATGCGTACCTGGAGCGCGACAGCCTGCGCCTGCCCGGGCCGGGTCCACTGTTTCGCTCGATCCGCGGCCGCACCACCGGCGCCGGCGTTTCAGCAAATGGGATCTATAAGCTGGTTGCACAGTGGGCCCAGGCAGCCGGCATCGAGGTCGACGGCCTGGGCGTGCACGGGCTCAGGGCGACGGCGGCAACCAATGCGCTGGAACATGACGCCGATATCGCCAAGGTTCAGATGTGGCTGGGACATGCCAATATCGCCACGACCCGCTTGTACGACCGCCGTGGCCAGCGGCCGGAGGATTCCCCCACTTACAGGGTAAAGTACTGACCGATGCATGAGCTGCCAAATGGCAGGCAGGTCGGGCGTCGATGAATCCCATCTCCGGAGCTCTCAAAAAATCCGTTTGAAAACCCACACACCACCAATTAATACTGCAGCGATCAGTACAACTACCAGCACGCTATGACCACGCATCAACGCCCCAACGGTGTGGCTTGCCGCGCTGTGCACCACGGAGTTGGCTACCTGATCCATGATAGATGTATGGCTATTTGCAAAAATCTGCATAATCTCTTTTCCCTAAATTCCCGAGTCCTGCTTTATGCTTTAACCGACTCGCACATTTTAAAGTTTTGATAGCTCTTCTTGCAAAGAAATTCTTTGTTCTAGATCTATTAGTTTATCAATAGCCTAAATTTTTTTGAAAACCTCGTTAAACATACCTCTCAACTGCTCATTACCTGAATCAACTAAGTGGTTATCATCGAAGTAAAGTGGGACTCCTTTCTTAGACCCCATACATTGACCGTTAGGGCAAAGATACGGTACAGGATCTATGATCTTCGCATCACATTTCTTAGCTGCGGCCTCGATTGCTATATTTGCCAGCTTGTTACGATCTTCATAGCTCGATAAAGAAATTGTGATATCCGATTTACTCCCAAGGATTCGCGACTGTAGATTCAAGCCTTTATATACACTGAAAGGCATTTCAGGAATAGGCTTTACAATATATACAGGGTGAAACTCGGCAATCGCACATACAGCCTTTGTATACTCGGCAGTATAAGTCTCCAAGAACGCTTGTGGGTCTTGCGATTTTTTACCCTCGAAGGAGACGCTAAATCCGTTTTCCCGACGTTGATCCGAGTACAAAGAAGTCCGACTAAAAAGGATAACTGGAATTCCGTGATATGACTCTTTTAGGGCCGAAAACTTATCCCTATTGAACCCACGACACTTGCTTTCCAAGTCTTTATCCCTCATCTCAAAATCTATCAATGTAGGACACCCTCCCCGGGCCCAGCCGAGTGCGGCTTCACTGTTAGACATCTGAACCGCTGCTGCAGTGGACTGAGCATGGCTGTCGCCAAACAAAATCACTGACACCTTACCAGAACCTAATTTACAATCAGCGGCACCAAACTCATTAGGGCGGCACTCCTGCTTATATAATTTGCTGGTGTACTCTGGCTGGCCTTGGTCCACGAACGCGAACCGGACTTCGGGGTTATCTTTGACCACTGATGCAGTGATAGCGGCAACAATCACAAGGGAAAGCCCAGCACCACCGTAAATGAATATCGCCCTCGGTGCCGTTCTGATTCTCGCAGTCCGTGCTTCGATCAGATAGTAGGACAGCGCACCGAAAGCTATAGAGAGAACAAGGCCGCAGGCCAAATAGACCGGGCTTTCAAGCAGCCCGCATGTGTACAAGAAAACTACAATTGGCCAGTGCCATAGGTACACCGAATATGAAATTTTCCCAACAAACTGCATGGACTTATTATTACTAAAGACCGAATTGCTATTCGCACAAATTACCAAAGCCGTTCCGAGAACTGGAATGATTGCCAGATAACCTGGCCATAAGTCTTGCTCTGAGAATATGTATACTCCTGAAACAATCAACGCCAGTCCAACGAGCTCGAAAGTAACTCTGACGCTGCGAGAAAGCACTACAGGAAAAAGAAACACCAGTCCGCCGGCGATCATCTCCCATGCCCTGGTCGGCAGCATGTAGAAGGCATACACCGGGTGTGTTGAAGTAATAGCCACTGATGCAATAAACGAGCAAACACCTACTACTACTAATGCCAACCTCGCATTACGATCACCAAAAAACTTGAACAGCCCTAACAAGACAATCGGATAAAGCAGATAAAATTGCCACTCAACAGATAGCGACCAGGTGTGCAGAAGCCAATTTTCATGCAACGGCGCATCGAAGTAGCTTCCCCCCTTCGCAAACGTAATATTTGAAGTAAACAACAAGCTATTTTTTACAGTTTTCAGTAAATCGCGGTAGTCGTCCAAAGACAAATATACGAAGCCAAATACCATGAGGACTACGCAAATAGTTGCAAGAGCGGGAATAATACGCCTAGCCCTGGACGCGTAGAATCCAAGAATAGAAAACACCTCTTCGCGCAAACCACTAAAAATGATCCCCGTCATAAGGAAGCCGGAGATCACAAAAAAGACATCTACCCCAGTAAATCCCCCACTGAACCCTTTAACTTTGAAATGAAATAGTACTACTACTATCACAGCCAAAGCTCTTAGTGCGTTTATGTTATTGCGAAACATCATGTATTTTTCCACCTACTAAATACTGAGGGTCGCTATTGCCCCCCTCCCCTACTGAAAAAGCCCGCGCTTGGCGGGCTTAGATCAGCTGCAATTTCCTATCCTTCTGTACCAGCTAACGATGCTCAGATATTTCATGCTCTTTTCCGTGCTATTTGCTGTGGTATGGCCTGCCTCGGCCGTTAGAGGTCGAAATGCTCGTCGATGTGGCCAAGTTTACCCAGAGCCCCATGCTGCTCCTTGAGGCTCGCAAGGATTGCGCAATATTTGACGACCATCTCGGCACTCATCTCAGCCCAGTGCGAGTCGCCCATAAGCTGAGCTTCTCCACCTTGGTGCGCCCAGCTGACAATGGTCTGTCGCGTGCTGTCCATCTGCTTAGCCGGATCAACTACATTCACGGTTTTTTTCCGTTAACTGGTTGGGTCACTCATGTTGCATTCAGTGACGTGGTAGATCCGCTGCCCGGTCGGCCGGGCCTGGTCATCGAGGACTTCTGCAATACGCCACTCACGGCAGTCAGGATCACCGCATTCGTACATGCAGTAGTCCGGTTCCGCACCGTCCGCTGTTGGGATCAGCTTCACCAGATACGGGGGCTCCCCGTCATCGTCCTGCACCTGGACCACATCACCGAACGCTCTGCGTTTGCTCATAGCTCAATTCCTATCACTCGGCAGTTTTAGCGACCGGGCGCAAAATTTTGGCTTCATGGCCCGTTGCCGATCGTCCATCTTGGCCTTGTTCTCAGCCGCCCAGCGGCGGCGCTGCTCGATCATTTCGCCGCAGACTTCCATAAAGACGGGGTCGCTCTCCCCCCGGATCGCATACGACTGGGCCAATTCCAAGAAGGCCCGGCGATGCTGTTGGTCGAGGTTGGTCAGGCGGTCGCCACGGAACTGCCAGGTGTTACCGTTCCAGCAGGACAGCACGAACGATTGCAGGCTCTGCGCCGCCGAATAGTCGTGCTGGAGCAGCACGGCACGGTGGGTTTGGAACGGGGATTCAGCTTTGTCGGTCATGTTGTCAGTCCTTCGATTTTTCCCGCTTACTTCGGCTGGTTTTGCTTAGGTGCTTCGGAGTCGAGGAACTTGGCCATGGCTGCTTCCACGTCCGAGGACTTTGCCTGGCCGCCGCGAGTCCAGGTGTTGTCATGAGGTTCGGCCATCACGTCAGTAACAGCTTGGCTCTCCTGCCAAGTGAGCAGACTTGGAATAATAAAGCTGACCCCGGCCCCGTGGCCTGGTGGTGCCATGACTACCGGAATGGCGGTTCCGTCACTGGTGGTGACGATCAATTTTTCGTTGGCCATCGTAATTCCTTGTGGTATTCGCGGACGCGAAAATGGGCGTCCTTCTACGCACCTGGCCCCACGTTTTGACGGCGGGGCTTGGGTGCACCTGGTGCGATTTCCTTGAATCGCCCGGCTAACCGGGCAGGAGTAGTTATTTTCCTATGCTGTGCCAAGCTGTACTTGTAGGTCGTTCAGCCGGGCAGTCAGCGTATCTGTGTGCTGTTTTCGCTTCGCTCCGGAAGCTCCAACCATGTTGAAACCCAGCGTAACCAGCTCAAACAACTGGCTGCGCAAAGCTTCGCAATCCGATGCGAGATCCTGCCCAACCTGGGCGTTCATCAGACCGGCTACCTTGTCAGCGCTGACCATCGTCAGCGTCTCTGAACAGTCGTCGCAGCCGAGGAAGAAAACACACTCCACATCGCGAGTGTTGAGGCGACCTTGCTGGACGTCCGACCGGTTGATGATCGACGTTTGCCAAGTCAGGGCAGTACTGCCGCATTCCTTGCAAGCTGTGATTTTCGATGCCTTGATGATCATTTGCGAAGCCATGGTCGGTTTCCGCTTACTCGTCGTCAAATTCTTCAAGCTGGCCGAAAAGCGCGATTTCGCCCAGGTGGGTTTGATCGGACTTTACGTGCTGAAGCTCGCGCAGAATCTTTTGAGCCAGCTCAAGAGCTTGATCCTTTGGGATCACCAGACGAATAAGGTCGGGATAGTGGGACTTCTCGGCCCAGACCGTATGGCCCTTACCTACTGTGAATTCAAAATCCTTAGTTGCCATTTCGGTCTCCTACGCGGCTACGGATTTCTGGTGGATGCTGCGAACGGCGAGCATTGCGGCACCCGCGAAAAGCAACGAACTCACCGCTAGCGCACCCAGGATCACGTCACTTTTGGCGATGCCCACCACCAGCAGAAGTACTGCAATAACCATCAAAATCTTCATGCTTCGTTTCCGTTGTGTCTGTGACTGTTGAAAACCGACTTGAGAAAGAGGGCTTTCGACAGCCCCGGCGAACCGGGGAAAGCTGGTTACTCGGTGATTTCGTTTTGCAGCTCGTACAGTTCAGCGCAAAGCTCACGGTAGCTTTCGAGCGTCATGCTCGGGTCTTCCGCACCGATGTCGTAACCGACGTTTTCGATGTACCAAACCGATAGTTCAGCGCGGGTCATGTTGTTGAAATCAGGCATGGTCGTTTTCCTACCAGTCCGAACGTTGAAGGCGGTACGTACCCGGAAGGTGGTTTTCAACGTGGCTCAATTTCTTCTCGGCCTCGTCCTGGTCATCCGCTCGATCAATTGCGAGCCAATCACCATTTAGCTGACGCTCTTCGACAAACCACACCGGATCGGGCGTGTCTTCTCCCAAGGTCGATTGTCCATCGCTGCCATTGGCATAAAGGCGCTCCAGCTGTGCCCTGTCCTGGACGCCTGTCTTTACCAGTAACGGAAATCCATTTTTTTGCATCTGCGCAGCGGCTTTAGCAAACACGTCTTTATCTTTGTCTGTCATGCCGTATTACTCCATAAACACCATATGTTGTGTTCGATCAGCTGGTCAGCGACACCAGATGTAGTGCCGTCCCGTTTTCCTCGTTACTTCGGGGCTTCGCCTGCCAGCGGCGCAAACATCCAGATTTCGCCAAGTCCGGCTTGCACACACAACACGCACCAAGACGCATAGTTGATCGGCTTTTCTCCTAGCGTCCAGCGGCGCACAGTACGACTGTCTACGCCGATGCGCCGAGACAGTTCCTCCCCGCTCCAGTTGGCCATTTTCAGCGCAGCGCGCACCTCATCAGCGTTAGGTTCGGCCCAATCTTTGCGAGCGCAAAGGCATTCAGGCCGAATGCTGACTTGCTCTCCGTAACTGCCTTTGGTTTCCATTGCATCACCTTGTGACTGAGCCCCTTGCGGGGCTCGTTAAAATTTAGATCCAGCCCATTTCGGCAAAAGACGTAGTTTCGCCGTGGCCGATGACAAAGTGATCCAGCAAGCGAATACCCACCAAATCCATCGCATCCTTCAAGCGCACCGTGATTTGACGGTCAGCGTGCGAAGGCGTCGAATCGCCGCTCGGGTGATTGTGGCAAACGATCGCCGCCGAAGCGTTAAGCGCAAGTCCAGCTTTCACCACTTCACGCGGGTAGACAGATGCCTGATCGATGGTGCCGGTGAACATACGAACGAACTGCAACACGCGATGCTGGGTATCGAGGAACAGCACCGCGAAAACCTCACACTGCTCCTGTTCCAGTTGAAGGCGCAGATACGAGCGAACAGCGCCCGGCGACTGCAACGCCTCGCCTTTGGTTTTCAGGTGGGCATCCAGAATGGCCAAGGCTTGCTGGATTACTTCAAGTTCAGATGCTTGCATTGCTTTCTCCTACGACCTGAGCGAAGTGCCCGGCCTTGAGATACATATTAGGGCTTAGCGCCCTAATATGCAACTACTTTTAGGGCTCTTCGCCCTATTTCTTAGGCCGCACGCTCATCCGGCAAAGCCCCATCGGCGTAGAACTCAGCGATCTGCTCATTCACCTTTTCGAGCAAATCCAAGCGTTTGAACTCAAGGTGCAGATTGCCGTTCTTAAACGCCCTGGCACGGTAGTAGTCGCTTTCAAACAATGGGCCATCCTCGAAAACCGCGTTCATGGCGGACTCAAGAGCGCGTGGCTGGAACGGCTTGTTATCGAGCACTTGGAACACCCGATCAAGATCGTTGAGCTTGTCTGCCCCGCTGTGATTAATTGCCAAGCCGCGACGATAAGAGTGGCGAATCATGTACGACATGACCACCTTGCGGCCGATACGGAACGGCTCAACCGCATTGGTCCGGTAGTCGTCCGATAGGTAGCGGAACACGTTGAACACCCCGCGACGGAACATTGACTCTGCATTGATGCGCAAGTCGATGAAGGTGGCGCGAATGTTCCCCTCGGTGAACTCTGGCGCAGCGGAGCCGAGGCTCTTTTCGAATTCGGCCACAGCCTGCGCATCCATCAGTGTCTTGAAGCCGGTTAGGTCGAGCGCACGGCGCCACATGCTGCAATCCAGCTCGGAACGCACGCGCTCCTGACTCTCGGGGGCTTGGGCGCCGCGTGGCATGAGGTAAGGACCATATTGCTCTAGCAACTGCTTGGCCATATCAGTGATACGGCAGGCATCCGCGATCAAGCGCAGCGCATCATTGCGCGCTTGCAGCAGGTCAGTGAGGGTGGTGGGGATTGCAACACTAGTGGACATGCTCATGAGGGATTCCCTATTTCGACCTGGGCGAAGCGCCCGGCCATGGGACTAATTATAGGGCGCGAGGCCCTATAAATCAATACATATTAGGGCGAGATGCCCTATATTATGAACGCGCCAGATATTGCCCCAATCCTGGTTAACCGAGCTTTTCGCAACGGTCCCATGACGAATAGCAACGCAGGTGGTCAGGTCCCGGCAGGTTCAATCGTGCAGCGACCAGGGTAGCCCGCAGGGCGCAGGGGCTGGCCCCTGTTCGGAGCGAAGGCGGAGACCTGGTACTGACACACCGCCGGCCGGTGGCACGACTGGGATCGGGGTAGCGAAGCGCAGGGGCGGGCCCCTGTTCGAAGCGGCGGCGGAGAGCTTTTAATCGGGAGCGATGCGCGGTGCGGGTCTTGCCGAGTGCGGAATAGATAACCGCGCCCTGGTGCTGCCAAAGCCCGCGACCGGGCTTGTGGGTACAGCGACTTTTCCTCGTTATTCCGGCTGTCCGGCCTCGGCGTGAGCCTGAGTGGCTGGCTTACCCTCAACCTGGGCGGCTCCGTTACCGTCGAAAAAACACGACAGTGCGTTTTTCATGAAAAGAAAGCTATTCAGGGCCGCGCAAAAGGCTGCGATCAAGAAGCTAAAAGTCCCAACAAATGTTGAACCTGCGGATGCACAGTAGATGCTGCCAGCGAAACAGAAGACAGCTACGGAAAAATATAAGGCTGCGGTGTTGATACGATTCATTGTCATTTCCTTTGGCTTGTTGCTGCATGAGTAGAGCGGCCCGGCCTGACGTTTGATTTTCTTCTGACGGCATGGCCATCGCAGACAATCGGTACTCCGGGCCGCTCTCCGATGCAGCCCCGTAGGGCTGTTCGTTTTCCATTGTGTCTGTGACTGTCGGCAACCGACTCACAGAATCGGCTCCCGACAGGCCCGGTATGCACCGGGCTTGCCTTGAATCACTTGCGCTGCAACTGCTGCTGGGACTGTGCGGCTTGCAGGTTGTGGCTATCGACTTGCACAGAGGTCTGAATCTTCTGCAAAGCCAGTGATTCAGCCTGAGTAGCCTGGATCTGAACCAGCGTGTTGTTGATGGAAGCGAGCTGCTTGTTTTGCGCCTCGATCTGCGCTTGGGATGCGCAACCAGCCAGCGACAACAGGGCCAATACTGATACCGCGATTAAGCCTTTTTTCATGATTAGTTCCTTACTGACGCACCGGCCTATCCGACACGCTTCTACTGGATCGGCCCGCACAATGGCGGGCTTGAGAGTGCAGCGGACTTTTCCCTTAACTGACCGGTGTATTTAAAAGGTGGTGCCCCAAGTTGATCACCGTGGCTGAGGCGTCATCCCCATCCCCGCTGATTTCGTTGTCCTCGGCGACCACATCCACAAGTGGCGACTGGTAAAGGGCCTGGGCAAGCTGAGCAGCCTCTACGCTCCCGTAATCGACGATTGACGGAAGCCAGTACCACTTTGCTATGTGCGTGTCGGTATCAGCGGCTGGGGCCGTATTAGCTGATCGCCTCCACAACTGTGTGACGGCACTCCAACAGCTTCGCTCGGCTCGCCTTGGCCTAGCGTCCAAATCCACCAGGTTTCGGAAAATATCCCGCGCAGGCTGAATGCTGTGCTGGTCCTCTCTGATGACGCTGACACGGTGAAGAAAATCGCCACTATCATTCGGCTCAAGCCAAGCGCTACCGCCAAGGGTGGCGATGATTAACTGCTCGACCTGGCGCGGGTTGTTAGTTTTGACGTAGAAGCGCTGGTATACGGACATGCCCTATTTTCCCTCAACTTGCCGCTGGTGTGCGGCGACTACGAAACTGTGCAGCCAGCTCTGGGTCGCTTTCCAACAATTGGGCCATCGTGAACGGCGTTTTCGCTCGACCTTCGGCAATCAGTTCGTTCAAGGGACGGCCCAACAGCCGCTCAACGGTTTCAGCGGTCACACGTTTTTCGTCGATCTGATCGCCGTCCTGGTCGAGCTTGTCCGCGAACAGAGTCGACGGATCTGCATCGCCCAGCGGAGAGACAAAAATGTCCTGCCACTGCTTTTCCCATTCGGTTTGCGTTGCCCAGCCAGCGCCGCCGAGGGTAACGAATCCGTTGTTTTCTTCATCGGCAAAGGTGATTGCGATGCACCAGCTTGGCTCGTTCTTTTGAGAGGTGGTCATGTCGTCATTCCTTCGATTCGGTGGACGCCAAAGCGGCATCCTTCTACGCACCTGGCCCCACGTTTTAAGGCGGGGCTTGGGTGCACCTGGTGCGAATTCCTTTAACTTTGGGCTGATCTGCTCAGTCCCCGTCGATCCAGCCTTTCCGGCGCATGTTTTCGGCGGCGCCTTTCAGCCATTCCATTTGCTGCCAATACTCGCGCTCTGACCCGTCTTCGTATTCAGAAGGCTTGATCGCCCGATGTTCAGCGATCTGAGCCAAAAGCTTGCGACCACTCTCTCGACGGTTATCCCAAATGGCTGCGCCGACTTCGAGCAGATGCTTGTCGTTTTCGCCGTGGCGGCGGTAGTAATTCACCAGCTCCAAAAAAATCTCAAAGTGCTTCGGGTCAAAGTTACCGATGGAATCGCCCCGGAACTGACCCAGCGAACCGTTGTAGCAGCTCAAAGCGAAGTCCTGAAGCGCATTAGCTGCGCTGTAAGACTGGTGAACGAGAATGTCGCGGTGCTTCAAAAACGGGGAGTCACTTGCCATGCTGTCCCTTCCTTCGGTGATTGAGCGGATAACCCGCTCGTTGGTACTGCCAAAGGCCCGCAAGAGCCGGAGGTGTGCAGCGATTTTTCCTATCACTCTGCGGCGTCGAGCGCGGCTTGCAGAATTGCCTTCAAGGCTTCGAAGTTTTTGATGCTGTCTTCCTGGCTCCCACCCTTTGGCAGCAAGCCGCGCTGAACAGCTTCTTTCATCGCCGCGTAAACCATTTCGTTTGTCACTGGTGGCATCTATGTGTCCTCTTTTCCCTCAACTTTCCGGGCTGTAGCCGGTATAGCCCTTTGGGGGCAAAATCAGATGCCGAGCGTCGACGCCATGGGCCTTTCGCTCCCGCAGATACATTTCGACCAAAGCCCCCTCTTTCAACCGCTCAGCGAAGGCCACGATTTCGTGAAGCTGTTTCAGCGAGGCGTCATACATGTTGTGTGCCAGGCCAATTGAATCAGCGTCCAGCTCCTGAACAGCTTGCTCCAGGTGATGGGCCAGGTCGTACTTTTCAACATCACTCATTGGTTGTGCCCTCCGGGCGATTTTTCCTATGCTCCGCCGCTGTCGAGGTAAACCTGATGGGTTTCAACCGTCACAGTGCCGGGGTGATCACAATTGCTTCTGTTGAGCATGGCCTCACAGCTCGACTGCGAGCGACATTCGGCGTGAAATGACTTATCTGCGACCGTGGCGAAGAGGTCAGAGTCGATGCCGACCAGTACCAGCCCAGCACGCTTGCAAAGCTGTAACGCAGCCTCAAGCTGTTTGATGGCTTCAACCTGATTTTTCGTCATGAGCGTTTTTTCCTGGATCAGTTGTCGGGTGTGGCCGGGGCTACGAAATCCGGCAGACTTACGCAGGCATCGCGCAACTGGGCGTCGGCAGCCAGCAGCAGCTGGCAGGCCGGACACTCATCGTCACGAACCATGGCACCCTCCAGAATGTCAGGGCACGAACCCATGTTGGCGTGGGAGAGTTGGCCGGTTGCCACTGCATACAGGCCAACCAGCGTGTCGAGGGATATCGGTGCATGCTGAGTCATGGTCATTCCTTCGATTGGTGGTGGACGCCGATGCGGTGTCCTCTACTGCCTCGGCCCAGCGCGAGGGCTGGGCTTGGGCGTACCTGGGCGTTTTCCTATGGTTCGGGACCGTACATGCCACCCTTTGCAATCCTGGTGAGGAATTTGCGACACAGTTGAATTGTTGGATCTTCACCGAGACACCCTTCGACACCATAGGGGTTATCCATCCAAACAATTCCATCCTCGTAGTGCAGGAAGTGGCCATCCACCCGCATTGGCTTACCTGCATACAGCTCGGCTGACAAATGTTCAGGTGTTGGTAGATCAAGCGCTTCCCAGTCGTTTCGCTCAATGCAAGCCTGTGCGTGCGCCTTCAACTGCTCACTTCTTTGATACTCCGCAGCCTCTTCGCGCTCTTCCTCGATAATCTGCGTTTCGTAGCTCCAAGCCGACTCATAGAGAAAAGCAAGTCTATGAACATCACTCAGAAGAACCGGACAATCTGCTCCATAGGGTAGGCCACGGTGTGCTTGATCCACACCAAGACTCTCGACAAGCCAGCACGCCTTACGGGCGAAAATCCCGGCCTCTCGATGCAAGCCGAGTGAGCCGTAACTACGGACTTGCATCCAAAGCAAGCGGGCCTGTAGCGCCTGTTCAAAGGCTGGATTCATGGCTTTCCCCCTTACTCGCGGCTTTGCACGAATCGCTGTCGCGTTCCACAGCTACGTTTTTTTGCGTAGCAGGTTTCGCGATTCGTCCTTCTTTCAATGCCGCGATCTGTTCAGCACTCATCACGTCATAACGCCAGAGGGTTACGTTTTGCATCGAACCGCTGAGCTTCGTTGTCATGGCGTCGATTCCTATGTGTTTCGAGTTGGCCAGCGACCGTGGATCACGCACGACAAAGCTACCGGCACAAGGTCGCGAGCCAGCGGCCACCACATCAGCAAAGCCGCCGAGAATCCCAAGGCCAGAACGACGTTAGAACCAGAAAAATCGGCAAGCAAACCCGCGATCAGTGGAACCACAAAGCTCATCAGATAGAGCGCTATGGCCATTGGCGTGGTGTATCCCATCAAGCGTTTCATGACTGATTTTCCTAGCCCTGTACGACTTGCTGCGGCACAAGCTTGATTTCTACGCGCCGGTTTTGGGCCCGGCCTTCTGCGGTGGCATTAGTAGCAACTGGCGCGCTCGATCCTGCTCCCACCGTCTGAATGCGGGAGGAATCAATGCCATTAGCGCGCAGATACTGGGCCACTGCGTCGGCACGACGGGTGCTCAATCCCAAATTAGCGTCAGAACTACCTGTTGAATCGGTGTTGCCGGTCACGACCAAATTATTGTTTTTGAAGCTGCGGAAATTGGTCGAAAGCTGACCAAGGGTCTGATAAAACGATGGCTGAATATCGGCTTTGCCTGTGGCAAAGGTGATCGATCCCGGCATGATCAATTTTAACTGGTCGCCATCGCGCTCAACGCGTACACCTGTCCCGCTCATGCTCTTGCGCAACTCAGCCTCTTGATTGTCCACATAGTGGCCATACGCGGCACCTGCTGTACCTGCCACGGCTGCACCGATGAGAGCTCCTTTTCCTTTGCCAAGCAGTGCACCTGCTACCGCACCGACCAGTGCAGCACCGCCGCCGTACTCCGCGGCTTTCTTGGTACTGCCGTCGTCGTTCTGGACTGCTGCGCAGCCGGAAACCGAGGTAATAATGAGAGCAGCGACGATCAGTTTTTTCATGTTTTATTCCTTCCAATACTAGATGTTGTGTTCGAACAGATGGTCATCGACACCGGTTGTAGTGTCGCGTTTTTCCTACGCGCTCGGGCTATCAGCTTCGTCGGACATCCCTGTACGCTTCTACTGACCCGGCCCCGGTTTTAGGCCAGGGCTTGGGGTGTTTCTCGCATGCGAGAAACGGGCTTTCCTTGTTCAATCTTGCCGTGCTGCTGCCTCAAGCACTTCAATCCGATTTAGCAGGTGTCTGTTGAATTGCCGCATTTCTTCGTATTTGTCCTCCAGATCCAGCGAGCCATTAATGCGCGCGACAATTTCACCGTTCATGCTTCGTTGATTGTCTTCCGCCACCTGGTTGATCCGGTCACGAAGCCCTTCCGGAAGACGCAATACGAACTTGTCAGCCGTTCTAGAGTTGTATGGCATCTGGGCCGTTGCAGTTTTTGTTGGCATGTTGCCTCTCTAATTTCATGGACGCGAAAATCGAAAATCAGTGTCCTGTATTCCGTCAGTTGGTTGGTGGACGCAGAAACCACGTCTCTCACAGCCACGACCCCGCTCGGTGGCGGGGGTTGGGCGGTACCTGGGTTTTCTTGGAGCCCGACGAATCGGGGCAGTGTGGTTACTCGGAGGCTTGGTGGTGCAGCTCGTAAAGCTCAGCGCAAAGTTCGCGGTAGCTTTCGAGCGACATGCTTGGATCTTCGGCACCGATGTCGTAACCGACATTTTCGATGTACCACTCCGAAAGTTGAACGCGATCCATATTTTTAAAGTCAGGCCTGACGACCATTTCCGTGACGTTGTAGCCCGGCGAACCGGGCAAGAGTTCATTCAGTCCTGCGGGGTTGCGCATACAGTGCCGCTGCATCAAAAGTGACGTGGCGGTACGCTGTGGTTCAACCATATAGTCCGGCAGGTGCTCCGCCTCTGCATCTGTAACCTCTGCAAAGGCTTCTTCGGAGCTGATCCCGTGGTGACCGGCGATTGCCGTGAGAATCGCCGCCCTGGTATCACTGTCGACGACTGAAAAAAACTCTTCGTTGCGGTTGGGCATGGCCATTTTCAGCGTACTCATTGGTGCGTTTCAATGAGGACAGATTAACCGATATAGGTTAATAAACAAAGAAAAAGTTAACCGTTATCGGTAAAAAGTTGACACATCTCTGGCGAGGTCGCTGACCTCGTTCAAGTACAGGATTTTTCTCGAAAGTAGCGGTGGCTTAACGCTGAACTCTCGGCAGACGTCCGCCTGTTTACGACCGTCAACAAGATGCCCGTAAAGCGCGGCAACCACTGACTCTCCATGAATGCCGGTAAAGCGAAGCAGGCCCGCTAAATGGGCAGGATCAACCTCTCCTGGGACCAGTTTGCTTTTGTCAGACACCATCAACCTCAATCAAAAATATTCACCTAATTCGGTTAACTATCTCATAAAATTGGCACCTCGAAAACGCTCTTAAAGCGCGACCTCAATGGCTCGCCGGATAACACCCTGGTCAATGCTCAAATGCTGCAGGTGATCGAAGTCAAGGCCGGGGGCCAGCAACCGCACGTGAAGCGCCTTCAGGAGAGGGTGAGGGATTGGTCAACAGATTCACGCTCTATCGGCGCAGCGGGATTTGGGCGCTATCCTGGAGCAGGCGCTGCGATTGCTCTTTATGGTTCATAGGTTCATTTCCTACCTGTCTTTGAACACAAGCCATGCCACCGCAAAAGCGGCCAGAGCCATCGTAGACAGGTAGCCAACACTGGAGTGGATCCAGACATGAAGAATGACAGCCATGATCACCCACAGAAAAATGGCGAGAAACTTTTCTTCTGGGTACACCTTCAATCCGGCCAGTCGATTAAAAATTGTCTTCATAATTCCTATCTACTTCCGTCGTGCTTTGAAGGTGGCCCACAGCCCGAGGAAAACAGCGCACAACAGCACCCATGCTCCTTCCTGTTTGGCAACCACATCGAGGGCAGCACCGTGATACAGATTCCATCCTCCGACGCTCAGTGTTGCGAACACACATCCGAACACTGCATCCCCAAACGTCAATTTCATCGCGTTTTTCCTGCTCGATCCTGGGGAGCGAAAAGCGTCCCTCTCCTACTGCCGCTGCCCAGCGCGAGGGCTGGGCTTGGTCGGTACCGGGACTTTCCTATGCGTCTGGATCTTGGCTGAATCCGACCCCGTAGGAGCCTATCTCACACATAAACCCGCGCAAGGTTGTGTCGTCCGCGGATGCCACGCGCTCAGCACTGATAACCAGGCTCGGCGCCTGCAGGCGCACGTTTCCTTTTTCATCGCGGATGCGCAGAAACTTGCCCCACACGTCCAAATCCGCTGGGGACGGAACGGCAACAGTTTCGCCGTCGTCAGTTCGCGAGTTCTCTGCAGTGGCGGGAGAAAGGACCGTAAGGACCTTGATGGTCTCCTCGCCAGGCTCGCAGTCGAGGTACGGAACGATGGTCATTCGGTAGATGGCACCTACGGAGAAGTCTGTTATTTCCATGGGATAATTCCTGTTTGTTTTCGCAGACGCGAAAAGCGCGTCTCTCCTAATGACCTGGCCCCGCGTTTTACGGCAGGGCTTGGGCGGCTTTCTCGCATGCGAGAAACGGCGTTCCTGGGATTTTCCGTGCTGTTTGTGAGGGCTCACTTGAGCCCGTATTTTCGCTTCAGTTCGACGATACGAACGACGCGCTGCTGGTGAACACGATCCGTTCCCTGATCGGGCTGGATGGCCTGGTGGGCTACCGCAGCCGTGTACTGCTCATCGAGCTTCACCAGGTCTACCAACTCCTGGAGTTCAGTCTGCATTTCGATGTAGATCGTCATCCTGACTTTTCCCTTTTACTTCGACTGTACGGCCTGCTGGGCGGCATCGATGGCGAACTGGAGCATGCGTTCAATCAACCAACTCAAAGAATCGGCTCCCGACAGGCCCGGCGTACCGGGCTTGCCCTGAATCACTTTTGAGCCGTCAGCGAAGATCGATGGCTCCAGCAGCAACTAAAAGGTCAGCATCGGCTTTACTGATCACAGCTTGAGCTTCTTCGCAGGCGAACACTGGGCCGTCCGGATGTCCGCCTTTGATCGTCACTTTGTCGAAGGCAATATTGAAAGTCACCGAATCGATGATAATCGTCGATGTGGCTTTGTGAATTGCTACTTTGCTGACCATGGTTGTTCCTTCATCGCACCCCGGCCAATCCGAAGTGTTTCTACGGGCCTGGCCCCACGTTTTGACGGCGGGGCTTGGGGTGCAGCGGGCTACTTTCCCCCTAACTCGCGGCTTTGCACGAATCGCTGTCGCGTTCCACCGCTACGGTTTTTTGCGTAGCAGGTTTCGCGATTCGTCCTTCTTTCAATGCCGCGATCTGTTCAGTACTCATCACGTCATAACGCCAGAGGGTCAACGAATCCTTGAGGCAGTACGTGAAGCTGAACGGGTATTTTGTTTCAACAACCTGGGCGCCCGTGATGCCGTCATGCTGCAACGTATTGCTTGCCCATTTCGAAAAGTCGGGTGGAGGCAGGCCGGTCGCTCCAACAGTGGTGGAAACCAGCAAGGCCGCAATGATGGTTGCTTTCAGAATGTTCAAACTAGACTCCTGCTCACGGACGAGAAAAATGGGTGTCCTTCTACTGCCCCAGCCCCGCGTTACGGCGAGGCTTAGGTTGGTTTCTCGCATGCGAGAAATGGTTTTGATGGGAATTTCCTGCTTACTTCGATGGTTTGTGCAGCGGATCGGCGCCGATGAAAACTTCCTCGGGAGCCTCGGGCCATTCGCGCCGGATAACGTCGAAATCACCCTCATTCCAAAGCCGCAGAAACTGCATGCCTTCATCGTCATTCAAGGCGAACTGGATAGCGGCCACAGCGGCGTTGTTGTCAAGGGCGGACAGATGCTCATGAATGGACTCGGCGGCCCGCTCGAAGAACTCATTCAGCCCCTTGCATAGAGCCGTCACACCTACACCAAGCGCGTAGCCGCGTGCGGCACCCTTAGCATTGGCAAAAGCTACTGCATCCTGGGAGGACAGAATCTGGCCAAGCAGAATAGCTGCCGGTTTTTCTACACTAGGTTCAAGGCCCAAAGCGCCGAGGTCCTTTAGGGCGGCAGTGAAATGCTCCAGGTTCACGCCGGACTGTTTCAGGTCCTGAAGATAATCGACGCGCAGGTCTGCGATGGTGGTCATCGTGGAAACTCCTTTCGTAGACGCGAGAATCGCGCCTTTCCTACGGACTCGGCCCAGCGGTTTGACGGCTGGGCTTGGGTGTACCTGGTGCAATTTTCCTACGCAGCCGGGGTCATGTACGCGAGCGGGTGATATTGAGGAGCTGCCGCAGCGGCCTTCACGACTCGAACGAGCGAAAAACCGGCCTTCACCCAACGCTGAAATTCTGGCGTGTCATGCAGGTCTTCAGAATCGTCAACCCCGACCTCCCATGCATTGCCTTCGTTCTGCCAGGAAAGCGTAACTGGATCGAAAGAAGGAAGATCCTCGAACAAATGCCAGCAACCACCAGGGCAGTCGATACCATCGTCCATTGCGCAATACTGCGGCTCAAACGGAAAGCCAAAATTGGCTTTAGCGAGGCCCAATTGCTCAAGCGTTGCCTCTGGAATATCCGTGATTGACTGGTCAGGCTTTGTCATCGTCGTTCCCTCATTGCGCGCCGGCCTATCCGGTGTGCTTCTACTGACCCGGCCCCGGCGTAGGCCGAGGCTTGGGGTGCTGCTGATCGTTTTCCTACGCGTCCAGTTTCGGTGGAGCTGGCTTGATAAACACCATCACGCCCAGCCAATTCATCAGTGCATGGCCTGGTACTGAGAAGTCCCCGCCTGGTATCAGGTAGAAGCGCCTCGAAGCGCGAATTTCGACTTGCTTGGAACGCACATTGAAAATCACGACATTTTTCCTATACCGATCCGGCTTTGCCGGTGCCCTTGCAAGCCTCACAGTCCACACCTGGACCTGGGGTACGCGGCACCGCGTGGTATCCGTCGCCGCCGCAGTATTCGCAAATAGCGTCTGAGCTTGATTCGAAATGAACACCTACATAGGCCATATTGCGACGACTGCCGCAGCAGGAAGGCATCGCCGTTTTCTCCGGCGCATCCTTCAAGACAGGCTGCAAGGTATCGCTCTTGCAAACGCGGCAGATGTACTTGAAATGCGTGGGTTTGGTGGTCACTGGAATTTTCCTCGCTACTTCTGCTGCCGGGCTTTGAGCCGTTTGCGAGCGCTAACAAGACGCTCCAAACGATCCAAAGGTGGGCCTACGACCGCCATACCAATGGCGCCGATGACGACACCAATAAGCAGGGTTAACCAAAAATCCATGTGGGCTCCTCTGTTTTTTCGCGGACGCGAAAGCCACGCCCTGGTACTGCAACCCCCCATTCAAGGGGGAGGGTGTGGCAGCGGATTTTCCCTCAACTTTCCGAGGTTTCGCCGTAGCAGCAAGTCGCGGCCACGTACTCGGGGTGAAGGCCAAGCTGTAAGCGTTGTCCGGCAATGAGCTTGCGAGCTGGTTCGCAATCTTGGGACAACACAATCGCCAGATAGGCGAACAACAACTCGCGCATCCGGTTGTTCTTGCTGCTCATGTGACTGAGCAAACCGTGCACTGGATGATTCAATGGTTGACCAATGAGAGGCTCGCTTTCAGCTTCCAACTGGTCCATCAGATAGGCCAGAAATTCCGCGCTTTCATCAGCGAATTTTCTGTCTGTGCGCTGCTGCCACACTGCGAATTCTTCAACGACAGTGCTGAGCGCAACCCACGTAGTAATCTGGTTCGGTAGTGATTTTGACTGCATCTGATTTTTTCCTGAATTGAAGGCTCGAAAGTCTCGCCCTTGTACTGCCAAATGCCCTTAATGGGCCGGTGGTGTTCCGCGATCGTTTTCCTCGATCAATCGCAGGTAACGTCGGGCAGGTCGTCGTAGTGCTCCAGATCCTGATCCTCAGCGACCAGCCAGACCGGGGCGTCGTCGGTGTCTTCTTGTCCATCGCCGTGACGGTGGTAGGGCAGGCGGTAGACCACTTGGTCTTCGCTCTTATCCCAGGCGTAGATTTTCGTTTCGGAGGAAACATGGAGGACCACCGTTGGTGGGACTTGCTCCAGCAAGGCCAGCCATTCCGCTTCGGGAATACCGCTGGTGTCCTGGCCACCGAACCGCGCAACCAGCAGGTCACGCATTACCGCTGCGTCGGCCTGAGTCGCCACGGACCCCATGCGCTCTGCGAGCTGTTCAAGATTCATCATATTGGTGATCTGCATCGCACTGCCCTCCTGGGCATTGTTCGTTTCGATGAGGCTATTGTGAAATATATTTCGCCTTAAGTAAAGAAATATATTTCACCTAACCACAATTTCAGGGAGCCCGCGCAGCCCGTCGTCGTAGTAACGGGGCCGATCTGCATCAGCGACAATTTGCTGAACCCGACGCTTCGACATTCCCCAGCGCTGGCTGAGTAACAGGGTGTCCCAACCACGAGCCTCCATAAGAGTCTTGAACTCTTCTGGCGTCATAGGGACTACTTCTTTAGCGCTCACAAACCCACCTATTCACAACGAAATATGCTTCATCATAAAGCTACCTCGAAAGCCCGTCGAATGGTTTCTTGATTGACCGTCAAATAGGGCTTCGCGTGGTCCAATTCTGAGTGGCCTAGAAGGGTCTGAACGACTTCCACGTCCCCCGTGGCAGCCAGTACCTTGGCAGCTAGGGTTCGTCGTCCACTGTGCGACGAACCGCCTTTGATGCCTGCTTGGCGATACAAGCGACTGAACGTCTGTTGCAGGCTGTCACAGCACCTGTACACCTCTGGCCCGGTATCTAACATGCGGTGTTTGAACGCCAGTTCAAAAGCCTCGCCCTTGAAGGTCATAACCAGCTTTGAGCTTGGTCGTAGCCCCCGGTACTCATCAGCGCCTGAAAAACCCCACCGCCGATTCACACGCACCTCAAGCCATCGCTCAAGGGCTTCAAGGCATTTCGGATGGGTTAGGTAGATGTTCCGGGCACGAGAATGCTTCGTGATCGAGGCGGACAAATAGACCTCCGGTCGGACGGCACCAGAAGGGAACAACACACTGCCAATTTCGAGCTGGGCCAGCTCGGTCACACGAACTCCCGTCGAGTGCGTAATCCAAATTAGAAATACGTCCCGCTCAGGCATCCGCCCTGTTACGGAAGCAACTCTGGCGAGGTGTTTAAACTGACCTGGGCGAAGGGATGTTGCACGGCGGATAGGAAGGGTCATAACGCTCTCTGTCAGGATTGATGACGGATCGGGATCGATCCAAAGAGAGTGACGGCGGGGCCTCCTGAAAAGGGTAACAGCAAGCCCGTCGTGGGGTTATAGGAAAATCACGCGGCTCCATGCGCTCGCGCTCGGTATAGAGGACTTGCTTGAGCAGGTGCAAGGCCACGAGATTGCCGCCGACTTCCTCGCGCCAGGCCTGGTGAATCGTCGCAGATAGGTGATCGATTTCCGCAACTAGCCGGCGGTAGCGCTCCACCTCCAGCGCGAGCCTGCGTATGTCCGGGTCGGGGTACTCGCTCCAGATCCGGCGCAACTCGGCGAGAGTGACCGAGCGGAAAGGTGGAAGCTTGCGGCCCATAACGCACCATTTACTGTATATAAAAACAGTATATTGGCACCGCTGGGTCGTAAGCGCAAAAGATCCTCACCGAGGTGGTCGACCAGGCCCACCGCGACTGCGACCTGTAGCCGCGCTACAGCTCGACGACAAACCCGCGCAGCCCCACCGCATCCGCATACCGCGCCACGGCCGTCAGGCTGGCCCAGATCCGCAACGGCTCGCGCCGCGACCGCACCGGTACCAGACGGGCGGTAGGACCGCCCAGGCGCACCGAAAGCGTCCAACGCTGGTTATCCCCGGCCACCCGGCCGACCACCGCCTCGCGGATCGCATGTTGACTGACCAGGGCTTTCAGCGTGTCCGATTGAATCGCCTCGCCAATCATCGCGGCCACACCTGGCCGCGCTGCCAGTCCGCCCGGGTTGCCAGAATGCCGCGCACAAACTGCAAGTCCAGGGCGTCCACCCCCGGGACCCCGGCCAGCTGCTCGACCGCCTGCTGACCGGCGGCCAGGCGCCGCTGGACCTGGGCCAGGGTCGTGGCCTGACTGAGCGCCTGCAGTACGGCCGTGGCGGCGTCGTGCAGGCTCGCCGGCAAGCGGTAATCGCTCAGGTCGTAGACTGCGTTACGGTCACGGCCGCTCATGCCGGCACCGCCGGCAGGTCGGCCAGGATCTCGCGCAGCTGCAGCCAGGGGTGCTTGGCAAACTCGCTGGTGTTCGCGCAGCCGGCGACGTGCACAAACGGATCGTGCGCGTCTTGGGCGAGCTGGCCGGCCAGGCAGGCCACGCAGCGCACCCGCTGGCCGTCCAGGGCCCAGCGGCTGGCCCAGTATTCCAGCCCTTCGCTCAGCCGGTACCGGGCGGCGTTCTTCTCCCGGCCGCTCATTGATCGCCGTCCAGCAGACGCCGGCTGGCAGCCTCATAGACCTGCGTACGCACCGCGTCCAATGCCCTGTAGCTCTTCCAATCGATGACCTGGGCCGCCAACAACGCGCTCAGAAAGCCACCGGTACGGCCCAGCCAGAGGGAGAGGGTATCCAGCGAGTCGGCCTGCTCGAGCGCGCGCAGCTCATCGGCCCAGGCTTCGCGCAAGGAACCGAAGGGCAGGCCGACGGCCGAGGCGGGTTCGTCGCTGGTGACGGTGAAGTGTTGGCCGGCGGCCAGGCCCGGGGTGCTGTCGTCGTCAGACATCGGTGGATCTCCTTTTCGCTGCAGAGTGGCGGTCACTGCGTAAAACCAGTGCCTGGGGGTGTGGTGTACCAGTGTATGGGGTGTTGGTTTCCGGGGCCAATAAAAAAGGCCCCCACACCTGGCTCAAGTGTGGGGGCCTGTTTAACAAGTGGCGTTATTCGAAGCCCGGCAGGCCTACCCTTCGGCGGCCTCGACGACATTCAGGCGGGCAACCTTCAAACGCTCGATTTCTTCGCGGTGCAGCACCAAGGTTTCCGGCCGGATGCGCTGGATATCGTACAACGCTTGCGCATAGCCCAGGGCGTACTGAGCATTCAAGCGCACACCAACGACGCTGTCGGCATCGTTGATCATGTCCTTGTGCATCGCCAGGTAGCCGGTGAGCGGGTCAAAGGTATCGGTTGGGTTCATGGTGGTTGGGGTTCCTTTCGGTTCGTTATTAGTAACGCGGCAAATCCAGCTCGCCGGGCTCCCATTGGATGGGCTGGCCGTCCAGGCCTTCGCATTCATCGACCGGGCCGGCCAGCGTGTAATCGGCGCCCGGGCAGTCATCCACCTGAAGCGGTGGGCACGCCCAGTTCGCCGACTCCAGCCGACGCCGCGCTTCTTCCCAGCTTTCACCAGGGCGGGCACCGGCCTGCACCTGGGCATCGGTCAGCGCGGGCAGCTTGCCGGGTTCAAGCGTCGGCATAGTGGGGGTTCCTTTCAGGTCAGTTTGTGAGTGTCGCGGCGCAGGTAGTAGCGGCAATAATCCACCCACCAGCGGCGTAGCCGCAGCCAGGGCAACGTGCGCGGCCGGCCTACCGGTAACGGCCCGACCAGCTCGGCGAAATCCTCATCGGCGCTTTGGGCCAGCCGCCAATGGGTCACCCCGCTGACACCGACCTGCATGCCGGGATGCCACCAGCGCGCCGCGTCGAACAGGCGGAACTGGCACAACAGCAGCGTGCCGCCATAGGTCGAGCTGTAGACCATGTAACGCAACCGCGCGTCGGTGTCCTGCCACGGCAGCACCTGGGCGCACGCCATCCAGCACGGGCCCAGCTCGCGCACCAGCGGCGCAGGGTGCGGCCACGGGCCCAGCTCGCGAAACGCATTCGTGCGGTAAGCGGTCCGCTTGCGGAGGCTCATTGAGGGGAATCCTTTACGTTCTGTTGGTGGTTCCTGTCAGCAGTTTCTCGCATGCGAGAAACTGGAACTTCAATCAGTGGGTTTCACAGATGTGGCTCGTGCCTGCCAGTATTTAGCGCGTTCTTCGGCTGCCTCCTGGAGGAATCGATCTAACATTTCTTCCGGCGCACAGATCTGCCCGTACTTCCAACCTTCAGGCGCCTGAAGCAAATAGGCTGCATACACCCTGTTGCGAATAGCAAGTGCCCGTTGCTTTGTTACGCCGTAGCTACTCGCCACTGCGGTTAGCATCTTCCCCTCAACAAGTATTTCGTATGCCAAGTTGAAGCTTTTACTTTGCATACGCGACTCAGGATCATTGCGAATGCGCTCGAACGCATCGTGTGAAATTCTCAGGTCCTGGTCGGCAGGTTTTCCATGTCGGGTCATCACTCAGGCTTCCAGAGTTCAGCAAGTTTCGAGCGTGTCTCCTTCAACTCCTTGGTCAGATACTCCTTTTCATCTTGTAAAGACTTGATAATTGCATCCTTGACCGATATTTGCTCGGTAAGCAGGGCCAACGCTTCATCACCGGAGGGCTTGGGCTTCTTATTGCCGGTGGGCTTTCCTGGTGGCTTGCTGCCCCCTGGCCGGTTGGCCTTCGCTTGCCTCAAATCGCTGCGAACCTCAGCGCGAAAATTCATATTGGGTTCAGCTTCTGCGCGGGCAATCAATTTGGCCGCAGCTTCCGGATCGATCTTCTCCAGCCGATTTATTTCGTTAACCGTAGCCACGTCTGCGGTGATACCAGCAACTACAGCGGCGCGACCCGCACCGTCCTTTTCCAACACTTCCAGATATTGCAACCGCTCTGCAACCCAGTTCAGGCTCTTTTTCCATTCATCGGCAACAGCCTGAAGGGTGCCCATTTCGTCTTTGTCAGCCTTAAGGGCAAGCGCTATTTCAAGTTGAGTGAGACCTTCACGCTGCACGTTCTCGGAACGCTGGATGCGTTTTACCTGCTTGTCGGTCAGGTCGCGCACCACGGCATCAACCAAAATGTTCTTGAGCGCGCAAGACCGTTGGCGACGCTCACCAGCGACCATTTCATACTTGAACCCGCTTTTTGGGTTTGGATTTGGGCGCAATACGACGGCCTCGGCCTGGCCGTTCTGTACGATGTCGTCGCCCAGTTCCATCAAGGATTCGTGTGTGAACCCCGGGTTGTCTTTGCCGCGGATTTGTTTCTTGCACTCGATTTCGCCCGGGCTGACTTTGATGATGACTTCGCCTTCCTGGACTAGCTTCTTGCGTTGGAAGTCCGAGAGCTTTTTTATGCCCGTGGCGAATGCGTTTGGCGCTTTAGCGGTCATGGCGTTCCCCTTAGTCAGTCCACACACGGGCGAGGATCGCTTCGCACGCACGCTTAATTTCACGGCCAGCAATGCGTTGGCTACTGCCGTTAGCTTTCATCCATACGGGGTTACCGCGGGCAAGCGACTTGTTGATACACGGACGATAGATGATTTGTTCACTGAACATCATGTCGCCGTAGTGCTCTCGCAGACCAGGCAGGGCCTCGATTTCTTCGGGTGAGCGGCTGTTGATCATGTTTGGCATAAATCCAAGGAAAGTCAGGTCGGGGTTAAACTCGTCCTGTACCGACCCGATGGTGTTCATCAGTTTAGGCATGCGCGAAAGGGTGAACGGACTGATATTGAAGGGAGCCACTACGCTGTCAGATGCAACCAATGCCGCGATCATGCGCCGTTGCAAGTTGGGTGGAGTGTCGATCAGACAGAGGTCGAAATCATCCTGGAAGCGGGCGAGGGCGGCTTTGACATTGTGGACCACCTCCATTGGCATTTCGTCGACGTCGAGGAGCGGCACGTCTGCTTCGATTAACCATACGTTCGAAGCCACTTGGCGCGGATACCGGCTTTGATGTTCGTCCGAAAAAAGTTGACTCGACAGCAGGTGAGAGGTGCCATCGTCTTCCGCAGATGCGAAGAACAATGATAGATCGCCTTCATCGAGATCGACGATCAGGACGCGTTTCCCTTGTTCTGCAGCCGTTAGAGCGAGGTGGATCTCAAGCATTGTCTTACCAACGCCGCCTTTCTGGTTCGCCACGGTAGTAGTTTTCAAAGTCTTCTCCGGGTGTATCGGTGAGGGAACATGCGATCATCATGGCGTAAGTAAACATCTAGGTCAACACCATATTATGTTTACATGTAATTAGATTTCTCGCGTGCGAGAATCCAAATTGGAGCTGCATTGTGGTGAAAAGCGCTGGTCATAGGACTGATAAGACCGCTAGATTTCACGTAGGAACGCGTCCGGACGCGAGGGCACAATGTGTTTTTGTAGCTAACGATGCATTCCTGGCAACTAGCGAGGCAGGTGTCTGCTAGTGGTGATCGAGATAATCACCAGCACTGATACAAGACGTCGGCCAGAGCCGACTACTTTGTCAAAGGTCCTGGCAGCTCGATCGCTGTAACGTACCCATATCTCAAAATGCATGCCTTCATTGAAGGCATACGAGGGCCTTCAAGTTTTGGATATCTTTCTACAGCCTGCGCGCACACGCGCCCGGTTGAGTCGGCGGGGGGCTTGCCCCCCCGGGGACGATTTATCCGGGTCTTGCGCCCGAAGGGTGGCCGTAGGCCAGCCCAGGCCAGCTTCATCGGCCTGGGCCGCTAGACAGGCAGTACGCAAATCGTACAGGCGCGCTTTTCACATGCGGGTGCAGGGGCCGCAGGCCTCTGCCTCGGGTTGGGGGCGAGTAGCCCCCGTTGCCCGCGCCGTGCCGAAGGCACGACTTGCGCGGTGCGTATTTGCTCTGTGAGGTGGTTTACACCTCGAAAGTCCCTTTTTTTACCCGTAGGGGGTGCTGAAGGGGGTATAAAATTCCACTTATTCCAAATACTGCCCGACTGACAAGCACGTCCGATACCTGGCCACCGTTCCGCGGAGGTTTTTCACTGAAATCCAACCCTCGCCGGCAGTAAAACCGGCAAAAATCGAGCGTTTCCAAATAGCAGGCGTGACAATGCCTCCGCCGACGCGGATGCAAAGAAAAAGGGGGGGTTATCCGGTGCCGGCCTTCGCGAGGAGCTTGTTGAGCGCGGTTATAACGGGGTTTAGAGACGTCGGCGAAGGCGTGTCAGTGGCAGGCACATCAGCTTGCTCTACAACATCTACTGAATCTCCTGACACTTTACGCCCCTCGCTGGCACGCCAACGTTGCCGTGAAAGCTCACGCCGTTGCATCTCTAGAGAATGCCGCTCCATCTCCGCCAGTCTGCGCTGCCCGATCGCACGTAACTCAGCCTCGCGGCGCTTCTTCGCAGCATTTTGGACTCGCTCATAGACGTAGCTAAGGCCAAGATCAGCCCAAAATAGCTTGGTGAACCGTACCAGGACGCGAGTACGCACGAGGTGCAGACCGTTATCGTCAACCTCATCGAGACGGATGCGCTCGATCCGACGATAGATATAGCCCGCGCTCTCCATAGTGCCGAGTAGGCGGCTCAATACGGCCTCAGAAATACCGGAGTCCTCCGCAATGCCACGCTGGATATTGAGGACGAATCGGCCATTGGCTGCGTCGATGTAGCCCAGTACGCCAGTGGCCAAGTCCAAACGCACCAACAGTTGCTCTTCGACACGCTCGATTGCGACGAACTTCTCTAGCCGTGTGCGACGATCACCGTTAACGGTATCGAGGCGCCGAAGGTACTTCCCACGCAGGCTTACGAGATTGCCCAGCCGCTGATGGGCCGCGCGGATAAGAGGGTTTTTGAGTTGCTTTTCCGTCAGGTATTTAGGTTCAGCTCGACGCGCAGGCATCTGCCTGGCAGATCGATAGAGCGCAGAATGCGGATTTGAAGGATGGAGCTTTACAGCTCTTAGCTTGGTCACCATGCCTCACCGGCACCGCAGCGATGACTGCATTGATGGTGGTGGGCCAAGGCCTTGTTGTTCGGGATGCTGTGGAACACAGGCAAGCCCGCATTGAATGCTAATTCCATTTTCAACGCCTTTCGGCGGAAAGCTAATTATGTTGACATTTTGCGACTTGCACGAAGCCGCAGTGCGCGCCATAATCAGCTCACCAATTGATGTGTTGAGCAGGTTTTCACCGTCGAAAGAGAAAGACCTGTTCTAGATTTTCCAAAAAGCCCGGTTACCAGCCGGGCTTTTTGGTTTCTGCAATATTTTTTTACACGATTGAATTCCCAGTCTTTTATTGACGCATTCTGTTACCGCTGATCGCCCTTGTTGCCAGACGCCTGATCTTTCAGATCAAGTCGAAACTGGGGGTGTTCCACACCTGCGTCCACCTCATTCAGAAACCTCAAAACCGCTTCGCGAATGGTTTTGGACACCGTCGTACCTTCCGCACGCATCGCAGCATCAAATCGTCTTTTTGTTTGCTCTTCCAGCTTAAAGCTGACGACGGAGATTTTCTGTTCGGAAGTCATAGGTGGACACCAAAGTAATACGGTAATACTCGCGTCGTGAGATTAGAAGGTCTACGGTAGTACGTCAAGCATGGCCAAGGAGGTAAACCTTGGCCGATGAGGGACTTAGCGTAAGTTCTTCAACCGTTTGCCACCCAAGGAGGCGGCACAATCACGAATGTTTCACGAGTAAACCGTACGACGCTGGGTTCTTGCTGCGGTACTGAACTCAGTCATTTGGACATTTCAAATGTTCGAAACTCATTACCTGGTGACAGTGCTACTCCCAGCGATCGGCCGGTGGTTCCGGGTCGGTGCTGCCAAACATCGCACCTGACATGGGTAACGAGATCATCCTTGGTATGCGCGAAGAGGGGGTTTCCGCAACCTCCCGCATCATGGCGGCCATGGGGGTCTGGGTCGGCGCGACATGCTGCATCTGGTAACTGTCCAGACGCTTACGGCTCACCGTCAATGCTTGGGCCACGCGGCTTTGAGCCTGATAACCACGACCTCGTTTAGGCATTCTGCGCAGCGCCGTCTGCCACAGCAGCGTACTGCGTACCGCTGCATTCGGCCGCCGACTCCAGATGTAGCGCCATTCCTGATCTAGATCATTCAAAGCAACCAACAGCGGGTCGGTCAGGACCAGGTTGTCAAAATCAGCGCGGCCTGGCTCCGCGTCCAGGTGCCGGATAATCTGTTGAACCCGTTCAGCACGTGGATAGCTGCGCTGCACTTTCAGAGGGGCACGGGCCAACAGCTCATCGAGCCCCGGCGACTGCACCTCGATAAAGCGATTGATCCGGATGACCTCACTGGAAAGCTTGTCGACATCTGCAATGAACAGAGAGCTGCCGCGAATCACTTCGCCGCGGAACAGGGTGATGTTTTCCCCTTCCTGCAGCTGCTGCACCTCTTCCACGCTGACTTTCTTGTGCTCACGTAGATTGAGCGTGCCCGACTCCTCCCAGCTGCCCCCCATAACGCCCGACTGGCGCACCATGCCGCTCATCTCTGGTAGGTACTCAGTACCGGCCATCAACTGCAAAATCTCCAGAGTGTCCTTTGGGTCCATGATCTTCCCGGTGATCCGGGTGCCCATGTTTGCAATCAATGTCCAGATCTTGTCGCCGGCGGCGGATTTGAGACGCTGCGCCTCCTGAGCTGCCAACAGAAGGCAGTAGCCCAATGAACGAATCTGTGTGGCCGCTTCGCCAAGCTTTTCGGTATAAACGGCACCCACCTCGTCACAAATCCACAGGAACGGGTACCGGTCTTTGTACTTGCGAACAACCATGATCTCTTCAGGCTTGCCCTCGATCTTTTCGCCCAGATCCTGAGCCAGAATCATCGCCAGCTGCGACACGTACAGACGCCCTAGGGTGGCCGCCTCGTTCGAAGAAATTTCCAATGCGGGAATCAAGATCGTCAAAATCCGGTCGTTGTGCACCACATCTTTGAGATCAATATCTCCGGCGTCCCGAGCAAAAACATGTCCATATGTGTCGTTGAACAACGCCAACATGCGTGTGAACTGCTGGATCAGGTAGCCGTGCTGGTTCAATGCTTCCGGGGCCCACTCTGATGGTGAGTCCACTTTGGTCAGGTCGAAGCCCGCCAGAGTGCTCAAGTAGTTTTCCAGCGGCAAGCGGGCCTCTTCGTGCCATTGTTGCTCGACCGACTGGATATAGAGCTTGGCCATGGCGCGTAGCGGCAAGTGTGCCTGAATCGTGCGCTGTGACATAACCGAGCCTTCACGACGGCACTTGTAGACCAGCGCGAACACCAGTGCCTGGGACATCGCCCGCGCCTTCTCTTGCCAACCGCCGTCGTTACCCGCGGGCGGCAGCATCGTGTCCATCAGGTTGATGATGTAGGTTTCTTGCGCAATACCGAAGGCGTTTATGCTATTGGTCTGGTGCCGTTTTTTCGTGCCATCGAGCAGATCCTGCGCACGAGAGCGCCCCCCGTTGATGAAGTTCATATGCCGCACGTCGTCCTCACGGCCATGCCACCTGGCCAGAGACGTGACAGCCACAGCCACATCGTTTTGTGCTTTGGCGTCAGAATAAATTAGGCCCTTCCCATAACTGAACTGTCCGAGTACGTATCCCAGCAGGGCCTCAGTTTTCCCGGCCCCAGTCGTACCAAACATCAGGATATGCCGCGTCAGGTCATCCATCGACAGCCACAGCTCACGCCCCGCATCCCGGCCGCGCAGATACCCCATATACAAAATGCCGGCGGCCTGGCTCATCACAACACGCATGGTCGTGATCGGTAAGAATCCGAACCACTTACCCGGCACCTGCCGCTGAGTAGACGGGTCTACGCGGTCCATGTCGGCAGGCATACGCATGGGCATCTGCCAGTCCTCGAGCAACAGCAAGGGAGCCCAGAACAACAGGATTGGCAAAGAGAGCCACAGACTGATCGGGTAGAGGACACCGGCCACCACCGCAGTGACCATACCCAGCGTCAAGCTGCCCGGCCCCATCATCCAGTCGCCTAACGCGGAGTGGTAAATCCGCCGATTCACACGTGCACGGTCGACTGCATAGTCATTCGGACGCATCAGCAGCCTCCTTGCGATTCAGAAACGCCTCCAGCTTGGCTGGATCACGCAACAGCGCCTGCGACACGTAACGCCCATCGTCAGCAATCACCCAGGGCGTACCTGGAATACGATAGGCCTGGTAGGCAACCTCATTGATGCCCAGCGCCTTTTTAGCCACATCACACTCGCCCGACTCACCGCCGGCATGGACCCCCACATCGTCTGATGCAGGCTTCTGGCCCAAGCTCAGACCATCATGGCCAGGATCAAACAGTGCAGCCCAAGCCGCTTTGCGTTGCTCTGGCGGCAGACACAACACCGGCGTAATGGCTGCAATCGACTGCTCCTTACCAATCACTGCTACCGGGAAGACCACCACGTTGAACTCCTTAGCCGCGGCTTGCAGCAAAGGCTCCAGGCGCTGGCAATTGGGACAACCAGGATCCGCAAACACGAACAGGGTGCGAGCATGGCCGCTGGAGAAGTCGACGGTAAACAGCTTGCGCTCAGCGGCTTTGAGCAGTTTTTCCGGCAAGGCGGCCTGAATCGATGCAGGCAACGTCCAACCATTGTCGGCAGCAACGATAGCCGCCGGCGCCGGAGACGAAGCAACCAGGTCTGGAATTGCTCTCGCCGGTGGTAGTTCCCGACCGGCAGAGGTAGACGGCCTAGGGAGACTATCTGCACGCGATGATGGCAGGGGAGCGCTCGATACAGTTCTAATCCCCCGATCAAGAGTGGCCGTGGCGCTCATTTGATCCCACCAAATACCTGCCGCACCGCTGAGGGACAGCAGCGCCCCCAGAAACACTGCGTATCGCAAGCTTATTTTGTCGTGCCGACGCAACTTCGCGGCCACCAGCTGGGCGAGCAGGTCATCCGCTTCCACGATGCTCCCAGTGTCGATGGTGAATTCGCGCCCCTGGGCATCACGGCAAAGCACATGACCGAGGCTGAGGTAGAACGATGGCTGCTGACGTAGATCGAGCGCGCACAATGTACGTTTCGCGCCGTCCAATATTTGCGTGGCAACCAACATATTTCCCTTGATCAGTACCGAAAACTGCGCGCGAGAGACTGAAGTCATTGGTTATTCTCTAAATGGGTAAAAGGCGGGCACACCATGGCCACCGCTATTCCGGCAGCCGGCTTTGAGATAGTTATTCGTTGGCGTGGGTAGATAGTGCAGATTCAGGCTTGAAACGGAGGTCAAACGGCCTCAAGCCTCTTCATTTTCCGGCGGTGCTTCTACTGCATAAATAGCTGTCATCGCTGAGGCCCTGGCAGTCTCACGGCGTCTGACAGCAGCCATTTCACGTGGAAAGACCAATCCGATGCCTTCGAGCTCGCTCTGCAGCCCATCAATTGCTTTCGTCACCAGCAACCCTGGATGTGGCAGCGCTAGCTCTTTGGCACGGCTTTCGGCCCGCGATTGGGCGACTACACCGGAGCCCTCGATATATCCCTTCACGGTGTTTGCATCCTGCAGCGCATACCACAGCGTGCGGTCGACTCCTTTTAGCCAGCGAAACCGCGCCGGCGGTAACCGAAGATCTCGCCCGTACAGTCCTACCAAGGCCGTGCGCACAAATCCGTGGCATTGAAGCCACTCACTGACGCCTGGGGCAGCCTCTACACGGGCAAAGACCTTGTCAGCCAGCGAGTAGATCGGTGTGTAAGTGCGCTTGCGACGTAGAAGCCCTTTAACCAGGCAGGATCTATTCAAGTCATCGAGCAACCGGGTGGCCGCCTTGCGATCGTTTAGGAATACCTGCGCCCCAAACACGGCCAGCAAGGCCCGCTCCCAAGGGGCCCAGTCTTTAAGGCCGTTATTAGGTGGGCCTATTTGCGCCTCAAACACAACCCGCGCCGCCTCGCGATCAAGTACCTGACGCCGAATCAGGCCGTGTTGCTCGGCAAACTCTTCAGGCCACAGGCCCCAGGCGTGCTCGGGCGAAGTGTCGTTCATCAAACCAGCGCCCCCCGTTGCCGCCAAAATAGGGATCACCGACGGTGCAAAGGCACTCACCAGGCTCGGCAGAGTGTGGATGTTCACCAGACGTTTGCTACGAAACGGCAACATTGGATGCTGCGCCAGTCCGATACCGCTGAATATCACTACCGGGACAAGAAACAGCAGTAGGATCGTCGACGTTTGATTCATTACGTCCAACCACTCAACGAACGTCACGTTTTTGCCATGATTAGCGAGGTTGGCCAACAGGTTGATTTTCCCTCCGACCCACACATGGATAGACGAGAAGTCCACCATCATCCATAGCCAATAGAGCAACCAGCTGGTCCAGTAGACGAAGGAGTCGAAGAATAGCCAGCACAGAAACGCGACTGCACAAAGTGCAAGAAACAGCTGCGTCTGTTCGCTCTCCCACGAGGTTTGCGAAGGTCTGTTTTGCATAAGTTTGTCCCACAAATAGGCACACCGACCTGGTCGGTCGGTGTCAGAAGGAAAAGCGCGTCAGGAAAGAAGTTGAAACGGTAGAAGCCAACCGCGTAGTCCGCGGTTGGCTATCAGTCAGCCGTTACCAGCTGGGGGGAGTGGGGCTCAGGCTACGCGTGGGATTTGGATATGGTGATCACGTTCCAGCGTCTCAAGTTTATTGCCCACGTACCTGGCGAACGGTTGCGCTGTGCTGTAGTGCTTGTGCTCCATGGCACCCAGGGTATCGAACCAACGCTGTGCCCAGGGGGTGGAGAACTCGATACGCGGCAGCTGCGGGAGCTTGGTGTAGAGACGCAGCATATTCCCTTCCACCTCCCGGTTAATCCAATCGCCCATGGTCAAGGCCACCACGTCCACCGCACCATTGCGGATTTTGTGGACATACAGAATCGTGCCGTTGTGGGTATCTATGCCCAGGTACTTACCGTCCCCTTCGTGATACATCTCGTAGGTCGCATCCGGGTTGAAATAGTCCGAATCGCGCAGGGAAGCGGTAATGCTCTTCAGTAAGCGCCGGCGGCTGAAAATGCCGTACACAAAAACTGCCACGGGAACCAGCACAGCAGTCCATACGAGAAGTGTGAACAGTGGTAGCCCAGCGATTTTTGTCTCAGCCCTCGGGGAGTTGAGTGCGTAGAGTGTCACTGCCCCAATAAACAACAGGAAAGGGAGACAGAACAGATAGATAGTTTTAACGAGCCAAAACCAGCCTTCTTTGGCCGTTTTTAAACGTTGCACCATGATTTCATCCTCTGAAAGTGATTCAAGCTTGGGGATCAGCTAGACATTCAAGAGCAAATTGAACGCGGTAGTCAGCTGCTCTGTATCGTGGATCAGACACATCGCGCAAATAATTGTTAAACCCGGGTCGCGACATGCCAATTAGGCGGGCCGCTTGGCTGCGGATGAGCCCCGCCTGCTCAAGCAACCCACGTAGATAGACTGGATCTGGATTATGGCGGGAAGCGTCAGGCTTCATTGATTGGCGCTCCTGCTGTAGTGGCCATTAACCATAATTGTAGAATAGCTGTAAACAATGTTTACAGCTATACCACTGATCGGATATCGAATTCAGCCTCTGTGCCTGATCATTGAATCCCATCTCCTGTGCCGCCACTCGGGTTACCCCTCGGCTGATTTTTAATACCAGGTACACGCCCGGCGCCGGCGCCCGCAGCACCGAACATGCCCTTCATGTTATCCACCATCCCCCCCATCAGGTTGGCACCTTCACGTCCACCCAGGAACGAAATGACGTAATCCGCCAGCGAGGCCTGCAGCCCAAACAAGCGAGTCACCCCGAAAGTCGCGATACGTGCATAGATCATCAGCCAGCCAATCATTTTGAACAGGCCGACAATCGAGTCCGCATTGGCATTGGCCAGCGCCGAGGCGAACAGCAGATTGAGGATGGTGCCACCGGCCATTACCGCCACGGCCGCAAAAAAGAACCCCAGTACCATCAGCGACGGCCGCAGCATCATGTCGATCAGAAAAATGTAGCCGTATGCGCTACGGCTGCCTTTGTCCTCTTCGGCCCCCAGGTGAGTGGCTGCCCACATCGGTCCGGCGGCACATCCGACCAACACACTGACCAGCCAGTTAAATACCCCGATCATCCAGAACAAAAACGGCACAGCCGGCAAAAACACCGCGAGTGAAAAACCGATGGCCATCAACGCAAACATGATGAAGTAGAACATCGGCGCCAAAGCGCTCATCACGTCCTTGACCACCGCGCCGGTGTCTACCGCGAAGACGCGGGTGGCGAAACCAAACCCAGAGTTACTGGCTATGGATGCCAGGGCCCAGGTTCCAGCATAAGCGCCCATGAGCACTTCAGTGGTCCCAAGGGTAATGTCGCCGATCTCCTGCATTTTGATCAGCGGGTTCACTTGATTGGAAAAGTCGGCGTTGGTCCCGATGTTTCCTGTTGCTATCACGCTAGTCAACCACTGCATCGGCGTTCTAAATACGCTGACAAACACCGCATTCGGATTAGCCGCAGTAGCCGCAGCACCATCATCCTTGGCTGTTTGGGTCCCCAGCGGCGCGGTATAGGGGCTGTTTTGCACCTGCGATCGGTAAGCTGCAAACACCTGGTTGTAAAGGTCACCGGTACCCATCTCTCCAGAGCCACTCATGCCTGTGACAATCGGGGTCGCATTCGCCACATCGTTGGTTTTGCTATTGGCCGTGGCGAAAGTGTGATACCAGCTGCCCAGGGCTACCCAGCCACTGCTTTTGATTTGGCTGGAAAGCTGGCTTTGCAGCGTGTCCTTAAAGTCGATCTGGTTCAACGCCTGGTTTACTGTGTTTTCATACTCCGCGGCCGCGTTCTGTATCTGCGTTTCAGCGTCCTGAAAGCTGCCAGTGTCCTGGTCGCGCTTACTCAAATATGTATTCACAAAATCCGCAGCAGCTTGATCCAGGGTGGTCTGCATTGCATCCAGCGCTGACTTTTGCGCGGAGATCACACTGTCCGTGCTCACTTGGCTGTCAAACAATAGGTTCCACACGCCGCTGCGCCCAGAGTTGGGAGTTTTAGCCGTGCCACACAAAGCGCTGCCATTGCCAGTGCTGTATTCGCCGTTGCCACCCTTAGTGCTCATCATTGGGGTGTTGGCCGCCCCATCGGAATACAGTGATTGCAGCTCACTGTTAACCGCGTATTTGCACAGGTTCATCTCAAAGATGCCCCGGGCAGCTGTGCGAGTAGCCGGTGCGGTGGGCTGGGTGACCATCGAGTACCCATTGTTCATCATGTCCACGGCGGTATCGGTCAGCAGATTGGCGCTGCCAATCCCCATCACCGAAGTGGCCCAGAGCATCATCAGCTGTGCTATCGACCACCCTGAGCCCGTTGGGACCAGACTAATGAAGCCGGCAAAGGTCATGATGGGGTACAGCGCAGAACGGCCACTGTTAAAGACCTGCCCCTGGTGACCTGACTTCACGACTGTTTTAAGGGTGACCGCCAAAAACCAGATCATTGCGACAGCGCCGAGAACGCCATTAATGGTGGCAAACAGCGTACCGATAAGCGTCTGTTGCGAGGCTGCGAATGGGTGAATTACCACATCACCAAAAATCATCACCAGAGCCTGGCGTGATATGTCGTTGCTCTTCGAGGCAGCAGCACTGATGGTCTGGTAAGTCACACTGTCGGCCCACACTGGCAGGGAAAAGACCAGCAGTAGACCGACCCACCAAAATCGTTTGATGAGTTTCATAGGGTTTTCCGAGTGTTATGCCGGACCGCTGAAGGGACCGTACAAAAGCGAAGAGAATGTGCTACCTGAACGTGCCCAAGGTCAGCACTTGCCGGCACCAACGGTTTTCTGCCAAGAAGTCCCTGAACGTACCGTGCTCTTCCTCGCTGACGCGCTGCGCCTCGAGCTGCCACAAGCGGTAGGTGGCGATCAGCCCCTTCACAAAGCCAACCGCGCCCAACGCCGCCAGTATCAGAATTGTCATCGCAGCGCGTAGCAAGGTTCCTGATGGCAGGCTGGACTTGTTGGCCAATACCATCAACAGCAATATCACCGACAAAATCCCAGGGGCGGCCATGAGACCCCACCATGTGGCGCGTATGCGTTTAAAAGTGGTTTTCAGCTGCTCGATGGTTTTGCCGGAGCGCTCAACCGCCTGCGCCCAACTCAGCGTCTCTCCTGCGGTCGATCGCTGGGTCAGAATCTCGCGCAGCAGTCTCAGCTTGGCAACCGTCGGAAGCACACCCTTGCGGTACACCACCACAACGTCCGAGATGGGTAGGAGAATGTTGATCAGGGACAGTCCCACCTGGCCAGCGCGCCGCAATGGCGTCACAGGCAATTTTTCCTTGCCGCTGGCAGCAAGATCGCCGGCTTTCGCCGTGTCATGCGGATCAGTTTGCATTTGCACTCACCCCTGAACTCATTTTGCTGGACAGCTCTTGAAGCTGCGGGACGTATTTGGCATCGGCCGCCAGTGCCAACTGCTGACCTGCAATAATGTTGGCCTGACGCAGCTCATTTTTCGCGCTCAGCTGCAGCCAGTTGCCCAGGCTCTGCACCCGCACCAACTCACGGGTCAGGTTGTCCCCGCTCATTTGTTGCAGGTCTGTCTCATACGCGGTGTTGGCATACCGCCGTCCAACTTCAAAGACCTCAAACTCTCGCTCGCTCACAACCCCTGTGCGCAATGCTTCACTGCTGGCTGTTGCCTGAAAGTATTGATTAGCCGAAGGGCTACTCAATGCTTCTGCCAGCGCATCACGCGTTGCCGGGTTAGCCTGGCTCGCGGCAATGATGTCGAGCTGAGGTTGAATGGCTGCACTCTGAATTGCCTTGAACTGCGTCATCAACCCCTGGTACTCGCGCCCAGTGGCCGACTGAATATCGCCCTTACCTGGAGCCCGCCCCGCGTCGTGGCGCGCTGAGTTCTTCATATACGCCATGCCGGCATCCACTTGATCCTGGTTGAATGTCAGATCGGGTGCCTTACCGACCGCGCCTGCGCCGTCCATCAGCGAGCGCAGTTCAATGTCTCCACCTGGTAGGTCAGAGACACTAGGGCACAGGTCAGTACCACCGTACTGCGCCGCCTCGTCGGCTGTGCAGTAGGCCGCATGCATTGCGGCGCTGCGATAACCGCCCTGGCGCGGGGCCACTGGTTGTGAGGCAATGGTCTTCTGCACCACCGTACTGCTGATACCAGCTCCGCCAGCGAGTCGAGAAGCGCCTGCACGACTGGCCTTGCCCACGGCTGCCGCCACGCCGGAAGCGGATTCGCTGCAGATACTGTCAGCCACAGTGAAACTGGCCCGGGCCCGCTCAAGATTTCCGGTTTGACGACCAAAAATGTCCGCTTCACGCTGCGCACGCGCCGCCTCGGTGATTACGCTTCCTTGCTTGTCACTTGCCTGCACGATGGCCGTCCCGATCTGCATATCGGTGGTCAGGATTTCGGCCAGTGTGGCGTTGAGTGTGGTCAACGCGGGCATGACCTCCATGGTAATAGGAATACTGGCGTCGACCGTCACCGGCAATACGGCCCACACCGGCTTGATCCAAAACAGACTGACGGCCAAAACCGCCGCCGTATAACGTCGATTCATGATGATGGTCCTCTTCAAAGGTTGTAACCGCGCCGGGCGATCAGCTCGTTGGCCAGCGTGCGTGTAACGTTGCTGGTATCGGTATCTCCCGCTTGTTTCTGACGCAGCGCGAGCAGTTTTTCCGCAGTACCTTGTTTAAAAGCATCAGCCAGTATTGCGCGAGCTGTTGAACCACCAACCTCCTCATACAACAGCCTGCGCAAAGGGCTGTCCGTCGCTGAGGAGTTCAATGCCCATAACTCCAGTGGCCCCATGGCATTCTTCAGAATGCGGGCCAAGGTTCCTCTGCCTTTAATTTTAAACACACCCAAAAACGGTACGCCGCTGCCATCAGCGGCAGGTCCTGAACCTATGCGCTGAAATTTTCGAATGGTGACCTTGGGCACGTTGAAATGCTCAATTAGAAATTTCTCGTCTTGTGGGTCCACTTCCATCATGAACAACGAGTTAGCCGATTCCAAAATGGCTTTTGGGAAGTCCCGCACGTACTGCGAAGACAGTACGGTGCGTATACCAAACTTACGCTGCTCCCGGTCCTGGGTCTCCAGCATGGGAAAGATGAATGGCACCTTGGCGGCGTTGTGCAGCTCGTCGTAGACCTTGGTCTTGACCTCTTGGTCTAGTTGCTCCAGCCGCTCTAAGTGCATGGCGTGATAGAGCGGGTCAACCGCCGCCATCAGCGCTTCCTTGTACTGTGGCAACACAAAGTCGCCGCCGGCGACCTGGCCCGCAAAGAGATACATGATCCCGGTCTTCAAGTGGCCAGAGTTACTGTCGTCACCCATCACGTTGTTCAAATCGATAGCAATAACGCGGGTGGTCGGGCTGATCACATACTGGGTGCGGCCAGCCAGCATCTTGAAGTCGGAGCAAGCAGCAGTCATGCAGCGATGCAAGTAATCCAGCAGCCGCTCCTGGCTATTATCACGCATCACTTTGCCATAAGCGCTTTGGATATCCGCGTGATTCAAAAAGGTGGTCATGTCGGCCAGTTCCGGTACCGCCTGAAACTGTGCTCGCTGCGCTTCACGCACGCAGCCTGCCCCAAACAACAAGTCTCGCACCTCATACCAGGTCGCACCCTCCCACCAATCGGGGAGATAGCGCTCAAACAACCCGTGTTTTTCCAAGGCGGCATCCACCTCAAGTATCACACCACGCGTCCAAGCCCTCGGACTGCTCTCAGCATTGGCGGTATAGGCCATGGTGATGATGCGATCGAGAATTTGCTGCGTGTCCCGAGCATTGGGTGGTTCGCCCTCGGAGGGGTCGATACACAGGGCCGTAAGAATACTGATTTGAAAATTGCGTTCTGGAGCAATCGGGAAGAGAGCGCCCAGTTGGATATCGTACAAATTACGACAGTGCTTCGTGCTGTTTTCGAGCACGATCCCCACCGCTTCCTCCTTACGCTCAGGCGGCAGGGCGTCTCGCAGCAGTGAGATTTGCCCTTGCATTGAGAACCCCTTGTCCACGCCTGCAATAAACGGCAGTCGCTGCTGAGCGCTGGTCACTTGCACGTTGCCTAATTTGTTCAGCAATACCGACTTACCAAGCCCCGGAGATCCTGTGACGACATTCGTCAGCTTGTTCTGCTTACTGCTGGCCGTACCAACCGGGTACAGCTTGCCGTCTAGAGTTGGGAACAACGCATTACCGTCCTCCTCCCAGGCCGAGGCAGGTCGCGTGAGTGGCAGCAGGTTCAGCGCTTCGGACAAGGGTGGGTACAGAAGGTGCGGTCCACTGCCCTTGCTAGATGCCACCAGAGTGGCCGCCCAGGCCCTTACCGGGTCACCGAAAGTTTGGGTCACGTCGCAGCTGCCCCACGACTGAAAAGCCTGGGTCAGCAACGTCAGATTGCGCGTCACGATCTCGGGGCTATCGCCCCAGGTGGACGCCATGATCGTCATGACGCACACCGGCATGTTCTGCTCCACCTTCATCAAGGACACAATGGAATCCCATACGGGTCGCAAAGCTGGAACAAACGCCAGGAAATCCAGCGTCCCCTTCTTGGCACGCAGTGAGGCCATGCCGCCCGGCATCATGTCCATACGCACCCGCCAAGGGACATGCCTGGGGACCAACTCTTTAAGGTGGGCGAACGTTTTTGGTGCCTGTGGACCCAACACTACCGATAGCGACCCGTGCCACAAACCGTTAATGCACAACTTGTTGCCACTGGTTACCACGTCCTGGTTCATGAGCTGAAGATTCAACCAGGGCGCCAAAAATGGGGTGTGATCACTCCCGTCACGCACGCCATGCGGGGTAATAACATCATCGGGTAACAATGGCCGCCAAGCATCACTTGTCCCCAAACGATCCACCTGAGCGCGCAAGGCTTGGCCAGCGGCGTGAGCATCCAAACGCTCCAGCAATACGCCTTGGCCGTTATCGCTCAACGCACGTTCCACACCACTCAGAAATGCATCATGGCGGATCTTCAGCCCAGCCATTTCGGCCAGCACTGGGTTCTGGCCAAATCTTGCATTCGGGCTTTGATTGATTAACGTAGCAAGCCGTTTGTTTTCGTCCACCAACTCATGTGTCGAGAGCGAACTCCTCCCCGTGTAACACACCAGGTAGCAGCGCTCGCGTGATACCCAAGGCGAAAGCTTGGCCGCGTTTTCATCGAGAATCTCGGTGAGGTCAATTCCGGTGCGTTTCACTGAGCGGTATTGCGGAGCCAGCAGACGCTTAACCTCTTCATGCCCTCGTGCCGGGTCTTCGTCGTACACCATGCTGATTTTGTTCCCGTGCCGACGATAGTTGGCAGTCAGGACCTGCGTCATTCGCAAAAGCCGGCCAGCCCACGAGTACGGCTCATCGACACCAGCAGCTTCATCGGTATCACAAAAGCTGCCCGCGACGGCGTACACCGTGCAGTAATCACCGTCGTCATTGACCAATACATATGGCCCAGCCAGTTCCGGATGGCGAACACGATCATCATCGGTCAGACGCAAAACCGTCCGTAGATCGCAGTAGTCCGGCAAGTCCCGAGACACCGCGAAACGCGATGCCGCAGTAATCAAATCCTCAACCCAGCGTATTAAGTTCGGCATACAAGTCACTCCGGGTATAGGTGTTCCAGCTTCGAGGGGTGAGCGCGGCCTCTACCGTTTTCCCGGCGGGCAGCAGCAACGAAAGATCATCAAATACGTCAGCGGGCAAAATAAGGGCACAACCCGCAAGTCGGGTCTGTAGCTTGAGGCGCTTCTGCGGGGCTAGGCGTTTCAGGGCGGCGGCAAACTCACCAGCCCGCGAGGTTCCCCAAGCCACTTCCACTTCCCGGGCATGGAGCAACAGCCAACGCAAGACGCGCTGTCCATCCCGTTGTTGCGACGGTGTCCCGCCCTGCATTGCAATCAGTGCCCGACGCTGCAGGTGATGCACATCGCTCATCGCAATGCCTGGCAAATAAGCCAAGCGTCCGTGGGCAGCCGTTGGGCTATCCAAGTGACCGGTCAAGTAGCAGAGCGTGCAGACTGCGTGCGAGGCTGGCAGGCCCGCCCGGGCCCCCTGCCATAACTTGTTCGTTCTCAAACCACAACAGGCACATAGCTCGCCGTCTACCGGCACAGGTGCCGGTGTCTGAAGGTCGCCGCTGATATCGAGCATCAGGTCAGTAAAGGGGGGCTGTTCGCGCCGAGATGAGGACGGTTCGTCATCCACCGTTTGTGTTGCGTACATTTCCATAATGTGTCCCCAATCCCTGTGATAACCGCAGTTATCACAGGGACCTCTTCATTAGCCCACGGAAACGGGCGACAGACCTACTTGAGTTTGGGAGCGCCTGATGATCTCCGGCACAGCGATCAGGCACGCCCCAAACGCAATGGACCCAATAATGTGAGAGATTTTTATCTGCGGGTTATCTTTTCTGGTCTTAGCGGCAATCAGCCCACCGATCACGAAACAGACGCCAATAAATTCGGCGCCGGTCAGGACGGACTTTTGCATTGACGTGGCTCCCGTCGCAGCCGAGCTGCCCATATCAGCAATGTCACCATCAGCAAAGGCCGCCACCGGACTACTTGCCAACGCCACTGCAGCCCATTTGATGAATCGCTGACGCAACTGTTCTTTGAACAATGTCACGCGCACATACCCCAACAGCAGCATGTCTTTCGGCATGGCCAACTCCTTAAATTTTTCTGTTTGATGTCGCGATTGAAAGTGCGCGAATGCGCGTTGGAACCTCGGCCGCCTACAGCATGCCGAGAGATTTTTGCAGAGCGTCCAGGAGGTAAGGATTACAAACGCAAAACACCCCCAGAACAAACTTCAGCGTACCGGTGGACACATCCTGACCGGCAGAAAGCCCGGTGTGGCCGTCTTTGAGTGAGCGCCGCCAGGTGAGCACGCCCTGCATGGCAAACCACACACCCAACATCCTCACCAGGGTCAGCAGCGCATTGGCCGCATCTGCCGCCACCCCATACGTGCCCACGTCCACATAACTGATGGCGTCGAACGTGGCACCCTGCCAACCAACCTGACGGGCACCCGCCTGGATCATCTGCTCAAGACCGGCCAACCCACCGCAGAGCAACAGCCAGATAATCACCTTGCCACTGCCCTGTGACTGCCCGGGAGCTTTTCGCGATGCGCTGGCCTGGTGAGCCAAGTACGTCACCGCCCCTACCACAGCAAATAAGCTGCCCAGTGTGAACGCCAGATTGATGAATGAAGAAGACACATTGCTGGAGAAGTTGACCAGCATCTGGATCGCATCGGTTCCGCTAGTCAAAGCCATGTTTCACCTCACTTGAGTGTGCCGGCACTGGTATGAACCTGGCGTGTGCCGGCATCGATGCCCGTCACGGTCACAGATCCCAGGCTGTCGCCGACCTGCACGGCCCAGGTTTTTTCCTGCCAGTACACCCACGCCATTCCGAACTGCACTGCGCTCAGACGCATTCCGGTCAACGGTGAGCTTGGCGTGACAGCAGCCGGTTGAGCACGTCTGTGTGCAACCACCGGTTTTGATGACGGCGCACGAGCCGATAACAGGCTGATTTGCGCTTGAACCTCAACCACTTGCTGTTGCAATGCAGCCAGTTTCACGTCCTTCGCTTTGTTCGCTTCCACCAGCCGTTCAATCGCAGTGCGATTGGCCTCGGCGAAACTGCGAGCATCGCCAAACATCTTCGCCACCTCATCCTGCATCTGAGACAGCCCTGGACCCGCGCTGACAAGTGCCGGGGCCTTGAGCTCGCTGGATACTGGCTGAAGATCACCGCCCTCAAAGGCCAACTGATTGACCGTTGGTGGACTTTCTGGGGCAAACAAATGCCAAGCTGCCAGCCCCAATACCACCCCAACCCCTGCCAGCCAGGGAAGAGAAAGGCCCAGCAGCAAAGGGCGACGCAACCAATCAAAACGAGGCCCTAGGATCGACGAGGGCGGCGGTGGGGTTTCCAATATTGGTGCGGATTCCGGGGGACTAAACTCACTCATCACTTAACCTCCTGCAGCCGACGCTGCTCCTCGATGCGCGCTTGAGTCTGTGCACGCCATTCATCTGCTGTAGTGGGTTGGGTAGGTGTCGCCCTTGATGTTTGCGCCGGCACAGAGGGTCTGACCGCTTCCCCGCCCTGCCCTGGGGCTATTGCATCGCCGGCATACACACCGCGCATGAACTGAATAGCCACCACCTGTCCTTTACTCACCAGGGCCTGTGTGGCAGGCATACGCGCAGCGTCTTCACCGAGCACTTTGGCCGCCTGGCTGGCGGTCCCCCCAGCAATCGCCCCCATTACCGCGGTTCCATCTGGTAACCCGGGGCGCACGGTCTGGGTGCTAAACCCATTGCTCACGACTTGAGTGTTGGCCTGGGCGTACATCTGCCCAGCGCCACCAATCCCATTGAGCAGTGCCGGCAAGATAATGCGCGACATGTAACGGTGGTTGACCTCAGTCGCGACGTTAGCCAGCAGGGTGTCGTCTTGAAGCGCGTAGGCATCCACTTTGTAGTTGACCCCCTTAAACGCCATCTCAGTAAAGTGAATCTGCACCCCCTCCCCCGCGAGCTTCGCCCCTTCAGGCGCCTTAAGCACCGCACCAGCATAGGAGCCGGTGGGAAGGCTGCCGACCACCGGTGTGGTGCTGTTGTCCGAGTCCACCCCAATATCAATGACCCCAGGGCCGCGCCAGTAGGGCGGTATTATTTCCACCGGAGCACCTACCGGAGAGGCGCCCCCCGCACCGGCACTGTTCATTGAGGCAGTTTGGAACCGTGCACCACCAGGTAGAGACTCACTCCAGCGTTGATAATCGCCGCCGCCTTTACTCCCCTCCCCACCCATGCCGCTTGCGCCCCCCATCACCTCAGCAATCTGCGGCCCTTCTGGACGCTCTTTGGTAGATGGAGATGGCTTGATTCGCTTCAGCAGGTCATCCAGAGCCTTCTGACGCCTGTCCTCCGATCGGCCGGTAGTGCCAGAGGCCTGGCCCTGATCACTGCCGCTTTGCCGTGCTGTTGACTGAGTTGGTACAGCTGGTTTTGCAGCAGAGACGGGGCGAACCACAGGTTCTTGTTCCAACGAGATACTGGAGATAAAGCTCTTGTTTTGGCGCTGCGCTGTGCTCTCCCCCTCCGCGTTGTGCTCCTTAAGCAACTCGCGGTAAGCAGGTGTCTCGGAGCTATTGCCGTGTGACGCAGCCGACACACGATTGAGATCGAGCTTTGATTGCACCGGTGGCGGGGTAGAAAGCCAGCTCCACAAGAAATAGGCGCCGCCGATGACCACCACGACTACACCGATCGTCAAGGAGACGGTGAGCTTGATGTCACGTCCTGCATCATTTTCATTTGCCATAATTACTCCAGAGCCACATTGAGCGCTGCCATGTGGCCCATCACCGAGAACGACACATAGGGAGTGAGCGGTAGCTTCCACAGATGCGTACCGTCGGCCGATGACAGGGTTGCCTCAAACTCATCACGGATATCAGCCCGCGAGCGGACATAGAGGTCATCACCCAATTGCCAAACAGCCGTGTCTGGCACTTCACCCGTAGTTTTGAGGCGCCGCGCTTCTTTAGGAGGAACGCCGTCCAGGAAGGACTGCAGCGTTCGGTCATGAAGGCCGATACGCATCTCCGGAGCAGCCCCGGGTTGAGCTGCGGGCCCGCGTCTGGGCACCCGCATATCCAGGCGGCTGTCAACCGTCCAGGTTTTGGCCAGCGTATCCGGCTCACCGCTGGTGACATTCAGCACGATCGGCACTGACAGGCCATCTAGGTAAACGGCTATGTTGCCGCTCACAAACGGCTTTACGGCGTATACGACCATCACCGGGCTATTGGGCACCCAGAGCACCGTAAAGTCCGGATTGCCACTGAGTGGCGCGGCACCGAGCTTCCAAGGCGCACCAGTACTGTCGATAAAGCTCAGTGAACTGGGGTAATTCACTGCCGTGCGCACCAGCGGCAGGCTAGCTCCAGGCGATAAATCCACGGTCAGTGCGCTAATTCTGGGCACGATCGCAACTTGCGGCGAGGCCAGGGCTTGATCGATTTCAGCAGCCCTACCTCTCAGTTTCCGAACCTCCTGAGGTGTCAGTGGGGATACGGCCTCTTGCGCCTGGTTGTAGAGCGGCGACGGAGGCGGCGGTAATGGGTCGTTGCCGGAGGCCGTCTGAGCATTGGCCTGTGCCTCAGCGCCCGTACCTGCGGGACGGCTTGAACTGGCCTGGGCCACTGGCGCTCGAACTACGGAGCCAGCCGAAGCCCAGCCTGCCGGGGCAGCGGGTGCGGCAGGAGACGCCTGTGGGCTGATACTCTCATCAGCCGCCCAGGCGTAACCGCTTGCTGCCAGCCATAGGGCCAGCGCAATGTGCGTTTTCATGGGTTCTGGATCCTTCTTAACTGTTACATCGGCGACCAAGCGCTCTGCTTGGGGTAAGGCAGGATTGTCTTTACACGCGCTGAACAGGTCAGCTTTTAGAGAAGATCGTTGTCGAGGCAGTCGCTCTTCCAAAAGTCGATAAGTTCTCTATCAATTTCAGCGTACGTGTCTGCAATGTCTTGCATGTATTGCTTGCGCTCGAGTTCATAATCCAACTCCCTCAACTCATACTCCGGATAAACCTGAGCGTACTGCGCTGCTAACTCCGGCACATCTCGCAGAAGCAATGGGACGTTCGCGCCATAGTGCTGTCCAGCGTCCAACACCAAATGACGTACCGCGGCGTATGCGGCTTGAACGGCGACTTCAACTTCCTTATCAAAGCCACCAATGCCGTTGAGGCAAACCACATCCATCCATAGGAACCGAGCTGCCAGCGCCGTTTCGAATGCACGATTCATAGCTGTGCTCCTCGTCTCAGTTGGCATTACTGGTGATCACTTGCGTCACCTCCAGCCCTGCGTTTTTCACACGCACGTCGGTCTGCTGGATGCGCTGAGTGAAGATGAAGCGCTGAGCCGGGCTACTGGACTGCTGGCCGTCCAGTTTTAGCGTCACTGGATATTGGAATTCCCAGGTGAAGATGCCGCCTGGAGCACCTCTGCTGCGGATCACCCCAGGCCCAACGTCCACCGATAGATTCATGCGCTGGACCTTGACCGCCTCCAAAACGTTGGAGGTTGTCAATGCCTTGTAGTATCCCTGAAAACCTGCTTCGGAATAGCGCTCCCCAACCCGGGTCATCTGATCCTTGTAGTGCTGAAAGTCCAAAGTGAAGCTGTCTCGAATGGTGTCCGCACCAAACGCGGAAACATCACTCTGGGAAAATCCCGGCTTATCCAAGGGGAAAATCGGCGTCACGCGCCCCTTCTCAGCGCTGAAGTATTTCACTGGTGGATGAGCCACTTGCCAGCCCAGGTAAATGTTCGAGATGAGGGACAGTACAAGTGCCGCCCCGCCCCACAGAAGTACAGTCAGGCAGCGATGGGCGAAGGCAGCCCCCAGTTCCCGATTCCGCTGCAGCACCATGGCATGCTCAAAGGCTGCGGCATCGTCTATCACAGCTACTGTTCTCGCCTCGGCAAGGTCGTTATCCCCCGGGACACTTTCATCGGATGCCTGCATCAGGTTGCTCCTCAATTATTTTAACTGCTGCCAAGGATCAATGGTGCTGGGGATCTGGCTGTTGATTTGGTCCACCGCGGCCTGGCAGATCTGGTTTGCAAGTTGGCTAAGGATGTCTTGCAGGCTCGGAAACGTCGGCAGGCTGATACTGGTGGAACGGATACGCGACAGACATTGCTGGAGCTGGTCCGACACTGTGCGCTCGCGCTCTGCCCAGGCGTCTGACGCTTGCTTGGCTTGTGAATACCCAGCCTGGCTACCATCTGATGCCGCCTGCCCCGATCGGCAGGTCGCACCATTCCCCACAACCGGCAAGCAGCACAAAACCGTCAGCAGTGCGCCGCACATGCTTCTCTTCAACATGTTGAGTACCTTTGCTGTTAGCTAGCGTTTTACGCCGGGCGAGGTTCGCTTGGCTGTACTGAGGGTGCCGCCGCCGGTGCGGACTTTGGGAGGGTGTTATCTTCACGCCAGCGCTCATCAAACCCGAGACGTGCATGCAAGGCCGGCGGCAAATCAGCGGGCCTGTCGAGCTTACCGATACGCACGTCACTGTCACCGTCAAGCTTGAAGGCGATATTTTCTCGAGAGACCGGCTCACCGCTTGAGCGGTTAATGCCATTGCCGCTTCCGATCGGTACCAGCCCCCCAGGCGTAACCGCGTTGAAGACCATCGGGGGAGCATCCTCGCTGCCCGGAAGACTCACCAACACATGCTGGAACTGGCCCCCTCCCTCGCGCGCAACCCCTTGCAAGTAAGGACCATCACCACGCACCAGGACCATGTCCAGGTGCCCATCCTTCGACCAACTGCTCATCACCGGTTGCCCTGCTGCCTTGCTATCCACAACAGGTCGAGGTGCAGACAGCGCATCACCGGTTTTGGCGCTCCCTTGACCGTCTGGAGTCATCCAGTAAAGACCGTCTGTCGGAGTAGATGGCAGCGGAATATCGAGTCCTAACCGTGCCACCAGCTCCTGCTGCACCAACCCAAACCGCTGAACGTCATAGGCCGCCAACCTCACGCCCTCATCCTCACCGGTGCGGGCTGCGGAGCCGCCCAATACCGCCAACGACCATTTGTTGCGGTGAACATCTTTGTCTTCAAAGCGCATGGTCACACCGTGCTCATCCTTAATGGGCACCTTCACCACGACCGCCTCTTTGCCCTTCCACTGCAAGGAGACCACTTTGCCTGGATGGAGACGCGTCTCACGCAGCAGGCCAGCCAGCTCCTTGCCCCAGTAGGTCTGTGTACCGGCTTTGGTGCGCAGCTTGATGTACGTACTCTCAGTATTCCCCTCTTCAAAGCGAAACGGCGCCTGTCCAAACGAGATCACTTTACCGGTAACGCCATTCTTGGCGGCCTCATGGCTCTGATGGATCTCTGGCGAGACCTTCTGCGAGGCACCATTTACTCGGGGAAGCTGCGCTTCGCTCGAAGTGAGTGGTGTATTCGAGGGCACACCAGTAACCGTTTTTTCACCCACCGGACGAGCATCTGGCTGAGGTTTTTCACCAATGTCCACTACAGGGTTAGCCGCGGCAGGCATGTTGACGGCAGTAGCATCAGCGACAGGTGAGACTGTGACCGGTGTTCCCACCGGGGCCGCTGAGGGTTGAGGCGGCACCCCATGCGCCGGCGGCGACTCTCCGTTGATAGAGTCCTTCACCACAGGCGCTTCCTGCAAGGCTTTGCGGGCGGCTACCAGTTGCGCTTGTTGGCCAGGATTTTTCATCGTGACGTTGAGCTGATGCTGGGCAATCAAACCGATCGCCTTTCGCTGGAATTCATCGCTGCCGGTCAGCTCGATACGACCCCGGTAGAAGGTTGCAGCTGTCAGTAGTGCAGCCAGCACCATTTCATCGTTTTGACTGGCACCTTCGGCCATTTCCAGACGCATGCCCCGGTCGAAGAACGCCGGCTCGCCATCGAGCTTGTAAAGTACTCGCTTGTCGTCTTGCAAATGATCCGTGAGTCGCGCCAGCAGTGCATCCTTGTCGATCTGACTGACTTGTGGCTGTGCGTCTTCACCTCTCGGCCGAGGTGGTCCTACCCAGATCGTATCAACACCGCTTTCTGCAGTAGCCGACGGGTCAGTTCCTGTTGCCCCGACCGGACGGGCTGGTATCACTGCTACTTCTGGGCCAGTAGGTGTTTCAGTGTCTGGCACCGCCGTAGGTTGTGCGCCTAGAGGCGTAGCGGCGGGAGCGATGGGCTCCGGCTCCTGAGTGTCCGAAGCTTTATGCTCCGCCGCGAGTTGACGTTCTTTTTTCTCAACTTGGAGCATCGCAGAAACAAAAACAGACTGATGACTGCCTTCAAATGCACCAATGAGGCCGAATTTTTCATCGTATGCACTAACCATCATGGGTGAACCTTTGAGCGTAAGATCAGGTTCATCAACGAGGGAAATTCTGGAACCGTATTTCTCGGATAAAGCCTCGACTTCTTCTTGGCTTAATTGTTGATTCAGTACCTTTGCTACACCATAGCTAGCCTCAGCATTCTTTATGAGTTCACCGACAACGGCCAACCCCACTTCAATTTCCGACTTGAAATCCGCCTTGAAAGCATCCGGTATATCGTCATAAATCTTGGCGATCGACTCTTTAAATGCCCCTCGATAACCTTCGTACTGCATAAGATCGGCCACAAGCTCTTTACCAGCCTCTGTCCTATCGTTACCCGACACAATTTGCGCGGCCTGGTATTCGGCATGACTAGTAGCAAATGCCTGAGTAGACATAAGCAGAGCAACATCAATATCAGTATCACCAAAATTCGCCATAAATTTACGGTGATGTTCGACAATAAAGCTTTCTTCAGCCTCTGGCTTGACTGTTGAATTTTGGACAGTGACATTGTCCAAGCTTTCTTTTTCAATAACTGATGTTTCATTTGCAGTGCTTTCTTCTGAAAGTACCTGCTGAGGCAACCCTGGCTCTGTCGAGACGCCAGAGGAAGCTGCTCCTGATGGCTGCGGCACTACCGCCGAATCAGAGATCGGTGCGTGAGAATCTACGGTGTCAGTTTCAGTGCGGGCTACATCGAGTTTCGGTTGAAAAGATGCCATCACTTCTGAAAATTCTTTTGAATATAAGCTATTCGCAAGGGATACGGCACTTTCGCCTTTGGAGTTTTTGACATCTGTTTTTGCACCAGCTTCTACAAGCGTGCTGGCAAGCGCGAGATCATTATTTCGAATAGCAGCATGAAGCGGCGTATCACCTTTAACATCGCGAGTAATAGTTCCGTCCTTCGCACGCTTAGAATTGATATCAACGCCGTTCTCAATAAGCACCTTGGCCGTTGATGACTTAAGCGCAGGAACGTGCAGGAGGCTATCTCCTTGATACTTGATATTGGTTTTAGCCCCCCGCTCTATCAGACCTCTTAAAAATTTGTCACCGTCGAGAGATTCTCCACCAAGCATCCCATCACGAACGGCAAGGTATATAAGCGGATCACCACCAATGGCTGTTTTGATATTTGGACTAATTTTATGCTTGTCCATAATTTCAAAAGCCTTGTCTATATCGGCCTCACGGATTGCTTTTAGAAAATCGTCTTTAGCAGACATAGTCCCACTCCTTTTCATCCAATTTGATGGCCGATTGACCGTTGGCCAAGTACCCGGTGGACTTTCTGAAAGTGCCACGCCCGTCATGCGGCACTGCTAACCAAAACGGATATTCTGATGTTTTCATGGGTTAATCCCCCTCGGTAAAGCGCCGGTACCACCAAGGCCGGCCGGACAGCCGTTGGCCGCGTATCAGATACACCAGACGGGTCACCAGGACTTTGAGCGTCCAGCCGAAAAACGACAGCAGCCGAAAGCAACCGACAATCGCGCTGATGACATAAATCGTGGTGAACGAAGGAAAGCGAAACCAGAACAGGTACAACAGAAACAACGGCGCCGGAATGCCATAAACGCTGAGGGACCGTGAGGCATTGCGCCAATAACCTGTCTGCAAAGGGTGTGGGTTCTCGCTCATCTTTGACCTCGCTGCAATTGATCACTGCGTCCAGCTTGAGCGAACTGCGGGAACTCAGCCGCAAGCGCCTTATTGCCCCTGGCGATGAGCGTAATAACCGCCTTCTCAATGTTTTCTCGCACCACCCCGGCTGAGACGTAGTACAGCGCCCAGGCCTGGTCCGGCGGGTTTTGCCCGATGAAGTCCTCTATGTCCTGGTAGGCCTTTTGTTCATCCGACTCCAAACAGCAACAGCCTTTGTCACACATGATGGTTTCCTTCCCTCGAACCGCCGTGGTGGGCATGAAGCGGCCTAGTAGGCCGACTGGTACGACTGACCTTGATCCCAGCGCGATTGCCAATGCTGCAAGTAGACGCTGGCCACCTCGGGGAATCCCCACATCACCAGCGCATTTTCGCTATTGGACTTGGCCGCCGCGGTTGAATAGTTGAACGACCCCGTTTGCACATTTTGACCATCGCTGATGATCACCTTGTCATGCTGGATCTTGTACGCGGCGTCAGTGCGCAGCGGTATGCCGGCGTTCGCGATCACGTTCATCGCCGCACGGCTGCCCTTGTTCTCGTTCCCGTGCGCATCGAGCACGATCTGCACGTCCACCCCCCGCTGTTTAGCGGCAACCAGCGCTTTGACTACCTTGGGCGAAGTGAAGCTGTATCCCATCATCCGAATCTGCTGTTGAGCCGCTTGGATAACGTTGATCACCAGCACTTCAGCGCTCCCCTCTGGCGAGAACCCAACCTGCACCTGCGCCGCCTGTGCAGCAGGCGCCACGTTGAGCAGTACGACCCAGAGCATCAGCCCACCACCAAAGCGATTCGCCTGCCTCAAACGCATGTTCATTACCTTCACGAGCTTCTCCCTTGTTCAAGTTCACGCAACTGATACGCAGTCATGGCTGAAGCCAGTTCGCGTCGGTCAATACGGTTCTCTTGGTAAAGCCGCCACGCCTGATCAGCGATGCGGCGGTTTTCTAAGCGAATGAGGCTGTCAATGTGCTGACCCCACTGCATGTAAGGCATACCCGCCAGTTTGGCGCGCAGCGGATCGTCGAAGAGGATGTATTCGCGCACTGCCTGACGCTTGCCATCGATTGTTCGCAGGAGCTTTTGCACCACGATGTACTGCAGCACCCCCAGCAGATCCCGAGCGGTCGCGTCACGCATTTCCGCCGGCACGAGAGTCAGGCAACGGGGAATAGCCTCACCAGGCGAATGAATGTGCACGGTTGTGAGGTTGAAATGTCCCAGTTGACCGGCGAGAACTCCGGCCGACAAGGTATCCAGATCACGCATTTCACCCACCCCGATAATCGACGGCGCACGACGCAATGCAGCTCGAATACCATCGCCATACGAGGCCACATCGCGCCCGATCTGTAACTGTGTCGGCTCCAAAATGTCGCCGGCGCGACCAAAGATGTACTCGATCGGATCCTCGATCGTGGTGATTTTTCGGTCCGGGTCGTGATCAAGGCAGTAGCGATAGGTCGATGCAAGAAGAGTGCTTTTTCCTGAACCGGTAATGCCGCCGATAAGTCCTATGCCGTTGGCCGGTAACAGCGCCTCGAACAGATCATCTTCAATGCCCATCTTCGTAAGATCAGGAATCAGCCAAGGGATAATCCGCATCGTCAGGGCGAGCGTTGTATCCAGTCGGCCGGCCGTGGCCTGCACGAAGTTGCACCGAAAACGCAGCCGCTCACCCCGTTCCAGACCATAGCGGTTGCTCATGTCGCCATCGAGCTGTAATGCCCGATCCACAGGACGCCCGCCGCGCACAGTGGCGCGAACCTCGGGGTTAAAGACCTCGTCCACTAATTTCGACAATATGTCATCTGCCAAGACGAACCGACTGGCCCGGCGAAGCCGACCGTGATGACCGACGACCAGGTTATTTCCGCCCTGAATATGAATATCACTGACACTTTGTCGGGCGCACCAAACGAAAAAATCGCGCAGCGTGGTGCCGTTCAACCCGTCCTCGAATGGGTAGGGTTCAAAGGTCGATGTCTCAGTCATGGTTGCGTCCTGCGAATGACTGGCCGCCACTGGGTTTTGTCGGGGATAAAACCGGCATTTTCCTTCAGTGTGCGCACCCGGTCGCCCGTGGTGAGCTTCTGCCGATCGCCCGTGACAGTTTGTTGCTGATCGGTGATTACAGGCTTTGTCATAAAGCCTTCTCGCAGGGCAAAGGAGTACAGCAACATGCCCCGATAATCACGGGTCAGACGGTTAAAATTGGCTTCAAGCGTACGGTCTGCGCTGATCCGCCCTTCTGCCCATCCCTTGCGAATAGCAGCCTGCCACAGGTCCTTCTGAACAGAATTTTCTGGCAATACCGATGACTCCGGTCCATCAGTGGGTACTGTGGCCAGCCCAGCTAGCAGCCAACTCCGCCACGATGGTGGATTGCTTACAAATCGCTCCGGGGCAATGATTTCGTAGACGCTATTCGCCATGTGGATCTGCCGAGGAGTGATGTGAGCCACGTCTACCGCCTCATCAACCACCGGCGGTAGCCAGCCCTGGGCGCTGATCAGCGTGCGAAAATCCCATTGCAAGTCAAGACGGCCGGCCCGCTTATCCAGCGACTGCCTCAACTCCCAGGCCCGCTCAGCCTTTCCCCCACGAAAACCAACGGTTTGTCCCGCCTCCTCGAGCAGCTGCCGACGAGTTTCAGACACATCGGGTGACGCCGCTCGCGTGGTCCCCAAGTAACTCTCCAGCGCCGGCGGTGCATCAGATGGCGATGAGGTAGGTGCTTGCACACAGCCCACCAGGCCATTGATCAGGGCGAGCATCAGCAAGGATCTCTTCACTGACGCCCCCCCGCCTGCACCTGCGGCAGTGCTTGTGCAAAGACCAACGCCAGTTGACTTGGCATCTGCTGCAACGTGGCGCGCCAAGCTATCTGCATTTCAATCAGGTGCAACAGATTCTGGTAGGTGACGCCATTGGCATGCACATTGATGGGCAGCGGGAGACGCACGCCGACCCAGGTAAAGCGGGCGCCTCGTTGGCGGGCCAGGTGCGACAGAAGCTCAACGGCATCACCGCTCCAGGTCACCGACACCAACTCGGTGTTGGCACGAATATCATCCGCCGGCAACTCTGAGGAGGTGTTGATTACCCCCTCCTGCCAAAGCACTTGCTGCTGCGCGATAACCCGAACTATTGCAGGATTTGGCGCAGGGGGATTCACAGGGGCTTTTCCGTAAAAAGCCTGGCAGCCAGCCAGCAGCAAGGCCACCGCCGGCGCAGTAAAAATAAAGGGCTTCATCGATGATCTCCTGACACCCTGGACGGGTTCAGTCATTAACGGATTGCGAAGTTGGCCGGTGTCGGGCCAAGCGCTTTGAGGCGGTTATAAATCGTGCGAACTTCTTTCGCGTAACGTAAGCGCTTTATCTCCTGACCTGCAGAGGGATGGAACCCCGCGTTGTAGGACCCCAAACAGCGCCACGTATTGCCGCAGGTCCGCAGATGACGGGCCAACACCCAGGCTCCGACCTGGACGTTAAAACAAGCGTCGGCCAGCAGGTCTTCAGGACGCCGGATCAGCCCCATGCGGACCAGGCGGTCAGCATTGCTAGTATTAATCTGCATCAGGCCGTAATCGGTACTGAGCAGCTTTCCACTGTCGTCGCGGTTTTGATTCACCGCCCGCGGCCGTAGACCACTTTCCCGAACACCAATGGCCTCCAGCAGCAACGGGTCAACCTGATAACGCTCGCCCGCGTCTTGAAAACAGAACGCAGCGGCCGGGAACGGAATTACGAACACTAAAAAAACCCATACCATCCTCATGTTCATGCTCAATCTCCATGGTTACCCGCAGGCACACGGTTAATAAGCCACTGTTGGTAAACAACCGAAAATCAACATCGAAGGCGTACAAGCACTGTAGTTCTGATTTGCGAGTCAGATTTTAATGCTTAGTAGTTTCAAGGCATCAAAGAGGCGTGTTTCAGCACGCTGCTTACATAACCGTTCTTGAAACCCTTCTTAAAATCTCCGGTATTGTACGCGGACAGCGCCGCTTGCAGAGCAACTTGATTGTACCCGTAGCTACTTGCCGCTTGTACATAGTTTCGCGTGAGGACTATCCCCCCAGCATAGACATTCGTACAGGGGTCCAATGTCTGTTCAACAGTAAGGCCAAGTTTGACCATCGTATTCGAGTTGATTTGCATCAGCCCTATGTCGATATTGGCTCCGTTGGCAATCAAACGTTTGGACTCAATGATCGCCTCTAGATAGTTTCTAGGCTTTTGAAAACGCTGCCGACCGTTGACTCCAATCGTCCAGGGATTACCACCTGACTCTTGTTGAATCACTGCCATCATTGTGTTGCTCGATACAAATGGGGCACACACCATTACCAGCGTTATCAAATCCATCAACGGCCTCCCGGTATGATCGAAAACCTATTAACCGCCATGTCAGTAAGGCGGCAAAATTGCGTCAGGTCATCGGCAGGGATAGCGCTTGAAAGCAAAAAACCCTGCCAAGCGTCGCAACCCAGCTCGTGTAATCGGGCCAGTTGTTCGTCAGTCTCAACGCCTTCTGCCAGTGTCGTCAGATTGAACTCACGGGCGATCGCCAGAATTGCCCTAACGATTCGCCCGTCGAACTCACTGGCTGTTGAGCCGATAAATGACCGATCAATTTTCAGTGTGTCCACCGGAAAATTTTTCAGGTAGTTCAGGGACGACCAGCCAGTTCCGAAATCGTCAAGAGCCACGCGAACGCCCAGGTCACGCAAGGCGTGAAGGATGCGAGCAGCTTTATCGGTGTCCGATACCAGGAAACTTTCAGTCAGCTCCAGTTCCAATCGCGAAGCCGGAAAATCGGACTGCGCGAGCACTTCGCTCACACGCGCAGGGAGTGAATCGACAAACTGCCTCCCCGACAGATTGACAGCCACCCGCAGATCCAGGCCCATTTCTTGCCAACGACGACCCTGTTGCACTGCTTCTTTGAGAACCCAATCCCCAATCGGGGTAATCAGGTTGGTTTCTTCCGCCACTCGAATAAACGATGAGGGTTGTATCAGCCCGCGTGTTGGGTGGCTCCACCGAATAAGCGCCTCAGCACCAACGATTCGCCTGGTGCGCGAACAAAATTGTGGCTGGTAATGCAGAACAAAATGACCGTCACGCAACGCCTCTTTCAATTCCGCTTCCACCCTGGCACGGACTTCGGCTTTTTCATTCGTCTGCGCATCATAGAAGCGCAGCGTATTGCGGCCATTGTCCTTGCTGCTATACATCGCCATGTCTGCATTGTGTAGCAGCTCATCGACTGCCAGCCCATCAGTTGGCCATGCCGCAACACCGATACTTGCACTGATTTCAACGATGTTGTCACCGATCAGAATGGGTCGAGAACAGGCATCAAGGATGCGTTCGGCAACAATTGCCGTCTCTTCCGTGTCGCGCAAATTGCAGATCAATACGACAAACTCATCTCCCCCAAGCCTGGCGACTGTATCGCTTTCACGCAGGCACCCGCGCAGGCGGCTAGCCACTTCCACAAGTACCGCGTCCCCTGCCGCGTGACCATAGGTATCGTTGACTTTCTTGAAGCGGTCCAAGTCGACAAACAAGATGCCGAGAAAGGCTTTTTCCAGGCGACTCGCCGAGTGGATAGCCTGTTCCATCCTGTCGCGCAGCAACTCGCGATTGGGCAGGCCAGTCAACGGATCGTATAGCGCCATTTGCCACGGCCCGCCGACTGCCTTCGAGTGCTCATCGAACGGTCGGATTAGATAGGTAATACCATCAGCGACCGTTGTGCGCATAACGGAGACTTTGATCGACGTGTTCGAACGCTCTGCACCCTGGACTTGAACGTTGCTCGTCGCGATAAAGAAAAACTCACCCGTCTCGTCACCTGTTGCGATAAACGAATCGAACTTCACACGCTGCTGGTCGTCGGCCAGCAGATCCTGTAGGCGGAATCTAGCCAGAGGGATAGGCGAGAATAGTTGCATAGCTGCGTTGTTTGCATACGTGATTTTCTCTTGGCCGACTGCGACAAACAGTACCGCAGATGGCAACTTATAAAGAATTTCTAGATACATGCTTTTCCCCTTATTCAATAAAGAACGTTAATTGACTGTATATCCGCTAAACTTTGCTTAGCTCACGGAATACATAGCCGAAAAAGACATTGTAGGCCCCACACGCCGGACTGAAATTTAGTTTACTTCGTAGAAACTGATTATTATCACGCCACACTGCGTCCATTGGTAAGCCTGACCTGACAGAAAAGCAGATGAGCCTGACGGACAACTACAGTTGGCCCGCGAAAAACTAATTAAGCCCGTAAGTTCCTATGTAGCTGCAAGCAAACGATTGGACATTTGGTTCTTCTACAGTCAAACAACTCGGCTGGTTCGTGATCTGCCCCGTGCAGCCATAAAACCCCCAACTCCCCCCCCCCAGAGTTCCACCATATAGGGCAGGGCATTGATATACTGGGATTTGTACACGAGCACTACTACCTGCCGCCCAGAAACCCAATTTGCAATAAAGTGTCGCGCCATTGGCATCTAGCGCGATCGTGCGCGCTTGGCATGGTTGCCCAACAACCCCTATGCCATCGATTTGGATGAACTCTCCCGTCGTCATTCGTGCGGTCGAAGACACGGTATTCCCCGAAACACTATTTGAAGCTGTGACGTTGACGGCATTCACATTGCCAGCGCTCACAATGTCGTGTTTCGCCCCTGTCGTATCTTGCAAATTTAGATTTCCGGTCATGGGGAGACTTCCATCCCGCCGCAAAAACTCCAAGAAGCCTTGGCTGTCATAACCGTTGCTTACGGAAATAAGGCCAGCGACACCACCAGGGTTTGTACCTGTTTGCGTTCCACTACTGGTGACAAAGACGTTCGGGTTGCCGCCAAACGAGGTTGGCATAGACACCCCCGCGTTACCGGGGCTGGCCGTGGCGGCGGCGATCGTTGCGCGCCGAACGTCCACGGTGTTACTGCTATAAGTGAGTAGCGGTACCGTCGTGGTTACTTGAAAGGGCAGATTGCAGGTCGGCACCGTACAACCGCTTGAAGTGTCGACCGTGATCTGAACACTGAAACCGACAGATTGACCGTTGTAGATAACCGGGTTCACCGCCCTGGAGGCCAGGAACCCAAGGCCGTTCAGATCGACCGTGGTCGGTGCAAGTATCCGTGCAGGAGGAACGGTATAGCCGTTGCGCGTGATGGATTGCCCCAGTTGAATCTCTGTGAAGAACGTCGTTGTGTACGTCTTCGTCGCATCACTCACCGTAGCCGCCCTTGAACCCACCAGCCGTGCCCTATCGTCGCGAGATTGGTTCACTGTTGCTTGCCAATACCGTTGCCCGTAGTACGCCGAAACAACAAACAGTATCAGCACCACGAGGGCTAATTGAGGCAATAAGAAGAAGCCGCCTTGCTTGTGCCCGGGTGGCAGACACATAACTGGTTTTCGTTTCATCGTCGTCAGTCCTTGAGGTGACTTATGCGCAAGCGCTCGACTTCTTGGGTGAGCGCCCCGTACTCGCCTCTGCTTATGTGGGCAATGACTTTGTGATCGCGGGGCAAGGCCGACACGACCAACCTACCTTCGTCGTCAAAGCGTTGATGAATGGCCAACTGCAAGCTGGTGGCCAACAAATCGTTGGCATTCGCTTCAGCAGCAGCCCGCGCCAACGCCGCGAGCCGTTCGAGACCGGCCGCAATGCTTTTGGAATGCACAGTAGCCAGTACCAGGTGGCCATCACCGGCGAGGCGAAACAGCTGCGCAGCTGTGTGGCTATTAAGCACCTCGCCGAAACCGAACATGGAAGAGTCCATGGCCGGGAAACAGCGAAGCGCAGCGGGGATGGCGCTCTCAAAGCCGCCCAGTTCGGCAACATCGATTTGCTCGCAGTAACCGGATCCATGCGCACCTTCCAGCAGATCTTCCGGTGGGTCTTCCAGGGTCAGGCCGTAGCCGCCGAGCAGGCGTAGCCTGGCCGCGATAGTCGCCGAGAATGTAACGGTCTTGCCGGCGCCGGTGAGGCCAAAAATAACGATCAACCCGCCGCTCTTGCGCATCTCAGAGCCCAGCAGCAGAGCCTTGACCCATTGCGGTAACCCCAAGGTGTCAATATCCGGGCACTGGTCACGCAAGCGACGCAGGGCATACCGCCCTTCGCGCATCCGTTGGACCCGCCATCGACTAGCGTCCTCCAAGATGAATTTCTTGCGGTTCTGGTTAGCGCATATGGCGGCTGAGAGCTGTTGCACCAAGGGTTGATGATCGGCCCCCGCCAGCTGTTGCCCTGGGAACATAATTGCGGGGCCCAGGCCGTCCGTGGACAGGTGCACATCGGTAATCAGGGGCATAGGCATGGTGAAAACCCCAGGATTAGGCGCGCCCGAAGGTAAATACCACGGTGTTAGTGGTGGTCGAGCTGCACTGGGTACCAACCGCGGTCAGGTCCACGTTGTTGACGCTCGTTTTAACTGTTGCACCATTGATGGCAGCGGTGAGGTACTGATCGTTGGTAAAGGTGTTCGCGATCTTGATGCACTCGCGTGTGGGGACGTTGGTGAGGGTGCCTTGGGCTTGGGTGCCGCCAGCGATCGGCACGAACGTGAGCGTGCCCCATGCGGTAATCAAATTACCGGTCGGCACGCCACCTGAATACTCAATGAAACCACTGCTTACCCATTGGTTTTGAGCGACCTGGGCAGTGGTCAAGCCTGAATACGAGGTTTGGTTTTGATATGCGGTTTGAATGGCCGGTATCGCGATGTTGAACTCATCGGTGATCTTGCCGGCCCGAAAACCGGAGAATATGCCCGGTAAGATCAGGATGGACGCCCCGGCGATCAGAGCGCCAATCAACAACACGAGGGCCAATTCAGGCAAACCAAAGGCACCGCGTTGTTTAGGTTGGATCATACCCAGGAGCTTTTTTTCAGCGGTGTTAGGTTTTACGTCCTGCATAGCGGATTCCTTCTTGAGTGGGAGAGACATAACGTTGCTTCCTCAGTTAACGAATGGTTTGGATGTAGGCTTCCAGCGCCTGGTTAAACGCAAAGTTGGCCATCACGATCAGGCCGATGACCAAAGCCACCAGAATCATGGCCAGAAAGCCGCTGATCACCGCCCGGCGTTCTGCCGCCTGAACTTGTTTGTCACTGTGATCGAAGGCCAGCATGCGCAAGGCGCTGTTGAAGTCCGTGCGTTCCGAGTAGTCCTCGATCCGGTCCATTAACCGGAGGGGAAACAACCCGGTATTCAGGGCCCGTGCCGGTTGATTCGGGGTGAGCGTCATGCGTTTGAGCATCAGCCCCAAATGCCAGCCAAGCCATGGACTGGCAAATTGGCGCATGCGCTCAAGCGCCTCTTTCGGACCGTGATTGTTCGACTGCAGCAAAATGGCAAGCGAGACCAGAAAGGTGTTGGCCTCACGCTCCCGATAAGACCGCCAGGGCAAAAGCGGCACTCGGTCTAACTGGGCACGAAGACGGCCGCGCCACTGTGCCCGGCTCCACATGACCAAGACTGTCACCATGACCAGACCTAGCGTGAGCAACACCCCGTGATCGACCAGGGCGTTGGAGAAGGAATTCAGCTGCCGGCTTAGCGCTGGCCACTTGTCCAGTGGCAGCGTCTGCATATTTTGCGGCCCAATCACCAATGCATCTGTCAGGAAAAAACCAATAATGGTCACCAGGGCCATGACCGGGGAAATCAGTGACATGAGGTAGCTGGCTTTAACCTTCCCGGACAAGCGGATGGCCCTGCCCAGGTACACCATGGCTTCGTCCATTCGGCCATCTTCTTCGGCAGCCGTCAGTACCATCACCTCATAGTCCGGGACCGTGTGCTGCAGCGCATGGGCAAACGACATACGCTTCATCTTGCGCAGCCAATGCTCGTACAACGGAGCCCAACCGGTTTTACGCTGGCGGGCTCGCGCGGCCATTTTTTGCAGGCGGTCAGGTACCCCGGCGCCGTCGCGCAGCGCCGAGGCAAAGTCCTCGTAGAACTCCTGTCGATTGTCGTCAAAAGTGTTGAACAGCCAGCGGGAGAACTTGAAGGAGAGGTTCATTGCAACATCTCCACCAGCTCATAGCCGTCGAGCGGTTCAAACTCGCGCTCTAGGTCGCGAGGATCGATGCGCCCTTGGGAAATCTTGTACAGCGCATGCTCGTAAGCGGTTTTGCCGGTCATGTCGACATCGTCATAGGCACTGCGTCGAGTTTGCCGCCAATACAGTTCCGCCTGCTCGTCTCGACCCTCGGCAATGTGCTGACGAATCACCTTGTCCGAGCTAACGATTTCCGCGACTACCGTGGAGCCGGTGATACCGCGTCCTCGGCAATGCGGGCAGTCGGTCTCCGTTGAACAATAAATGTGGTCTGGGTTCAGGCCGAATTTATGCTCCAACAGCCGTAGCTTTTCCTCTCCCAGCACATTGCGGGAAGGCACCTTGCAGTGCTCGCAGAGCACTGGCAGGAGCCGTTGGAAGACTAGCGCCGAGATAAACTGGCGATCAGCCAGGATATGCCGGTCCAGCCCCAAACGAGCCAGGCGCAGCACCGCACCGAATGCCGATGAAGTGTGCAGGGAGGTGTAAAGTTTGTGCCCGGTCAGCACGAAATCGGCGACGATCGAGGCCGTGGCCCGATCGCGGGTTTCCCCTACCATTATTTCGTCCGGGTCACCGCGCAGAATGTCACGCAGAGCACCAATCAGAGCCTTGGCACTGTCTTCTTCCTCTTCGTGATCGCTGCGCTGAATTGAGATCTGCGAAACCAAGAAGATCTTGTATTCCACAGGATCTTCCAACGAGTAGCGCTTTCTGAAGCGACGATTGGGATCGAACTCCATCGAAGCTTTCAGAGACGTGGACTTGCCCCCTCCGGTGGGGCCAGTGAACGTGATGAACCCAATCGAGCGCGCCACGCTCAGTTCCAGTTGCTTGATTTGGGTAGCTTCGAAACCCAGTTCAGCAAACGTCTTGCTGGCCGATCCTGCAATTTCCACAGCCAGGATCCGGATGACCACATCCCAGCCGTCTGCCAAGCGAATGAACTTGTAGCGCAGCTTGTACTGCGAGCCGTTCACCGTGTGGCGGATCATGCAGCTCATGGATTTTAGTGCTTCAGAAAACGTACCCGTACTACGGGAACTTGGATCTGCCATATGGGTGAACAGGTAGCCCGCCATCTGATCACAAGTGTCTACGTCATAGCCGTTGTAGGGGTACAAACGGCTGTGCACCCGAAACAACACCATGGCACTTTTTTCACGGCAGCACAGATGGATGTCGGTGGCCTGCTGAGTGATCGCATCGCGGATCAGCTCTTCGACGATCAGTTTCACATCACTGGCCTTGTTGTCAGCGCCCTCCCGATTGATCGCCTTGTTGATGTCGGCAATCAATGCCACATCGGCCAAGCGTTCTTGAGTCAGGGTGTAGCCAGCCTCGCCCAGCCGACGACGCAAATTTTTGTGCAAAGGCTGACCCAGTGCGCCTTCAGACACCAACAGCATCGCCTCCCGGTCTCCCATATCTAAAGCCGCAACCTCCGATAGGTCATTACCGGTGACGTCATAGGTTGCGGTCATGACCTTGCGATACATCGGTAGATCGCCCCGTGTCTTCACGCGCCCGGCCTTGCGCAGGCTCCCCACCAGCTTGGCTATTTGTGCGTCGTCTTCTACGACCGCACCAGGTTTATTGCGACCACGGCCCACTAGAAAAGCCAGGCCCGAGTTTTGTTTATTGGACATAGTGACTCCGACGGCTCAGCGCATCAGCGGTGAGGTAATCGCTGGGGTAATGGGGGCATTCGGATTGATGACGGCCGGGGACAATCCAGAAGATGACACCGGGGTATGGCTACCCTCACCGCCCAGCCAATCGAGCATGATGGTTTTGCGCTGCACCACGTTGTGACCGTCCGTGCGAACCAGCTGGATCTGGTACTGCTGAATGCTTTCGAGCTTCCACCCGTCGACCTTGGAAATGAACGGCTCCTGCATCGACACGGGCACGTGCCGGCCCTTGTAGTTGATCTCCGCCACCTCCTTCCCCGCCAGGCCCCAAATGGCTTCTACAGTGGGTTCCTGGTCGTTCAGTTCCTGCTTAGCCCCAGGCAAGGGCGTTACACCGGCCAGGCCTGTGCCCATTCCCTGGTTTTGATTTTGGCGAATCTTCATATCCATTTCTGAATTGAGCAGCTGCGCTTGTTTGTCCAGCAGCTTGCCGAAGGTGTCAGTAGGGACATCGTCCAGGGGACCCTCTCCGGCATGTGCCAGTGCCGGCAACAGCAGCAAAAAAAGAGCTATTTCACGGATTTGCATACGCGTTACCTTTCAGGTCAAAGGAGAGGCTGTCGTCCAGTTTGAAACTCACGCTGGTCACATCGCTGATGTCGGGTAACCGCTGGGCCAGATCTTTAAGCAACACCGAAGATCCTTTCGCGCCATAGATTCCGACCATAGGAACCCATTGCTCATCAGGGCCTGCCTTGCCAGCTACCCGCGCCCAAGAGCTGGGTAGCGTCACACTCAAACCCAGTGTTTTTGATATCTGGGCCAGGTTGCCCAGATCAAAGCGCACCCGCTCACGCGGCGGTAGCGCTTCCGCGGTGCGTGGTGCAACGGTGGGGAACGTCACGGGAATAGGCTGGGTGATTTTTTCAATGTCGCTATCAAACGTGGGGGGCGGCCAATCCTGCGGTTTGGCCTTGAGATAGCCAGCCCAAGTGGCGAATGGCTGAGCCTTGAAAGTCAAGGTGCAGCCTTGGCCCGCGCACTCCACGTCGGTCAACTTCCATCCCTCCACTAAACGCTTAAAAGCCCGGGCAGCCTCCAAGTACGCGGGTACGGCGACCCGCGCCGGTACGGTGGCGTTGATGGCGGTGCTGACCGCAGCGGCCAGTTCTATCTTGCGTTGTGCTACCGCACGCTCGCGGATCAACATCGCATCCCGGAGGGCCGTTTCCTCAGCCTGGAGCTGGTAGAGGTAATAAGCGCACCCCACGACAATCAGCATGGTGCAAAACACCAGGGCGCCTATTGGCGCAGAGGTGTAGCGACTAAAGGACGCCTTGGAAAAGGCCCGCTTCTGAATCGAGTGACCCAGAATTTCCAGGGAGAACGTCCGTACATCCAATGTGTACGGCAGTTTCTTCAACAACTCGGGCTTGTCGGTATAGATCGGCGATTTGGACTTATCAGGGAGAGTGGTCAGAAAATCGCTGACCAGGCCCATCACCTCGCTGGCTTCACCGACCAGGTCCATGCGTTTGAGCGGCATGCCGTCCTTGACCGCAAATACCCACAAGCGCTCGTCGCCGGCGTCGACTAAGGCCAAGTACAAATCCTCGGCAATTGCCGCACGCACCAATGCCGCCGCCGCCACTGGACGCTTTGTGACCTCGCCTTTGGCCACAAAGGCCACGCTTTGGTCCTCTTGCCCCTTCACTGACCAGACGTATTGCCACGCCGCATCCACACCACGCCCCAGCTGTTTGATTTCGGTGCTCAGGCCATCCATGCCCGGCAAGGCCAACCAATCCAAGCCGGCCACCGCCGCGCCAAACCCGGGAATCTGTACGATGGCCAACATTAGTTCACCCCTTCGACGATCTGCGGGGTAAGCAGCACCAGAACCGCACGGCGCGAGGTCGAGGTCGCAATACCACCGCCCAGCAACGGGGTCAACGTGCCATCAAAGCTCTTGTCAGTGGATTGCTGTTGCGTGTTGTCGACACCCGCTAACACGGCGGTTTCACCGTTCACAATGCTCGTGTAGATCTGGTACTGATTCCCTGTGCTTTGCGGGTATTGCAGCGTCACCCCATTCGAGACAAATGTTTTGGTATCACCGCGCAATGAAGCGTCCATCGAGAACTGCACAATGACCGAGCCGTTGGGCTGAATCGACGTTCTCATGTTCAAAAACGTACCCGTCGTGAGTTGGCCAGGCTCCACACCAGGCACTGCCGACGAAATAGCCGTTGTAGTCCCAGCCGCGGTCGAGCGAGCCGGATAGATGAAGTTCTCTGTTGTAGCAACCGATAGTGGCCGGTTGTTCATCATCGAATAGGTCTCATCTTTGCGGATGTTGACCTTGCCCACAGTTGCAAGTGCTTGCAGAAAAGTCGAAGTGGTTGAGTTACCACCATTACGCACCACACCCAATTGACCGAACCCTGTCGATCCTCCAGGCAGGCCAGCCGGTGAGAAAAAGTTGACGTTCCACTTCTTTGTCGCGTCGCTGATCAGCCACGACCAATCGACCCCCATGTCGTTGTCGGTCGTGGACGTCAAGTCGACAATTTGCATACGCATACGCACTTGCCGGCCGATTGATTTATTTTCCGCAGCGACCAGCTCTTGAACCTGGTCTTGAACTTCCCGGGTGTCGGTGACAGTGATGACACCGGAGGATGAGATCGAATATTTGCCAACCCCGCCCGGTGTCAAAGTCCCCTCGATCGCAGTACGCAGTGTCTTAACCACGTCAACTGATGCCGACATTTTTGCGGCGACATCAGATGAGGACGCCACGCTACCCGCCTGGCTAACGGTGCCATCTGATCCGCTATTTCCCCCGCTGCTGGCCCCGGTCGATGCGGTTTTGGCAATCGTGCTGGTTACGTCGTTGATGTCAGTGATCGTGGCGACCTGGTAGGTTCGCGTCACCAAGCGTGAAATCAGGATCGCGCCATCCTTGAAATCCCAACCAACGCCATATTTGGAGGAGATTTGGTCAAGCAAGTCGGTCAACGTGCCGCCAAACGGGCTTGCTTGGTCCAGGATGAACGATCGCGCCGGACCATCCTGCTGATACCCACTCGACATCGTCGACATACTGGGTACTAACTGCCCGATAGGACCAGCCATCGGCATTGACATATTCGACGGCAAACGCACGCCGTTTGCCGCCGCCATGCCATTGCCGTTTGCCTGCGTGGCACCAAGGCCATTCGCGGCTCCCATGCGCTGTGCAGAAAACACCTCAATGGGAATCAACGCATCCGGACTCACCCGCACCGAAAGACCGACAATCTTGCTGATTCGATCGCCAATCACCGTCAGTGTCGGACGATCAGGAAAGGAAAAACGGATGGGTTGATTGAAAACAGCCGGAAGTTCAGCATCCCGAGAGACCTTCACTGTCCGGCCGCCGAGCCAGACGCCGTCCAACTCCCTCACCACTGAACCACGTTGCAAGTCCTTTTGGCGCAGCTCGGCGAGGCTGTCATCGACGCTTTTACTGCCGTTTGTAACGGCACCGCGAATCGCGTTGCGTTCGGTAACTGTCCCGCAGCTGGCAAGCGCTAACACAGTCACCAACGCAAAGCTTCGTTTCGTATACGAAGTCATCGTTTTTACTCCTGGTTTATTGAGCGCGCCGGCCTGATTCGGTTACTCGAAGTACATGGTTACCCGCGTACATCAGCGCGTTCAGGTTGACATCTGCCGCAGATAGCGACAGAAACAGGCGCTTGACTGCCGATCTAAAGTCACCGTCAAACGACGCACTGACGGTCACCGGAACGTCGACGGATGCCTCCCAAACTAATTGCCAACCAGCTCGAGCAGCCCACTTCGCCAAGACGCGCCGAAGCGTTGCGTCTCCTGGTGAAACAAGCCAGGGGTCTTGCACGGGCGTTGGAGCAGCCTTAGAGACGACTACCGAAGGCACAGGCGAAGCTGGGATTACTTTCGGTGGCGCCACGGGGATTGGTGCCGGGCGTCCTAATAAAGACGTGGTCGTTACCACTGCGGGCTTTACAGCCGGTGCCGAAACAGGCTTGACCACCGGGGTTACCGGCGCCACGACAGTGACCGGCGCCGGCGGCGGTGTTGCGGGAAAGACTTTGGTTGCTACCGTGGTTTGAGCGCCTGTCGCTTTGATCGCAGAAACGATCAACCCAGCAGGCTGGGCTGGTGGTGATGCCGGCGAAGGAACCGGCAGAGCAGTTACCGCTTTAGCAGCTACGGGCACTACTGGCGGGATTGCGCTGGTTTCATGCAGTCGAAGCTGAGCCAAGCTGATCGCAGTGGCACTCTGCGCAATTTGGTCATCCACCACACTATCAGCAGGTTCCTGAACAGTCTTTTGCGTAGATGTACAGCCGGAGAGCGACGCTACTAGAGCGGTGGTTAGAAGGAAGGGGATTCGCATGATTGCCTCGCAACTGGGGCTATGACTTGTTTGACTTGATTCATTGAGTGGCCTTCATCTCCTTGATCAGCCGCTCCTCCGCCTGATCCACAAAATTACGAATCAAGTAGCGAAGAAGCTGTGGAGGGGTAATTTGCTTCCCCCCGTTATGACTAATAAGGATGGCTTTTTCGCAAAGTGCCCCGTAACCATCCACGCCCACATATACAACTTTCGTTGTGTTCCCTCCCTGAAAGTCTCTTACTTTTTTTACCATTATTTTTCTCCGGACAAATGAAAACACACCGCATGCGCACGCAAGCAGTGTGTTTAAAAGAGGTGTTTTTTAAATCAGGCTGTTACCCGAGCTTTTCGTTGACCTGTGGCTTCTCGATAACCGAAGCGATACGCGAATATGGACGACTACCCATACTGATCAACTGTGAATCACTTTGCAGTAAAGCAAAAAGTGCGGTCTGACGCTCAAGCTTCGATTTTATCAATACAATTTCAGACAACGTTTTCAGCACAGCTGGAGAAACATTACGACATTCAAGGCTAGTGACCTTTTGATCCGCCTGCAGCAACAGCGATTGCTTCAGTACCTCGATCAATGCGTTGGAAACGGTGCAGATGTCGCCGCCGAACCGGACAAACTCCTTAACACCAGGAAGGTCGGAGATAACAGAGGGGTGTAACTGGCCAGGATCGATCCGGATAAAAAGGTAACCAGGAAAAAGCTGCGTCTCCATGTACCGTACGGCGTTGCAGTCTCGCCGTTTTTTTACCTCAATCTTGGTAGGGGCATAAACCTCCCCCCCCAAAACCCTGATCCTATCCGTAACCATTTGAAACGCATGATGATTATGTGTAATCAAGTGCCATCGAAACATCCCTATACCCCTGTATGCGGGCACGCGCCGCCACAAACGCGCCGTAGCCCATCCCTTCTTGCGCCCCTCCTCAGAGGGTCGCCAAACCGTCATGTTGACGGCGGCTGATTATATGTACAGTGTGAAAAATTGCAATGGCACACAGCCATTACGAGATTCTAGGCACATTCAACAAAATTATCAATCACATATGCATATTGTGCAATTTTGCCCTTTCAAATCAAGCCGGACACCTGAAACTGGCGCATTTCAGGCGGAAAAATGACTTCTCCGATTCGGACGCTCATCGGTTCAAGGATCAGATCACACCGTAAAGCGAAAAAAATCACCCAAGCGGCGCTGGCCGAAGCCCTCGATTGTGAGGTAACCACCCTCGGTCGCTACGAACGCGGCGAACACTCCCCCGATGCGGAGCAGCTGCTCAAACTGGCGTTTATTTTTGACGTGTCGCCTCTGGACTTCCTTCCTTCGGAGGTCGAGGTTCGGTGGCAGGTTGTGCGCGAGCTGCGCTCAGTGCTGATCGACCTGGTTTATCGAATTGACGATCCGACAGATCTACAGCGGCTGATCGCTGCAGCACGAACCTCAAAAAGAGCTAACATTCGCTGACCCCACCACGCATGTAATGGATCCCATCTAGTGCTGGCTGGCACAAGGCTACGTCAAGTCTGGTAAAAGGCGTGGCTTCGCGGCATCTTATCGCCCCCACCGTGCGCGAGAGGCGTATGGGGGATTTTTTGACAGGTCTGAGGCGCAGATGAACTCCGTAAATATGGAACGTTTAATCAAGAATCTTGGCTGTTCGTATGATGCTCTAGTTGCTAATAAAGTAATCGATAACCTTCCACTACAAGACTTGTATGACGATGGTGAATCATTAGAGATCGAGCCGGTTCCTGGGATTGAGTTGATATTCTGGCCCGAAACCTTACGTTTCGAGGTTATACACATCACTTTGAAAGACGATCAAAGCGTTAACCTGCCGCCATTGGCAGTCGACTTACCCGAGCCTTTTGGGTCGATTTTGGATCAAAATCAGGTCCATAAAACCTTCGGCGATCCGATGTTCTCAAAAGGGGCAATGGAGCTGCGAGGGACGGGCTTGAGCGGGTGGGATACCTACCAGCTTGATTCAACTTGGCACCCCGCCGCCACGGTGGAGTTTCAATATGTAAAAAACATGCAGATCAGCAGAATGTTGTTCTCATTAATCGACAAAAACGTATGACAGTCACTTCACATTAAGTAGGGTTGCACTGGTAGAACGTCTTGCCAATCATAGCTGTAACCCCGTTGTGTTGTTACCAGCAAGACGCTCTCCAGTGTTACACCTGAACCGACGAAGCCATTCACAGTCTCGGAGACCACACTGGAGGCACATCCTCTTCCTGCTCACTCTCATATCGGTTGACTTGCGGGTCGACCTCACTCTCATCCTGGTAACCCAAACTCGGCCGCACGTGGTATGTCTCAAGGTACTCATAGCGCGCTTGCTGCTCCGGGTCGGTTACCGGGAAATGACTCACTCTGTATTGGTGGTTAAACCGGCATCCCGCTTCTAGCACCTGGTCGACGAACTGAGGATCACCTACCACCTCGACACGCTCACCACTTTTGGTGCTGACAATACCGGCAGCCATCTTGTAGTTGGCCAGGTCGTCATAGACCTCAAAACCAGACCTGATCTCCACCTGATCGCCACGATCCACTACCCCAACACGCCCATACCGTAAATATTCGATCGTACCATCCCGACGTAGTTGCGAGGCATGGCTCCCACGATCAAACAGCGCAGAGTCATCAGCTGGCCCACAAACGATAATCCGGTCATTGTGTGTGTCAGCCATGCGCTCCTTGCGCTTCTCCCGGTACGCAAATCCCCGCAGCTGACTTACTGCCGCCTCGTCACCATTCAATGCTTCCTGCTCAACCCAAACTCGATACGGGAGAGGTCGATACGCACCTTTTTCCGATAATTCCCGACGCTCTTGGCGCAGCTCCAGTCGCAACTCAGCCATGGTTTTCATGCGCTCAAATTCAGCAACCCGATACATCAGCTTGCGCAACAGCGGATCGTTTTGCGAACGCCGGACATTTTCCTTCATAGACCGGTAACGTAACGCAATCTGCTGCTCTCGAGCAGGAACATTTAAGTCAGGCTTTTCCCAGCTACGACGGTAGGCCTGGTAACGCCCTTTCAGCGCCTCTCTGGCCGCGGCTCGTTCTTCCCGACGCTCGTCCCTGGCACCTTTGTCCCTAAGTTGAAAGGACGGCTTGTAGGAGTCAAAAATCCCATACCGTGCTTCATCAGACTCAAACGCTGGAGCGGCCTTGAAAGCACCATAGTGTGTCTCAAGTCGCGCTTTGGTAAGCGAGGGGTGAACGGAGGAAGCTTTAACCGCGGTGGTGTCCGGGCGTAGAAAATCGTAGACCACAAGTCCCCCGCCCTGCTCACGCAAACCCAAGCCGTTTTTATGCAGCAACAGATGAAGCTGCTTCCAACCATCGTGGACCGGCTGCACGTTGTGAACCAATGCGATAGCCAACGCACTTTCTTCTTGACCCCGTGCAAGTGGGATATCGAATTTATGAAAGGTTGTAGAGGCGATCGGCTCGGAGGTTGCGGCCGTCGTAACCTCCGACTCAACAGCATCGACAGGCTGCGGATTGAAAACCGCCGGAGACCTAGAAACATTCGATTCAGAGGTATGCGATGGTGCAGACACGATCGAGCCAAACGCCAATCTATCTAGGACCTGGTCTATCTCATCACGCACCGTTCTGACGCTGTAATGGAAGAGGCTTTCTTTGTCTGAATAGATCTGAGTCTTCGCGGCCCCCTGGGGCGCACCTTGGAAACGTGGCGTAGCTGGAACCAGCGTATCCCGAGCACTCCACTCCCAACTACCATTATCTTGCTCAAAACCATAACGCCGCTCCAAAACACGGCAGCATTTCTGCAACGTCTCCGCATCACTCCACATGTTGGCAGCTTTATAGGTCTGCGGATTCACGCGATTCACCGCAACGTGGCAATGGATATTATCGGTGTCCTGGTGAATCGCCGTAACGTACTGATGCCCATCCATCCCGAGGGCATTTATGCAGTGCTGCGCGGACTCGAAGATCTGCGCGTTGGTGGGGACCTCGTGCTCACGCCATGACAGAATAAAGTGGTAAACAGCATCGTTACAGCGACGATTTTGTGCCGCAACCATGTTCATTTCAGCAGCGGCAGTCTCCCAGGAAAAACAGTTGGTTTCACAAGCGACCTCTCCAACCAGCACGCGTTGCCGGCCGTCCTCAAACTCATCCGTTACACGTACACCTCCCGAATCGACACCACCGCGATCAATGTAGTCAACAAGGCGATCAAAAACGGCCTGGTCCGATTGGGACGCGCTGGTATTCGGCTTGTCGGTGACCACATCGCTGTCAGAGGGTTTTTCATCCCGCACACTGATGTAAGACACCAGCTTCATAAAGCTGGTGTTCCCATCACGACGCTTAGGCGGGATTATTACGTTCATCGAGCGATCTATTCTCCAGCCGGTACAGCTTTAAGATCGAGTTGAATGACTGCTTTCTTCAAGGCCACCAAAACCTCGGAAAATTGTCTACTCAACTCCGTTGTCATCCCTTCCTGCATCTGGTTGTACAGATGCTTCTGTAATCCACCAAGACGCAGCAGCTCGCCCATTAAGCGCATGTCAGTGCGAGTCACGATCTTGCGGTTCAACGCCGATCGGCGCAGCAATTCCGAGACGGAAAGGCCTGCTGCAACTGCTTTCTTTCGAATCAGATCACCCTCCTCATCCGTACAGCGGACCTTGAGCCACTTGTCCCGCTGACGCTTTTCGCTCTTCGACATAACTGCTTTCCAACAGAACTCAACGGGGTATCGGGGCGCAGCCCTGATCAGGGTTTTGGGGACATCGACCGCGTGCGGGCGGTGGCCACAAAACATTTCCTGTCCAATATATTACATCGATTTCAGCCAGGCAGCCAGTTGCGGCTTAACCTACGCGAGGAGCAAGAGCGGGTCAACAGGACCGCGGGAGCCTGGAATCGGATATTCCCCATTATCGCATGCGCCTGTAAGGCTCTATGGCTCGATTATGGGTGTCCAATTGGCCCGGGGCGTTGAGGGTCAAAAAGATCAAAAGCGGGTGATCAAGGGGCGAGGTGGCCGTGAGATCTGCGGCAAAATGATCAGGTTATGGTGAGTGTGTGCCCGGTCGGGTTCGCCCGGAAATTTGCCGGTGATGTTCAGGGCGCTGGGCGCGACCACGGCGGCCAGCCCGATCCAGCACGCCGAGCTGGCCCAGTATCAAAAGCGGGTGATCAAGGGGCGAGGTGGCCGTGAGATCTGCGGCAAAATGATCAGGTTATGGTGAGTGTGTGCCCGGTCGGGTTCGCCCG
>Ga0302155_10000075_pt1 | contig 79663 bp, 68 predicted proteins | sample I_Bog_N3_1_FD_193508 | JGI IMG/M metagenome (GOLD analysis project Ga0302155, IMG submission 193508) | Peat permafrost microbial communities from Stordalen Mire near Abisko, Sweden - I_Bog_N3_1 | ecosystem: Environmental > Terrestrial > Soil > Wetlands > Peat | place: Sweden: Abisko, Stordalen... | reverse complement strand
GCCGATCCGCAAGAAACCCGGCCGCACCGAATACCAGCGCGGCATACTCGCACCCGACAGCGACGGCATCTGGAAAGTCAAACTAACCGGCGCACAAGGCTCCGGCATTCTACGTTCGATGTCGGACGCTAATTGCATCATCGTGCTCGACGATGCACAGGGCGATGTGGCGGCCGGCGATGCCGTGCCGGTAGTGCTGTTCGATGGATTGATCTAAGCGCTTATAGCGGTTCGCTTATAGCAGTTCACTTTGACCATCGCCTTCAGCGTCAACTTCAACTTCGCCGGTGCCGAGCAACTTCTGCGCCGTGTCGCTAGGCAATGCCTCTACCGACTTGAGCTTGCGTGACATCTGACGCGTACGTGTTTCGGCCTGCTCAATATTCTTGGCAGCGCGCTCCAGAGTATTTCTGGTCGCTGCCAGCACATCGCCGAACTTGCCGAACTCGGTCTTGACGGCACCCAGCACCTGCCAGACTTCAGACGAGCGTTTTTCCAACGCCAACGTACGGAAACCCATCTGCAAGCTGTTGAGCAGGGCCGATAAAGTCGACGGGCCGGCAATGCTGACCCGCAGAGTACGTTGCAATTCATCCGACAAACCGGGACGGCGCATCACTTCGGCATACAGACCTTCGGTCGGTAAAAACAGAATGGCAAAATCGGTAGTCAATGGCGGCGACAGGTATTTTTCGGCAATCGTCTTGGCCTCGTTGCGCACCGCGCGTTCTAGCTCGCGGCCGGCAGTGGCAACGCCTTCGACATCGGCGCGATCAGCCGCTTCGGCCAGTCGTTCATACTGTTCTTTTGGAAATTTCGCATCGATCGGCATCCACACCGGCGTACCGCCATCGACGTTACCCGGCAGCTTGATGGCAAACTCCACTCTTGCACCGCTACCCGGTACGGTCTCGACGTTCTTGGCGTATTGCTCAGGCGTGAGCACTTGTTCCAGCAACATTTCCAGTTGCACTTCACCCCAGGTGCCGCGCGTCTTGACATTGGTCAGCACACGCTTGAGATCACCCACGCCGATGGCCAGTTGTTGCATCTCACCCAGACCTTGATGGACTTTTTCCAGACGGTCCGAAACCAGCTTGAAGGATTCGCCCAAGCGCTGTTCCAGCGTCGCATGCAGCTTTTCATCGACGGTCTTGCGCATCTCTTCGAGGCGGTTGCCATTGTCCAGTTGCAGATCCTTGATCTTGGCTTCCAGCGTGGCGCGCACTTCGGCCATACGTTGTGCATTCGATTCGGTCAGTGTCGACAAGGTCTGATTGAGCGTATCGCCAAAGCGTTGCAGTGAAGCGGCCTGCTCTTCGCGGTTGCTTTGCGCCTGCAGGTTCATGCTCTGGCGCATGCCGTCGAGCTGCTGGGCATTGGTCTGATTGAGCTTGATGAGTTGCTCGGCGAAGCCGTCGAGCTGTTGGTTTTGCAAAGTCGCCACACTGGTCATCTGTGCCGCCAGCGTTTGCTGCAACTGACCGAAATTGCTGGCCAGCTCTTGGCGCGCACCTTGCGCACTGATTTGCAATTGCGCACGCCATTCGCGCTCGCTGCGTTCGGCCAGATCTTGCTGGTGCCGCTGCAATTCGGCTTTCAGTAACTGCAAGGGTGTCTCGAGGTCCAACTCCGGTTCGGCACCGGCGCGGCCGCGCAGCAGAATCAGTAGTTGCAGCACCAGGCCGGCAGCCACCAGGGCAATCAGAATCAATTCAGTTTGGGTCATAGCAGGGCTTTATTGTTGCGGGGTAGTTCGGGGCTTGTTGCGCCGCGTAGATGTCTGCCGAGTCGCTCAGCATGAGATCAATCGGATAAGCCGTCGAGCATATCACTAACAAATATTTTATTGCGCTACCTGTGGCTGGATTTTTCAGATTGCCCGGTGTTCGCCCTTATTTAGCCTGAACCAACACTGCCTTATCGGCATCGGCTGCGGCATTACCTTCCATCACGATGAGCCGTGCGGCGACAGGAGCAGCCCCCGGCGCGGCCAGCGTGCGTAGCGGGCCGATGGCAGTGCCGTTGCTCATGCCCTTGGCGTCAGTGACGAAGCGCGCCACCGGCGCCGCCTGCCCATCCAGATAGACGCTGTAAGTGGTTTGCGGCTTGAGCTTGAACAGCGAGACTTCCAAGGCATCAATCACACCCAGATTGCGCGACACCACAAAGCCACGCGCCTCGCCTGGCGCGCCTGCAACACGCTCCAAAGCAATATTGAGCGGATCGCTGTTGACGCGTTCGACCAGATTGCTCTTGCTGCCGCTGGCGTCCACTACATGCGACAGATAAATCAACGCCTGCGGCGCTTGACCGCCGCCGATATGGGCGATGACTTTGTTACTGGCGGTATCGATGACCTCGACGCCATCGCCGTTTTCCAATCCGACATAGATGCGGCTACTGTCATCCGAAGTCCAGATGCCATGCGGCAGCGCGCCGGTAGCAATGGTGGCCACCAGCTTGGCCGGCTGCTCGGTGGTGTAGACCTTGACAAGGTTTTCGCCACCCACCGATACATAGGCCAGGACCTGGCCGTGAAGGGTCGCGAAAGTGAGGTGGTTGGTAATAAAGCCGGTGTCGATGACGCCAGTCACTTGCATGGTCGCCGTGTCGATACGCGTGACTTTGCCGACATCCTTATGCGTCATCCACATTTCCTTGTAGTCCGGCGTGAATTGCAGGTACGGTGAAAATGGACTGATCACATCAATTTTCTTGATGACTTGATGCGACTTGACATCAATCACATCAACCTGCGGCGTAAAGCTGGACACCGCAAATGCCAGCTTGCCATCTGGCATAAACTGCACCATGCCCGGACCAACCCCGGTCTTGATACGGCGTGTTTCCTTGAAGCTGACTGGGTCGATCACCGAAATATAGTCCTCACCCCGCACCACCACCCAGGCTTCCTTGCCGTCGGCCGTGAAAAAACCTTCGTGCGGCGAACGGCCAACATAGGTGATGCCTTTGACCTGATTGGTGGCCGTGTCGATAAACGTCACTGAATTGGAACCGTTGGCAACCACCAGCAAGGTTTTGTGATCGGGTGAAAAACCCATGCCATGGATATTGATCTGACCGCGGTACAGCGGTGACAACACGTCCGGCCTTGGATTGCCCAGACGGATCTGACCGACCAAGGTATTGCTGGCTGGATTGAAGACGCTCACGGTGTTGCTGTTCTGATCAGCCGTGTAGACACGATCACGGTCGGACGGCAAGGCCCAGGCCGCATGGCTGATCAGAGCGAACGCGACGGCGCTTGCGATAGAAGTTTTTTGCATATTTGAATGTCCTCGAATGTACGGATTACTGCTGCGTGAATGAAACTGCCCCGCTACTTGATTGCGGCCTGGTCGTGACGCTGCAGCCACAGCTGCATGACACGGATTTCGGTTTGCTGCTCGGTAATGATGCCCAGCGCCAGGTTGCGGATCTCGGGATCGTCGGTGTAGAGCAGCATGGCGCGCGCCATGTCCACCGCGCCTTGATGATGCGGTAGCATCATCGTCACAAAATCATGTGCCGACTGACCGTTCACCGATGCGTTCGCCATACCTTCATCCATGACTGCCATGGCGTCCTCCATGAGTGCGGCAAAAGACTTGCCGGTACTGGCGATGAATACCGGTGCTGGCGACACGGACATGCACATACCGCCCATATCACCTTGATCGGCGCCGTGATGGTGCATTTCCTGCGCCATCACATTGCCGCTGCGGCACAAGAAAATAGCAGCCATGCAAACTGCGCAGGCAATCATGAAGGCATAGGCTGCCGACCGGCCGACTTCGCTGCGCGGGGGGCGCTGTGGTGTGGTTCGCAACATGCAAGGCTCCTCATCTTTATGATCAATCGTCCAAAAGATGTGGTGCGCAACACTGCACATCCTTCATGTGAGGTCGCAGTGTAGAAGCCGATGGCGCTTAAATCGATGACAAAGACATGACAAATTTGTCACCACTTAGGCAACAAATAATGAAAAATGAGAGGAAATAAAGATAAAAACGATACAGCACCAGCTAGCGATGCGCACTAGCCGGTGCTGTCATATTGACGTCAACGGTGTCTAGCCAGCGTTGAGTTTGAACACTTCGACCAACTGCTCCAGCCTCGCTGCCTGCTGTTTCAGCGATTCCGCCGCTGCAGCAGCTTGCTCCACCAAAGCAGCGTTTTGTTGCGTCACATCATCCATCTGGGTGATACCGATATTGACCTGCTCAATCCCGGTGCTTTGTTCATGGCTGGCGGTAGCAATTTCAGCAATGATCGAGGTGACCTGCTTGACGCTGGAGACGACCTCCTTCATGGTCTTGCCGGCGTCTTCCACCAACGCGCTGCCAGCCTCGACCTTCTCTACCGAATCGGCAATCAGTATCTTGATTTCCTTGGCCGCACTGGCGCTGCGTTGCGCCAGACTTCTCACTTCGCTGGCAACCACGGCAAAGCCACGCCCCTGCTCACCGGCACGCGCTGCTTCAACCGCCGCATTCAACGCCAGGATGTTGGTCTGAAAGGCAATGCCATCAATGACGCCGATGATGTCGACGATCCTGTTGGAGGACTCGTTGATGGAGGCCATGGTGTCGATCACCTGCTCGACCACCGTGCCGCCCTGCGCGGCAACTTCCGAGGCTTTGACGGCCAGGGTATTGGCATGCCGGCCATTTTCCGCATTTTGTCTGACGGCACTGGTGAGCTGTTCCATCGTCGATGCAATTTCTTCCAGCGAACCCGCTTGCTCTTCGGTTCTTGACGACAAATCCTGATTGCCTTGTGCGATCTCGGTCGATGCATTGGTAATGGCAGAAGCACCAGTACGAATACCGGAAATGATGCCGATCAATCCGCTCTGCATACCGGAAATCGCAAACAACAAACTATGGTTATCGTCCTTGCGCAACTGCACCGGTGCCGACAAATCGCCGCCAGCAATTTTTTGGGTGACCGCCGAGGCATAGGCCGGTTCGCCGCCAAGAGAATGGGTAACGCTGCGAATGAGACGCCAGCCCAGCAATACCAAAATACCGATGGCGACAAGAAAAATAGCCATGAAATTGGTTGCCGAGTGCCAAAAAACCTCATTGATGTCATCAATGTAGAAACCGGTTCCCAACCACCAGCCCCACGGTTTGAACTCGACGATGCCGTTCAACTTCGGCACGGCGCCACCATTGCCGCGCGGGATCTTGATCAGTACCAGACCGATGGTATCCTTATCCATTGCCTCGCGGTAGGCCACCGCATCGACCCGTCCATCCATGGTCTCGCCCTGGGTAATGGTGTCGCGGACTTTTGGATTCGGATGGATGAACGTCAAACCATTTGGCAGACGCGCCCAAAAATAACTTTTCCCTTCGTTATCCAGCTGGGACAAGGCTGTCTTGGCGGCCGCCTGTGCTTGTTCACGCGTGAGTGTGCCTTTTACTTCCAGGCTCTGATAATAGGTCACCAGCTTGATGCCCATTTTCAGCATATTGATAATCTCGGCCTTGCGATCATCGAGCATGGATTTATTGAGCGAATACAGACTCACGGCGCACAGCACGGACAGCGAGACTACCGCAACGCCCACCAGAAACATCAAACGTGTAGAGAGCTTCATAGAGTCTTTCAAGTTAAACAGGCAAGTCGCTAAACACGACTGCCTGCGGCCACAAAGAAAAAAACTACACCAACGATGTCGTAGTCTGCCCGGCAGCACTGACGGTACTGGCAGATGGCGCTGCCGCCGGTGCCATTTTCATCCGTGCCGAAACGATCACCGAAACTAAACATCCACCCGCCAGATAAGCGGCCACTGCGTGCCAGGAACCATTGATACCGAGCAAGGCGGTGGCGATGAAAGGCGTGAATCCGCCGCAGACCACACTGGCAAACTGGTAGCCGACGCCAGCGCCGCTATAGCGATACTCAGCGCCAAAAAATTCGGTGAACAAGGGTTGCTGCACACTGACCACCATGTCATGGGCAATATTGGCCAGCAGCACCGAGAAAACCACAATCCACAAAATCGAACGCGCTTCCATGGCAAGAAAGAAAGGAATCGCAGAAGCCAGGCCAATGAGTGCACCGGTCACATACACCCGCTTCTGGCCGATGCGGTCAGCTGCCAGCGCAAACAACGGAATGGTCAGGCAACTGACGGCCCCGACCAGCAAGCCGATATTGAGAAACAGGTCGCGCGACATGCCCAGATTTTTGGTCGAATACGACAGCGCAAAGGCGGTAACGATGTACATGGTGAACATCTCTGCCATGCGTAAGGCAATGATCAGGAGAAAACTCTTGGGGTTCTTGCTCAACGCAGTCAACACCGGCAGCTTGACCTTGCGCTCTCCGTGCTGACCGACGGTGCGCACAAATTCCTGCGACTCTTCCATGGTCGAACGTATCCACAAGGCGACCAACACCAGTACGATGCTCACCAGGAAGGGAATGCGCCAGCCCCAGGACAGGAAAGCGTCGTTGTCGAGCGTATGGGTGAGAATGGAGACAATCCCGGTGGCCAGCACCAGGCCGACGCCATAACCGACCTGTACACCGCTGCTGTAGAAAGCTTTCTTGCCTTTGGGCGCACTCTCCACCGCCATCAAGGCCGCACCACCCCACTCGCCGCCCACCGCAAAACCTTGCAGTGCGCGCAGAACAACCAGTGCCAGCGGTGCATACCAGCCAATGCTGGCATAGCTGGGCAACAGCCCGATGAGAGCCGTGGACACGCCCATCATGACCACGGTAATGACCAGCATGCGCTTGCGTCCAAGACGATCGCCAAAATGGCCAAACACAATACCGCCCAAAGGACGAAACAAAAAACCGACACCAAAAGTGCCAAAGGCGGCCAGCGTACCCAGGGTCGGGTTATCGCTGGGGAAAAACTGAGTGTTGAACACCAATGCTGCTGTAATGCCGTATAGAAGAAAATCGTACCAGTCGACTACGGCGCCGACAAAACTACCGAGTGCGGCCTTGCGGGCCTGACGGTTCTGGAGCATTTGCGCCGAGGCCGGAATGGGTGTTGTCATGTTCTTGTCTCCATTTTTTGATGGTTATATTAATCTGAGAATTGCCTGATGGCGATGTTTCCGATGCTTTTTTGCAGCGGCCATATCGCATCCAACATTGCTCCGCATAAGGTAGCAATCTGATAAGCATTGATCGGCGACAATATCGACAAGCTCCTGCACAGCCGTTTCAGTCAATCACTGTACGTACTGGTTTTCTGTTGAGCGGCCTTGTCTCCGACACTTGTTTATCTTTTTTATGCTTTTTTATTTTGATAAAAGTGTAGTCATAAGCCACTGCAACGGCTAAGGAGCAATATCAAAAAACGTACGATAAACGCGCAAATAAATCGATTATCGAACGTTTTTAAAAAATACTTCGCGTTGAAAATCCAGCATGACTGCAAAGCCATGGGAAAACGGCCGGTTTCACAGCCGTGAAAGGCAAGCCCCCACAGCACGAAATGCCGCCCGTAACAGGAAGCGGCAAGTGCGTGGGCTAAGGGGATTTTACGGAAGTATCCTTGTTCATCACCCAGTCGGCAGTCTGGAAAAACGACTGCATCAGACGCGTACGCAGCCCCTCTTCCAACCCGACGTCTTGCATGGCCCATGCCATACAGCGCAACCACTGATCACGCTCAGCAATACCGATGGCAAACGGCAGATGACGCGCACGCAGGAAAGGATGCCCGAAACGTTCGATATACAGATTGGGGCCGCCGCTCCAGCCCGACAAGAACCAGTAGGTCTTGTCGCGCGAGCCGCTCAGGCTGGCAGGATGCAGTGCACGGATGACCGCGAATTCCTGCTCAAGGTCCATCAGATCGTAAAAACGATCCACCATTTCGCGCAGCTTGTCAGCGCCGCCGATCATGTCATAAACAGTCGGCGCATTAGGGTCTTCGATTTGCATAGAGCGAGATGATAGCGCAGCTGCCGCCTACCCGCATCCTTAGGCGCTGCGCAGTGCCTGTCTAGGCTTCACGCAAGCTCTGCAAAGGCGGCCGACCCAGCACATGGCGCAAGCTGACCCAGCCGCCTGCGAGCGCGCACAACATTCCTAATCCAGCCCCTGCCAGCCACAGCAAAACACTGAAGTGCCAGTCGAAATCAAACACATAATGCGTTAGCGCCCAACCGATGACAGCCGCGCCGCTGGCGGCCAGCAAGCCGGCGACGCTGCCAATGAGCATCACCTCGATAGACTGCGCACGTCTGAGCTCGCGCCGCGTGGCGCCAAGCGCACGCAACAGCGCAGCCTCGCGCACCCGGGCATCCTGCGTGCTGACAAGCGCGGCGTAGAGCACCAGCACGCCAGCAAGGAGTGTGAAGAGAAACAGAAACTGCACTGCAGCAACGACTTGATCGACGATATCCTGAATCTGTTTGAGCACGCTACCGATATCGATCACCGTCAGATTGGGGAAATCGCGTGTGAGCAGATTACCCAAGCCACTTTGTTCTGACCCTGCATGGAATGCCGTGATCCAGGTCTGCGGCGTGTCTTGCATTGCGGCCGGATTGATGATCACGAAAAAATTCACCCGCAGCGAACCCCATTCCAGCTTGCGGATGCTGGTAATGGGTACCGTCAGCAATTGGCCGGCCATGTCAAATTGCAAGCGGTCGCCCAGGTGCAGCTTGAGCGTCTTGGCCAAACCTTCCTCCACCGAGGCTTCCGGCTGAGTATCGTCGAACCATTTGCCGCTGGCGATAGTGTTTTTCGGCGGCAGCTCGCGCATGGTCGACAAATTGAATTCACGGTCAACCAGGCGCTTGGCGCGGTCTTCCTGATAGCTGTCATTGGTCACCGGCTTGCCGTTGATTTGCACCAGACGACCGCGAATCATGGGAAACAGCGGTGCCTGCGTCACTTGCGCCTGTTGCAGCCGCTGCGCTACCGCCCGCTTCTGATCCGGTTGGATATTGATCACAAAACGGTTGGGTGCATCGGCCGGCGTGGCCTGGCGCCAGGCGCCGATCAGATCACCGCGAATGACCGTCAGCAGCAGCAAGGCCATCAGCCCCAGTGCGAGTGCCACCATTTGCATGATGGTGGCACCCGGCCGCCGCTGCAAACCGTTGATGGCAAAGCGCCAGCTTTGACTGTCAAACAGGCCGCGCAAGCCATTGGCGCCTTGCAGGCAAGCCCAGGACAACAAAGCGAACAGAGCAAAAGCCCCCAGAAAACCGGCTGCTGTCATGGCACCCAGCTTGACGTCACCGGCCTGCCACAACAGTAGGCCAGCAAACACCAACGCCCCCAATGCATAGGTAGCCACACTCATGGCCTTGGGTGGCGATTGTTCGCGTCGTATCACGCGGTTATGCGGTACATTGCGCAATTGCAGCAGCGGCGGCAGCGCAAAGCCGATCAGCAACAACATGCCAACCGCCAATCCCTGCCCTGCCGGCCACCAGCTCGCCGCCGGCAAGCTGGTAGGAATGAAACCGGCGAGCCAGTGCAGCAAGACAAAATGCGCCACAAAGCCGATTGCGACGCCCAGGGCACTGCCAACAACCCCCACCAGCGAAAACTCTTGCAGATACATCCAGGTAAGCTGGTTCTGCGTCATGCCAAAACAACGCAACATGGCACAAGCATCAAGATGACGCAGCATGAAGCGGCGTGCCGCCATGGCCACGGCCAATGCCGCCAGCATGGCCGACAGCAGGCCTACCAGTGCCAGAAACTGTTGCGCGCGATCGAGCGTGGCGCGCATTTCAGGGCGGCCTGAAGTGAGCGATTCGATGCGCACACCTTTGAGGTTATCGGCATCAATGTGCTGTTGCAGCCATTGTTGATAAGCATTGATGTGGGCGGAGGTGCCCGACAACAACAAACGATAGGTCACACGCGAGCCGTACTGCACCAGACCGGTGGCCGGCAGATCGTCGAGCGAGAGCATCACGCGCGGGGCAAAGCTGGAGAAAACACTGCCGCGATCAGGCTCAGCAGCAATCACGGCAGCGATCTGAAATTGCCGCTCGCCCAGTTTGAGCATGTCGCCAACCTGCAACTGCAAGGACGACAGAATATTTGGATCCACCCACACCGTGCCCGGCAGGGGTACGCCAGCAGCGCTGCGATCAAGGGCGCCGGGCTGGACCAGCTTGAGTTGCCCGCGCAATGGATAGGCAGCAGAAACGGCCTTGATCGAGGACAACAGAGAACGCGCGGTATCGCCTTGACCGGCCACCGCCATACTCGGGAACACCACCGTTTGCGCCGTCTGCAACTGCGCTTGCGCTGCCCGCGCCAGCCACGCAGGCGGCAAGGGTTGGTCGGCGCCGACCAGCAGATCAGCCGCCAGCAACTGATGCGCATCACGCTCCAGGCCCGCACGCATACGGTCAACGAAAAAACCGACCGACGACAGTGCTGCTACAGCCACGATCAGCGCAACCAACAAAAAACGGAGTTCGCCGGCGCGCCAATCCCGGCCGGTCATGCGCAACGATAGTAAAAACATGCAACGCCCCGAAGCAAATAGCAGCCAGCATAACCGATCACCACCTGTGGTGACCGGTTTATGCGATGACGATATGCCGTCTATGCTACCTATGCTGGCAACGACGCCATGTCGATCACAAAACGATATTTGACGTCGCTCTTGAGCATGCGCTCGTAAGCCTGATTGACTTCATCCATCTTGATCAGCTCGATGTCCGAGGTAATGCCATGCTCGGCGCAGAAATCAAGCATCTCCTGAGTTTCCTTGATGCCACCGATGAGGGAACCGGCCAGAGTACGGCGCTTGAGGATCAGGTTGAACACCGTCGGCGATGGATGTGGTGAGTCGGGTGCACCCACCAGTGTCATGGTGCCATCGCGCTTGAGCAAGGCCAGGAAAGCATCCAGGTTGTGCGGTGCGGCGACGGTGTTCAAGATGAAATCAAAGCTATTGGCATGCTGTGCCATCTGCGCTTCATCCTTGGAGATTACGACTTCATCGGCGCCCAGTCGCAACGCATCGGCCACCTTGTTAGGCGAGGTAGTAAACAACACCACATGCGCACCCATGGCATGCGCCAGCTTGACACCCATGTGTCCCAGACCGCCCAGACCGACGATGCCGACCTTGTGACCTTTGCCTACCTTCCAGTGCCGCAACGGCGAATAAGTAGTAATGCCGGCACACAGCAAAGGTGCGGCGGCGGCCGGATCGAGTTTATCGGAAATGCGCAGAACGAATTTTTCACTGACGACGATATTGTTGGCATAACCACCGTAGGTGACGCCGCCGCTGTGTTTGTCTGCGCCGTTATAGGTGCCAACAAAACCATTTTCACAATATTGTTCCAGGCCTTCGGCGCAACTGGCGCAACTCTGACAGGAATCAACCATACAGCCGACGCCAACTATTTGCCCCGGCTTGAATTGCTGAACCTGGGAACCGACCTTGCTGACGCGACCGATGATTTCGTGACCGGGAACCGTTGGATAGACGGTATTGCCCCATTCATTGCGTGCCGTGTGCAGATCGGAATGGCAGACGCCGCAAAACATGATGTCGATTTGCACATCATGCGCGCCCGGCTCACGACGTTCGAAGCGGAAAGGTGCCAAGGCTGATTGTGGGTTGACTGCGGCATAAGCATAAGATGCGGCCATGATTGATCCTTTCATGATCAGTGGATAACCCCGTGTAACAAGCGCACACCGGGTTGGCGCGCCTTGCATACAGTGGGCTGGAAAATCGGATGGGGCCCCATGGTAATACGCGCTGAAAATCCTTGCAGAACATGGCCACATTTCCGATGTTTCATATCTCAAAATAAAATCAGAAAATAACAATAAGTAATCTAATAAAAGAACAAATTGTTACCAATTTTTTGCAGTAAATCATTTGCAATATACGACTCGCCGATAGACACTCATGGGCAAACAAAGTTGAGGACATGTATGCAATTATCTTTTTGGCGCACTGCCGCCCTACTCGCCTTTGCCGTACTGAGCACCAGCGCTACGCTTTGCCACGCGGCCGATACCGGCAACGACGTGGATTGCGCAAAAGCCATCAGCCAGATCGACATGGAACAATGCGCTTCGCAGGCGCTCAACAAAGCGGATGCGCAATTGAATCAGACCTATGTCGACTATCGCAACCGGCTCGACCAGGCACAACAGAACCAGATCCGAGATGTTCAGCTGGCTTGGATCAAATATCGCGACTTGTCATGCAAATATGTCAGTGCCGACATCACTGGTTCGGCACGGGGGCTGGCACTGCAGAGCTGTCTCACCGACAAGACGCTGGAACGCACCAAGGAGCTCAAAGCACTGGCCGCTTGTGCGCAGGGCGACCTCACCTGCCCACATTGATCTATCTGGCCAGGACAATAAAAAACCCGTATCAGGAACAAGCCTGATACGGGTTTTTTATTGTGCCGGCCTTAACGGCCATTGTTTATGTCGCCTGACTGCGCTTGAAGAAAAACAAGCCCGCTCCGACCAACATCAACACGCCGCCAAAGAAGCGATTCTGCAACTTGAGCGCCCGTGCATCATTGAAGAAACGCTGCATGCGACTGGCGGCGAACGCATAGCCATGCATCACCACCAGATCCACCGTCACCGTCGTCACTGCCATGATCAACAATTGCAGCCACAGCGCTTGCTGGTGATCGATGAATTGCGGCAGCACGGCGACCATGAAGACGATGCCTTTCGGGTTGGTGGCATTGGTCAGAAAGCCGGTAAACACCCGTTGCCACAAACTGCTTGAGGCCATCGGACGGGACTGCGCGCCCTCGGCAACGTGCACCGGCGCGCGCCATTGTGACCAGCCCAGATACATCAGATAAGCAGCGCCAAGGAATTTGATCGTATTAAATGCCGCCTCCGACGCCACCAGCAAAGATCCAACGCCTGCACCGGCAATCAGCAACACCAGCACCAGGGCGATTTCAAGCCCCAGAATGGTCGCGCTGGTACGACGCACGCCATAACTGAGTCCATGACTCATCGACAAGATGGCACCCGAGCCGGGCGAAATAGCAATCAGACAAGATGCCAGGAAAAAAGCAATCCAAGTTTGCAACAACATGCTAATACTCTCCACTGAAAATCAGGACGCTATTATAAAGCCGACCCTTCAATCTCGCCGTCGGCGTGCTTGCAGAGCGCTGACAAGTTAAACTCATCAGCGCACAAGCCGCATCTCTCCATCTCTTTGATACAGGAGTTCAATATGAATATTCATCTTTCCTTCGGCCCGCTGGTAGCGCTGATCGCTGGCATTCTGATTTTTCTCATGCCGCGTCTGCTTAATTTCATTATCGCGCTCTACCTGATCATCATCGGCGTGGTCGGCTTGTTCGGCCCGCAGATCGCGCACATGATCGGCTTCACGCAGGGCTGGCCAGTGGCCTGAGTACCTAGAAACACCGGGCTCAGCCGCTTGCAACAGGTGCTTACAACTATCGCATGTTCTGCAACACTTTGATGTCGTCGCTTTGATTGCCAGCTCGTTAATGGAAGTAAGGTGCAGTAAATAACGGTAAGCACCGAGATTGAAAAACTTCTCTTTAAGGAAATGTGCCATGAAATCGACTTCCATCCTTGTTGCCGCTCTGTTGTCCGCACTGGCCCTGCCGGTGTTTGCCCAAACCGGCGCGCCAGCAACTGCCGCAGCTGCGACCCCGGTCGCGTCTGCGCCGGCTGCAGCCACCGCGACGAAGAAGACTGAACCGGCAGCCAAGGTCAAGACAGTGAAACACAGCACTGTGAAGAGCAAGGTCAGCAAGGAAAAAACCGGCGCAGCAACAGCAGCAACGACACCTGCCAGTGCAGCCGCACCTGGCGCGACCAAGTAACACATTGCTGATCAACGCTGTACTTGAGCCACTATATTGAACCGACTGCCCTTCAAGGAAAACATCATGAAAACCACGTCCATCATCGCCGCCGTCCTGCTTAGTGCTCTGAGCTTGCCCGTGTTCGCACAAACCGGCACCACGGCACCTGCAGCAACCAGCCCGGCTACCGCTAGCAGTGCGACAAAAACTGCACCAGCAGTCAAGCACAAGACCGTGAAACACGTTGCCAAGAAAGACAAGGCCAGCACCGCACCGGCAACCATGCCTGCAGCAGCCAAGTAAGACGTATCCAAACCACGAAATTGAAACTGGGCGCACCGCTGGTGCGCCCTCAATAAAACACTAGTCTTTCAAGGAAAATCTCATGAAATCGTCTGCCATCATCGTCGCTACACTGTTATCTGCATTGACTCTGCCTGTGTTCGCCCAAACCGGTGCAGCAGCAACGCCAGCTACCGCTCCCGCAACAACAACGGTGGCGCCCAAGGCCACCACCACAACCAAGCACAAGATGGTCAAGCACATTGCCAAAAAAGACGTCACCGGCAAGACCAGTAGCACCACGACAGCAGCCAAACCTGCGGCAACTGCAACACCTGTCAAGAGCTGATAGCGGCAGCAGTCTGAAAATAAAAAGCGGCTTGTCACTCACATGACAAGCCGCTTTTTTGTGGCCATCGCACTCAGCGCAAATCAGCCTGCCAGCGCAAGGCAATAAGCTGGCCACCGGTTTCTGCCGCCGTTGGCTGCGCCTGACTATCCATACCAATACCTGCGGCATACAACAACTGGTCCGCAGCAAACACGAGCGGCAGATAGGGTCTTTCCCAAGCAGGAATATCAAGCGACTGATAATGATATTTCAAACTCTTGGCGGGACGATTCCAAGCCAACCGGAGGCGTTCGCCGCCACTGCGCAACGCGACCGACAAAGCCTGCGTGCGTAGCCATGCCGGATCAAAGCCGTGTTCGCCAGCATCGAAAAATAAAGTGCCCGACAACCGTGCGAAATATAAGCTGGGCTCGCCCTGCCAGACAAATCCCTGCGGTCCCGTATCGGCATCGAAGGCGGGATGACGTGGTGTTAAAAATACCCGCTCGCGATAACGCCGGATATGACAGTCCGGATGGGTGACGCACAATTGCGCATCGTCCTTCGCTTCCAGCAACTGCGTACGCAACTCCGCCAGCCAGGCCGCCGTTGGCATGCGCAAGCCACGCAGTGCCATCCAATAACGCAGCAAATTATCGAGCCGGTCCTGATCCAGGCGACGCAGCGCCGGCATGCTCAAATATTCGCCCTGCAAACAAGCGGCATGATCTTGCGCCGCCAAGCTGATGAGCAAGCGCTGCGCCGACTGTGCATGGCCTGCGGCGCGTGCAAAGCGCTGCTGAAAACCTGGGAAAAATTCGGCCAGCAGTGGCATCACTCGCTGGCGTAAGGCATTGCGGGCATAACGTGTATCGCTGTTGGATTCATCTTCGACAAAGTGCAAGCCATGTACTTGGGCGTATTGCTCCAGCTCGTTGCGGGAGGCGTCCAACAACGGCCGCGCCAACAGCAAAGTGGCATCGCCCAACAAGGCTGCTGCTGTATTGGCGCTGTCCATGCCAGACATGCCGGCCACGCCCGAACCACGCAGGATCTGCAACAGCACGGTTTCAGCCTGATCATCGAGGTGATGCGCCGTCAGCAGCAAGCCTACCCCATGCGTCTGGCACAATTGCCCCAGCGCCTGATAGCGGCCAATGCGAGCCGCCTCTTCAATGCCGCCCTTATCGTCCTGATCAAGCGAAATACGACGATCGTCATACTGCACCTCAAGAGCGGCGCTCTGCTGCTGACAATGCTGCTGCCAGCGGTCCGCATTGGCGCTGAGCCCATGATGAATGTGAAAGGCAAACAATTGGACACCATGCTGACGCGCAAAAGCGGTAGTCAGATGTAGCAACACCGAGGAATCGAGACCACCGCTGTAAGCTACTGCCATGCGTGGAAAACCGGCCGCAAAGTTATGCGTATGGGCGACATCGGCAGTATTGGCATTTTGCAGCTGCAGCAGCTTGTGCAATGCCTGCGCCAACTGCTCTTGCAATGGATGGGGAGTTGCTGAGGCAGACATGCTTGATTTTTCCTATAAGAACACCTAAAAAACGTCGCTAGCGGCGTTTTTTAGGCACTCAAAGCCAGGCCTGGAACGCAACAGCGGCGCCATGCATGTGCAATTGGCGCCGCCGTATTTGCTGCGAGGACGGAATTACTCTTGTGGATTGAGTTCCTTGAACTTGCCGTAGCTCATCAGCTTTTCGTGACGTGCGGCCAGCAATTCCTTGGTCTTGACACCTTGAAACTGACGCAAAGTATCAGCCAGTGCCCGCTTGAGCATGGATGCCATCTGCTTGGGATCGCGATGAGCACCGCCCAACGGCTCGCTGACAATCTTATCGATCAAGCCCATGGCCTTGAGCCTATGTGCGGTCAAGCCCAGTGCTTCGGCGGCGTCAGAGGCGCGATCCGCGGTTTTCCACAGAATCGAGGCGCAACCTTCAGGTGAAATCACCGAATAAGTCGCATATTGCAACATCAACACCGAGTCACCCACGGCAATGGCCAGCGCGCCGCCGGAACCGCCTTCACCGATGATGGTGGCAATGAGCGGCACTTTCAGCTCAGCCATCACATACAGGTTGTGGCCGATCGCTTCGGACTGGCCGCGCTCTTCAGCATCAATACCGGGAAAAGCGCCCGGGGTATCGACAAAGGTGAAGATCGGCAAGTTGAATTTTTCCGCCACTTTCATCAGACGCATCGCTTTGCGATAGCCTTCCGGTTTGGGCATGCCGAAATTGCGCAAGGCACGTTCCTTGGTATCGCGCCCCTTTTGATGACCAATCACCATGCAGGCCTGACCATTGAAGCGGGCCAGACCACCGACGATGGACAAATCATCTGCGTAGGTACGATCGCCATGCAGTTCGTGGAAATCAGTGAAGATTTCATTAACGTAGTCCATCGTGTATGGACGTTGCGGATGACGGGCGATCTGCGACACTTGCCATGGCGTCAGCTTGGCGTAGATATCCTTGGTCAGTTGCTGGCTTTTCTTGACCAGGCGCTCAATCTCTTCCGAGATGTCGACGGCCGAATCGTCTTGCACAAAGCGCAACTCTTCGATTTTGGCGTCGAGCTCGGCAATGGCCTGCTCAAAACCTAGAAATGTGGTTGTCGACTTGCTCATCGTATTCCTTTGCTAAACTCATTTTCATGCACAGACAGCAGTATAACAGCCCGCCGTGCCCGTACTAAGCGCCAGACTGTGAATCCAGGCTGCGCCACAAATACCAGGTGGCGACTGTGCGCCACGGCTCCCAATTGGCGGCGACTTCGCGCATGTCACTGCGCGATACCGGTTCACCCGAAAAATAACTATTACTGATGCCTTCGAGCAAGCCCGGGTCATCCAGCGGCAAGATATTCGGCCGCAGCAAATTAAATATCAAAAACATCTCGGCTGTCCAGCGCCCGATACCACGAATCTGCACCATTTCGGCGATCACATCTTCATCGGCCATTTCCGCCCATTTATCGGGATGGACGGTTTTGGCCTTGAAATGGTTGGCCAGATCAAGCAAATACTCGGCCTTGCGTTTGGACAAGCCGCAAGCGCCAAGCTGCTCCGGACCTGTTTTGAGTACCTGCGCCGGCGTGCATTTCGGACAAGCTTCCAAAAAACGCTGCCACAGCGCCTGCGCCGCCTTGACTGAAATCTGCTGACCGATGATGGACCGCGCCAACGTAGTAAAAGCGTCGTCGCGCCCGGTCAATTGTAGATCGCCGAATTGAGGGATGAGCTTGCGCATGATGCGGTCGCGCTTCATCAGTTCGACCTTGGCCTGTTCCCAGTATGCCGGTACGCTAATCGTCGAATCAGTCGGAATATTTCTCATCATGCTGCTCAACCTCGCCGCCACTCTGTCAGACCGCCTGGTTTATCTTCGAGAATGACGCCAGCCGCAGCAAGCTGCGCGCGAATGTTATCTGCTTCGGCAAAATTCTTCGCTTTTTTTGCAGCAATACGGGCTGCAATGCCGGCTTCAATCTCGGCTTCGCCTAGCCCTTGGGCGGTATCGCCCACCACACTCTTGAGAAAACTGTCGGCCGGTCGCTGCAACAAACCAATCATCTCGCCCAAGGCCTTGAGTTGTCGTGCATGCAACTGCGATTTACTCTTATTGACTTCATTGGCGAGGTCGAACAATACCGCCATTGCCACCGGGGTATTGAAATCGTCGTTCATTGCTTCTGCAAAACGTTGCGCATGCGGCTCAGCCTGATCCACCACTGCAGACTCGGCCACTGGCACTTCCTTGAGTGCCGTGTAAAGCCGCGTCAAGGCCTGGCGCGCATCATCGAGATGTTGATCGGAATAATTGAGCGCGCTGCGATAATGCGCGCGCAATATGAAGAAACGCACAACTTCCGGGTCGTACTTTTTGAGTACATCGCGAATCGTGAAAAAATTACCGAGTGACTTCGACATCTTCTCGTTGTCGACGCGCACGAATCCGTTGTGCATCCAGTAATTCACGAACCCATGTCCATGTGCGCCTTCGGACTGCGCAATTTCATTCTCGTGATGCGGGAATTGCAAGTCTTGGCCGCCGCCGTGGATATCGAAGTGCTCACCCAGCAAATCATTCGACATTGCCGAACATTCAATATGCCAGCCCGGACGGCCCTTGCCCCATGGCGAATCCCATTTGACTTCGCCCGGCTCGCTCTCCTTGGCCGCCTTCCACAACACAAAGTCAAGCGGGTCGCGCTTGCCGGTGTTGACCTCGACGCGCTCACCGGCGCGCAGATCGTCGAGCGACTTGCCCGACAATTTGCCGTAACCAGGAAAATCGCGCACCGAATAATTGATATCGCCATCGCTGCCTTGATACGCCAGTCCCTTGTTGTGCAGTTGCTCAATCATGGACAGCATTTGCGGTACATAGGCCGTGGCTCGCGGTTCATGGTCGGGTCTTTGCACTCCCAGAGCGGCCGAATCCTCATCCATGGCATCAATGAAACGTTGCGTCAGTTGCGCAATGGTTTCGCCATTTTCGATAGAACGTCGAATGATCTTGTCGTCAATATCAGTAATATTACGCACATAGGTGACATCAAATCCACTCGCACGCAACCAGCGTTGCACCATGTCAAATACCACCATCACGCGTGCATGACCCAGATGACAGTAATCGTAGACGGTCATGCCGCAGACATAGAGACGGACCTTGCCCGCTTCGATTGGAGAAAAAAGCTGTTTGTCACGCGCCAGCGTGTTGTAAATTTTCAGATTGCTCATGGACGGGAAAATTGGTTCAGGCAAAAGTTCGTGACTTGTTCGTGTTGCTGCAAAGGTAATTACGCGGAGAATGCATGCTACAGGGCGCTGAGACATAGCCCACTTGGCGGCGCGATTCAATGCGCCCGGGCGTGTCCCACACTTATTCTGTCATTGCAGCTACAACATGAATACAACACGATTGCCAAAACCCTTTTGATAGTGCTTTTTTGATAAAATGCGTCTTTTCGTTTGAGTATAGCATTGATGAAAACCATGCCTCTTGCATCTCCGCACACTTATCGCAATGCATTGCGTGGTATTTTGAGTAAGACCCTCATTCTATCCGGCTTGATCGCCGCAATCTACCCGGCACAGGCCAGCGATGTTTCTGACATCGGCAAGCTCATGCATAACGGGCAATATCCAGAAGCTTTGAGCAAGACTGAGGCAGTGCTGGCAAAACACCCGCGTGATGCGCAGATGCGCTTCGTCAAAGGCCTGATTCTGGCGGAGCAAAATAAATCGGCGGAAGCCATCGCCATTTTCAGCAAGCTGACAGATGATTTCCCCGATCTGCCTGAGCCGTACAACAATCTGGCCGTGTTGTATGCCGCCAATGGTCAATTTGACAAGGCACGCAGCGCGCTTGACATGGCCATGCGCACCAACCCGACCTATGCGACGGCGCTGGAAAATCTCGGCGACGTCTACGCCAAGTTGGCCAGCCAAGCCTATGACAAAGCTTTGCAGATGGATCCCGGCAGCAATGTACCGCCCCCAAAATTGACGCTGGTGCGCACCCTAAGCGGCAACATTACCGGTGGCACCATTCCCAAGCTGGCCAGCGCCAGCAGCAAGCCCTTGACAGCAACGCCGGCACCAGCAGCGGAAATCGTCGCCACGCCAGTACCAGCCCCGGTGCTGATACCTGCGCCAGAAAAAAAGCCAGATCCAGTGATCGAGCCTAAGCCAGATCCAAAGGCTGCCGACCGTGCAGCTGAAAAACTGGCAGCGGACAAAGCAAAAGCTGACAAGGCGGCTGAAAAAGCAGCTGAAAAAGCCGCGAAATTAGCCGAAAAACAAGCCAAGGACGCAAAGGATGCTAAGGAAGCCGCCGAACAAACCGCCGACAGCAACCGCGGCGAAAAGGACAAGGCCGCCATTCTGAGTACCGTCAACAATTGGGCCAAAGCCTGGAGCGACATGGATGTGAAATCCTATTTGGCTTCTTATGGCAACGATTTTGTGCCGCCCAAAGGTCAGACGCGCAAACAATGGTCAGAAGAACGCCGTGCTCGCATCGAAGAAAAAGGCCATATCAGCGTGAAGGTCGAATCGCCTCAAGTCACCATCAAAAACGATACGGCCACCGTTCGCTTCCGTCAGATATATAATTCGAACCGTCTGACGGTCGACAGCCGTAAGACATTAATCCTGACCAAACAAGGCAATAAGTGGCTGATCAAACTGGAGCGCTCGGGAGGGTAATGGTTCGTTTCGCATCGTATCAAGGCAAGCTTGCATCCTTGCCATCTGTTTTTGCACGACTTCTTCTGGCTTGCCTGGCATGTTCACCTGCGGTGGCCGCATTGGCGTCTTCTTCGGCGTTGACGCCGCAAAGGGCTCAAACAGAACTACGCAAACCAGATCCCGAGGCCTTGCTCATTGAGATCTACAAGGATCTGGGCAGTAACCGCCTGCAAGATGCGCAAACCAAGGCCGATGCCTTGGTGGCGGCCTATCCGAATTTCCGCCTCGGCCATCTGGTGCGTGGCGACCTGCTGATGATGCATACGCGTCCGGTGCAGAGTTTCGGTGCCATTGCCTATGCGCCTACCGGCAAGCTCAAGGATTTGCGCGCAGAGGCACTCATGCGCATTCGGTCGCTGCAGGAACGGCCCAATCCCGATCTGATTCCCAAGCCAGTTTTGCAGGTCAGCGAAGACCAAAAGAATGTCTTGGTCGTCGACACCTCGCGCGCGCGCATGTACGTCTATGAAAATCAGGGCGGACAGCTCAAGTTGATCAGCGATTACTACATCTCGCACGGCCGCGACGGCGTCAATAAATCGCGCGAAGGCGATCAGCGTACGCCGATCGGCGTGTATTACGTCAATGCCCGCATTCCCGGCCCCAAACTGCCTGATTTCTATGGCACTGGTGCCCTACCACTGAATTATCCCAATGAATGGGACAAACGCAACGGCCGCAGCGGCTCCGGCATCTGGCTGCATGGCACGCCTTCCGACAATTTCAGCCGTCCTCCACTGTCTTCGGATGGCTGCGTGGTGCTGGCCAATCCGGATCTGCAAAGTCTGTATGCCACTGCCGAAGTGGGCAAAACGGTGGTCGTCATCAGCGACAACGTCCAATTCATCGACAAAGCGGAATGGAGCAAGGAGCGCACGTCGGTCGGCACATTCATGGATCATTGGCAACAAGACATGGAAGCAAGTGATGCCGACAAGGTTCTGACCAATTATTCGTCCAATTTTCGTTCTGGCCTGGGTGAAAGCCTCAGCACCTGGTTCGGCCGCCAGCAAAAGAGCCTCAATGGTGCGCGGCCCTCAATCAAACTGCGCGACCTGAGCTTGTATCGCTACCCTGGCGCAGATGACACTATCGTCAGCACATTTATCCAGGAAACTTCGGTGGGTAAAAACAAAAGCACGATCCGCAAACGTCAATATTGGCAGCGCGAAGGATCGCAGTGGAAAATTGTCTATGAAGGCAATGCTTGAGCGCGCGGCATCAGCCAGCTCAGCAATCAATCAGCCCTTAGCTCCAGCCTGACAACCAAGGAAAAACAACATGATTCAAGCATTGTTATCACGTCGTAAGTTACTCCAATGCATCGCAGCATTAAGCCTGTCCGGTGCCGTACTGCTGGCGCATGCCCAGAGCACACCACGTGTACTGCTTAAAACCAGTGCCGGTGATATCGTGCTGGAGCTCAATGCCGACAAGGCGCCGGGCACTGTGAGCAACTTCCTCGCCTATGTCAAGAGCGGTCAGTACAATGGCACTATCTTCCATCGTGTGATCAATGGCTTCATGATTCAGGGTGGCGGTTTCGACAAGGACATGCACGAAAAACCAACCCGTGCGCCGATCCAGAACGAAGCCAAGAACGGCCTGAAAAACGAAGCCTATACTATTGCCATGGCGCGTACCGGGGCTCCGCATTCTGCCACCGCGCAGTTTTTCATCAATGTGGCCGACAATGCCGCGCTTGACTATCCGAGCCGTGACGGCTGGGGTTATGCCGTGTTTGGCAAGGTTATCCAAGGCACTGATGTCGTTGACAAGATCAAGCAGGTACGCACCGGCTCAGCCGGCATGTTCGACGACGTACCGCTGACGCAGATAGTCATTCAGTCGGCCACGCTGATCAAGTAAATTTTATTTTCGCTTTATCCAATTACGCAAAAAGGAATTCTCATGGCTGTTCTCTTCACTACCAACCACGGCAACTTCAAGGTCGAACTGGAGGCTGAAAAAGCACCCAAGACAGTAGAAAACTTCCTGGCCTACGTCAACGCAGGCCATTACAGCGGCACCATTTTCCATCGCGTCATTGATGGCTTCATGGTCCAGGGCGGCGGCTTCGAACCAGGCATGAAACAGAAACCGACCAACGACACCGTCGAAAACGAAGCCAAGAATGGCCTCAAGAATGAGCCATACACACTGGCCATGGCGCGCACCTCGGATCCGCATTCGGCGTCGGCGCAATTTTTTATCAACGTCAAGAACAACGGCTTCCTCGATTTTCCCGGTCAGGACGGCTGGGGCTATTGTGTATTTGGCAAGGTAGTCGAAGGTACCGACGTGGTAGACAAGATCAAGGCAGTCAAGACCACGCGCTCGGGCATGTTTGCCGATGTGCCGTTAGAAGACGTCGTGATCGAGAAGGCAGAAGTGGTCTGATAGGCCCAACGCCTACTCTTTGATGATGACGACTTCATCTGCAGCGCAACCAGCAACGGTTGCGTTTTTCATTTCCGACCTGCATTTACAGGCCGCGCTGCCACGCACCACTCAGGCTTTTTTCGATTTTCTCGAACAACAAGCCAGGCATGCAGCGCAACTCTACCTGCTCGGTGATATCTTCGAATACTGGGCTGGTGACGATGATATCGATACGCCTTACCAGCGCAGCATTGTCGATGCCTTGCACGACATCGCTCAACGCGGCGTGCAACTTTTCTGGATCGCCGGCAACCGTGATTTCCTGGCCGGTGCAGCGTTCGCCAAGGCTGCCGGGCTGACCATACTGGAGGATCCGCACGTGATCACCTTGGCTGGTCGAGCCATCACGCTGGCGCATGGCGATGCCCAATGCACCGATGACACAGCCTATATGGCATTTCGCGCTCAAGTGCGGCAAACTGCCTGGCAACAACAATTCCTGTCCATGCCGTTAGTGCAACGCAAGGCCATCATTGAAGGTGTGCGTAAAACCAGCCAGGATGCCGGCAAGGAAAAAACTGCTGACATCATGGATGTGAATGCTGACGCCATCGCCGATCTGTTTGAGCGTACCGGCACCCAGGTTCTGATCCATGGCCATACTCATCGCCCTGCCCTGCACGTTGGCAATGACGATGGCCGACTACGCTATGTGTTGCCTGACTGGGAATACGACGTGGCGCCGGTGCGCGGCGGCTGGATCAGCTTAACTGCGGATGGCGAGTTGCATCGTTTCGATGCGACAGGACTAGAGCTGACTTCAGCCTGAAGCCGGACATGTTAATAAAAAGGGGGGTCATGCTCCTCTTTTTATTGCCCAAATATATTCACAGAAGCAGCTCCGTTAACTACTCCACCAGTTTGTTCAAACCATCAGCATCAAACTTGTCAAGTTCTTGCAGTTTCTGGCAACCGATACCAGCACTGCGCAATGCTGCCAGGATCACATCCAGTTGATGCTCCTGTGCCGCAGCCTGGTCAATCAAGCCGTGCAAAGCCTTCGACAGCGGGTCATCGCCATTGGGTGTGACGCCATAGGCCGCGAACATCCGCGCCGCAGCCTGGCCACGCGGATCATGCTGATCTTCCTTGCGTACCACGCGCGCCGGATTACCCACAGCGGTGGCGCCAGGTGGAACCTCTTTGACGACCACGGCATTGGAACCGACCTTGGCGCCGTCACCCACTGTGAATCCGCCCAACACCTGCGCACCAGCTCCGATGATCACACCGCGACCGAGCGTAGGATGACGCTTGGCACCCTTGCTCAACGAAGTGCCGCCTAACGTGACACCTTGGTAAATGGTGCAGTCATCACCAATTTCTGCAGTCTCACCGATCACCACCCCAAAACCGTGATCGATGAATACGCGCCGGCCGATGGTGGCACCAGGGTGAATTTCGATACCCGTCAACCAGCGTCCCAGATGCGAGATGAAGCGCCCCAGCCACTTCAGTCCATGAGTCCAGCAAGCATGCGCAATCCTGTGTGTGACAAGCGCATGCAGGCCGGGATAACAGGTCAAGACCTCCCAGGCATTGCGTGCAGCCGGATCGCGTTCAATGATGCTGGAAATATCTTCTCGAAGTTGCGTAAACATAATCGTGGGGGTCGTGGTAAGAAGTGCAATCTTACTCATTTATGGCAGGACGTGCCGGGCGCGACAAACTGGCCCGGCATCGACACAAATTTCAGAACCGCGGAAGAACCGTCGGCCTTTTATTTTGGCAGGCGTTGCCGTCTGGCTTCGTAAAGACAGACGCCGGAGGCCACGGAGACATTGAGACTTTCAACAGAGCCGAACATAGGAATGCTGACCAGAATATCGCAGGTTTCACGTGTGAGGCGACGCATGCCCTCACCTTCCGAACCCATTACCAGCGCGGTGGGGCCGGAAAAATCGCCGGAGTACAAATCTTTATCGCCATCATCGGTGGTGCCGATCAGCCAGACACCTCGATCCTTGAGGTCGCGCATGGTGCGCGCCAGATTGGTGACGGTAATGTAAGGCACAGTTTCGGCGGCGCCGCTGGCGACCTTGGCTGCGGTTGCATTGAGACCAACGGCACGATCCTTTGGAGCAATCACGGCATGAGCACCAGCGCCATCGGCAACCCGCAGACAGGCACCAAGGTTGTGAGGATCGGTAATGCCATCGAGAATGAGCAGCAATGGCGGACCTTCGATGGCGTCCAGCAGCTCATCGAGATTGCGCGCCAGCGATAACTCGCCGGCCTTGGCGACGACGCCTTGGTGGCGACGTGTGCCGACGATGTTCGACAAGCGCTGATCATCGGCCTGAATAATGCGTACGTTGGCCGCTTTAGCTGCTGCCAGCAAATCGCGCATACGGGCATCATTACGGTCGGCATCGACATAAAGTTCTTCAACCGACGAGGCTTCGTGACGAAGGCGGGAGGTAACGGCGTGAAAGCCGAAAATCATTTTGCTTTTCATATACTTGCTTCTTTACTATGTAGGACTTGCGCCCGCCGGAACGTTTCCGGTCCGGCGGGCGCAATGGGTGAGGCACGATTGCCGGCGGTGCCGGTGACTGCTTAACGTTTCTTCTTACTCGGGCGCGTAAATCCTTTAGCTGGACGTTTGCGCTCTGACTCGGGAGCAGCTTTACTGTGTGCCGACGCTTTGCCAGCCTTGGCGGTATCGCGCCCCTTGGCTACACCGGCAGTCGGTGCAGCTTTGGTGCTACCGGCCTTCTTGCTAGGCACTCCCGCATCAACACCAACCGCGCCAGCGCCCTTGCTCTTGCTACGCGCCTGTTGCGCATTTTCAGCGCGACGGGCCTCGTTCTTGAGGATGGTGCGAATACCAGGCTCAGTTACCAGACGCAGATCAATCTTACGCGCATCCAGATCAACCCGACTGACTTGCACGGTAACGCGGTCAGTCAACTGATAACGAATGCCAGTGCGCTCACCACGCAGCTCATGCCGCGCTTCGTCGTACTGGAAGTAATCGGCACCCAACTCAGTAACATGCACCATACCTTCGATATACAGTGCATCGAGCTGCACGAAAATACCAAAGGTCGCCACTCCGGAAATGGTCCCGGTAAATTCTTCACCGAGCTTATCGCGAATGAAATAGCACTTCAGCCAGGCTTCCACATCACGCGAAGCTTCATCGGCACGACGTTCATTAGCCGAACAGTGCACCCCCAGCGCTTCCCAGATGGCCAGACTGCTTTCGGATTTTTTCTTGCCGTTGGCCTTGTCGATTGCCTGCATCTTGCGCGCTGCTGGCGACAACTGAGTATTGAGAACCGTGGTATCGATACCCTTGGGCTCATAACGCTTGCCCAGCAGTATGGCTTTGATCGCACGATGCGTGAGCAAGTCAGGGTAACGCCGGATCGGGCTGGTAAAGTGGGCGTAGGATGCATACGACAGCCCAAAGTGCCCAATGTTTTCTGGGCTATAGACCGCCTGCTGCATGGAGCGCAGTAACATGGTCTGAATCAGCAAGGCATCAGGGCGCGCTTTGATCTTCGGCATCAGCTCGGCATAATCCGATGCACTGGGAGAATCGCCGCCGGCAAGATTGAGGCCGATCTGCTTGAGGAAGGTGCGCAACTGGTTGAGCTTTTCCTTGGTCGGACCGGCATGGACACGATACAGACCCGGATGCTCATGACGCTGCAACAAATCAGCCGCACAGACATTGGCTGCCAACATACATTCTTCGATCACACGATGTGCGTCGTTGCGGGTGCGCGGCAGGATCTTTTCGATCTTGCCAGCGGCGTTGCAGACGATATAAGTTTCGGTCGTTTCGAAATCAATCGCACCGCGTGCATGCCTGGCCTGCAAGAGTGCCTGGAAGACTTCATACAGATTCAGCAGATGCGGCACCAGGGTAGCGCGACGAGCGGCTTCGGGTCCCTTGGTATTGGCCAGCACTGCGGCCACTTCGGTATAGGTCAGACGTGCTGCTGAGTGGATCACTGCAGGATAGAACTGATAGGCCTTGATTTCTCCGGTGGCGGTAATCACCGCATCGCACACCAGCGTCAGGCGATCGACTGCGGGATTGAGCGAACACAAACCGTTAGAAAGTTTCTCCGGCAGCATCGGAATCACGCGACGCGGGAAATACACCGAAGTGCTGCGCTCAAGCGCATCGACATCCAATGCGTCATTGGACTTGACGTAGTGACTGACATCGGCGATCGCAACGATCAGACGGTAACCTTTACTACGGCCGATTTTCACCGGCTCGCAATAGACCGCATCATCGAAATCGCGCGCATCTTCACCATCAATGGTCACCAACGGCACGTCGCGCAAATCAACGCGGTCAGCCAGATCAGCAGCACGCACCTCACCAGGCAACTTGGCGGCAAGCTTTTTGGCCGCTTCGGAGAATTCATGCGGTACGCCATACTTGCGCACGGCAATTTCAATTTCCATACCGGGATCATCAATGTCACCAAGAATTTCGGCGATCTTGCCAACCGGCTGGGTGTAGCGCGATGGTTGTTCGGTCAATTGCACGCTGACTACCTGGCCGGCCTTGGCCTTGCCCGGTGAACCTGCCAGCAAGACATCCTGACCAATGCGCTTATCCTCCGGCGCCACTACCCAAACACCATTCTCGTTAAGCAAGCGACCGATAACATGCGTGTTGGCACGTGAAATCACTTCCACAATGGTGCCCTCGGGGCGGCCACGACGATCGGTGCCGATTATGCGTGCCTGTACCCGATCGCCATGCAGGACCTTCTGCATTTCTTTTTCCGGCAGAAAAATATCTCCGCTACCATCTTCGGATAGCAAGAAACCAAAACCATCACGGTGGCTACTGACGCGGCCCTCAATAAAATTATCAGAATGCGTGAGCTGGTAATTGCCGGCACGGTCAGGCTTGATCTGACCATCGCGCTCCATCGCATTAAGGCGGCGCGTGAGACCGTCCATTTCTTCAGGCTTGACGCTCAGGGCTGCAGCCAGCGTCATCACATTTTGCGCGCCCGACGAAGTGCGCAGGATACCGAGAATTTCTTCGCGGCTGGGAATGGAATAGGGAAATTGGCTCAAAAGTCTAATTGGGTAAATTGTTATTCGTCAGCATGCCAAGAAATTGCCCGGCCAGCGCCAGCAATCCTTGCGCCAGAACCAGCGCCACGGATGCAGGTTTGCGAGCGCCAATACAACAGGTCCTAGTGTAACGGAGGTTGCCACTGTTTACCTAACGCGCCACCGTAGCTTGACATCATCACAGGGGCCAGACCAAAAATAAATTAACAAAAACCTCACAAATGTTTGACAGTCATAAAAAACTGGCTATAATCTCGTTCTTTCGCGTTATTGCCCACGTGGCGGAATTGGTAGACGCGCATGGTTCAGGTCCATGTGCCGCGAGGTGTGGGGGTTCGAGTCCCTCCGTGGGCACCAGCAATCTACGCGAATGAGCTTGAAGCTTGTCTTTGCATGTGAACCTTCCGGTTCCACCAATAGCAATGAAATTTTCATTTGCTTACCGGAAGTATTCTTCATACATCAGTCTATCCCTTTTATATACCCCCCATTGTGTTGCACATCAGCTCATCAGCTGATGTCGGTGTACCTGCATTTTCTAAGCCCAGCCAAGCCGCACATACAAGACATGTTGCCATTTATTAACAATGATCAGACATGACATTTAATTTCTTTTATATTATTTTATTGACCGCCAGATATAATCCCAGTATTATTCAGCCCTTCTAAGCGCTGTCCACTTTATGTGGCAACGTTTTAGGCCCACGTGGCGGAATTGGTAGACGCGCATGGTTCAGGTCCATGTGCCGCAAGGTGTGGGGGTTCGAGTCCCTCCGTGGGCACCAGATTTTCAGCAACTCAATTCTTCAGAGTGCAACATTTAACCCGTTTAAACATCATGTTTAAGCGGGTTTTTTGTTGTACCTCACCATATGTCGCCCTAACCCCTCCATCGCGATGGATTATCAGGATATCGTGCTTGCCAGCATCACCGGACCGATTATGGCATTAATTGCCATCATTATATTAGGCAGGATGCTCGCTACCTTTTAACTCACAGAGAATCATGCTCACAAAAAAAGAGCTTGCGTTAGCACCACGCAAGCTCCTCAGTGAAGTTACTGAAGCACTGAGAATTTATTGTGACTGCTTCTTCACCCAGGCTGCCAGTTGATGCGAACCCAAGCCATCATAGTCTTCAAACGGTTGGTGAATCCACGGATTCGTCGACAGGTATTCGAGATGAAAATCCGGCTCAACTACTGAGCAAGCCTTCCACCACAACACGGCAGATTTGACCTCAGTCACTGCTGGGTAATGCTCCTTGAGATGTGTCTGCACCTTTTGCAGCGTCACACCGGAATCGACCAGATCGTCCACCAACAATACCCGGCCAGACAAAGTGCCTTTGGTAATCGTAATGTATTTGGCGATGTCCAGGGTGCTGCGAATGGTGCCGGCAGCTTCTCGATAGGAACTGGTCGACAGGATCGCCAGCGGCACATCAAAGATGCGCGAGAGTACATCGCCAGGACGCAAGCCACCACGTGCCAGGCACAGCACTTGATCAAACTGCCAGCCTGATTCATATACTTTCAGGGCCAGCTTTTCGATACTGCGGTGATAGTCATCCCAAGAGACCCAAAGGTCTTTATCGTCGGATATCTTCATTTTCTTGTTCCGTTAAAACGCTTCATTCAAAACCGCAGATTACTTGAATGGATGACGCAAGACGATGGTTTCTTCACGGTCCGGTCCAGTAGAAATCATGTCGATAGGCACACCGACCAACTCCTGAATACGCTCAATATAGGCACGCGCATTGTGCGGCAGACCTTCCACCGATTGCACACCGACGGTCGACTCGCTCCAACCCGGCATTTCTTCGTAGATAGGCTGGCACGCCGCTGCCTCTTCCGCTCCGACCGGGAAAATATCGACAGTTTTGCCATTGAGCGTGTAACCGGTACACAGTTTGAGCGATTCCAGGCCATCAAGTACGTCGAGCTTGGTCAGGCACATTCCCGAAACACCATTGATCTGCACCGAACGCTTGAGCAGAGCTGCATCGAACCAACCACAACGACGTGCGCGGCCGGTCACAGTTCCGAACTCATGTCCGACGCTGGCCAAGTGCTTGCCGACACCGACATCCGTCGGCAATTCTGCCGGGAACGGACCGGAACCTACGCGTGTGGTATAGGCCTTAGTGATACCCAAGACGTAATGCAGCATGTCAGGGCCAACACCAGCTCCGGCAGCGGCATTGCCAGCGACACAATTGCTTGAGGTAACAAATGGATACGTGCCGTGATCGACGTCCAGCAAACTGCCCTGAGCACCTTCAAACAGCAGCTTGGCACCATTCTGATGGGCGATATGCAGATCGTTGGAGACATCCGCAACCATAGGCTTGAGGCGTGGCACATTGGCCAGCGCATCGTCCAGGGTCTTCTGGAAGTCCACCGGTTGCGTTTTCAAATATTGAGTCAGTACAAAGTTATGGAAATCCAGATTTTCCAATAATTTTTCCGCGAATCGCTTTTCGTTGAGCAAATCAGCCACACGAATGGCGCGACGAGCCACCTTGTCCTCATAGGCCGGGCCGATGCCCTTGCCGGTGGTACCGATCTTGGCGGCACCACGCGCAGCCTCACGCGCCACATCCAGCGCCACGTGATATGGCAGAATCAATGGGCAAGCTGCGGAGACCTTCAAACGCGAAGCAACTTCCACTCCTGCAGCTTCCAGCTTGTCAATTTCACGCAACAAATCTGGTACCGACAACACGACGCCATTGCCGATATAGCATGCAACCCCGGCACGCATGATGCCAGACGGAATCAATTGCAGCGCCGTCTTCTGACCGCCAATGACTAAAGTGTGACCAGCATTGTGCCCACCCTGAAAACGCACCACACCTTGCGCATGATCGGTCAGCCAATCAACGATCTTACCCTTGCCCTCATCGCCCCATTGTGTCCCGATGACGACGACATTCTTTGCATTGCTTTTTTGTAACATGGCTTAACCCAAATTTTTGATAATCCAATTTCCATCACTTAATTCAACTGCGCGATCGCAATCAAACTCGTCCTGGTCGTTTTCGTGGCCCGGAAAGCTCTGGATGACAATTTCCCCAGCCTGCCGCAATTGCGCTATTTTCTCACGCAAACCAGCCGCAGTCCCCCACGGCGCACGAATTGCGCGCTTTCTTTCCGCTCCAGGCAACAGCCGTGCCAGTTCGCGTAAATCCAAGGAAAAACCCGTAGCAGGGCGGGAGCGTCCAAATGCTTCACCGACATGATCGTAACGACCACCACGCACCACTGCGTTCGGCAACCCTGGCACATAAGCCGCAAACATGACACCGCTGTGATAGTGATAGCCGCGCAGATCAGCTAGGTCAATCGTGACGTTGGCCTCCCCGGCAAGTTGTGCAATCGCCTGCAATTCGTCCAGCGCCTGTGCAATGCCTGGCAGCGCCGGCAATACAGTGCGCGCCTTCTCAATCACATCAATATCACCATACAAACCGGGCAACGCCAGCAATGCAGCAGCTACCTGTGGTTGATATTGCCTGGTCAACTCCTGCAAACCAGGAACGTCCTTAGCCTGCAGCAAGTCGAACAACTGCGCCGCCTGCTTGCGCGCGACGTCATCGTTGGCAATAATGGCGCGCAACACGCCAACGTGGCACAAATCCAGTCTGACTTGGGTAATCCCTGCCTGCGCCAGCGAAGCCAGCGCCAGCTCCTGAATCTCAGCATCAGCTTCCAGGCCGCCATGGCCATAAATTTCAGCGCCAATCTGCAGCGGCTCACGCGTGGCATGGAGCCCGGAGGGACGAGTATGGAGCACACTACTGGCGTAACACAGACGCGTGACCGAGTCACGATTGAGCAGATGTGCATCAATGCGCGCGACCTGCGTCGTCATGTCCGCGCGAATACCTAAGGTACGCCCAGACAGCTGATCGACCAACTTGAAGGTACGTAAATCGGTATCCTGCCCGGCACCGGTCAGCAGCGATTCAAGGTACTCCAACAGTGGCGGCATAACCATCTCGTAGCCGTACAGACGGAAGTTGTCGAGCATGCGTCGGCGCAACTCTTCAATCTTGCGCGCTTCGGACGGCAAGACATCCGCGATATTTTCAGGAAGAAGCCAATTCGGCATAAAACAAATCAATCAAAAAGTATGGTTGATGCATTCTCGCTTTACGCGCGGCAAGGCACACACGTCAAAAGACATGCATGCCTTGGGGAAAACACATCAACTCGTGGAACAACTACGCAAGAGTGAATGACCAGCAAAAAAGGAAAGATGCCCTCTACAAGCAGCATCAGTCCCACATCAACTCTTCTCTTGCCTTCGCGCTTATTATTTCTTCGTACTCAAACCCCCAACGCCTTTGAAATACTTGAAGAACTCAGAGTTGGGATCCACCACCAACAAATCATGTCGATTCTTGAAACTAGCACGATAGGCTTCGAGGCTGCGGTAGAACTTGTAAAATTCAGGGTTTTGCCCAAAAGCCTGAGCATAAATCTGCGATGCCTTAGCATCACCTTCTCCACGGATCTTCTCCGCATCGCGATAAGCTTCTGCTAGCAAAACCACACGCTGTCGGTCAGCATCGGCACGAATTTTTTCAGACTCAGCAGCACCGGTCGAGCGCAATTCATTTGCAACCCGCGCCCGCTCGGACTTCATGCGATCGTACACCGAGTTGTTGATCTGCTCGACATAATCGACGCGACGCAAGCGTACATCAATGATTTCAGCACCAATTTGCGTCGCTTCCAGCGCCACTTTACGTTGGATGGCATCCATCACCTTGCCACGTTCACCTGAAATGACTTCACGCACCGTGCGCTTAGTGATTTCTTCGTTCAGCGCAGCCTTAACGATCTGCGACAGACGATCTTGTGCACGCCGCTCATCGCCACCAAAACTGACGAAATACAGGCGAGGATCAACAATGCGCCATTTGACAAAGGAATCAACGAGTACATTTTTCTTTTCCGCCGTGATGAAACGATCAGCATCAGGCGTATCCAGCGTCTGAATGCGCTTATCGATATAAATCACATTTTGAAACGGTGGTGGCATTTTGAAATGCAAACCCGGCTCCGTCACCACTTCCTTGACTTCACCAAGAGCAAAAACAATTGCAGACTGACGTTGATCCACCACAAAGATAGTCGACGAAGCCAACCAAATGGCTAGGACGGCAATAATAACACTGGTGATCAGGCGGTTCATTAGCGCACCTCCCGATCGCGGGAATCACGTGCATCCCGATTACGGGTGTCACGTTGCACATCAGCTGAGTACACTGGGTCGTTTCCTGGAGTTGTGGCCGGAGGAGCTGTTGCCGGTACAGCGGCCGATTTGGCCGGAGCCGCCGTGTCGGCTTGCTGGATCAATTTATCCAAAGGCAGATACAAAAGATTGTTGCCCCCTTTGGCATCGACCATAACCTTTGTGGTATTGGTAAAGATTTGTTGCATGGTTTCCAGATACATGCGGTCACGTGTCACGGCAGGAGCTTTTTGGTATTGATCGAGTACCTGCTTGAAGCGCGCTGCATCACCTTCTGCAGTGGCAACAATACGTGAACGATAAGCATCTGCCTCTTCCAGTAGACGCGACGCTGCACCGCTGGCTTTTGGAATCACATCGTTTGCGTAAGCCTGACCTTCATTTTTTTGACGCTCGCGGTCTTGCCCCGCCTTGACGGCATCATCAAATGCAGCCTGTACCTGCTCCGGTGGTTGAACACCTTGCATGGTGACATTGGTGACTTGTACGCCTGACTTATAACGATCTAGAATCTGTTGCATCAACTGACTTACATCCAGCGCTACCTTTTCGCGCCCTTCATAGAGGACGAAGTCCATTTTGCTGCGACCAACGATTTCACGAATTGCCGTTTCAGCGACCTGACGCACAGTTTCGTCCTGATCGCGATTATTGAACAACCACTGAGCAGCGTCTTTTAGCGTGTACTGCACCGCGAACTGAATGTCGATAATGTTTTCATCATCGGTCAGCATCAGAGACTCTTTCAACTGCTTGTTCTTGGGATTACCGCGATAGCCGATCTCAGCCGTACGTACTTGCGAAACATTGACGATTTCGTGGTTTTGTATAGGATACGGCCAGCGCCAGTTAAAACCGGGCAAGGTAGTGTGACTGTATTTACCAAACGTCATCACAACCGCCGTCTGGCCTTCTTGCACGATAAAAAATCCACTAGCGAACCAAAGGAAAATCACAATCACTGCGACGACACCGACACCGATACCTGCCCCTTTCATATCGCCACGATTGAAATTGTCGTTATTGTCGCCGCCACCGCCTCGCTTACCAAACAGACGACTCAGTCGCTGATTGAAATCTCGCCACAACTGGTCGAGATCAGGAGGTCCATTTTCAGGTTTTTTATTACCGTTGCCATTATTAGAATTCTGACGATTATTGTCATCTTGTGAACCGCGTCCCCATTGAGGGTCGTTCAGCGAGAATTTCAAACCGAGTTTTTTGAATAGGTAACCAAGCATGCGTTGCGATCCGGCTTAATTTTTTAAATACATCAAAAGGGAATGCCCGCCAACTGAACTTCTTACTGAGCAATCCGGCCACACAGGATAACTACCTGAAATAACCGTTTTCTGCTGCGATTTAGTGCGCGTGCACATCTTTATGATCGACAATTTGAAACTGTGCTTGCCTGCGTGCCGTGATCGAAGACTTGAGTGAATCAGCAATTGACTGCCGCAACAAATCCATGCCCGCACCAGTTTTCGCGCTGATAAAAACCCTGCGGATTTTACCATATTCGTCGCACTCGACTGATGGCACTAGCTCTGCCGCATCTATCTTATTCCAAATCAGCATTTGTGGAATATGGTCCGCTCCGATTTCCTTGAGCACCAAATTCACCTGCTCGATTTGCTCCATTCTGACCGGACTTGCCGCATCGACCACATGCAAGAGTAAATCAGCGTGTATCGTCTCTTCGAGGGTCGCCCGAAATGCTGCCACCAGTTGGTGAGGCAACTCGCGGATGAATCCAACCGTATCAGAAATAACAACATGCCCTACTTCGCCCAGATAGACGCGCCGCGAAGTCGTATCCAAAGTCGCAAACAGCTGATTGGCTGCATAGACTCCAGCTTTTGACAATGCGTTAAACACAGTCGATTTACCTGCATTGGTGTAGCCGACCAATGAGACGGAAAAAATATCGTTTCGTCCACGTGCACGACGTTGTGTCGCATGTTGACGACGTAATTTCTCCAGCAATGTACGTAGAGCCTTCACCCGCTCACCCAGTAAACGACGATCAGTTTCCAACTGGGTTTCACCTGGACCTCGCAGACCAATACCGCCTTTTTGTCGCTCCAAATGGGTCCAACCACGAATCAATCGTGTCGACAAATGCTGTAGCTGCGCCAACTCAACTTGAACCTTGCCTTCGTGACTTTTAGCGCGCTGCGCAAAAATATCCAAAATTAGACTAGTACGATCCAGGACACGCGTTTGCAACAGCCGTTCTAGATTACGCTGTTGTGCAGGTGATAGGGCGTGATTAAAAATGACGATGTCAAGCTGCAAATCAGCGACAGCATCGGCGATTTCCTGTGCTTTGCCCGAACCAACAAACAAGGCGGCATCTGGACTGGCACGCTTGCCCATAATAGTGGTGATCGGTTCAGCACCAGCAGACTTGGCCAACAAGAAAAGCTCATCTAGACTTGCAGCAAAATTACCTGTGCCGAAATCCAGGCCAACCAGCGCGGCACGCATATCAGATGCACACGGCGTTGAGCCGGACTGGAGAACCCATTATTCCGCTTCTGTCGAATCGAGACTCAGGTTCACGGCACGTGCTGGAACAACGGTAGAAATGGCATGTTTGTATACCATTTGCGTCACTGTGTTGCGCAGCAGAACGACATATTGGTCGAACGATTCTACGTGACCTTGCAATTTGATTCCGTTGACCAAATAAATCGAAACGGGGACGTGCTCTTTTCTTAAGGCATTAAGAAATGGGTCTTGTAACAATTGCCCTTTGTTGCTCATGGCAGCTCCACTATGTTGTTGTGATTAGGATTTGGAGGCACCTGACAAAATTTCAAGTGCTTTACCAATCTATGCGTTATGAATGTATACGATTTCCCTCATACCGCCAAGAATTCGTGACTTATTTATCTTGGCGAATAAAAGGGTTCTTGCTCGAGCGAAACTCGATACGCAATGGAGTGCCTACCAACGAGAAAGTTTCACGGAAATGTTTTTCCAGATAGCGCTTGTAATTATCCTCTATGCCTTCCAGTGCATTGCCGTGAATCACAACCACAGGAGGATTCATCCCACCTTGGTGCGCATAACGTAGCTTAGGACGAATCGAACCCTTGCGGCGTGGCTGTTGATGCTCTACGGCCTCAATCAGCGCTCGCGTCAATTTCGGTGTAGTTAGATTGGCCATCGCTGCCGCATAGGCGGAATCGATGGATTTCATCAGCGGTCCGATACCGCTCGACTTAAGAGCTGAGATGAAATGAAATTTGGCAAACGAGAGAAAATTGAGCTTGCGCTCCAGATCCATTTTAATCTCGTCGCGACGATCACTCTGAAGACCATCCCATTTATTTACGCCGACCACCAAGGCTCGGCCAGATTCGAGAACAAAGCCGGCAATATGCGCATCTTGCTCGGAAATGTCTTGTTGCGCATCCAGCAGCAGTAGCACGACATTGGCTTCAGAGATCGACTGCAGGGTTTTCACCACAGAGAATTTTTCGATCGCCTCAAATACTTTACCGCGGCGGCGGATACCTGCAGTATCAATCAGGGTATATTGTTTGCCCTCTCGTTCGAAAGGGATTTCGATCGAATCACGTGTTGTCCCTGGCATGTCAAACGCGATGACGCGCTCTTCGCCCAGCAGAGTATTGACCAAAGTCGATTTACCAACATTGGGACGGCCGACAATAGCAATCTTGATGCCGCGCGCAACTTCGACCTCTTCACCAAGTTCAGGGCGCTGAACCATGGCGATATCGATACATTCATCCACCAGATCAGCCACACCATCGCCATGTGCTGCCGAAATGACATAAGGATCACCTAGGCCAAGCTCATAGAAATCAGCAGCAACCGAGGTGTATTTCATACCTTCGGACTTGTTCACCACCAGCATCACCGAGCGACCAGATTTACGCAGGAAATCAGTGATGGTTTTGTCATGCGGTGTGAGACCTTGACGACCATCGACAATAAACACCACGACATCAGCCTCGACCACCGCCTGCTTGGTCTGCTTGGCCATTTCGTGCATGATGCCTTCTTTGGCTACCGGCTCAAAACCACCCGTATCGATAACAAGGAACGGACGCTCACCAACCCGGCCTTCGCCATAATGGCGATCCCGCGTCAATCCAGGCAAATCAGCGACCAGCGCATCACGTGAACGGGTGAGCCGATTAAACAATGTCGACTTACCGACATTGGGACGACCAACAAGTGCAATAACCGGCTTCATTAAATTTTATTCTGCCGCCAAGGCGACTAGTGTTCCAGCTTGAGTTTGAAAAATAACGGCATCCCCAGCGACAATTGGCGTCACCAGAATCGGACTGCCGTCAGTGCTTGTACGGGCCACAATAGCACCGTCGTCGCGCGACAGGAAATGAATATAACCTTGATAATCACCCACCGCGACCGCTTTACCAACGGCAATCGGTGCAGACAGACGGCGAAAAGCCAACTTGTTATTGGACCACACGGTAGTGCCAGTATCACGACTAAACTGACTGACTTCACCCTTATCATTTGCCGAGAAGACATATTGCCCATCCAATGTCAGACCGGAATTACTGGAAAACTCCTTACCCCAGCGCACATTCCCATTGGAGACATCAAAGCAGGCGATCCGTCCGTGGTAGGCAACAGCGCATACGTCGCGCAAGCCTAGGGCAGGTACTCCCGAAACATCAGCGATACGCTCCAGTTCGGTGGTGCCTCGTGGATCACCAACAGCCACCTCCCAACGTGAGCCACCATTGTTCAAAGCCAGTGCCGACAAACGGCCACCTGGTAGAGCGACATAAACAGTCTGAGCATCCAACGCCATACCGGGTGCCGTACGTAAAGTCAATGTCGGTATTGGGCGCACTACGGTCCAACGCCGATTGCCGCTGTCCGCGTCAAATGCTGTGATGGTGTTGTCAATACTGCGTACCACAACTAATCCGAATCCGACCACCGGCGACGACAACACTTCGCTTGGCGCCTGCGCCTTCCACAACGGCTTGCCTGCCCCATCGAATGCCTGGACCAGACCTTTTTCACCGACCACGGTCACAATAGTACCGTCGCTGCCAACTCCTGCCGTCAATTCGGTACCGGCATTGACACGCCAGATCACCTTACCATTGTGAGCATCGAGCCGCACGATAGTACCGTCACGCACGGCAGCAAAGACACTATTGCCTACATAAACCGGATTAAACTGGAAACTAACGGTTTTATCAGCAGAAACCGGCCTACTGACAGCTGCAGTCCAGACTATTTCCGCACGCAAAGTTTTCTTAAAATCAACTAACGGCGCTGGCGGGTTAGGATCTGGCTTACTGGAAAACAAGGAACAACCAGATAACACGGCAACCACTACCAGCAGAGCAATTTTGGCAGAGAAGAAACCTGCACGCTGAAAATCAATTTGTGACTGTTGAGGCATATTTTTCTTTCTTCTTACCGAATTCATTTTGCAATGTTGGCGCAATTTCAAGCTGCTGCTTTTGCTGGCGCACCGCCAATAGCATCAAGCTTCAGTTCAATAAGCTGACGAGCAGGATTACGCTCATCGGTCTTCTCCAGCGCTTGCTGGTAGGCCACACGTGCCTGATCCAGCTTACCTTGCGCAACCAATACATCGCCTTTGCGATCGGCCACAGCTGCTGCGAACTGAGCAGGAAAATCACCTGAGAGAAGTTTCATTGCGTCGTCGTATGCTTTCGCATCTAGCAAAATACCTGCCAGACGAATTACCGCAATTGCGTGATATTCAACATCGCGACCATGATCAATGACCCACTGTAATTGCTTCTTGGCGTTATCGATGTCATTCGCCTCGAATGCCACTTTGGCAGCTACCAAGCCGCTCATCTGTGCATATGCAGTACCACTGAATTTGTCCTGCATGTCGACTGCAGCGCGCAAGACCTTGGCATTGTCATTGGCTTGGGCTGCTTTTTGCTGCTCTTCATACAACTGCGACGCCTGCTGTGATTGCTTGCGCTGATAAACGTTCCAACCGCTCCAGGCCGCATATGCCAGAAGCGCGATAATCAACACCCAGGTCAGAAGATTGCCATACTTGCTCCACCACGCCTTGACGGAAGCCAACTGCTCTTGTTCTTCGAGATCGTATGCCATGAATTATGTCTAAAAATTATAAGAGTGAAAGAGTGAACACACTCGCCTGCTTACTTAATCAGGGATGGTAGTGCACGTGATCGTGATCATGGTCACCGACAATCTGATCCACGAGATAATCTGGCACACCATCGAATGGAATTGTCACTTGTTTGGGCTCATTGTCATGAGTACGCAAATGCTTGACAGTCGCAGTGGCGTTAGAGACTTCGTCTTCACCGATAATGACGGCAAATGCCGCACCACTGGCATCCGCTTTTTTCATCTGTGACTTGAAGCCTCCTCCAGCACTGGACGATGCGCAATGTAGCACAACATCCAATCCGGCACCGCGCAATCTTTCCGCCAATACAAAAGCTTGCAATTGCGCCGACTCGCCTTGATGCACCATATAGATGTCACATTGGCTGGGTGCATATTGCTCGCCACTGGCTTTCATCAACTCAAGCAAACGTTCTACGCCCATCGCAAAACCACAGGCCGGGGTTGGTTTGCCGCCGAACATTTCGATCAAAGGATCATAGCGACCACCACCACACACCGTACCTTGCGAACCCAACTGGTCTGTCACCCACTCGAACACGGTACGGTTGTAGTAATCCATACCGCGCACCAGTCGCGAATTGATAGTAAAGGGAATGTTATTGTGCTGTAGAATTTTTTGCACACCTTCGAAATGGGCGCGCGATTCTTCGCCAAGATAATCAAGCAGCTTCGGAGCCGCATTGACCATCTCTTGCATCGCAGGATTTTTGGTATCGAGAATGCGCAGTGGATTGGCATGCAAGCGCCGTTGCGCATCAGCATCGAGTAATTCTTGATGCTGCTCGAAATAAACAATCAGATCAGCGCGATGCTTGTTGCGCTCCTCTGCATCACCAATCGAATTGAGCTCAAGACGGATATCCTGCAGCCCAAGGTCATCCCAAAGACGCTGGCACATCATGATCAATTCGGCATCAATATCGGGACCAGTAAAACCCAGTGCTTCCGCACCAACTTGATGAAACTGGCGATAGCGCCCACGTTGCGGACGCTCATGCCGGAACATAGGACCTGCGTACCAAAGCCGCTTGGGGCCATCGTAGGTCAAATTATGTTCGAGAGCAGCACGCACCACACTAGCAGTACTTTCCGGACGCAATGTCAAATTATCACCATTCATCGAATCGATGAATGAATACATTTCCTTCTCAACAATATCGGTGACTTCCCCTAGGCCGCGCGCAAACAAGGCCGTTGGCTCAACAATAGGAGTGCGGATCTGTTGAAAACCATAGCTCTTGAGCACCGATTGGACGGTATTCTCAAACAATTCCCACAGCGGAGCATCAGCAGGAAGAATGTCGTTCATTCCTTTGACGCCGACAATTTTTTCGGTTTTTTTGTTTTCAGACATGCTAATGATCAGTAAAGTTGGTTCTCGGCGCCAATGTTAGCGCCCGCTGCTGCAGCCTCAGACTACCTGCGGCCCATAATGCGTTTGCACGTATTGCTGCACGATGCTTTGAAATTCTTTGGCAATGTTTTCGCCGCGCAGCGTCATTCTTTTTTCGCCATCGATAAATACTGGTGCGGCGGGAGACTCGCCAGTTCCGGGCAAACTAATGCCGATATTGGCATGCTTGGATTCGCCTGGACCATTGACAATACAGCCCATGACTGCCACGTTCATGCTTTCAACGCCGGGATATTGACTTTTCCACACGGGCATCTGGTCCCGTAAATATGTCTGAATCTTGTCCGCAAGATCCTGGAATACCGTTGACGTAGTACGACCACAACCCGGGCATGCAATTACCATTGGCGTAAATTTACGCAAACCCATGGTCTGCAGAATTTCTTGTCCCACAATGACTTCGCGGGTGCGATCACCACCTGGTTCCGGAGTGAGCGAAATACGGATCGTGTCGCCGATACCTTCCTGCAACAGCACCGACAGGGCTGCTGTCGAAGCCACAATACCTTTGCTGCCCATGCCAGCTTCGGTCAAACCGAGATGCAAAGGATAATCGCAGCGACGTGCCAACTCACGGTAAACAGCAATCAAATCCTGCACGCCAGAGACCTTACAAGAGAGAATGATTTTATCTCCACCCAACCCCAGTTCTTCTGCCCGCTGCGCATTCTCGATGGCCGATGTTACCAGCGCCTCATACATGACGGCCTGAGCCGGCCATGGCTCCTTGCGCTGCGCATTTTCATCCATTATGCGTGCCAACAAAGCCTGATCGAGGCTACCCCAATTGACGCCAATGCGCACTGGTTTGTCATAACGGCAGGCTACTTCAATCATCTGTGCAAACTGACTATCGCGTTTAGCACCCTTGCCTACATTACCGGGATTGATGCGATATTTCGACAAGGCACGTGCGCAGTCAGGGAAATCATTGAGCAGGGTATGACCGTTGTAATGAAAATCGCCGACCAGCGGCACATCGACTCCCATGCGATCAAGCTGATCGCGAATGGCCGGCACTGCTGCTGCCGCCTCCGGAGTATTGACTGTCAGTCGCACCACTTCCGAACCCGCCCGCGCCAGATCCTTGATTTGAATCGCAGTACCAATGGCGTCTGCGGTATCAGTATTGGTCATGGATTGCACCATCACCGGCGCACCACCACCAACAACAACTTGACGATCACCGTAGCGAATCACCGCACTTCGGCGCTCAAGGCGGGCTGCAGGACCAGATGCAATTGGCAAGCAAGAGGATGACATAGATATTTAGTATTGAAATGGAGCTACTTCAGACTCAACCGCGCGACATTGCTACTGCTATCGGCTTCCAGATCCAGTTTGGCGCCACGCAGGCTGGCATCGACACCAGCAGCATTTCCAACCACCAAGGTCATCGGCTCGGTAATATCAAATGTTTCACTGGTACCAGCCTTGAGCAAGCGGGAAATCACCGTCGTCTTATCAGCACGACGAATTTCGACCCATGAATCTTCACGGAAATTCAGTCGTAACAGATCTTTGCTCTTACTGACATTCAGATTGCCGGTCACCGACGATATTGGGCTAGGTGCGGCCTTGACATCCTTTGTCGCACTGTCCCGAACTGGTGCCGATGGCTGCGCGGTCACCGTAGCGGCAGTAACCGCAGCACTGGCAACAGCAGGCGCCGGCGGCTCTGACGTCATCTTTGCGGCCGCACTCTCAGCGCTACCAGATTTAACTACTATTGGATCAGACGGCTTATTTTTTTCCGTGCCATCCTGCACTTCAGGTGGCAATTCCGCTGGGTCGGCCTGATCTGCCTGGATCTGAGTCTGAGCCGGAATTTCTTCCTGAGCACCAGAAGATTTGGCGCCTGACTTGAGCCACGCAAGCTGCGACACCCCCTCAAACAAACTGGTACGCTGAATAACCACAACAGAAGCAGCTACCATAACCAGCAATACCCCACCCACTACCATGCCAATCGGGATATTTTTGCGATTGCCCAGAGGCAAAGGCGACTCTGAAAAAGGCGTCGACAAAGTTCGCTGCGGCGTGATCGTCTTGGCCGGGGCAATACCATCTTGCGGCAAATCCGCCACAAGTGAATTCGAATCCATCCCCAGCAGCTTGGCATAAGCACGTACAAAGCCACGCACGATGACCGGTCCTGGCAATGCTGCATAATTGTCAGCCTCAAGGGCAGCTACCTGACGCGAAGCAAATTTCAATTGACTTGCTACGTGCTCAACCGACCACCCCTTGGCCTGACGCTGCGCTGCCAACAGTGCTCCGGGCAATACTTTGCGCACCTCTTCGATTCCTGCAACAAACTCTGGAACCGGCACCTCATTTTCCTGCTGATCACTCATCAAATGCTCCACGTTGATAAGCCGCGTATTCTGACGAAGACGGATAGCGGCGCCGCAATTGTACTGCCAGATCATTTTCGGCTATTTGATTGCCCAGCTTACGTTCAATCCTGATGGCCAGCCATAAGGCATCTTCCCTCAAGACATCATTTTTTGATGCCAGACCGATGTGCCTATGCGCTTGCTCAAATTCGGCCCGGTCGAAATACAATTTACTCAAATTCAAATTTGCCGCCGCATGGGTCGACTCAAACTGCAAAGCACGCATGAAATACCGTTCAGCAGCGACTGCATCGCCTAGCCTCAAACTACACACGCCAGCATTGCTCAATGCTCTTGCCGGAGAAGCATAGGCCCGATGATCCGCAGCCTGCTCCAGAAAACGGATTGCCTCATTTTCGCGATGATCAACAGCATCACTGCAGAGGAACCAGCCATAATTGTTGGCAAACTCAGGGTTGCCAGGTGCCAATTCCAAGGTACGACGAAAGTCATGCTCGGCCTGACCCGGCTGCTTTAAGGCCATATGTGCCAGCGCACGCACACTATAAGCTTCTACCAAATCTGGCATTGCCTGCAATGCCAGATTTGCCTGCTCCACGGCAACGGAAAATTGCGCTAGGCCATAATAATCAAGCGCTAGCTGCAAGCGAATATCGGCACGCTTTTGCGCATCCGCCAGAGCAACAACGGGCAAGCGGGATGCACTACCAGTCACCTTTGCATTGGATGGGGACATAGCACAACCGACCAGCGACAATATTGGTGCCAACACAAGGGCAAGCACACTCTTGCGCCAATAGCCGATCACCCGGATACCTCCACAATACGTCCGAAATCTTTGCCAAATTTCTGCTGATATTCGGTCATTTTTTGCATACGCTCCTGTACACGGGTCCGGTCTTGTACTTCACCGGCCAATTGGCCGCAGGCAGCATCGATATCATCGCCCCGCGTCTTGCGTACGGTCGTAACAATCCCCGCGCCCATCAAAATCTCAGCAAATGCCTTGATACGTGGATTGAGAGAGCGCTTGAGCCCTGATTCAGGGAAAGGATTAAAAGGAATCAGATTGAATTTGCACGGCACTGCCACACTGCCATCGCCGCCGCCCCGCACCAGGGATACCAATTCATGCGCATGAGCATCGGTATCATTAACGCCGTCGAGCATGCAGTATTCGAAAGTAACAAAATCACGCGGCGCAAATTCGAGATAACGCTTGCAGGCAGCCATCAATTCGCGCAACGGATATTTCTTGTTCAATGGAATCAAGCCATCACGCAGAATATCGTTGGAAGCATGCAACGATACCGCAAGCGCCACCGGGCACTCTTGCGAAAGCTTATCAATCATCGGCACGACGCCACTGGTTGACAGCGTCACACGACGCCTCGACAAACCGTAAGCATTATCGTCAAGCATCAACTTCAAAGCGGTCACGGTAGGCTCAAAATTAAGTAAGGGCTCACCCATACCCATCATCACCACATTGGTTATCTGGCGCTCGCCCTTGGGACCAGACTCTACACCTTTGGTTTTTCGCAACTCAAACTCCGCCATCCACAACTGACCAATGATTTCAGCCACACTGAGATTACGGTTAAAACCCTGCTTGCCAGTCGAACAAAAACGGCAATTGACAGCACAACCGGCCTGCGTGGAAACACAAAGGGTGCCGCGATTTTCTTCCGGAATGAACACGGCTTCAACAGCATTACCGTTACCAACATCCACCAACCACTTGCGTGTACCGTCAGAAGAAGTATGATCACTGATAATCGCCGGCGCGGAGACAAAGGCGCGCGTAGCCAGCTTTTCTCGCAACGACTTAGCCAGATCAGTCATCTGGGCAAAATCAGCTACACCATATTGGTGAATCCAACGTTGCAATTGCTTAGCGCGAAACGGCTTCTCACCCAACTCACCGCAGTAAGCGACGAGTTGCGCGGGATCCAGATCCAGCAGATTGGTGAGAGCTGTTGTCATAACTTATCAAGCTTTTCATTGACCTTACTGCAAGCAAGGCAAAACACTAAGGTCACTGTAGTACAAATTAACGCGAATAGATGTTCAACGCAGGGAAGAAATAAGAAATTTCAACCTTGGCTGTTTCCGCAGCATCTGAACCATGCACGGCATTGGCATCGATGGAGTCGGCGAAATCTGCACGAATGGTGCCTTTTTCTGCCTTCTTTGGATCCGTTGCCCCCATCAGGTCACGGTGCTTCAAAATAGCATTTTCGCCTTCCAGCGCTTGCACGATCACAGGACCGGAAACCATGAAATCAACCAGATCCTTGAAGAAAGGACGCTCACGGTGCACCGCGTAGAAGCCTTCAGCTTCGGCACGCGACAAATGAATCATGCGCGCAGCAATGATTTTCAGGCCAGCGCCTTCAAAACGCGAATAAATCTGACCAATTACGTTTTTCGCAACTGCGTCTGGTTTGATAATCGACAGGGTGCGTTCAATTGCCATGAGTAAAAACTCCAATAAAAAGAAAGGCTTAAAGCCATTGGTTAACGATTCAATCAACCTTTGATTCTACCACGAAACGATTTCCGATAATCCAATTCCCGTCCAACACATGACACTTTGGGAAATTTACCAAAACATCTGGTAGAACTTCTACAAACAAGTCGATGTCTCACAATATGACTGTCATGCTATGCTCTGTTCGCATTTCAACGCATTTGGAGGAACAATGAATCAACGTCTACAAAACACTTTCAACACTATCAGCAGTGCTGCAGTTGCGCGCAACCGCGTGATGCGCAACACTTACTGGCTGCTCGCATTGTCCATGATCCCCACCGTGCTAGGAGCATGGTTGGGCGTGCAATTCCATTTCAGCCTGTTCGCTGGTAGCCCTGTGATCAGTTTCATGATCTTTATGGCAGTGGCCTTTGGATTCTTTTACGCAATTGAAAAAACCAAAAATTCTAGCCTCGGCGTAGCGGTTCTGCTCGGCTTCACCTTCTTCATGGGCCTGATGCTGTCACGTCTTATCGAATATACACTGGGCTACTCCAATGGAGGCTCACTAATCATGACCGCCTTCGGTGGCACCGCCCTTATTTTTGGTGCCATGGCGACAGTTGCGACTGTATCCAAGCGAGATTTCTCCGGCATGAGTAAATGGTTATTCGCAGGTCTGCTGGTCATTGTAGTGGCTTCTCTGGCCAACATCTTCCTACAGTTGCCAGCCTTGCAACTGACAATTTCCGTTGTCGCTATTGCAATTTTTTCTGCCTACATCTTGTTTGACGTACAACAAGTGATCAATGGTGGAGAAACCAACTACATTTCGGCCACACTGCGCATTTACCTTGATGTCTATAACGTCTTCGTTAATTTGCTGTCCATTCTGGGCATTTTTGGTGGTAATCGCGACTAGATTAAACAGACAAGCCAGCACCGTATATAAAACAAGTGCGTAGAATCAAAAAAGCCGACCTTCCGGTCGGCTTTTTTACGTACTCAGCACTAAGCGGTCTAGATTAAATCAAATACAGCAATGGACTCAACGTGAGCCGTATGCGGAAACATGTTCACGACACCCGCCATCGTCAAGCGATAACCGCCCTTCGTCAGTTCACCCGCATCTCGTGCCAAAGTGGCCGGATTACAAGAGACATAAACAATCCTGCTTGGTTTGAGCATAGCCTGAGCGTTTTGCAGACCGGCAATTGCCTTACATACTTCAATCGCCCCTTCACGCGGCGGGTCGATCAGCATCCGATCAAACTTTCCAAGGGAGACAAAATCCTCAGTAGTGGCATTAAACAAATTACGACAATAAAATATCGTCTTTTTGCTCACTCCGTTCACTTTTGCATTCTCTGCTGCGCGTTCAGTGAGCGCAGTACTACCCTCAATACCAACGACTTCGCGCGCCAATGTAGCAATCGGCAAGGTGAAATTACCAAGTCCACAAAACAGATCGACAACACGATCATCCGGCTGCACATCCAATAGCCGCAACGCTCTTGCCACTAGCACCCGATTGATCAAATGATTGACTTGAGTAAAATCAGTTGGCTTGAACGGCATGCGAATGCCAAATTCAGGGAGCATGTAATGCAACGTCGATTGCGCTGGATAATAAGGCTTCGCTGTATCCGGACCTTTTGACTGCAACCACCATTGGACGTCATAGTGATCGGCAAACGCCTTCAATTTGACTTCATCTGCGGCCGTGGGCGAGGCCATCACCCGTAGCACCATCGCCGTCACTTGCTTGCCATCATCACCTTCTCCAATGGCAAGTTCGATTTGAGGCAAGCGGTCAATCAAGGTAAGGGAGGCGATTAATTGCCGCAGCGGCACCAACATCGCTGATACGTGCGGCGGCAAAATTTCACAGGTCTTCATGTCGCTGACGAACGCCGATTTTTTTTCATGAAAGCCGACCAACACGGTGCCTTTCTTGACGACATTCTTGACCGATATGCGCGCACGGTAACGATATCCCCAAGTGGGTCCATAAATCGGCCGCAACATGGTTTCTGCCTTGAGCTTGCTGATATGCCAGAGATTATCTTCCAGCACCCGCTGCTTCATTGCGACTTGAGCTGAGGGCTCCAGGTGCTGCATTGCGCAGCCGCCGCAAATACCAAAATATTCACATTGCGGCTTGACCCGTAACGACGACTCGCGATGCAGTTGCGTCATCGTCGCAGCCTCCCACTTGGGCTTCTTGCGGTAGGACTGAAAACTGACCCGCTCACCCGGCAGAGCACCTTCGACAAAAATCACTTTGCCCTGACTGCCGTCTTCATTGGTCACATGGCCCACGCCTCGTCCGTCCATATCGAGGGCTTTGATGTCGATGCTATTTTGCCGCATAGAAACAGAGCGGCCACCAAGGCAGCCGAAAAAGATCAAAAGAGCTATTGTCCGCGATAGCGAGACCGGAGGGAAGTTAAAACAACGCGTCTTTGCTCACACCCCGTGCAACCAAGGTACGTTTGAGCTTGATCAGCGCCTCCTGCTGCACCTGACGTACACGTTCGCGGGTAATACCCATTTCGACGGCAAGTTGTTCTAGGGTGGATGGATCATCATTGTCCAGACCAAAGCGGCGCGTGATGACGATGCGTTGCTTGTCGGGCAAATTTTTGAGCCAATCACGAATCAATATCGACATTTCATGGCATTCCGCCTGCGCGTCCGGATTTTCTTCGCCCGAACCTGGCAATAAATCAATCAGACTGGCTTGTGGATCATTGTCGAGCGGCGTATCCAGAGAAGCGGCATGCTCTGACAGGGTGAGCACATCTTGCACATCCTCAACCGAACGATCGACCAGATGAGCAATATCTTCCGCCGTGGCATCGCGGCCATTATGCTGTTGCGCTTCAAGGTGGTACTTGGCCCGTAATATCTGATTGAGTTCGCGCACCATATGCACTGGCAAACGCACTGTGCGAGCCTGATTCATGATGGCTCGCTCAATACTCTGGCGTATCCACCAGGTGGCATAAGTGGAAAATCGAAAGCCGCGCTCCGGCTCGAATTTATCAATCGCTCGCATCAAACCGAGATTACCTTCCTCGATCAGATCCAGCAAAACAACCCCGCGATTGATGTAATGCTTGGCAATCGAAACCACCAACCGTAGGTTGTGCTCGATCATTTTCTGGCGCGACGCGAAGTCACCTTGCTTTGCCAAAGTGGCAAAATGCAGCTCTTGAGCCGCCGTCAGCAAAGGACGCGTACCGATCTGGTTAAGGTAATGCTGAGTGGTGTCGGTCGACAATTCTGCAGCCAACACCTTTTTAAGCTCTTCCACGCCATCAACGACGACTACGACTGCTTCACTACCCTCACTGGACTCACCCTCTTCCACCACTTCCATTTCATCATCAGGGTCCAATGACTCGATGGGATCATCCGATTGGGATTCATCTTCTGGCATGTGATCGCGAGGGCTTTGGCTCATACGCTAACGTGGCGGCAAATACTTGGATGGATCGACAGGTTTGCCTTGCTGACGAATTTCAAAGTGCAGCTTGATGCTATCACTATCGGAATCCCCCATCTCGGCAATTTTCTGGCCTTTGGTAACTGCTTGCCCTTCCTTGACCAATATTGTCTTGTTGTGAGCGTAAGCAGACAAGAGATTGTTCGTATGCTTGACGATGACCAAATTACCATAACCACGAATACCGCTACCAGCATACATGACCTTGCCGCTGGCAGCAGCAAGTACCGGCTGACCAAGCTTACCGGCAATATCAAGGCCTTTTTTACCTCCCTCGAAAGTACCAGTGATCTTACCCTCGGCAGGCCATAGCCATGTGACCGCTTCATCTTCCGATACGACAGCAGCCGCTTTCTCTGGCTCCAACTTTGCCGAGCCTACTGTCGTAGTAGCAGGAACGGCCTGCGTTGCCGTTGCACTATCCGACTTCTCGAGCTCTGCAAGATTACTTTCCGAATAGGCTCGTTTGTCGCCGCGCGGTCCCGTTTTATTGCCAACGGAAACTGCTTGAGAACCAGCGCCCAAAGGCCGGACCTCTATACCCGAAGTAGTAGTCACCACCGCTGTCGTCTGCACACCATCCGGGGGAGCTACACGCAATACCTGGTCCACCTTGATATCGTTAGGATTGGTCAGGTTGTTCCAGGCAACGATATCGCGATAACTCTGTCCTGATTCGAGTGCGACACGATAGAGCGTGTCACCCTTTTTCACTGTGTAAAAACCTTTTCCATCCACTTTCGGTGCTGCCGATGCTTTGGAGGCGTCACTACTGGAAGTCGCTGCCGTATTGGACGTACGCTCGACAACAGGCGCAGCAGTGTGTGTCGTAGAGCATCCAGCCAGCAAACCGAGGGCTAGACCCAAGCAAATAAACCTATTTTTTTTCATGCTCATTACGATAATTTTTACAACGGTAACGTTGACTCGCGCCCAGCGCGAGAAGTTCATCAGGACAAGCAGGTCTGACATTACAAGCTGCCAGCATGAATCTGCATTGTGTGTTTTTATTTCTGACTACACTGTGCCAGGCCGCAACGGTACGAAATGACATTGTTCCAGCGTTTCACTGGTCCAATCAAATTGACCGACACGTTCAATCAGCTGCAACATTTGCTGACGCCCTCCCACCGGTGCCACCAGTCTGCCACCTATTGCCATTTGCTCCAGCAAGGCCTGCGGCACTTCCAGTCCGGCTGCAGCCAAGATGATGCCATCGAATGGTGCCACCTGCGGCAGGCCTAGCATACCATCTCCGTAATGCAAGCGAATATTGGCAATACGCAGCGGCCGTAAGTTGTTTTTGGCAAGCTCGTGCAGTGGTTTGATCCGCTCGATCGAATAGACCTCTTTGGCTACCAGCGACAACACTGCCGCCTGATATCCACAGCCGGTACCGATCTCCAGCACTCGATCAAGCACTTTGCCTTTGTGGTTATCACGCATGATTTCAATCATGCGTGCAACAATGTAAGGTTGCGAAATCGTCTGATGATGCCCGATCGGCAAAGACGCATCGATATATGCCTGACTAGCCAGACCCGGCTCCATGAACATATGGCGCGGCACGGCTTCCATGGCTGCCAGCACCTTGGCGTCACTCACGCCTTGCTTAGCTACACGGACGACCATGGCTTTACGCACCGCCTCCGATACCAGCGGAGCTTGCCGTGCAGTCGCTGCAACCGGCATTGGTGCACGGGCAAGCGGCTTAGCCGACGTCGGCACGGTCTTGTGCAACGCATTTTCCTTGGCAACCTGCCTGATCTGGTTTTGTGCTGCATTGCGGGTGGCGGTCTGCGGTGTTACCACTGTGCGCACAGGTGTGTTCAAACTGGCCGAGAATGGCTGTGAGCGACTGGAGGTAGTTGCTGGCGCATTGCTTTTCTTTTCCACAACAGAAGAAAGCGTCAATGGAAAACGGCTCGATTTGCCGTTCATGCCAGTGCTTTCTGCAAGTGTTCAAGTTGACCGACATGGGTCAGATCAATCCGTAACGGCGTAATGGAAACATGGCCCTGCGCGGTGGCATGAAAGTCGGTACCTGCACCAGCATCTTTGGCACTGCCTGCCGGACCAATCCAGAACATGTCCTTGCCATATGGATCACGCATTTTATAAACCGGCTCCGACTCATGACGCTTGCCCAGGCGAGTCGCCACACAAGACTTCAGCTGCGCATAAGGCAGATTGGGAATATTGACGTTAAGCAGGTAGGGTTTATCAAGCGTATCAAACTGACGCTGTACGATATCACGAGCCATGCGCGCGGCACTGTCAAGATGTTCCCAACCTTTATGCAACTGTGAAAACGCGATAGCGGGAATACCAAACAGAAATCCCTCGGTGGCAGCGGCAACGGTACCGGAATACAAAGTGTCATCGCCCATGTTTTGTCCCTGGTTGATACCAGACACAACCAAGTCCGGGCGCTGCGGCAGCAAGCCGGTCAAGGCAACGTGAACACAGTCTGATGGTGTCCCGTTGAGATAGTGAAAACCATTGGCACCGCGTTCAATCCACAACGGCCGATCCAGCGTGAGCGAATTGGAACTGCCGGAACGATTGCTGTCTGGCGCCACCACGGTGATGTCGGCGATGGCAGACAGGGCATCAGCCAGGGCAATTATGCCCGGTGCGAGATAGCCATCATCGTTGCTGATTAGTATTTTCATTCTGCCATTTTAACCGAAGCTTTCGGCCAAATTAGCGAGAAATTCGATTCCAGTCCAGTGTCCAGGGCTAGCGAGCAATATTGCCTGAAAAGCCCCCCCTGACTATCGACAAGTTGATCAAACAGCAGCCCGCCCTGTTCACTGCAGCCGAAAATCCTAAGCTTGCGATTCGGTCGCTGCGGCAGCGGCATCCGCGGCACGACGCACAAAAAAATCTTCCACCACAGCAATTTCCCGTGTGCGCGTGAACGGCGGCAAACTCTGCCAAATCCTCCGGCCGTAGCCCTTGGAAATGAGGCGCGGATCACAAATCATTAATACTCCGCGATCGCTCTCATCGCGAATCAGGCGACCGGCACCCTGCTTCAGATTGATGATCGCCGCCGGTAACTGATGATGAACGAAACCATTCAAGCCCTTCTTTTCGAGCTCGGCAATACGTGCCGACAGGACAGGATCGTCCGGCGGTGAAAATGGCAATTTATCAATAATCACCAACGACAAGGCATCGCCGCGCACGTCCACACCCTCCCAGAAACTCTGACTGCCGATCAGCACTCCGTTACCGGCCGCACGAAAACGATCTAACAACTCGGTACGTCCGGCCTCACCCTGCACCATCAACGGAAACGGTAACTGACGTTGTTCAAATTCTTCACGCAATCTCTCAGCTGCTCGATTGACCGCCCGAATCGTGGTGCATAAGATGAAGGTACGGCCACCAGCGGCGATGATCGCTGGCAACGCGGCATCAATCACGGCATCGGTGTACTCAAAGGAATTGGGCTGCGGCATGTTGTTGGGCACATACAGCAATCCTTGCTGCGCGTAATCGAAAGGACTTGGCCAGGATTTCGCCGGTTCGTCCCACAAGCCCATCTGCGAAGTGTAATGATGAAAATCATTCTTCACTGCCAACGTCGCGGAGGTAAAAATCCAGGCGCGCGGCACACCTTCGCGTTGCTTGTTGAAAATAGGCGCAATCGACAAGGGCGTACGATGCAGTTGCAACGACGATGTATATGCCTCGACCCAGAGCACGTAGGTTTGCGTCTGGTCACCGGCAAGCTGGTCCTGCGGACCGTTCCAGCTATCTAGTTGCTGCGATAGTTCAATGGCGCGCGTACGGCATTGCTCGATGGTTTCGGCGCGCTCGGCCTGCTTCTCCAGAACCGCAATCATTTCATCCATGCAGTCGCGCAAGGTTTCCAGTGCCGGAAAGAACACACTTGAGGGAGCAATCTGGTTAAGTGCCAGACGCACAATATCTTCCGGAAAAGCCAGTCGCAAATCACGGGCGGCGCGCTCCACCGGGGTCACCACTTTGGCCCAGTCGGCACCATCGCGCGCATGCGACAAGCCTTCGGCCAGGACATCCCGGCACAGTTCCAGCACCTGAGAAGTCGAAATAGTATCGCCGAAAAACATGGTGGCGGTTTCCGGCAACTGGTGCGCTTCGTCGAAGATGACAGTATTGGCCGTCGGCAGTAGTTCGGCCACGCCGGTATCTTTCAATGCCACATCGGCAAAAAACAAGTGGTGGTTAACCACAACCACGTCAGCCTGCTGAGCCTCCTTGCGCGCCTTCATGACAAAGCAATCCTGATAATACTGACACTCAGCGCCAAAACAGGTATCGCGGGTGGAGGTCACCAGATTCCAGATCGCCGCAGTTTCGGGCACCTTGGAAAGCTCCGCCTTATCACCCGAGGACGTCGTTTTCATGAAGCGTGAAATTTCGCGCAGATAACCAATATCGTCACGCGACGTCAGGCGCCCATTCTGCAAGGTGCGTTCGAGATGAAAATGACAGACGTAATTGGAGCGCCCCTTGAGCAAGGCAATCGACACCGGTGCTCCCAAGGCTTTGCGCACGGTGGGAATATCGCGCGAGTACAACTGATCCTGCAAATTTTTGGTGCCAGTGGAAACAATCACCTTCCCGCCCCACAACAAGGCTGGCACCAGATAGGCAAAGGTTTTTCCCGTTCCGGTCCCTGCTTCGGCGATCAAGGTACGTTGACCCGCAATGGCGTCCGCAATGGCCTTGGCCATTTCTGTCTGGGAGTGACGCGGCCGATAGCTGCCAACCTGTCCACCGAGCGGACCACCGGCGCCAAAAAGCCGTTCAACCTCAGCATCATGAATACCTGGAACAACTGGAATGGCGGGATCTTCGATGGAACTCACTGGGACATGCCTGTAAATGAATTGAAAACGGAAGGAAAGCCGAATAAACCGGCACACAGCAGCATGCGACGAGCCAAGCGCGGATAAATCAGTTGTGCAACAACAGCATCTGTTGAACAACGGTGCGCCAGACCAATGGGCGCACATAGTTGACTATTCAGGCCGGAATATCCGGAGTCAATTGCATTTTCAATAATACAATATGATCTTTGAGTTGCAATTTACGTTTTTTCAGACGCCGCAATTGCAACTCCTCATGACGCGTACCTTGAGCAAGAAGATCAATCACCGCATCCAGATCGCGATGCTCAACTTCCAATTCGATAATACGGCGCTGAATATCCTCGCGATGCGTCATGGTCATGTTGGCTTCTATTGCAAAAATTGGCGGATGGCCGCAAACAGCCGCTGCCACAAAAAGAACTGACAACAGTGTAATCGACCTGCAGCGAGGCAACAATCATTGCCGCTGCTGCAGGGCGAGCCGGTTTATTTACCGAAGTCGGGAGCAGGCGCTGGTACAACCTGTGATTGCCGTTTCTTTTCGGCAATATCTTTTTCCTTCGCAGCCTTTTTCGCCTCCACATCCAAGCGATGCACTTCGGCCGCTTTCACTTTTTCTTTGTAGGCCTGCTCATTGGCTACGCGCTGTGGCGCCTTCGCGGCTTCAGCAGCATCGTCCGCACGTATTTTGGCATCGTGCAATGCAACACGATCATTTTCATGCCCTACGGACAGACTCTCACGAGTATTCACCGTTTGCTGTTTGACTGCGCTGTCTTGCAACTGACGGGCGGTAGCGGCAGCCTTGCTCTGTTGATCCTGAAGTCGACGCCCAGCATCCTGTTCATCCTTGATACGCTGCTCGTTGAGCGACTTATCCCGCTCATCGGCCTTGGTCTGACGCTTGTAGACATTGGCGACAGCTTCTACTTCGCGCACTTGCTTACTCAGAATCCGATGATGATCCTTGGCATTGTCCAGACAATAGGACACGAAAAATTTACTGTAACAGGCACGTTGGTCATCAATATAGTCATAGTCGAGCTTGGCATGCTCCTTGGACGCCGCATCCAATACGATGTCTGCTGCTTCCGTGGAGTCAATTGACGCAGCAGGATAGCGTTGACCGAACGGCACCTCTGAAGCCTGTTGCGCCGCAGACGGCAACGCGGCTCCCAAGCACGTCAGCATGATGGCGACCAAGGCCGCAGTGCGACCCAAAGTTTCTTTCGAGGCAAAAAATAATTGCATTTAACTTTTATCCATTTCAATCGAGCTTATCAGCAACCAGACGGCGTTCGGAATCCATATACTCGCGCGACTGCATTTCAATGATACGTGAAACCGTGCGATGAAACTCATTTGACAAGGTCCCTTCGGTATAAAGCTCTTCCGGAGGGACTTCCGCCGACATGATCAGTTTAACCTTATGATCATAGAATACGTCAATGAGCCAAGTGAAACGCCGAGCTTCCGAAGACATCGCCACCGACATGCGCGGGATATCCGACAGGATCACAGTCTGAAATCGGCTGGCCAACTCCAGGTAATCATTCTGCGAACGCGGCCCACCGCACAAGGTGGCAAAATCAAACCAGATCGCACTGCCGGCGCGTCGCAAGGCGCGGATTTCGCGCGCTTCGATGTGCACACGAGTATCTTCATCCGCGGTATCGGCCACACTGGCAAAGGCGTCGCGCAATGCGCTATTGGTCTTGGCATTGAGCGGGGTATGGTAAATTTTGACCTGCTCCAGCGCACGCTTGCGATAGTCCACGCCAGCATCGATATTCATCACATCGAGACGATCATTGAGCAGTTGTATCGTCGGCATCATGCGATCACGATGCAAGCCGTCAGGATACAAGGTATCGGGCTGATAATTGGATGTCATCACGAATGACACGCCATTATCGAACAAGCCTTTGAGCAGGTTATACAGGATCATCGCATCAGCGATATCGGAAACGTGGAACTCGTCGAAACAGATCAGACGATATTTTTTGGCGATCCGCAGCGCCACTTCATCGAGCGGATTGGCTATCCCCTTGAGCTGATCGAGCTGACGGTGCACATCGCGCATGAACTCATGGAAATGCACGCGGGTCTTGCGCACCACCGGTACGACCGAATAAAAGCTGTCCATCAAAAACGACTTGCCGCGCCCGACACCGCCCCACATGTAAACACCGCGTGGCACATCGGGACGATTGATAAAGCGTTTGAGCGTGCTCGAACGTTGTGATTTGAACGTTATCCATTCTTCATAAGCGCGTTGCAGACGATCAATCGCACGCTGTTGCGCCTCGTCAGATTGATAGCCACGCTCACTGAGCGCAGATGCGTAGAATTCACGGACATCCATGGTTGATCTTTACTTTCAGTAACGCCGACAGGCCTGGTCGGGTCGGGTCGGCACGTCATTACATACTGACTAAAAAAATGGGCGAGCCAAGCTCGCCCATTGATGATGCTTGCAGTTTACCAGCGGCGGCAAACCACTAGCCTCAGAAGTTCAACGCGCGCTTATCAACTGCCAGAGCGGCTTCCTTGGTCGCTTCGGACAACGATGGGTGAGCGTGACAAATACGGGCGATGTCTTCTGCGGAAGCACGGAACTCCATTGCCACCACGGCCTCGGAAATCAGCTCGGAAGCCACTGGACCAACGATGTGAACGCCGAGAATTTCATCGGTCTTGGCATCAGCCAGGAACTTGACCATACCCGAAGTATCGCCCAGTGCGCGGGCACGACCATTGGCCAGGAACGGGAAAGTACCTGCCTTGTAAGCAATGCCTTCGGCTTTCAATTGCTGCTCTGTCTTGCCGACCCAAGCGATTTCCGGCGAAGTGTAGATCACCCAAGGAATGGTGTTGAAGTTGACGTGACCATGTTGACCAGCGATACGCTCGGCAACGGCAACGCCTTCTTCTTCCGCCTTGTGCGCCAGCATTGGCCCACGCACCACGTCGCCGACTGCCCATACGTTAGGCAGATTAGTCTTGCAGTCGCCATCAACGGCAACGAAACCGCGCTCGTCGAGCTTGAGGCCAATGCCTTCGGCGTTCAGGCCGATCGTATTAGGTGTACGGCCAATCGATACGATCAGCTTGTCAAACACATCCTTTTGCGCCACGCCCTTGTCGTCGGTGTATTCAACTGAGACTTCGTTCTTGCCAGTCTTGATGGCACCGATTTTGACGCCTAGATTGATCGCCAGACCTTGCTTGCTCAGCAGCTTGTGCGCTTCCTTGGCGATTTGCTCGTCAACCGCCCCCAGGAATGTCGGCAAGGCTTCCAGCACGGTCACTTCTGCACCCAGACGACGCCAGACCGAACCCATTTCCAGGCCGATTACACCAGCGCCGATCACACCCAATTTCTTTGGCACGGCAGTAATGGCCAGAGCACCGGTGTTCGACAGAATCAGTTCTTCATCAAACGGTGTACCTGGCAATGCACGAGCATTCGAACCTGTGGCGATGATGACGTGCTTGGCAGTAATGACTTCTTCTACAGTGCCGGCAACCTTGACTTCATAAGCATTGGCATCGCCCTTGACGAAGCTGGCGCGGCCATGAAAAAAACTAACCTTGTTCTTTTTAAACAGGTACAAAATACCATCGTTGTTTTGCTTCACAACAGTATTCTTGCGCCCCAACATTTGCGCCAGATTCAGGCTCAGGCCCTTGACTTCAATGCCATGTTCAGCAAAAGCATGACCAGCATGCTCATAGTGCTCTGACGATTGCAGCAGCGCCTTGGATGGAATGCAACCAACGTTGGTGCAAGTACCGCCGGGTGCCGGTCCGCCCTTTTCATTTTTCCATTCGTCGATACAGGCAGTATTGAAACCCAGTTGTGCTGCGCGAATGGCTGCAATATAACCACCAGGGCCACCGCCGATGACGACCACATCAAAATTCTTGCTCATGATTTTTCCTAATTCGTTTTTTTCTGCGAACACGGTTCGCATGCAAAATGAAAAAGGCGCAGGATAGTCAGAAGCCGCGATGGCGTTCTTGCTGATCCTGCGCCCTTTTAGTCCACTGCTCCGTTAGCTATCAGAGATCCAACAACAGCCGTGCAGGATCTTCCAGCGCTTCCTTGATCGCTACCAGACTCAAAACAGCTTCACGGCCGTCGATGATGCGATGGTCATAAGACATGGCGAAGTAGTTCATCGGACGAATCACGATCTGGCCATTTTCCACCACAGCACGATCCTTGGTGGCGTGAATGCCCAGAATCGCCGATTGCGGCGGATTAATGATTGGCGTCGACAGCATCGAACCGAAAGTGCCACCGTTGGACACGGTGAAGGTACCACCAGTCAATTCTTCGATAGACAGCTTGCCATCCTTGGCTTTTTGACCGAATTCGGCAATCTTGCGCTCAATATCAGCAATCGACATTTGGTCTGCATCACGTAACACCGGCACCACCAGGCCGCGTGGCGAACCCACTGCCACACCGACGTCGAAGTAGCCGTGATAAACGATGTCGTTACCATCCACCGAAGCATTGACGATAGGATATTTCTTCAATGCATGCACAACTGCCTTGACGAAGAAGGACATGAAACCCAGCTTGACGCCGTGTTCCTTTTCGAAACGATCCTTGTACTTCGCACGCAGATCAAGCACTGGCTGCATGTTGATTTCGTTGAAGGTGGTCAGAATGGCGTTGGTCGCTTGCGATTGCAGCAGACGCTCAGCCACGCGCGCGCGCAGACGGCTCATCGGCACACGTTCTTCCGGACGGTTTTCCAGGCTTACCTTGCCAGGAGCAGCAACTTGTTGCAGTGCCGGTTTGGCAGCGGCGACAGGTGCGGCAGGCTTAGGTGTTGCCAACGAGGCCAGCACGTCGCCCTTGGTAACGCGACCATCACGGCCGGTACCAGCCACTTGCGCCGTCGACATATTATTATCGGCCAGCAACTTGGCAGCAGCAGGCATGGCGACATTGGATTTGGAGGCCAGTTCAGGTGCGGCAACTGGAGTTGGCTCATTGGTATTTTGCGGCGCAGGCGCTGCCTTGATTTCCAGTGGGCTCACCTGTGCCGAAGCATCGGTATCCAAAATCGCGATGACTTCACCGGCGACCACAGTGGAACCGTCAGCCTTGATAATTTGCGTGATCACGCCTGCGGCAGGCGCCGGCAGTTCCAGGACGACCTTGTCGGTTTCCACATCAATCAGATTTTCGTCGCGTGCAACTGATTCACCCACTTTTTTATGCCATTGCAACAGCGTCGCTTCTGCAACGGACTCTGATAATTGTGGGACTTTTACTTCGATTTGTGCCATGTAACTCTCCGATACGGGTTATTCAATAAACATCAGCGCGCACCGCCCTCGCGATGCGCGCAATGTGGATCTGCTTTACTTGGTCAGGACAAAGCCCTTGAGCTTGGAAAATGCCGTGTCGATCAAGGCCTTTTGTTGCGCATAGTGCTTGTCGTAGTAACCGACAGCTGGCGATGCGCTGGCTGGACGACCTGCATAAGCAAGCTTTTGACCCTCAGTCAGATTTTCAAAGATGTTGTGCTGGATTTGCAGCCATGCACCTTGGTTTTGCGGTTCATCCTGAGCCCACACCAGTTCATGGAAGTTCGGGAATTCCTTGAGCGCTGCGGCAAATGCCTTGTGCGGGAATGGATACAGTTGTTCCACACGAATGATGGCAGTGTCAGTCTGACCACGTTCCTTACGGGCATTGACCAGATCGTAATACACCTTGCCGGAGCAGGCGATGACGCGCTTGACCTTCTTGGCATCGAGCTTGTCATCGAGTTCAGGGATGACGGTCTGGAACGAACCCTTGGCCAAATCGGACAGCGGCGAGCCGGCATCCTTGTTACGCAGCAGCGATTTTGGCGTCATGATGATCAACGGCTTGCGGAACAAACGAATCATCTGACGACGCAGCAAGTGGAAAATCTGCGCAGCAGTGGTCGGCTGAACAACTTGCATGTTGTTATCAGCACACAGTTGGAGGTAACGTTCCAGACGTGCCGATGAGTGCTCAGGACCCTGGCCTTCATAACCGTGCGGTAACATTTGCACCAGACCCGACGCCCGGCCCCACTTCACTTCGCCGGAGCTAATGAATTGGTCCATGACCACTTGCGCGCCATTGGCGAAATCGCCGAACTGGGCTTCCCAGATCGTCAGCGTGTTCGGCTCTGCAGTCGAATAACCGTATTCGAAGCCCAGCACTGCCTCTTCCGACAGCACGGAGTCGATCACGGTAAAGGTCGACTGATTTTCTGCGACGTTTTGCAGAGGGATATAAGTACCGGCATCCCAGCGCTCACGATTTTGATCATGCAAGACCGCGTGGCGGTGCACGAAAGTGCCGCGACCGGCATCTTGCCCGGTCAATCGGATCGCATAACCCGAAGCGACCAGTGAAGCGTAAGCCAGATGTTCACCCATACCCCAATCCAGATTCAGTTCGCCACGCCCCATTGCCGCGCGGTCATTGATGACCTTCTCGACTAGTGAGTGAGCCTTGAAACCTTCAGGAATGGTGGTGATACGTGTTGCCAGGCGCTTCAACTCTGCCAGCGGCACAGCGGTGTCGGCAGCATCAGTCCACTTGCGGTTCAGGAACGGCAGCCAGTCGACGGCATACTTGCTCTTGAAGTTGGTGATGACTGGATCGACAGTGTGCTTGCCGGCATCCATCGCATCGCGGAAAGCCTTGACCATAGCGTCGCCACCGTCTGCCGGGATCGTGCCTTGGGCAGCCAGCTTGTCGGCGTACAGTTTGCGTGTACCTGGATGTTGCGCGATCTTCTTGTACATCAGCGGCTGTGTCAACGCTGGCGTATCTTGCTCGTTGTGACCTAATTTGCGGAAGCAGATGATGTCAACAACGATGTCTTTCTTGAACTGCATGCGGTAGTCAACAGCGATTTGCGTGGCAAACACCACGGCTTCAGGATCGTCACCATTGACGTGCAACACAGGCGCTTCAATCATCTTGACCACGTCCGAACAATACAGTGTCGAACGGGAGTCGCGAGGATCAGAAGTGGTGAAACCGATCTGGTTGTTGATCACGATGTGCACGGTACCGCCAGTGCCGTAACCGCGAGTCTGCGCCAGATTCAGCGTTTCCATGACCACGCCTTGGCCGGCGAATGCAGCGTCACCGTGGACCAGGATAGGCAACACTTGCGAACCATCCTTGTCGCCGCGACGTTCCATACGCGCCTTGACGGAGCCTTCAACCACAGGGTTGACGATTTCCAGATGCGACGGGTTGAATGCCAACGACAGGTGGACCGGGCCGCCTAAGGTGCTGATATCGGACGAGAAGCCTTGGTGATACTTGACGTCACCGGCTGGCAAATCGTCAGCATGGTGACCTTCAAATTCCGAGAACAGTTCTTGCGGTGTCTTGCCCAGAGTGTTGACCAATACGTTCAGACGACCACGGTGGGCCATACCGATGACGATTTCCTGCACGCCTTTTTCACCAGCGCGCTGAATAGTTTCGTCCAGGGAGGCGATAAAGCTTTCACCACCTTCCAGCGAAAAACGCTTTTGACCGACATACTTGGTGTGGAGGTAACGCTCCAGGCCTTCAGCTGCCGTCAAGCGATCGAGAATGTGCTTTTTCTTTTCTGCGGTGAAAGTCGGCAGCGCGCGGGTCGGCTCCAGACGTTCCTGGATCCAGCGCACCTCTGCCGGGTCACTGATGTACATGAATTCCGCACCAATGGAGCGGCAATAAGTTTCGCGCAGCGCATTCAACAGATCGCGCAGTGACGCGGTTTCACCACCGAAATAGGTGTGACTGATATTGAACACGATGTCCATATCAGAGTCGGAGAAGCCGTAAAAACTTGGTTCCAACTCAGGGATACTCGGACGTTCCTGACGTTGCAGCGGATCAAGATTGGCGAAGCGTGAACCCAGGTCGCGATAGCTGGCGATCAATTGCGTAGCTGCAACGCGCTTACGTCCCATTTCTGTATCAGCTGAAGCCACCACTGTACGAATCGGACCTTGCTTGGCGCGTTCTGCGAAGGAAGCAATTACAGGAGCATGGGCGACGTCGGGACGATTGGAGCCATCGGCGGCAGGCACATGTTGCACCGCATCGAAATAAGCACGCCAATTATCGGGTACGGATCCAGGATTATTGAGGTACGCCTCGTACAATTCTTCCAAGTACGGCGCATTTCCACCAAAAAGGTAGGAATTGAGGTTGTATTGCTCGTAGATTTGCGTCATTGCTTGCTCACCTTTCTTCGCGTTTCGCGAGATTAGCGGGTTAGTCTAACCTTCCGCGACACGGCCTGACCGGTTAGCGGATTGCACATCAAGTTGTGGGGAAGGACCATGTCTATCTGAATTTTTTATATTTATCCAGCCAGCATAGGCCGAATTATATCTGCTTATTACCAATAAAAAAGCGAATCCGTAAGATTCGCTTTTTTATTTGTTGCTAATTGTAGCCGCCGTCAGAATACACGCCACTAGCAGCCCGACAAGCCACAGCAAGATGACTATTTAATGACATCAATGCTGCGCTCGCCGGCGAACTCGATCAGCCGCGCTTGTCGATAGCTTGCACGTCACGCTTGGGTGAACCGACAAACAATTGACGTGGGCGGCCAATTTTTTGCTCTGGGTCAGAAATCATTTCATTCCATTGAGCAATCCAGCCGACAGTACGTGCCATGGCAAAAATGCAGGTAAACATCGAAGTCGGAATACCCAGCGCGCGCTGCACGATACCCGAATAGAAGTCGACGTTCGGATACAGTTTGCGCGACACGAAGTAGTCATCTTCCAGTGCGATCTTTTCCAACTCCATGGCCAGCTTGAATAATGGATCGTCATGCAGACCCAGTTCATTGAGCACTTCATAGCATGTTTCACGCATGAGCTTGGCGCGGGGGTCGTAGTTCTTGTACACACGATGACCAAAACCCATCAGCTTGACGCCAGAGTTCTTATCCTTCACTTGCGTGATGAATTCAGCAATGTTGTCGACCGAGCCGATTTGCTCCAGCATGCTCAGTGCCGCCTCATTGGCGCCGCCGTGAGCAGGTCCCCACAGGCAGGCAATACCTGCAGCGATACAAGCGAACGGATTGGCGCCCGAGGAGCCAGCCAGACGCACAGTCGAAGTCGATGCATTTTGTTCGTGATCAGCATGCAGAATCAGGATGCGATCCAGTGCGCGTACCAGAACCTCATTGACCTTGTACTCTTCGCACGGATTGGCAAACATCATGCGCATGAAGTTTGCACTGTAGGACAGATCATTGCGTGGATACACAAAAGGCTGACCGATGCTGTACTTGTAAGCCATGGCAACCAAGGTCGGCAGTTTCGCGATCATACGAATTGCCGACACATCACGGTGCACTGGATTGCTGATGTCCAGGGAGTCATGATAGAACGCCGACAAGGCGCCAACCGAACCGGTCAGTACGGCCATCGGATGAGCATCGCGACGGAAGCCGCGGAAGAAGAAATTCATCTGTTCGTGCACCATGGTGTGCTCGGTCACGGTGCCGACGAACGCTGTTTTTTGCGCAGCAGTAGGCAATTCACCGTGCAGCAACAGGTAGCAAGTTTCCAGGAAGTCGCAATTGACTGCCAGTTGCTCAATCGGGTAACCGCGATACAACAATTCACCCTTATCACCGTCAATATACGTAATCGACGAATTACAAGCGGCGGTCGACATGAAGCCGGGATCGTAAGTGAACTTGCCGGTGGCGCCATACAGTTTGCGGATGTCGATGACATCCGGACCGATCGTGCCTTTATAAACAGGGAAATCCAGGGATGGCGTTCCGTCGGAGAAGGACAGGGTCGCTTTAATATCTGAGGTGGGCATAGTTCTTCCTTCAGCTGTGATGGTAAATCGTTAAACAAAAATCGCAAACCAACCGATTGGAGCCTGTTGCAAAACAAAGCAGCAACGACTTCCCCGCGGGAAGTCAGCCAACTTCATTTGGCAACCGTCTCTAATAAAATCTCGGCTGCTTTTGAACCAATAATTGCCCGAACTTCGCTGCGCGCTCAGGCACTACGCAATTTTTTCAGCAAGGCATGGACTTGTGGCAAATCCACTGCTGCCTCGGGCTCCTTGCGCACCAGGAGCAAGTCCATCAGGTCATTGTCACCCAAGTCCATAAGACGAGAAAACGCATCCACCTCATCGTCACTCATGACCTCTTCATTGGCATCAAGAAACCGCGTGAGAATCAAATCATTTTCCAGCAATCCGCGACGCGCACGCCAGCGCAAGCGTGCACGTTTGGCAGGGTCATCTTGATGGCTTAGAGACATGGATTCATTTCACTTCAAATCAATACAAATTGCAGCACTTCCGACCACGCTGACAAACCGGCACGCAAGCCCACAACAGAAACACCGCCGGGACGGGATCGCAACCCCGCCCACGGACAAAACGACAATTACACAGCGCGACGAACCATCAATTCCTTGATCTTGCCAATAGCCTTATTCGGGTTCAGACCCTTAGGGCACACATCAACGCAATTCATGATGGAGCGGCAGCGGAACAGACGGTATGGATCTTCCAGTTCATCCAGACGTTGGGCGGTAGCTTCATCGCGGCTATCGGCGATAAAGCGATAGGCCTGCAACAGACCTGCCGGACCGACGAACTTGTCGGGGTTCCACCAGAACGAGGGGCACGACGTCGAGCAACATGCACACAGAATGCACTCATACACACCGTCAAGCTCTTCGCGCTGTTCTGGCGACTGCAGACGCTCTTTTTCAGGCGGAATACTGTCATTGATCAGATACGGCTTGATCGAATCGTATTGCTTGAAGAAGTTGGTCATATCGACGATCAGATCGCGAATCACCGGCAAACCTGGCAAAGGCTTCAATACGATAGGCTCGGTCAGCTCATTGAGGTTGGTGGTGCAGGCCAGGCCATTTTTGCCATTGATGTTCATCGCATCTGAGCCACACACGCCTTCGCGGCAGGAGCGACGTAACGCCAGGGAATCATCAACGTCTGCCTTGATGCGTTGCAAAGCATCGAGCAGCATCTTGTCAGTTGGTTTGAGCTCGACCGTCAGGTCTTGCATGTACGGCTTTTCATCCTTGTCCGGATCGTAGCGGTAAATTTTGAATTTCAGGGTGCGTGTCATGCTCTGACCTCTTAGAAAGTACGTGCTTTAGGTTTAAACGATTCGACGGTCAACGGTTGCAGGTTGACTGGTTTGTAGTCGAGACGATTCCCCTCGGAAAACCACAGCGTGTGCTTGAGCCATTCGACGTCATCACGCTTCTCGTAGTCGCGATGCGCGTGGGCACCCCGTGATTCTTTACGGGCAGCAGCCGAAGTGATGGTGGCCTTGGCGGTTTCGATTAAGTTATCCAGCTCCAGCGCTTCAACACGGGCAGTGTTGAAAACCTTGGACTTGTCCTTGAACGAAACATGCTTGCGCCGCTCATCGAGTTCCATGATCTTCGTATAGCCTTCTTGCAACAGCGCATCGGTACGGAACACGCCGCAGTAATGCTGCATGGTCGCACGAATGCTGTTGGCAACATCTTGCACGCGCTCGGCCCCCTTACTGTTTTCCAGACGAGCCAGACGTTCCAGAGCATGATCAGCAGCACCTGCAGGCAAGTCCTGATGACTGCGGTCTTGCAGCTTGCTATCGACGATATGATTGCCGGCAGCGCGACCGAAGACAACCAGATCCAGCAGCGAATTGGTACCCAGACGATTGGCGCCGTGCACCGATACGCAAGCGCATTCGCCGATGGCGTACATACCCTGCACCACTTCCTTGTAGTTGCCATTATTCGGCGCCACGACCTGGCCATACACATTGGTCGGAATACCGCCCATTTGATAGTGAATGGTCGGGACAACAGGAATCGGTTCCTTGGTAGCGTCAACGTTAGCAAACTTGTGAGCGATTTCCAAAATCGAAGGCAGGCGCTTTTGAATCGTATCCGCACCAATGTGACGCAGATCCAGCAACACGTGATCCTTGTTCGGACCAACGCCACGGCCTTCCTTGATTTCCTGGTCCATCGAGCGTGACACGAAGTCGCGCGGCGCCAGATCCTTCAAGGTTGGCGCATAACGCTCCATGAAACGTTCGCCATTGCTGTTGATGAGAATACCGCCCTCACCGCGCACACCTTCGGTAATCAGCACGCCGGCACCAGCCACACCAGTCGGGTGGAATTGCCAGAACTCCATGTCCTGCAATGGCAGACCAGCACGAGCGGCCATACCCATACCGTCGCCGGTATTGATAAAAGCATTGGTCGATGCTGCCCAGATGCGACCTGCACCGCCAGTGGCGAACAGGGTGGTCTTGGCTTGCAACATCATGACTTCGCCAGTTTCCATTTCCAGCGCAACAACGCCGAGAACAGTACCTTCATGGTCACGAATGATATCGATGGCCATCCACTCCACAAAGAAATGGGTCTTGGCGCGTACATTGCGCTGATACAGGGTGTGCAGCAATGCATGACCAGTACGGTCAGCGGCGGCACAAGCGCGCTGCACTGGCTTCTCACCCATGTTGGCGGTATGGCCGCCAAACGGACGCTGATAGATGGTGCCATCAGGATTACGGTCAAACGGCATGCCGAAGTGTTCCAACTCATAGACCGCCTTGGGCGCTTCACGACACATGAATTCGATCGCGTCCTGGTCGCCCAGATAATCCGAGCCCTTGACAGTATCAAACATGTGCCAGTACCAATTATCTTCCGACATGTTACCCAGTGACGCACCGATGCCGCCTTGCGCAGCCACCGTATGCGAACGGGTAGGGAATACTTTGGACAACACTGCCACGTTCAGACCAGCCTCAGCCAGTTGCAACGAAGCACGCATGCCGGAACCGCCGGCACCAACGATTACCGCATCAAAGCGACGGGTAGGGATTGTGGATTTAATAGCTGCCACGATTACACTCTCCACAGAATATGCGCCGCCCATCCGGCACAACCGATCAACCACAAAATAGTGGCAACTTGCAGAACCAGACGCACACCAACTGGCTTGACGTAGTCCATCCAGATATCACGCACGCCAACCCAGGCATGGTAAAACAGGGCCGCGAACGCAACGAAGGTCGCAATCTTGAACCATTGCTGGGCGAACAGACCTGCCCAACCTTCGTAACTAAAATCAGTGGCAGTCAGGAAAGAAACCAGCAAGATGACCGTGTACAAAGCCATGACGACAGCGGTAAGGCGTTGCGCCAGCCAGTCACGTACACCATAGTGCGCACCCACGACGAGGCGCTTCGGCCCGATATTATTGTTTGCCATTTTTAGAATGCTCCAAACAGTTTCAATGCAACCAATGCAGCGAGCGTGAGACTGACGACCAGAACACTGGCAGCCGACTTGCGCGCACTGATCTTGTCCAGGCCAATATGGTTATCCATGATGAGGTGGCGAATACCAGCACAGAAATGATGCAGATAGCCCCATGACAGAGCCAGAATGATCAGCTTAACAAACCAGTTCGATGTGAAGCCTTTGAAATAGTCGAAGGAAATTTCTGAAAGCAGACTATGATCAAGCAGATACAATATGAACGGTAACATCAAAAACATCAGCAGACCGCTGATGCGATGCAAAATGGAAACAACACCCGCCAATGGCAAGCGATAAGCGGCAATTTGGGTAATGCCGATGTTACGAAATTGCGGCCGTTTCGGCTTCGCGGCTTCAGACATAACAAGGTTCTCCTCAGATTTTTAAAACAATCCTGCAATTTTCGCCTATTTCACGAACCTTCACCAATACTTATTCTGCTTCGCAGCAAATTAAGCGCATCCAACACCAACTCCGGATGCACATCAAGCTTTGAGCGACTCAATTGAGCTCGCTCTGGTAGAAATGATTCAACGTCAAATACAACCCGCGCCGCACTTCCACCGGCTTGTCGCCATAGGTAAAAGAAACGCGATCAACACTGAGTAGCGGCGCATGAGGCGACACCCCAAGAAATCCAGCAGACTCAGAATCTACACTGACCGCACGAATCTGCTCCACAGCCCGAATCATGCGGGTACCGAACTCCGTTTCAAACAGGCCATACAACGGGCCCTTGTACTCAATCAGACGTTCAGCAGTCAATCCTTTGAAAATCAAGCCAGGCAGCCAAATATCCTCCAGAATGGTTGGAACGCCGTTGAAGGATTTTACTCGCTTAATAAAAATGACGGAGTCGCCAGACTTCACATCAAGCTGGCGCGCCACTTCGGCAGGTGCGCGCACGCGCTTGACTTCGATAATGCGATTTTCGGCGCGTTGAGGCTCATCGACGTCAGGAGTTAGACGCAAAAAACGAAACTGAGCATGCGTTTCGTGATGCGTCGCAACAAAAGTACCCTTACCCTGCCGCCGAACCACCAAATTCTCGGCGGCCAGCTCATCGATCGCCTTACGTACTGTCCCCTGACTTACCTTGAAACGACTACCCAGTTCCATCTCACTAGGAATGAGCTCACCAGGCTTCCACTCACCCGACTCCATGCGCTGCGTGATCAACGCCTTGATTTGCTGATATAGAGGACTAAAAGTAGGAGAGGCTCCAGCAACACTGACACCCACGCTTGGCGCATCGTTACTATTCGAATTGGGCAGACTGGAACTCATAGACCCAAATTTGACCACAAAACCCCCGCACGCGTCCAGAAAAAGTAGTCGATAATATGTCTTATATAAGATATAAGATAGTGATTGACAGCGCACAGACACAAGCCTAAACTCGCGGGCATATTTGACAATGAGTGAAATCAGCAGCCATGTCACACATCTGAACCACACCCAAATCACCTGCTGGGACTGGCCATCACGCGGCAAATTAGAACCATTTGGACATCGCGATCTCGCGAGAGTCGTGCGAAACAAACTGACGCTCCGCGCTTTCGACGGTATGATTACAGTCTCATAAAAATACGAAGTAATTGCCGACACTTGTAAAGATGACGGCAAGAAGCGAGAAACCGCGGCCGGCGATAACGCTGCTGCGCGATCAGACTTCATCGCAGTACTTGACGCTTTTTATCACCACTTTGGAGATTCAACATGGCTAAAACCCCTAAGCGTGTTGCCGTTACGGGCGCCGCAGGTCAAATCGGTTACTCCCTTCTCTTCCGTATCGCCAACGGCGATCTGCTGGGCAAAGACCAGCCGGTCATCCTGCAATTACTGGAAATCCCAGACGAAAAAGCACAAAAAGCCCTTAAGGGCGTGATCATGGAGATTGACGACTGTGCATTCCCGCTGCTGGCTGGCGTGACTGCACACAGCGATCCGCTGACCGCGTTCAAGGATGCTGACATCGCCCTGCTGGTCGGTGCTCGCCCACGCGGCCCTGGCATGGAACGTAAGGACCTGTTGGAAGCCAATGCACAAATCTTCACCGTGCAAGGCAAGGCACTGGATGCAGTGGCTTCGCGCGACGTCAAGGTTCTAGTGGTCGGCAACCCTGCCAACACCAATGCCTACATCGCCATGAAGTCGGCACCTAATCTGCCGGCCAAGAACTTCACCGCCATGCTGCGCCTGGACCATAACCGCGCCTTGTCGCAAGTTGCGGCCAAGATCGGACAGCCAGTTTCGGCCATCGAAAAATTGTGCGTCTGGGGCAACCACTCGCCGACCATGTACGCCGATTACCGTTTCGCCACTGCTGATGGCAAGCCAGTCAAGGACCTGATCAACGACCAGGTCTGGAACAAGGACACGTTCTTGCCAACCGTTGGCAAGCGCGGCGCCGCCATCATCGAAGCACGCGGCCTGTCTTCGGCTGCGTCAGCTGCCAACGCAGCGATCGATCATGTACATGACTGGATCCTCGGCACCAACGGTAAGTGGACCACCATGGGTGTGCCGTCCGATGGTTCTTACGGCATTCCTGAAGGCACCATGTTCGGCTTCCCAGTAACGACCGAGAACGGCGAATACAAGATCGTTCAAGGCCTGGAAATCGACGCATTCTCGCAAGAGCGCATCAACATTACGCTCAAGGAATTGACAGAAGAACGCGAAGGCGTCAAACACCTGGTCGGCTAATTGACCAATGCGCGGCGCACCAACCGGTCGCCGCGCTTTTTGAATACATTCGGAATTCAGCAGCAATGCATCCCTCCCAGGTCTTGTTCCCAGGCACATGCCAACCGGTCGCGTTACCGGTGTGCGATCATTACGCCGGCTCAGAAAAGCTGATGCGCAAGTCGATCGCCCTGCAACAAGAGCTCGGCCCGATTTTTGATATTACCCTTGACTGCGAAGATGGCGCCAGTGCTGGCAATGAAGCTGCACACGCACAATTGGTCGCATCGCTGGTAGCCAGCAACGACAACCGTTTTGACCGCATCGGCGCGCGCGTGCATGATCTGAGCAGCCAGTACTGTGAAGCGGATATACATACCATTTGTCAGCCAGTTGTTGCTACTCGTCTAGCTTACCTGATGCTGCCCAAGGCCAACGGTATCGATGACGTACGTAGCGCATTGGCGATACTGGTACGCCATACTCGCGAACGTGGGCAGCGTATGCCACCACTGCATATTCTCATTGAAACCCATGGTGCATTGGAGCAAGTGCACCAGATTGCAGCACTACCGGAAGTCGAGTCGCTCTCCTTTGGCGTGATGGATTTCGTATCCTCCCACTACGGCGCGATTCCCGGATCGGCCATGCGCTCTCCCGGACAGTTCAGCCATCCGCTGGTCGCTAGGGCAAAGCTGGAGATTTCGGCCGCCTGCCATGCCCATGGCAAAGTACCCTCGCACAATGTCACCACAGAAATTCAGGATAGCTCGGTAGTGGCCGGCGACGCCATGCGCGCAGCACAGGAATTTGGCTATACACGAATGTGGAGCATTCATCCGAATCAGATTACCCACATCGTCCGCAGCCTGTCTCCTGCCGATAACGAAATCGCTTTAGCGGCACAAATCCTGCTTGCAGCGAAACATGCGCAATGGGGACCGATTCAACACGAGGGCATCTTGCACGACCGAGCCAGCTATCGCTATTACTGGAGCATTTTGCAACGTGCCCAGGTCAGCGGCAGCGCTTTACCATCCATTGTGAGCGACTGGTTTGCCTCTCATGCACCGCTTACAACCACCCTGCAACATTGAACAACTGAACGACGCAAGATGAAAAAATACCTGACCGCCCTGACTTTCGCCCTGACTCTGATCAGCGCCCTTTTCGCCACCGGTTTGTCACAAGCCCAGGCGCAGACGGCAACCGCACCTACTGCGACCAAACACGCCGCGAAAGCGCATGCCAAACCTAAAAAAAGTGCCAAGAGTAAAGCCCACGCCAAGACCAAGGCAAAAAAGGGTGCCAAGAGCAAAGTCCACGCCAAGACCAAGAAAGCCACCGGCAAGAATGCGCAGGCTGTCACGCAGTGGAACCAGAAATACAAGGCTCAAGAACAAGCCAAGACCAAGGCAGTTGCAACGCCAACAAAGATGCCATTTTCCTCAACTGCCGATGATGACGACCGCGAGCCAGAATTGAGCGGCACAAAATCGGCTGACTTTAGCTGTGAGATGGGCAACCGCTTGACCATTTACAAAAATGACCAGGATGACAAGCACATTGCCATTCGCTGGAACCAACACATTAGCCGCCTGACCCGAGTGACCACAACCACCGGTGCCAATCGTTTTGAGAACCACAAGATCGGCCTGGTCTGGATCGGCATTCCTGCCAAGGGAATTCTGCTCGACTCCAAGAAAGGTCAGCAATTGGCGAATGATTGCAAGAATGCAGCACAAACCAACGCGGCGGCAACAGCAGCACCGGCCGCGCCGAACAGCTGATCAACAGCACTGCATTGCATCAAGATCGAACAGTACTGCAGTCCCGTATTTGCAACGAAATTTCAACTTCGTAGCGTTAAAACCACTTATACCATTTGCAATTTAAGGAGAAGAGGCCATGTCCCGCAACACATTGAACACCCTGAAGGAATTTAAAATTTCCGCTTCCAAGAAGGGCAAGTTCTATTCCCTGCCCGCCCTGGAAAAGAAACTTGGGGTCAACATCTCCCGTCTGCCAGTATCGATCCGTATCGTTCTGGAATCCGTTCTGCGTAACTGCGACGGTCAAAAAGTAACTGAAGCACACGTTAAAGAACTCGCCAACTGGAGCGCCAAGGCAGCTCGTGTTGACGAAATTCCATTCGTGGTCTCCCGTGTTGTGCTGCAAGACTTCACCGGCGTGCCATTGCTGGCGGATCTGGCAGCAATGCGTAACGTCGCCAAGAAGTTGGGTAAGAATCCAAAGAACATCGAGCCGTTAGTGCCAGTTGACCTGGTCGTTGACCACTCGGTACAAATCGATCACTTCCGCGAGAAAAAAGCGCTGGATCTGAACATGAAGCTGGAATTTTCGCGCAATAACGAGCGCTACCAGTTCATGAAATGGGGCATGCAAGCATTCGACACTTTTGGTGTTGTGCCTCCGGGCTTTGGCATTGTGCACCAAGTCAATCTGGAATATCTGGCACGCGGCGTGCACAACAAGACCGGTGTCTACTACCCTGACACCCTGGTTGGCACTGACTCCCACACCACCATGATCAACGGTATCGGTGTGGTCGGCTGGGGTGTCGGTGGTATCGAAGCAGAAGCTGGCATGCTGGGCCAGCCAGTCTACTTCCTGACACCTGATGTGGTCGGTGTAAATCTGACCGGTGCATTGCGTGAAGGCGTCACTGCCACCGATCTGGTGCTGACCATCACTGAACTGCTGCGCCAGACCAAGGTCGTGGGCAAGTTCGTCGAGTTCTTCGGCGAAGGTACCAAGTCGCTGTCATTGACCGACCGCGCCACCATCGCCAACATGGCTCCGGAATATGGCGCCACCATGGGCTTCTTCCCTGTAGACGAAGCAACTATCGACTACTTCAAGGGCACCGGCCGCACCAAGGCGGAAATTGACGCCTTCGAAGCTTATTTCAAGGCACAGCACCTGTTCGGCATTCCCAAGGCTGGCGATATCGACTACACCAGCGAAGTGTCGCTCGACCTGGGTACCGTCGCACCGTCCCTGGCCGGTCCAAAGCGTCCGCAAGACCGCATTGAAATCGGCAACGTCAAGTCGACATTCGCCGACCTGTTCGTCAAGCCAGTGGCTGAAAATGGTTTCAACAAGAAGATCGAAGATCTGGCTGCGACCTACACCAATACTGATGGCATCAACGTCAAGAACGGTGACATCCTGATCGCCGCCATCACCTCCTGCACCAACACCTCCAATCCGAGCGTGCTGTTGGCTGCTGGCCTGTTGGCCAAGAAGGCGGTGGAAGCAGGTCTGAAGGTAGCGCCGCATATCAAGACTTCACTGGCACCTGGATCGCGCGTGGTGACCAAGTATCTGGAAGCTGCCGGCCTGCTGACCTACCTGGAAAAACTGGGCTTTGGCGTCACCGCATACGGCTGCACCACTTGCATCGGTAACGCTGGTGACCTGACTGCTGCAATGAACGATGCGATCGTCAAGAACGACATCGTGGCATCGGCCATCTTGTCTGGCAACCGTAACTTTGAAGCACGGATTCATCCGAACATTCGCTCCAACTTCCTGGCATCGCCACCGTTGGTAGTGGCTTACGCCATCGCTGGCAACATGAATGTCGATCTGATGACCCAGCCAGTTGGCAAGGGCAAGGGCGGCAAGGAAATTTTCCTGGGCGACATCTGGCCAACCTCGAAGGAAATCGAAAAGTTGCTGAAGTTTGCCATGAATGCCAAGACCTTCAAGGAAAACTACGCCGACGTCAAGGGTGCTCCAGGCAAGCTGTGGGAAGCCATCAAGGGCGTTGCCAAGGGTGAAGTCTACAACTGGCCAACATCGACCTATATCGCCGAGCCGCCATTCTTTGAAAATTTCACTGAGCAACCAACCGCTGCAGCAACCGGCATCACCGGCGCGCGTGCTCTGGGTGTATTCGGCGACTCGATCACGACCGACCATATTTCACCGGCCGGTTCGATCAAGGAATCCAGCCCGGCAGGCAAGTGGCTGCAGGAAAACGGCGTACTCAAAGCCGACTTCAATTCCTACGGCTCACGTCGTGGCAACCATGAAATCATGATGCGCGGCACCTTTGCCAATGTGCGCATCAAAAACTTGATGGTACCTGGCGTTGAAGGTGGCGTTACCGTGCATCAGCCAAGCGGCAAACAAATGGCGATCTACGATGCGGCGATGGAATACGTCAAAAATGACGTCCCGACCATGGTCTTCGGTGGCGAAGAGTACGGTACCGGTTCATCGCGTGACTGGGCAGCCAAGGGTACGCAACTGTTGGGCGTGAAGGCCGTCATCACCCGTTCGTTCGAGCGTATCCATCGTTCCAATCTGGTCGGCATGGGCGTATTGCCACTGCAATTCATCGGCAATGACAGTGTGCAGACACTGGGCATTACCGGCGAAGAAATTTTCGACCTGAAAGGCCTGGAAGGAGAAATCAAACCACAACAGCAAGCAACCCTGGTGATCCATCGCAAGAACGGTGAAATCAAGGAAGTCAAAGTGCTGTTGCGCATTGATACGCCAATTGAAGTGGAATACTACAAGCACGGTGGCATTCTGCCATTCGTGCTGCGTCAATTGCTGGCCGCTTAAGCTTTGACCAAGTAGACATCCCGTTTGGGCAATAAAAAACGCCGGTTTCGACCGGCGTTTTTTATTGGTAGACTTGCAATGCGGACATTATCAAAATGTTATTCCGGATGGCAATAACCGAGGTCATGGTAATCAACTACAATAGAAACTCTCTCTATTTGATTGTCACTATTTCAATATGCGCCGCCCTGTTAAACGCCCCTCTTCCAAGTTGTCCGCAGAAAGTCAGCGCATGATCAATTCATCGCAGGCGCTAGCCGACTCTACCAGCCGCCTGGAAGTCAGATCTTGGGAACGCTCACTTGATCTGCTGCTGCATAAACAACTCAAGAATAATCACCAAGGCATCATCGATACCGCCTTAGACCACCTGTTCAAGGCCGACCTGGCCGCTTACGATGTATTGGTTGAAGCTGTCGAGTCCAATAGTGAGGCTTGCGCCCTCGAACACGGAGATCAGCTTTTTAACGTGCAATTACTAGCACTACCTGTGCTGGCCTGGACCCGCTTCAGCATTGCCTCAGGACAGCTCCCAGCGGATCTGCGCGATGGATTATTTGCCCATCTACATGCACACGTACTGGCCGACGATGCCAGTTTGGCATTGGCACCAACACTGTATGCCATTGAGCAGCTGCCACGCCATCATGCCGATGTTTTTGCGTTGACACAGCGTATGGGACTGGCAGCACTCAAAAAGAGTACACCTCAGTTGTCGCTGGAAACGACCGCGACTGCGCCATTCCTAGCAGATACTCGTTATCTGATTGCGGCGGTGACAGTGCCTAACGGCGCTCCGATGTTCCGCTGGCAAATGGATGAATCCAAGTCGGCTATGCAAGAAAAAAATGCCGCCCTGGAGGCTTGGACTCTTCAGGCCACCCCTCTGCTGGCACGCTTCCTGGCTGGCTGCAATGTCGAATTGCTGCTGCCACAACCATATTACTTTGCCTGCAGGGAAGCCGATAAACGTATCCGCCCTGCAGCCATTCGCGCAGCCGACCACTACCTGACCCATACGCTTGGTGTTAATTCTTCTGAGTTATATGCCAATATCGGCAGCTTCTGTGAAGATATCAACGCTCAGGTTGACGAATACCGCGTTGGCTTTAGCATCGGTAATAGTGACAACATCGTTTATGGCATTGTCTGGCCATTATACGAACAGGAAGATGGCGACGAAGTGAGCGATCTGGCAACGCCTGATGGCAGCAAAAAGCCCATCGAAGAGTTACTCGGAATATTGCGCGAATGCGGTATCGTTCATATAAAGTTACACGAAGAACGCTACACGATGGAGTTTTGCGATGACTGCGGAACACCCTTGTTTCCAACTACCGACGGAGAGTTGGCACACCCCGAAATGCCAGAAGATACGCCAACCGCCCTTGAGCACTTCCATTAAGGGCGAGCACTTCATCACGACAAGCACAAACTAATGCCCCTTTCCGGGGCATTTTTTATCATCGAGATAGTCTGGAATTAGCAATATAAAAGGGAATACAATACATATCCCTAGCATTAAAGCATATAGGCACATGCTACAGAGCCATGCAGTATGCGCCTATGGGCTTACTCACTTGCCTGAATCGTGATCAGGCTGCCAATTTTTCGATCAGTCCCATGTCGGCGCTCGACATCAGTTTGTCGATATCGACCAGAATCAACATACGTTCGTCCAGTGTACCGAGACCGATTAGATAATCGGAATCAAAGGTCGTCCCCATTTCAGGAGCCGGTTTAATCTGTTCGGGCAACAAGGTGATCACATCAGACACGCTATCGACCACCATGCCGACCACACGACCAGAAATGTTCAAAATAATGACAACAGTGAATTGATCATAAGTCGGTTCGCCCAGTTGAAACTTGATACGCATATCAACGATGGGAACAATGATGCCGCGCAGATTGACGACACCTTTGATGAAATCAGGCGAATTAGCAATACGGGTCACTGCTTCATAACCGCGAATTTCCTGAACTTTCAGGATATCGATCCCATATTCTTCTTTGCCTAGCGTAAAGGCGAGAAATTCATTTCCGCTGCTATCGGCCTTTTCACCAAAGCCGGAAATATTTTTCGATAGGTTGTCTGACATGATAATGGCCCTTATAGAAAATCAGGAAAAAACAGATTCATCACTCAATTGCCTGCTTGACCGTAGCAAAGCGGCAACATCAATAATCAAAGCAACGCCTCCGTCACCCAGGATAGTAGCACCAGATATTCCTGCAACCTTACGATAATTCGATTCGAGATTCTTGACAACAATTTGCTGCTGTCCGATCAGATCATCGACGAACAAGGCCGCTTTCTTGCCATCGGACTCCAAAATCACGATCAAGCCTTGTGAAGGGTCGGTGAATGTCGGTGCAATATTGAAAATCTGATATAGAGGAATGAGCGGCAAATACTCACCGCGCACTTTAATCACCGTACCTTGACCACTGATATCCTTGATATCCTGGGTCGCAGGCTGCAGTGATTCGACGACATAGCCGAGTGGCAAGATGTAAATTTCATGGCCGATACGAATCGACATGCCGTCAAGAATAGCCAGTGTCAGCGGCAGAGAAATCGAGATCGTCGTTCCCAGCCCCTTCATGGAACGAATATCGACGGCACCGCCCATGGCCAGGATATTACGCTTGACCACATCCATACCGACACCACGTCCAGATACATCGGTGACACGCTCAGCAGTGGAAAAACCCGGCTCAAAAATCAACTGCCAGACATCGCCGTCGCTGGCATTGTCAGATACCGCCATGCCTTGCTGCTTGGCTTTGGACAAAATTCTTTCGCGATTAAGACCACCACCATCATCGGTAACTTCAATAATGATGTTGCCGCCTTGGTGCTCTGCCGACAAGGACAATGTACCGTAGTCGGTCTTGCCTGTTGCTAACCGCGCATCGGGCAATTCAATGCCATGGTCGATGCTATTACGTACCAGATGCGTGAGCGGATCGACGATACGTTCGATCAGCCCCTTGTCCAGTTCGGTCGCCGCGCCATGAGTAACGAATTCAACACGTTTGCCCAACTTGGCAGCCAAATCCCGAACCATACGCGGGAAGCGAGAAAAAACGTAATCCATCGGCATCATGCGAATTGACATGACGGATTCTTGCAAATCACGCGTATTGCGGGTGAGCTGACTGACACTATTAAGCAAATGCTCGTGCAACATTGGATCCAGAGAACCAGTGCGTTGCTCAATCATGGCCTGCGTGATCACCAGCTCCCCGACCAAATTGATCAACTGATCAACTTTTTCAATGCCAACTCGTATCGAGGACGATTCAGGTACTGCAGTAGCCGGCTTGTCGCCCTTAGCCTTTTTTTCTGATGCAACCTCTGCGATTGGCAATGCAGGCCCATCTTCGGTTTCAATCTGATCAGCGCTTACCGGCTTGGTTTGTTCGATGTCTCCCTGCGGTACAAAGGGCTCAAAAAAACCATAACCTCGCTCGCGATCTGTTGCATTGGCCGGTACAAATGGGGCAAAGAAGCCATAACCACGCTCTTCATCAGTGGCGTCTTGCGGCACGAAGGGGGCAAAAAAACCGTACCCTTGTTGCTCTTCCCGGGAAGAAGTTGCCTGTGCCTGGGAAATTTTCAGATCGTCGGTATTGACCAAAAATGAGCAAATTTCGACAATGCTATCTGCACTCTTGGCAGTATCGATAACGAAAACACAGCTGCCGTCTTCGCCAACCATTTTCTGGGTGCTGCCTAGCAGGCCAAGTTCTTGCTCCAGCGCCTCTATGTCACGCGCTGCCAATTGCGGCAACTCAACGCGATAGCGGCTTATAAGCTCAGGTGCAAGCTCGCTGCGAGCCACGGCAACACCAGCTTTGGCGCTACCCTCGGAGAACGATTGCAGCAACATGCGTACACTACCAACAGCGTCCAGGTCAACCGTCGTCCCATGACGATGACCATCAAGCATCGACTTAAGAATATCCTTGGCAGCAAGAAATGCATCGACGTGCTCGCTCGTCAACGCCATTTGCCCTTGGCGAATACGGTCTAACAAAGACTCAAGTACGTGTGTAATTTCAGTCAGATCGGTCAGACCAAAAGTGGCCGAACCACCCTTGATCGAATGGGCTGCGCGAAAAACTGCGTTCAGCTCCTCGTCATCAGGATCGGACACATTAACGGCCAGCAGAAGCTTTTCCATTTCGGCAAGGCCTTCTTCGGCCTCGTCGAAAAACACCTGGAAAAACTGGCTCATATCAATGGTCATGAGTGGGCTCCGTCATAGATGCTAGAAGTATTTTTGCAATTGACTATTGACACTAGCCGATGACCTTTTTAACCACTTCCGTCAAGCGTTGCGGATCAAATGGTTTGACCAGCCAACCGTTGGCACCTGCGGCCTTGCCCTTGGCTTTCATTTCATCACTGAATTCCGTAGTCAACATCAGAATCGGGACGCGTTGATAGCTGGTCAACCCACGCAAGGAGCGGATCAGGGTCAGCCCATCCATGCGAGGCATGTTCTGATCGGTCAATACGAGATCAAACGTCTGTTGCTTGGCCTTGTCCAGCGCATCTTGCCCGTCTACCGCCTCGGTGACCTGATAACCGGCTGCTTTCAGACTGAACACCACCATCTGCCGCAAAGACCCCGAGTCGTCTACCGCAAGAATTGTTTTAGACATCATTACTCCCTGTTCACCATTTGCGAATACGTTGTGCAAGTCATTATGCC
>Ga0302155_10000074_pt1 | contig 79865 bp, 68 predicted proteins | sample I_Bog_N3_1_FD_193508 | JGI IMG/M metagenome (GOLD analysis project Ga0302155, IMG submission 193508) | Peat permafrost microbial communities from Stordalen Mire near Abisko, Sweden - I_Bog_N3_1 | ecosystem: Environmental > Terrestrial > Soil > Wetlands > Peat | place: Sweden: Abisko, Stordalen... | reverse complement strand
TCCAACCCATTGAAAACAGAAGAGTTGCCCCAAACACCCCGGGGGGGTAGGGGAGTACTCGCAAGAAAGGAACCTCATGATCGCCGAAGGTCGTCCCGGTATGCCCAGCGGACTCCACTGCCAGTCCCCCGCCCTGCGCGGCAGCTCGTTCAGCTACCCCCACGCCCGCTCCTTCGTCACCTCCGTCCCGCCCGCACCCGGAAACCGAAGCTGAGAGCTGAAGGCTGACATCGGCACACTGTAACCTGTCATCTGTAATCTGTCATCTGTTCTTCAGTCCGCCGGCCAAACGCCATGGATCCCGAGCCAGTGAGCTTCCGGCAACAGCCGTTTCCCGGCAAACTGGAGCTATAGCGGTTTCAGGATTGCCGTACCCAAAGGGAATACACTCAAGTCGACGCGACCCCAAGGAGCGGCGACCTCGCAGTAGTGCAGATAGGGTATACCTATCCTGAAACCGCTCTAAGAGCTGGAAGCTAGTAGCTGGAAGCTGCTCTTCAGCATCTAAAATGGCATCATGACCTCGCCTCTCTCTTCGCGCCGCCGCTCCAAGACGCCTCCGCCCGGTGAAACCGGCCAGGAAGCTCTCTACCTGCGCTCCCTCAGCGAGCGCCAGGTGGTCGTCTCCATCAAGCTGCGCGACGGAGAAACCGTCCGCGGCTGGATCGAATACTTTGACGACGCCATGCTTCGCCTCACCCGCGAGGGCCATCCCAACCTCTTCATCTACAAGCACCAGATCCGCTCCATCTCTGAAGCCGCCGGCAAGCCCGTCCCGCGCCGCGCCGTCAGCGCCGGGCCAGCCAAATGAGCGCCGCCTCGGAATCATCGGTTGACCTGCAATGGGTTCCCACAGCTTCCGCCATCGCTCTTGAAGCCGGCGCGCGTCTCCGCGAGTTTTTCGCCCAGGGCGTGGAAACCGAGTACAAGGGCGACGTCGACCTGGTCACCGTCGCCGACCGCACCGCCGAGAAGCTGATCCGCGAGCGCTTGGCCGTGGCCTTTCCCGAGCACGGCGTCTACGGCGAAGAAGGAACCCGCGAACGCATGGCCGGCGAGTTCCGCTGGTACGTCGATCCGCTCGACGGAACCACCAACTTCGCCCACGGCTTCCCGCACTTCTGCGTCTCGCTCGGTCTCGAACAAAGACCGCCCAACACAGTGTCCGATCGCGACGGAACGCTGGTAGCCGCCGTCATCTACGATCCCATGCGCAACGAGCTCTTTACCGCCGAGCGCGGACGCGGCGCGCGCCTCAACGGCAAACCCATTCACGTCTCGTCCATCCCGGTCCTCGCCGAATCGCTCATCGCCACCGGCTTTCCCAGCCGCAAGCGCCATGACAGCCCCAACGTCCACTTCTACCAGGAGTTCACCCTGCGCTCCCACGGCGTGCGCCGCGCCGGCTCGGCCGCCCTCGACTTGGCCTACGTAGCCTGCGGCCGCCTCGAAGCCTTCTGGGAGTTCAACCTGAATCCCTGGGACACAGCAGCCGGCATCCTGCTGGTGGAAGAAGCCGGCGGCCTCGTCACGGACTTTGCCGGCCACCCGTTCCAGCTCAACAGCCATGAGACTCTTGCCACAAACGCCCTCATCCACGACGAACTGCTTGGCTTCTTCCGCGATCTCTTCGCCGGCCGCAACCTCTCCCCCATACCCACCCCGCACGAGTTCGCCCAGCGCCGCGCCGAGCGCGCCGCGCGGCTTTTGTCATAAATCGTCATGGCGAGGTGCGGCCAGGCCTGTGCGAGCCTCCCGCGAGCGGATGCCAAACTGCAAGTGCCGGGCGTCTGTCGCACTGCAAGTGGCAGGTGCTTATCGGATGTTCTGAATAAGCTGTGCCATGAACTGCACAGTCTTCAGATACTTCTCCGGGGCGATGCGTTCGTTGAGGCCGTGAATCTGCGTGAGGACCGACGGATCCGCCTCCACAGCAAGAAACCGGTACACGTTGGGCGTGAGAGCGGTGTAGAACGAGGAATCCGTGGCGGCATTGAGCTGGTACGGGGAGACAATCGCGTCCGGAAAGAGCTGGTGAATGCTCGTCTCCAGGGCTTTGTAGCCGTTGGAGTCGACCGGCGAGATTGGGCTCGGATCTCGCGTGGTTGCAGGATTCAGCGCCGAAACGGTGACACCGGGATCGTCTACGATCTTGCGCACGCGATTCAGAACGGAGTCGGCCGTTTCGCCGGGAAGAATTCTGAAGTTGACCACGGCCCGCGCGCTCGGCGGCAGCGCATTACTCTTGAATCCCCCGCTCACGATCGTTTCCGCGGTGGTGGTTCGATAGGCGCCTGCCTGTTCCGGGTCTTTGATGCCCATCTTCACAACCAGCGGACTAAACAGCCAGAGATTGCCCAGCACAACACGTTGCGAAAACGGCATGTACGGCGCCAGGGTTGCGTATTGCTCCTTTTCAGCAACCGTAAGCGAGGCCGGGAAGGGGTGGGCTTCGAGCCTGGTGAGCGCCATGCTTAATTCCCCAATGGCGGTGTGACGCGGCGGTGCAGACGAGTGGCCGCCCACGCCCTTGGTGGTTAGTTCCGCGTCGAGAATTCCCTTTTCGGTGACGCCAATCAAGGCCAGTGGGCGATTGATACCCGGGATTGCTCCCCGGATGACGATGCCGCCCTCATCCACCACAAAGTCTGGATGCACTAGCCGTTCCTGCAGCAGCTTGACGATCTTCTGCGCGCCATATGCGCCGCCATTCTCTTCATCGTCTCCGAAGGCGAACAGAATCGTACGACGAGGAGTAAAGCCGCTGCCGATCAGGGTTTCAGCAGCTTCAAGCAGGGAGAGCACATGAATCTTGTCGTCGAGCGTGCCCCGTCCCCAAATGAAGCCATCGGCGTTGTCTCCGGAGTACGGAGCATGTTTCCACAGCGGCAGCGCCTCTGCCGGTACGGGCACCACATCCATGTGACCCATCAGGATGACCGGATCAAGGGCTTGGTCCTGCCCCTTCCATGTAAAGAGCAAGGCTCCATCCGGCAGCACTTCCCGCTGCATGGTGGAATGGACCAGTGGAAAGCTTTGCTTCAGGTAGTCGCGCAGTTTGGACATCGCAGCCTGATCGGGCGGCTGCTCGAACTGCGACTCGGTTGGAATTCGAATGGCGCCGACAAACCGCTGCAGTGCACCCGCGTTGTCGAGGGCAACGGGCGTCGCGGGGACCGCCGAAATCGCAGGCGCCTTTAGCAGCGATGCCCGGACCACAACAACCAGAGCAACCACGAGAACTGCCAGGAGCAGGCTATAGCCGATCTTCTTCATGCTGAAATCTCCTCTGCATTGAAATCCGAAGCCCCGAAAGTGTCAGATTCTGAACCTTCCCTGGCGCCGTTGTTTGGCTTCGCGCCAGTATACCTTCCGTCGTTTTCACCGAGGCACTTTCAAGCGTCATTATTTGCCGGGCCCCGGCTCCTGGAGCGCAGGAGCGGGGTTTGGGCCTGGGGGTGTCATTCCCACGATTCCCATATCGCAAAAACTCGATCGCAAGAGGTTCACTCAGCCCTTGGGGTCCTGTGCTACTATCAGCGTCGAGAGCTAGTTTCACCGGAGAAATCACAGATGGCATACGTCATTGCAGAACCCTGTATCGGCACCAAGGACACCGCCTGTGTGGACGCCTGTCCAGTCGATTGCATCCACCCCAAGAAGGACGAAGACGGCAACGCCGAAGTCGATCAGTTGTTCATTGATCCCGTCGAGTGCATCGATTGCGGCGCATGCGTCCCCGCCTGCCCTGTTTCGGCCATCTTCGCCCAGGATGACCTGCCCGAAAAGTGGGCACACTTCACCGAGAAGAACGCCACTCACTACGGCCGCTAGACCCATTCGGCCGCCCAGCGCGGTCTGAACCCTCTCACCACGCGCATTCCGCCCGGCGGGGTGCGCGTTCGTGTTTGCGCGCGCCCTCGGCGGCAGAAACTCTGCCGCGCTCGCTCGGTCAAAACCGTTTCAATATTGGAATTCGAGGCCCGCTAAGCGGAGCGCCCAACCCCAGCCCAGTTTTTCGCAGGGACGGCTTGAAGCGGCGCATTCTGCAACTCGGGGTCATCGTGCGCCTGGTCCAAATCCATCAGCGACTCGGACCCATGCACAATGGCAAACCGGCCCTTCTCGATTTCCACGAAATCGACGTTATCGCCCGTCTTCAGTCCAAGTTGTTTCCGTACATGGGAGGGAAGTGTAATGCGGCCATTGAAGGTGACCATTGCGGAAGGCATTTGGAACCTCTGACCCTATTGTAGCTTGTAGCGCCGAAATTGGTCGGTCCCAGCGTTTCTTGAATGCACAGCACATGGGCACTGCGCCCAGGCGCCATCTGCTTGCGGGTCCTGAGCAGATCGCCCATCTGCCGGGTCGGCTGGCCGGGCACGAATCTCGCCCGGATCAGTCCATGGGCCATCCGATCGGCGAGCCACATGGCGTCGTTCACGTCAGTCTTGCAGGGTGAACCCACTGCGTCCCCTTCGCGCTGCTCAAGGCTCGGCCTAGGGTGTATTGTTTCCTGCCCATTGCGCGCGGCACGGTTGGCATGGGCACGGTAAACTAGCGCTAGAGCCTGTCTGTGCGCATACTGACCCGATACATCCTCGGCGAAATTCTTTCCCACACGCTCATCGGTTGCGCGCTCTTCACCTTCATTTTGTTCATGCACGATTTGCCGCACATTCTGGATGTGGTGGTGCGCAACAGCTCCACCTTCTCCAATGTGATGGAGATTCTGCTCTTCACGCTCCCCAACACCTTCAAGGTCACCATTCCCATGGCGGTGCTGGTAGGGGTTTTGCTGGGCCTGAGCCGCCTGGCTTCCGACAGCGAAATTGTGGCCATGCGCGCCTCGGGGCTGGGCATCGGCTACTTTGTGCGAGTGTCGTCGATTGTGGCCATTGGCGGCACGCTGATTGGCCTGGGTAACTCGCTCTACGTGGCTCCGCGCGCCAACCAGGCGATCCTCGAAATGCAGCAGTCGCTGGAGACCTCGCAGGCTTCGTACGAAATCCAGCGCGGCGTGTTCTACGAGGAGTTCAAGAACATTGTGCTCTACGTGCAGGACGTGCGGGCGGGGTCGGGTGCGTCGAACTGGCGCCAGGTGTTCATGGCCGACGTGACCGATCCGTCAAACCCGCAGATCACGACAGCGGCCTCGGCCACCGTGGTGAACGACAGCACGCAGGAGCTGCTGATGCGGCTGCGCAACGGGTCGCGGCATGAGACGGTGGCAGGCCAGCCCCTGGAATACAACATCTCAAAATTTGACACCACTGACCTGCCCCTCGCCCTGAGCCAGCAGAGCACCGTGCAACTGGGACGGCTGGATACGTCGATCTACGCGCTGCCGATGGGAATGCTGATCGCGCGCACGCACGGACCCGACCCCAAGCGGTTTCTGATCGAGTTGAACAACCGCTTCTCTTACCCCGCAGCCTGCCTGGTGCTGATGCTGGTAGGCGTGCCGCTGGGCGTGGCCTCGCGGCGCGGCGGCAAGAGTTCCGCATGGGTCTTTACCATCGCGCTGGTGGTTGTGTATTACTCGCTTTCGCTGATCGGGACTGCGCTGGGCAGGCAGGACAAGATTCCCGTGTTTCTGGCCATCTGGCTGGCTAATATCCTGTTTGCGACAGCCGGCGCATTTCTGCTGTGGCAGATGGCCAGCGGCGGCCGGGTGCTGAGTGCAATTACAAGTTGGGCATCGCGAACCCCGGCGGCGGCAACGGAGACAACGGCGGCGCCCAAAGCCGGCCGGACGATGTTCGCCGGATGGATCAGCCGATTTCGGCCGCGCACGCAGCGGGCCAAGGCGCGGCACGCATTCCCGCGGATTCTGGACGAGTACGTGGTAATGGAATTCCTGAAGACGTTTCTGCTGGTGCTGTTTGGATTTGTGGTGCTGATGCTCGTGTTCACCTTCTTTGACCTTGTGAGCGACATCCTGCGCAACCACATTCCGCTCTCCACGGTGGGCCAGTACCTGGTCAACCTCACGCCGGACATGCTCTACCAGATTGCGCCGCTGGCAGTGTTGATTGCGGTGCTGGTGACGTTTGGCGTGCTCAACCGCAACAGCGAACTGATCGCGATGAAAGCCACAGGCATCAGCCTTTACCGGCTGGTGGTGCCGATTGTTTCGATTGCCGCTATTTTGTCGGTGAGCCTGTTCCTCTTTGACGAGTACTATCTGCCGCAGGCCAATCGCAAGCAGGAGGCGCTGCGCAACATCATCAAGGGACGGCCTCCGCAGACGGTGCTGCACCCGGAGAATAACTGGATCTTCGGCCAGGCGGGAGCGGGAGAACAAGGGCGCATCTTCTACTACGAGTTCTTCGATCCGGTCCGCAACGAGTTTGCAAATCTGTCGGTCTTCGAGTTCGATCCGGCGACCTTTGCGCTCTCGCGGCGAATCTTTGCCTCGCGGGCCATCTGGAATGCCAACTTGAATTCGTGGGTCTTCGAAGACGGATGGCAGCGGGACTTTGAGGGCGCCACGGTGAGCGAAGACGGCTATCACGCCTTTGACCAGACCTCGTTTGCCGAGATGCACGAGGAGCCGGGCTACTTCAAGAAGGAAAGCCTGCAATCGCAGGAGATGAACTTCGAACAACTGGACCATTACATCAACGACCTGCGCCAGAGCGGCTTTGACACCATGGTGCTGCGCGTGGCGCTGTGGCACAAGCTGGCTTACCCGCTGATCGCCATTGTGATGGCGGTGCTGGCGATTCCCTTTGCGCTTTCGATGGGACGGCGCGGCTCGCTTACGGGGATTGCCGTGGCCATTTTTGTGGCGCTCACCTACTTTGTGGCCGATAGCCTGTTCGGGGCCATGGGCAACCACAATTATCTGCCGGCGGCGCTGGCGGCCTGGTCCCCGGATATTCTGTTCGGGCTGACCGGCGGCTACCTGCTGCTGCGGACGCCGACGTAGGTCGGATTGGGGTGCGGGCGTGGACGCCCGCGCTCCATTGCCTGAACAGGGCCGGTCCGCGCGCTCTTCCCCGTACAATAGAACCATGCTCAGGGACCTGCGCCCCCTCTTTGTCTACATGCGACGCTACCGTTGGGGATACCTGTGGGGCACCTTGTCCTGCATTGCCACCAACGCTGCGGCGGTGCAGTTTCCGCGCGTGCTGGGCATGGCGGTGGACCGGCTGCAAACAAACCTGGCCGACCATCGCCTGATTCTCATTTTTGCGGCCATGCTGGTCGGCATCTCCCTGACCAAAGGCATCTTCCTCTACGCGCAGCGGTGGATCCTGATCGGCATTTCGCGGGAGATCGAGTTCGACATCCGCAACGACCTGTTCCGGCATCTCGAAAAACAGGACTCGGGCTTCTTCCAACGCTATCGCACCGGCGACGTGATGGCGCGCATGACCAACGACCTGAATGCGGTCCGTATGCTGCTCGGTCCGGCGCTGATGTACAGCGCAAATACGGTCTTCTTTACCATTTTTGCGTTGTACTTCCTGCTCCACCTGAGCCCCTGGCTGACGCTGGTGGCGCTGGCGCCCATGCCGCTGGCGAGCATCGTGGTGCAATATCTCGGACACCGCATTCACGACCGCTTCGAGCGCATCCAGGCCAGTTTCTCCGAGATCTCTTCGCAAGCCCAGGAGAACTACTCCGGCGCGCGGCTGATTCGCGCCTTTGCCCGCGAGGAGTCGCAGATCGGGCTGTTTGAGAAGCTCAACCGGCTGTACATTGCGCGGTCGCTGCGTCTGGTGCAGCTGATGGGAATGCTGTGGCCGACGCTCGAGTTCATCCTGGGCGTCTCGATGGTGATTACGCTGCTGGTTGGCGGGCACCTGGTGATTACCCACCGCATCTCTGTGGGTGATTTTGTGGAGTTCAACACCTACATGATCCTGCTCATCTGGCCGATCATTGCCGTGGGCTGGGTGGTGAATCTCTTTCAGAGGGGCACAGCCTCAGTGCAGCGCATCGATGAGCTGTTGCAGGCAGAACCTGCCATCAACGACAGCTTGGCTGATCTGGCCATCAGACCCGATGCGGTGCTGCATGGTGAGATCGAGTTGAGAAACCTGAATTTCAGCTACGGAGAGACGCCGGTCCTGCGCGATGTTTCTCTGAAGATTCCAGCCGGATCGAGCCTGGCGATTGTGGGGCCAACCGGGTCCGGCAAGTCGACGCTGGTGAATTTGATTCCGCGCCTGTTTGAGGCCGCGGACGGATCGCTGCTGGTGGATGGCCGGCCGGTGCGGGAGTATCCACTGGCGGTGCTCAGGCACAACATCGGCATGGTGCCCCAGGAGACATTTCTGTTCAGCGACACGATCCGGGAGAATCTGACCTTCGGCGCGCCAGATGCCTCGACCGAAGAGATGCTGCAGGCGGCCGAGGCGGCGCATATTCGCCAGGAGTTTGAGGAGTTTCCCAATGGCTTTGAGACCATGGTGGGCGAGCGCGGAACAACGCTCTCGGGAGGGCAGAAACAACGGGCGGCAATAGCACGGGCGCTGCTACGCCGCCCGGCAATCCTGATTCTCGACGACGCGCTGGCCAGCGTGGACACCTACACCGAGGAGCGGATTCTGGGAGGTTTGCGGGGCTACACGTCCTCCTCAACCACGATCCTGATCTCGCACCGGGTTTCGACCGTGCGCAATGCCGATCAGATCGCGGTGCTGGTGGATGGGCGGGTGATGGAGTTGGGGCGCCACGACGAACTGCTGGAGCGCGACGGCTACTACGCCAGCCTCTACCAGAAGCAGCAACTGGAAGAAGAACTGACCGTAGCCACCTAAACACCACTTGCAGTGCGGCAGACGCTCGGCACTTGCAGTGCGGCAGATGCTCGCCGGAGGCTCGCACTAGCTTGGTGTGCTTGCGCCAGGAAAAGGGCGCAAGAATGGGGCTCGGAGCGTCTGTGTTGATGGGCCGAATCAATCAACAGCCATTCCGGTCGCAAACGACACAACAGATGCCCAGGTCAGGCGTTCCACCGGGAGTGGCCGGCAGAAGCTGAACCGTATTCGTCGGCATCGAATTCGGCGAGGGATCTTCCTGAAGCATTGGCGGAAACCTGCAGCGGAGCTGGATTGACGTCGGGATCGTGGGCTACCTGCCGCCAGGCGTCGCGCACGTTCTTCACGCAGTCGATGGCATGGTCGAACTTCTGCAGCGATGCGGATTGGGAGGCCTGCAGAATCTGCGCGAAAATGGAGGCGTAGAACTCGCTGAGGGCTTGCGCCGGGCGGCCGCCCACATCCATGCGCAGCCGGGCCTGCAGGTGAATGATGATATCGAGCGCCCGCTTGACTGCCACTCTCCTGCCCTCCTGGTCGCCGCGCTCGACGGCCGCACGGGCTGTATAGAGAAAGCGCACGATGCCGTCATAGAGCGCAACCACCAGATCCACGGCCGAAGCGCCGTCCAATGCGTGTTCCTGATAACTTCCCATCTGGGAATCGGCTCCTTAGCCGTTGGTGTTCTGGTTGTACCCGGTGATCGCCGAGTAGAGCTCGTTGACGCCTTCCAGTTGGGTCGGCAACTCCTGCATGATCTCGTTGGCGCTGTTCAGCTCCGCGGTCAGGCTGGACTGCTGGGCGGAGATCAGACTGTTCTCTTTCGAGATGTCGGCATTCAGCGTGGATTCGATATTGCTGTTTGAAGTGGAGGCAAGCGCCAGAACGCCTGTCCCCGTGCTCGTTCCAGCATCGGTCAGCATGTTTGAGAAGTTCTGCCCCCAGCTGCTCGCATTCTGGAAGAAGCCGACCACACCGGCATAATCCGAGTTCAGCACCGAATCCAGCGAAGTGGCATCGAAGGTGACGGAACCGTCGTTGTTGACGCTGACCCCCAGGCCGGTCAGGCTGCCGATGTCGGATGAGTTTGTGTAATCTAGGTTGGTGGTGGTGGTGTTGGTCGTGTCGAGAACATTCGATGTAATCGACAGCGCCCCGGCGGAGCCGTTGACGAGCGAAACCAGCGAGATCGACCAGGCTCCGTTGGAACTCTCGACCGGCGTTGCGCTTACTCCCAGTTCGGCATCGTTGATTGCGCCTGCTAGGCCTGCCAGCGTCGCATCTCCCGAAGGCACCTGGATGGTAGCCGCCGATCCGCTCCCCACCTGAACTGTCAACGAACCGGAGAGGACATCATTCTGCGGTCCGCCGCCGATCAACCCGCCATCGGGCGTGGTGCTGGTAAATGGGCTCGTATTCCCATAACTCAGCAGTGTGGCGCTGGTTGCCGAGAGGTTGGAAGTAACAGCGAGGGTTCCGTTGACACCGGCGGTCTGCGAGCTGAATATCAGGTTCGATGTGCCATCCGAATTGTCGGCCACCGACGCCGTGACTCCCATTTTGGCCGCGTTGATGGCCTGGGCCAGCCCGGAGAGCGTGTTGTCGGAAGAGCTGACGTTGAAGCTCTGGGCGGCGCTGCTGCCCACCTGCAGAGTAATAGAGCCGGACAGCGTGGGATTGAGGCTGTTGGCGAGCGCGGTAAGATAGCCGTTCGGATTCTGCGTGTTCAGGCCGTTCAGCAACTGCTGCTGCAACAGGGAAAGCGTCGGAGATCCGAACAGCGGCTCGGCGTTGCCCGAGCTGTCCAGCCCCTCTTGCGTGTTGACCGCGCTGATCAGCGAATTGTAGTCGCTGATCATTGTGCTGAATGTGCTCTCCACCGCTGTGTTGTCGTTGGCGATCACCACCTGCACCTGCTCCAGGCTCCCATCTGACTCCTTGGCGCTGGGAGCCAGCAGTTGAAAGGTGACGCCGGGAATCAGGTTGGCTACGGTGTTCGAGGAACTGGTCAGGTTGACACCGTCCACCGTCAATTGCGCATCCGCGCCGGACACCGGGGAGGAGTAGGCCAACGGATCGGTGGCAGCGCTGCCGGTGTCCACGATATTCGACGTTACAGTCAACGGCGAGGAGCTGTTCGACGCCATCTGGAGGCTGTACGTGTTGTCGGAGTTCTTGACGACAGAGGCCGTGACGCCGAGGCCCGCGGCGGTGATTACGCCGGCCAGCTTGGAGAGCGTGTTGCTGGATGCGGGGACAGTGAGCGTCTGCGCCGCGCCGCTGCCCACCTGGATGGAGATCGATCCGGAGAGCGTGTCGTTCTCGCCGGCAATGCCGGTCAGGGCACCGCTCGTGCCGCTGCTCCCCGCCGCGTAATTCAGATGGGTGACGGTGTCGACGATCGAATTCGAACTGACAATGATATTTCCGTTCGCCCCCGAGGTTCCCGATACCAGGCTTAGCCGCGATCCCGAGGAGTCGGTCAGCACGCTCGCCGTTACCCCCACCCCGGACGAGTTGATGGCGCTGGCCAGGCCGGCGAGGTTGTTGTTCCCGCTGCCGACACCAGGCACGCCGATGGTCTGGGCTGCGCCGCTGCCCACCTGCAGCGTGATGGAACCGGACAGTGTATCGGAGGCGTCGGGAACGGGAGCCAGGTACCCGCTCGATGTTTGAGCCAGACCCGTCACCTGCACCGAATGCGTTCCCGCATTCGCCGTCGAGTTGGCGGCGGTGAGCGTGAGCACGTTCTGGTCGGAGCTGGAACCTTCCTTCTGCGCCATGATCCCCGAAAAATCCGTTAGCGCGCTCATATCGTTGGAGAGGTTCGAGAACAGCGTTCCCAAACTTGAGATGGACGTGTCCTGAGCCTCCAGTTTCGTCAACTGGCTCTTCCAGGGCGTCTCCACGTTCTGCAGATTCCCTACGATCTCGGCCACGGTCGAGCTCACGTCAAATCCCGCGCCGCTGGTCGGCGAGCCGAAGCTCAGTCCTACTGTGCCCATCGCACACTCCGGTGGGAATCCAAGCAGCCGGAAAGCCAATCGGAGACCAGACGAATTGGAAAAACTTCATGGCCCAGCCGACTCAGGCTTCTTGTCTTCACATAGGAAAGGGCGCCCATGTGGACGCCCTTCCCTGGTTGGCGGCGTTACGCCGAGTTTATTGCAACAGCTTGGTGACTTCCTGCTGCATGCTGTTGGCCTGCGCCAGGGCGGAGATGCCGGTCTGGCTCAGAATTTCGTACTTGGACATGTTGGAGGTTGCCGACGCATAATCGGTCGCCTGCACCGCGTTCTGCGCCGAAACCACGTTCTCCTGTTGCGTGCTGAGCACGGAGCTGACCGCGTTCAGCGTGTTGATCTGGGCGCCGATGTACCCGTCCTGCGCGGCCACATCGGTAATGGCCTTGTTCAGAGCCGTCAGCGACGCCTGTGCGTCTGTCTGGTTGGACAGATCGGATGCGCTCAAGGACTGCCCTGCGCCATCCGAGTAGCTGATGGTCGCAACGCCTGCCGATGTGCCCCTGCTAGCCGAAAGACTGGCGTAGGCAGCGCTGGTGCCGGTCGGATACGATTCCGAAGCGATTGAGGAATCGTAAACCCCACTGGTCGCCACGTTGGAGATGCCAATGTTATACGGGTTGTTGGAGGAATAGGTCAGCGTTGCAGCGTTCGGGTGATCGGTGAGTGACGTTCCCGTGGTTGCACCGTTGGTGAGGTTGCCGTTGGTGCCATAGACGTCCGAGGTCAGGTCGATCGTCTGATAGCCGTTGGCGCCGCTCGCCAGCGAGGCATGGACGTGGTTGACGTCCGGCCCGGTGCTAAGCGTTGTCGCGGAGCCGTAGGAACCCGTGTTGATGAAGTTCACCAACTGCGTGACGTCCTTATTTGCCGCAATGGTCCCGAGGTTCATTTCGTTGGTGCCATACGTGTAGTCCACATTCCCGGACACAATGTCGCTGGCGCTGGCAAAGCTGCCCAGGTTTGCGGTCGCGGCCGCGTTCCCCAGCGTGTCCTGCAGGCTGCCGGCGGAGGAGACGGAGGTGATTGTGGTGCCGTTTGCCACGTTCGACGTCAACAGAAGATCGTCCCCGGTGAGCCCGTTCGTGCCGCTGCTTACGCCGACAGAAACGTTGAGCGAGGCGCCTTCGTTAACAATCGCGCTCTTCAGGCCGGCAACCGTGGAGTTGTTCGCGGAAAGAGTTACCGTCCCGCTGCCACTCGTAAGGTTGCTGACGTTGCTGGCGCCAGTGCCGCCCATGATGAAGTCGATCGTGTTGCCGTTGGCGGTAATGGAGATGTTGCCGGTAAGTGGGTTGGAGGTGTTGCCTAACGTGTTGTGTACTGCACCAACCGAATCCGCGAGCGAGATGGTGGCTTTCGAATAAACGTTCTGGTTCCCCGCCGCGCCGCCGGTGAGAGCAGACGCATTGGTGGCATCGGTCAGGCTGCTGGTGGCAGTGATGGCTGTGCCCGTGGTGTTGGACTGCAGTTGCAGCGCACCCGTCGATGAGTTGATCGATGCCGTGATTCCCAGAGCAGTCTTGGCATTGATCGCGTTCATCAGGCCGGTTGTCGTGGAGGAGCCGCTGGCAATGTCGACCGTTGATGCACTGTTGACGCCGCCGGAGTTGTTCAGGTTGAAGGTGACCGCCGTTCCGCTGCCATTTTGCAGAACGAGGCTGCCGCCCAGTGCATCGGTGCCGGCGGTGGACATTCCCGCCCCGGTGTTGATCGAGGCGGATCCGCTGGTAGCCGTGGTTGGGCCCGATCCGGCGGTTACGACCGGAGTGCCGGTGCTGTAATCGTCCTTCAGGGTATTGGTACCGACAGTAATTGTCCCGGCGCCATTGGCTGCCGTCGAAGTGATCGTCAGTCCCCCTGTGCCCGCCGTGGCGTTCAAATCCAGACCGGCGCCGGCGATTGCGGTAGCCAGTTGGCCGAGCGTCGCCTGACCGCCAAACATGCCCACACCAATTGTATTGACCCCATTATTCCCTCCCACCACGAAGGTTGTCGCTGGGCCGGTCGGGCCGGTGAGAACGATCATCGCTCCATTTTCAAGCAAATCGTTGGCGTTGTTGACTCCGCCATTGGTGTCTACCACGACCGCCGGCGTGTAAGTAACCGCCGAGGCTGACGAAGCCGTGTAATTCAACGAAGTTGAAAGGTTGTTCGAGCTTGCTCCCATACCCGAGTCACTGAGCGACTTCGATTGCAGGAAGATGCCGCCGGTGCCTGCATCCTGGGTCGCTGTGAGGTCAAGGTTGTCGCCGCCCGCGGTGTTGATTGCTGCCATGAGGTCGCTCAGCTTGTTGGTGGCAACGTTATAAACTCCGTTCACCGTCGCGGTGCCCGTGGTGCCCGTAGCGTTGCTGCCCATGTTGAAGGTGTCGGTCACCGTGTGGCCGCCGGTTGTGGTGGTAATGCTGATCGAGCCGGTCACAGTGCCATCCTCGGCAATCGTTCCGCCCTGAGCCAGCACGCCGCTGTTCTGCAGAGCCAGCAAGGCAGACTGTGCCTGGCCGCTTCCGCCCTCGACTGGAGTCGTAAAGGCCAGCGAACCAGCCTGAGCCAATCCTGCGCCACCAGTAGTAACCGCGGCGGCCGCGCCGTTGGTTGCCGTCAATGTCAGACCGCTGACTGCACCGCCGGCCACTTGGTTAAGCGTGGCACTGAGATCGAGTCCGGCATCTGCATTGATGGCTGCCATCAGGCCTGCCATGTTGGAGTTGGCTCCCGAGAGGGTCTGAGCCCCGCCGGAAAGTGCAACGCCCGCGCCCGTGCTCATGATGAAGTCCGTCGTGTTGCCGTTGTTGGTGACGGAGAAATCGCCGGTGAGCGTAGTGCCGGCGCCGGTCAGTGATCCCTGCCCGGTAGCTGGTGCTCCAACGCCTGTCGTGAGAGTAACGGCGCTCTGGTTCGCTATCGTCGGGGCCACGCCACTGCCAGTTTGACTGAATCCCGCGCCGAGACCGGTCAAGGTGCTGGCCGCCGTGATCGAGGTATTCACCTGGTTCGAGCTGATCACGATCTTGCCGCCGGTAATGGCCGCGCTCATCCCGGAGGTTCCCGTAGTGCTGTTGATCGCCGTCAGCAGCGCGCCGGTGGTTAGGCCGCCCGTAGTTTCGGTTGTCGTTCCGGAACCAGCCGCGACTGTTCCCATGGTGAAGGTGTATGCAGAACCGCTTCCATTCGTCAGCACCAAATTGGTGCCTGTGGCAAGTGCATCAAGGCCGGTGCCGCTAAAGCCGTTCACGTCGCCGACCATGGACAATGATGTCGATCCATCTGTACCCGATGACGCTAGAAGGCCTCCAACGTTGCTGGTGACTCCGGCGCCCAGTGTGGCCGCTAACGTCGGTGTGCCCACTGTGCTGATGGCGGTGCCGGCCTGGGTGGACGTAATCGTGATGCCGGAGGTCGTGGCCGATGCGGTTGTTGTAGCTCCCAGACCCAGACTGCCCTGGATCGCCGCAGCAAGGCCAGTCAGCGACGAGTTGCCGGCAGTGATATAGACATTGGTGGCGGTATTGGAGTCACCGGAGGAATCGTTCAGGTGGAAGGTTGTGGCGTTTCCACCGTTCATGATCTCAATGCTGCCGGTGAGATTGTTAGTCGCCGGATTGTTGTCGGCGGTTCCACCAGGGATAGCCAGAGTCGCAACAGCATACTGCCCTGCGGAACCAGCCCCGCCTGTCGAGAAATTCACGTTCACGGGGCTATTCGCCGCACTCACTGTCGTCAGCGAGGTCAACGCACTGGGGGCGATGGTGGTGGGAGTCGCGGTGACTGTCAACGCGCCGCCTGCATTCGAACCATCGTTCAACTGCAGACTGGTCTCCTGGCCCGCGCTGTTATAAACGACAGTGGCCGTAACCATGCCGGCAGTTGCCGAACCTCCGGTATGGCCGGTGCCGGCGTTGATCTGCGCGGCAATCTGGTCGAGTGTGTCGTTACTGGACGTGGTCGTGAAGGTGGCCACGTTTGTGCTTCCGGAATTCACGCTGATGACTTGTCCCAGGGCCAGGTCGCCGCTGGTGATTTCGCTGGGATTCAGTGTGCCGCCGGTGCTGGCTGTGTTCGGATCGACGCCAACTGAGATGATGCCGCCGCTGATCTGAATTCCTGTTTCCGTGCCACCAACCGCAGCTCCAGACTGGGCCGCCGTGGAGAACGTAGCTGTCAGGCCAAGGCCCGCATTGTTGATGGCGTTGATCATCCCCTGGGCGGTATTGGGTTGGGCGTTGGTGCCGCCTACGGTGATCGTGGTGGTAGCCGGGGTTGAAGCGCCGTCGGCGCCTTTTACCAGGTAGCTCACGTCCAAGGTGGAAGTGCCCGCGCCGTTCAGCGTATCGGTGGATTGCGCGTTTTGCGTGCTCGTCGAGAGGTTTAGAAAAACACTGCTCTGGCCGCTGCTGTATGCCATCACGCCGCCAGAATCGCCCACGTTGGCGGAGGAGAGCGAACTGATGTTGAGCGCGTCGATCGATGCGCCCTGCGTGGACGAATCGCCGGTGTAAATGTTCGTCGTGCCGTTGCCGAACACCGACGTATCGTTGTACGTGGTGGTCGTGCCGATGTTATTAATTTCCGACAGGATCGACTGATACTCCTGATTGGCAGCAGTATCCTGCGAAGAGTTGAGGGTGCCGTTCGAGGCTTCGGTAGCCAGCGTCACGGCCCGGTTAAGCAGGCTTGTCACTTGCGATAATGCGCCGTCGGCCACTTGCAACAGACCGACACCCTCCTGGGCGTTGGTCTTCGACTGAGCAAGAGCAACGGAGTTGGCCTGAAGACCATCCACCAATGAGAGACCGGCGGCATCGTCCGCGCCGGAGTTGATCTTCGATCCGGAAGATAACTGCTGCAGCACGGTGTTCAGGCTGTTGGTGGTGTTGTTCAGGTTATTTTCCGCATACATCGCGGAGAGATTATTCAAGACACCCAGGGACATGGGGTACTCCTTGTGGGATGCGTGGATTTGCGATTCCCTTCCGGCAGCGCCCCCAATTTGTTTTGCTTAACCCTGGGTTGCTGCAGCCGGATTGAGTTACCGCCGCATCTGGCCCTTTCTTCGGCATGGGAGTTATGGACTTTATAAGGCAATGCTTTGTGTCCCGTGGAGGACACTTGTAACACTTCGGTTCTAATTCTTTAACCTTTCTCCTGGGCTGCCGATAACACGGTCAAAGGAGTCATCACGGCGATGATCGAACTTACCCGGCTCAACGGAACTCCGATTGTACTGAACAGCGATTTGATCAAGATCGCCGAGGCATCGCCCGATACCATGCTCACGTTGATCGGCGGAGAGAAGCTGATTGTGCGCGAAAGCTGCGCGGAGGTGACGGAGCTGGTGCTGACGTACCGGGCGCAGCTTTTGTCGCGCGTGGCCAGGCACCTGCCCGGATGCGGGGACTTGCAGCGCGTGGTATCGATTGCCAGTCTGGACGTTGCGGCCGAGTCTGGCGAAGCAGTGCCGCAGGCGCGGAGCAATCCGGGGGCCGGACAATAAGAGCTGCCGGCGATCTCGCCGCGGCTTGTGTTCGGAGGATTGAATAGGCGCGTTTGCACCTCATTTGCAGAGGAGCGGCAAATGGACAAAGGGAGTATCGGCGGAGTCTTTCTGGCTGTCGCCGGCATCGTGGCCGGACTGCTGATTGAGGGCGGCAACCTGGGCCAGATAGTGCAGCCGACCGCGGCGTTGATCGTGTTTGGAGGCACAATGGGCGCGGTGCTTCTGCAATTTCCGCTGGACACGGTGGTGGCTGCCTTCCGCGGTCTGGCACACGTGTTTGCCGCACCCAGCAAGCAGAATCAGCAGCTCATTCGCCAGTTGATTGCTTTCGCAAACAAGGCCCGCCGCAATGGAGTGGTGTCTCTGGACGCGGATCTGCAGACCATTCAGAATCCATTTCTCAAGCAGGCGGTGATGCTGGCCGTGGATGGAACCGAGCCGGCGGAACTGCGCAACATCATGCGGGTGAGCCTGGACTGCACGGCGGAGAGCGAAGAGCGACTGCCGGCGGTGTTCGAGTCGGCGGGAGGATTCTCGCCCACCATCGGCATTCTCGGCGCGGTGCTGGGGTTGATCCAGGTGATGCAGCACCTTGACAATATCCAGGAGGTGGGGCGAGGGATTGCCGTGGCTTTTGTTGCGACGATTTATGGAGTGGGCATTGCCAACCTGTTCTTTCTGCCGTTTGCAGGCAAGATGCGCATCCGTATGCACGACGAGCATCAGCGCCGCGAGATGATGCTGGAGGGCGTGATCTCGATCCTCGAAGGCATCAACCCGCGCATGCTGGAAGTGAAGCTCTCCGGCTTTCTGGATGAAGCGCCGAGCGACAGGAAGGGGCGCGCGGCATGATCCGCCGCAACAGAAAAGGGCCGGCCTCGCATGACCGTTGGCTTGTGTCCTATGCCGACTTCATCACGCTGCTGTTTGCCTTCTTCGTAGTTCTCTACGCCGCTTCGAAGGCAGACCAGAAGAAGCAGGTGCAGGTTGCGCAGGCAATTGACGCGGCGTTTCGCTCACTGGGCATCTTTGCCGACTCAAATCGTCTGCAGAACGGCGTTCACAGCTCAGAAAACGGCGTCGACAAGCCAGTGATCCCAATGAATATCGTGATGGGTGAAGATGTGCTCTCGCCGGCAAGGGTGCAGGAAGACCTCAATTCCATTCGACGCGAGTTGGAGCAGACGCTCTCGAACCAGATCGCGCAACACACAGTCGCTATTCAGATGGGACGAGACGGGCTGGTGATCAGCCTGCGCGAGGCCGGGTTCTTCAACTCGGGGTCGGCGACCCCTCGGCCTGAAACTCTGGCGACACTGCGGCAGGTTGCGGCTGCACTGGGCCGCAGTCCGTATGACTTGCGCATTGAAGGACACACTGACAACATTCCCATTCACACGGAAGAATTCGATTCCAACTGGGAACTTTCGTCGGCGCGCGCTACGCGCATTGCGCGGCTGTTTCTGGATTTGAAGGCCATTGCGCCGGAGCGCCTCTCGGCGGCCGGGTACGCGGAATTTCACCCCGTGGCCAGCAACGAGACTCCGGAAGGCCGCGCGGAAAATCGGCGTGTGGACCTGGTGGTGTCGCCGCGCGCAAAATTCGATTTCTCCGCAAGTGGATTGGCGCATGCGTCAAGCAGATGGCGCAGGGTTACGGATGATAACTGAACGGGGATAGCGGAGTTGCGGGGTTAGCGAGAGCTTTGGCGAGCCTGGCAGTGCGGTCTTAACTCCGCCATCTCCGCTCACACGCGCGCGGCGCGCCTGACTCCGCTGCTCAGCTATTCCACTCCGAGAACCTTCACGATCACGCGCTTGCGGCGCCGGCCGTCGAACTCTGCGTAGAAGACGCGCTGCCAGGTGCCCAGATCGAGTTTTCCGCCGGTGACCGGCAAGGTGGTTTCGTGGTGGAGCAAGAGTGACTTCAAGTGAGCGTCGCCGTTATCTTCGCCGGTTTGATGGTGCTTGTAATCGGGACGCGCGGGGGCCAGTTGCTCAAGCCATTTGCCGATGTCCTCGATGAGTCCGCTTTCGAGGTCATTGACGTAGACAGCGGCTGTTATGTGCATGGGCGAGACAAAGCACAGGCCGTCTTTCACGCCACTGCGGCGAACAATCTCTTCGACTTTGTCGGTGATATGCACCATCTCACGCCGCTTCTTCGTTTCAAAAACCAAGTACTCCGTATGACTCTTCATGAAACCTCCCGGGTGCGCCGAACACAAACGGCTGTCTCAACCATTATTCTAAAGACAGCCGTGACCAATTCTCGCACTGCCGAATCGCTCTCCCAACGCGGGCTTGACCTGCTCGCGGAGGGAAGAGCTGCCGAAGCCGCAACCTCTTTTAGATCCGCGATTGCCGCTGCGCCAGAAAACAGCGAGGCGCAACTGGAGGCACATCATGGGCTGGTGCGAGCGCTGCGCGACGCTGGCCAGCTGAACAAATCGGTCGCCGCAGCCATGGCGCTGATCGCGCTTGCGCCGGGCGATCCGCTGGCACACACGGCGCTTTCCATTTCATTGCAGCACGCCGGATATGTGCCGGAGGCCGAAGCGGCCGCGGCTCGCGCCCGTGTGCTGGAGTGGAAGGCGCAACTGCAATCGCCACCCGGCGAGGATTTCCTGCCGTGATGCGGGCTACCCGGCCCAGCGGGGCGAAGCGGCTGCGGGTCATGCACGATCGTCTTGCCGCGGCGTACGGCCCTCAGCACTGGTGGCCGGCTCAGACCAGATTTGAAGTGGTTCTTGGCTCTTATCTCACGCAGAACACGGCATGGAAGGCCGTTGAGCGTTCGCTTGGTAACCTGCGCAAGGCAGGGGCCCTGACGGTGAATGGATTGCGCGCGATCTCAGTCGGCGATCTGCAGGAACTGATTCGCCCCTCCGGGTTTTATACGCGTAAGGCGCTGGCCCTGAAAGCATTCGTCGACCTGCTCGACGCGGAGTTTGGCGGATCGCTCGACGCGCTCGCGGCGACTCCATCAGACATGTTGAGGCATCGGTTGCTGGCCTTGCCGGGGGTCGGGCCGGAGACCGCGGATGCGATTCTGTTGTATGCCCTTGACCATCCCATACCGGTTGCCGATGAATATCTGCGGCGGATCGTGGAACGGCACCGGATGGTCCAGCTGCCGGCCGGCTCCAGAGCTTACGCCGCGTTGAGTGAACTCACCCGCCAGGCATTCGCGTCAGACCCCAAGGCCAGCCACGCGCGGCTGTTCAATGAGTTTCATGCTCTCACCGTAGCCGTGGGCAAGGCGCACTGCGGCCGAACAGCCCAGTGCGATGGATGCCCGCTGGCCGCGGACCCGCACATCCGCGTATGAGGAATCAACATACCAAACCTGGCGGGAGCCACGGCTCCAGAGTTGGAGTCTTTACAGGGCCGGCCACGCCTATACTAAACTCTGGAATTGAAACCCTTGCGGCGCGTTCCTGACACCCATGCGTCCCACACTCGATCGGCAGGAGAGGCGAATGACGAAGAAGCTCATTACCATCATGACCCCTTGCTACAACGAGGAGAGCAATGTGCGCGAGGTGCATCGGCGAGTGACGGCGATGGCGGCGGAGCTGCCGGAGTATCGTTTCGAACATCTGTTTGCCGACAATGCCTCAAAAGACGCCACAGTTGCAGTACTGCGCGAGATGGCTGCAGAGGATCCAAGCGTCAAGGTCATTGTGAATGCACGGAACTTTGGCGTCGACCGTTCGGGAATGAACGCGTTTCTGCAGGCTGATGGGGATGCTATCGGAACGCTTGTTGCCGATCTTCAGGATCCGCCCGAGTTGTTTGTCGAAATGATTCGCGAATGGGAAAAGGGGGCCCCCATCGTGGCTGCAATCAAGAACTCGAGTGATGAGAGCGGCCTGATGTATCGCATTCGGACGGCTTACTATCGACTTGTATCGCGCCTCACCAGCGTCGAAGTACTGGAGCACTTCACAGGGTTCGGCTTATACGACCGATCGGTTGTGGAACATATTCGCAATAACTTCCGCGATCCCTACCCCTACTTTCGAGGTATGATTGCCGAGCTTGGCCTGCCAATCGCCAAAGTCTTCTACAACCAGAAACTCCGCAAGAGTGGCATAACCAGCAACAATTTTTATACTCTTTACGACCTGGCGATGCTGGGCATCACCAACCTCTCCAAGGTGCCATTGCGCCTGGTGATTTTCGGCGGCTTCGTCTCCGCCGCAATCAGCTTTGTACTGGGGTTGATCTATCTTGCCTACAAGCTTATTTTCTGGAATAGCTTTTCGGTAGGCGTAGCCCCCTTGGTCCTGGGCCTGTTCTTCCTCGGCTCGATTCAATTGATTGCGCTGGGCATCATTGGCGAATACGTAGGATCGATTCACACGTTTGTCCAGAATCGTCCCAGGGTCACCGAGAAAGAGCGCATCAACTTCTGAATGTCTGCAGTCCAGGCGTTCTCCCTCCGCCGTTCTACCAATACACAGCTCCGCCCTCACACTTCGTTCATGCGGCATCGGGGCACGGCATAGCAGACCTGTTCCCAGCAGTCTTCGGCATAACGGCGCAAATAGAGCGCGTACTCCGGTTCGATAGAGTGAATCAGGTTTGGGATCTGCCACAAATGTTCGGTCCGGTGGTAGAGGCAGATCGCCAAAACAGGCTTTTCGCTCTTCAGTAGCTGCGCTCCGCCGGCAAGGGCAAGCGGTTCAGACCCCTCGATGTCCATTTTGATGTAGGTCGGTTTGAATCTCCAGGGCAATGTGTCTAGTTTGCGCGACTCAATGGATATCCCTGCGCCGGTAGAGCTTACCCTGGAAGCCACGTCGTGGGTCTGAACGAAGTTGACTTGCTCATCCCTGTCTCCTACGGCATAGGGCCACACCGTAACTTTGTTCCGAATTGCCTCAGGCAAACTCGATAGGAACGCATGAAGCCGGTCCAAATTGACGGCATCCGGCTCAAGCGCGTAGAGGTGCTGGAAATCTTGCCCTCTGCGAATAAAGCTCCGGATGCTGTCGCCATCGAATGCTCCGCAATCGACAAGAACTTCCTGTTCAGTTTCCGCCACCAGCTCGCTTGGAAAATAGAGTTCGGACTCATTGAACGGAAGCGGCAGATATTCCGGTTTCATCCAGTAACGCCATTCAATCTGATCACAGAGTTCCTGACGCGACGGTTCATCGGATAGGACAGAAAAGCACGCACGAATCTGCCCCTCCTCTTCCAAGAGTCGCTCCGGTGCGTCGATTCCGTGATCGGGCATGAATTCGCCGGGATACTTCCAGAACAAGAGTGGAGCAGGCAGCACCCGCCCGCACCCCATCTCGCGCAACTGCTTTCGCGCTGCACTTCCGTTATAAATTGTGACGACAAAACAAGCCCTCTGGCTGAAACGCTGCACGGCGTCCGACGGGCTTAACACCTCGACGTTGTCTACGTTGCTCCCCCAGCGTGCCTGGTTGTTATCCACCATGCACAGGGGCTCAATCCCCACCCTGCGGAGACGTCCCAGGACCCATCTTCCGAACTCTCCGGCGCCGAAGAGCACGAGATGGTCCGCATTGGGGCCGGCTAGCCGATCGAACAGTCCCTGCCAGCGCTCCAAACGCGCTTGCGCTGTTTCCTCTGCCATCCCCGCAAGAATTCGATCCAGGCGTTCTGCGCTCTGTTCGGAACCATAGTTCAATTGAGTCGTCTTCATCTGCGTCGATTTTACCTGACCCCTCTTTGTGCTTGCATCTCCTGGGGAACCTGATCGCGGGTCACCAGTGCCCGCGCACCGGTTTCGCCGGAGATCCAAAGCCGGGAGCAGCCGCGCTTCCAGTTCCGTGGGCCGGGAACGGAATGCGCTAGACTGTTCTTGCCCGTGAAACAGAACCCTCACAAGTCGCTGCCTCAATTTGTTCGGTACATTCTGGTTGGCGGATTCAACAGCGTGTTTGGCTATTTCCTTTTTGCATTCCTCAACTGGTACTTCACCGGCCTTGGATCGTACAGCTATATGTACGCAGCTGTTTTAGCGAACGTTGTTTCCATCAGCGTGGCGTTCCTGGGTTATAAGTGGTTTGTGTTCCGCACCCGCGGAAACTATCTCATTGAATGGATACGATGTTTCGGGGTATACGGCGGAAGTTCACTGATCGGTTTGGTCGGTTTGCCGATTCTGGTCCCGATTTTGCGACGCAGCCTGCAGAAGCCGGAAGATGCTCCGTATATTGCAGCAGCAATTTTGACAGTGCTCACGGTGATCTTCAGCTTTCTTGGGCATAAGAAGTTTTCGTTTCGGCCGAAGAGCGTTGAAGACGCTCCTGACGCGAACTCAGAGCCACCGCGCGGCTGATCGGGAGTCCAGGATCAAACAGCAGTCCATCCGCCATCGACAACCACACCCTGCCCGGTCATGAAGCTGGACGCATCCGATGCGAGGAACAGTAGCGCGCCGGCAAGTTCATCGGGCCTTCCGATGCGGCCCAGGCAGGTGTAGCCTTTGAGGCGTTGCAGGAAGGGGCCATCCTGCTGCACGGCGTTGGCTCCATCAATATCTTCGGTGTTTGAAAATGGACCTGGAAGAATCGCGTTGGCGCGAATCCCATGCATTCCCCAAAACGACGCAACGTAGCGCGTGAAGCTGAGCAGCGCGGCCTTCGATGCGGAATAGCCGGGCGGATTGATGAAATCTGTTCCCTCGTAGAGCTGCGGCCTCGGCGCAACCAGCGCATACATGGTGGAGATGTTGATGATGCTTCCGGAGGCCTGCTTCTTCATGCGCGCGCCTATCTTTTGCGTGGTGAGAGCCGCCCAGTAAACACCTCCCGTAAGATTGCGCATCCATGTGTCCATGGTAGCCGTGTCGAGAGCACCTTCGGGTACATTGAAGCCCGTGCCTGGTCCAAGCTCATGTGCGTTGTTGACCAGGATATCGATTGATTTCTCTTCAGCGGCAATCTGGTCGAGTACCTTGCTCAGTGCGGCAATGTCATACATGTCGACACGGTGAATCGCGATGCTGTCCTGACCAAACTCGTTCGCCCATCCTTCTGCTTCCCGCTGCAGTCGCTCGGAGCGGCCCAGTGCAACCACGCGCGCGCCGTTGGTGAGCAGAGTGCGAACGAACGTGCGGCCGAGGAATCCCGAAGCTCCGGTAAGAACAGCGGTCTTGCCGGCAATGGAAAAGAGATTCGTGGCTGTTAATTCAGATGAGTTCACAGGCAACTGCGGCCTCCATCGACAACGAGATTGGCGCCGGTCATGTACGACGATGCATCGGAGCAGAGAAAGAGAATCGCGCCCTGATACTCGTCCTGATTTGCCATGCGATCCATCGGGATCAACTGCTTCAGGCGGCTGAGAAATACTTCGGGCTGGCCATTGAAGACGCCGCCGGGCGAGATGGCATTGACCCGGATATTCGCGCTGCTCCAATAGGTTGCCAGATAGCGCGTGAGCCCGAGAAGAGCCGTCTTTACCACAGAATAGGTAACTGGCTTCACCGGCTGCTGGTCTTCGGGAAGGCCGTCGACGCGGTAGAGACGCTGGTCTGGCGCAATGATTGCGAGGTCGGAAGCTACATTGACGATGACTCCCGATTTGCGCTTCGCCATCTCCGCGCCGAAGATGCGGCTGCACAGAAATGCGCCGGTCAGACCGACGCGGATGTCGGCATCCCAAACCTCGAGCGGAAAGTTCTCAAGGCGCGACCAGGCCATGTTGCCGTCTTCCACCTTGGGGTTGTTGGCGGCGTTATTGATGAGGATATCGATGCGGCCGAACTTTTCAAGAATGGATTCACGCGCGCCCTCCAATGATGACTCGCTGGTGATATCGCAGCTTATACCTAAAGCTTCGGGGCCGCATTGATCGGCAATCTGCTTAGCTCGCGCCTGGGGGTTGGCAGCGGCGAGATCGAGCAGCACAACGTGTGCGCCGGCAGCTGCAAGAATTGAACCATGTTGATATCCCAACATTCCCGCGCCGCCGGTGATGATCGCAACACGGCCTTGCAGATCGAAGAGCGCCGCGGCGCGACTTGTTACAGTGTCGGTCATACCAAATTCCTCTTATCAGATGGCCCGCGTCTGTCCGCCATCCATGACATAACAACCGCCCGTGACAAACCCTGCGAGCGGAGAGACCAGGTACGCCGCGAAATCGGCAATCTCTTCCGCCGTGCCAAAACGCTTTTGCGGAACTGCAGTGGCAATGTAGTGCTCAACTTGCTCGCGCCGGGTTTCGAGGTGCCTTTCCCACGTTCCGCCGGGAAAGAAAACATTGCCGGGTGCAAGGCAGTTGACGCGAATCTTATCGGCTGCAACGATACGCGAGAGATTCTTGCTGTAGTTGACGAGCGCAGCCTTCGCTGCACTGTACGGCAACGGAGCCTGTGTCGCTTCAACGGCAACAATGGATGCAATGAACAGGATGCTACCACCGCGCGCCCGCATCAACGGTATTGATGCTTGTGCGAGACGCACGCTGCCGAAGAAGTTCAGATTAAACAGGCGCTGCCATTCATCTTCGTCCAGTTGCCATCCCGGTTTACCACTGCCCGCGCCGAGATTGGCAACGAGAATGTCCGGCGCGCCCCACTTCTGCTGTACTGCGCCGAGCGCATCGTCAATCGCCGACTTCTCAGTCAGGTCGCCAGCGATGGCAAGAACACGATCGCCTGACGATACGCGCAACTGCTGAGCAGCAGCATCGAGCGCAGCCGAATCGCGGCCCGTGATACAGACACGGCAGCCCTCGCGCAGGAGCCCAGACGCGATGGCTTTGCCGATTCCCCGCGAGGAACCGGCGACCAACGCGACGCGATCTGTCAGTTCAAGATCCATGTTTTACATCCAATTGCGGCGGACAAACTCTATCTGCCGCTTCACCCAATTCACTTCATCGCCGTCTTCGCCACGCGCAACCTGCAGCGTGAAGCCGCCGGTGTAATGGATGCCGCGGATGCTTGCGAAAACATCGTCGAAATCCGCACTTCCCTCGCCCAATGGCCTGGTAACTACACTGCCGTCCGGCTTGCGCTCGCGGTCCTTGATATGAATGCTGCCGATACGATTTCCGTAGGCGGCAAACTCTTCGCGGGCGATATAGCCAAGGCCGGAACTGTTCCCAGTATCATAATTTACCTTGATCATATTGTGCGGAATGAGCGCCAGGAAGCGGGCAAATCCGGCTGGCGCGAAGTCCGCCTCGAGATGCATCTCAACGCCAGTCTCCTCGGCCAATGGCAGAGCTCTCTCCAGAATTCGAACTACTGCGGACTTTTCATTCTCGGTACGAATCGACGAGTCGTCCACGAAGGGAAGAACCACGCGTGACGCGCCTATCCTCTTTGCGCGGCGGAGCAGATCATGCAGGAGGTGCTCGCGCCTAATACGCTCTTCTTCATTACAGCGAATCAGCGGAAAGTCCATCAGCCAGTCAGCGCAAATGGCATGCGTGGCAATTCCATGCCGAGCCTTGAGTGTATTCAGTTCCGCAATACCTTCGTCGGTCGCAATGGGGTTGGCGGAAGCACCGTAATCATCGAATATCCATTCGATGTAGTCGAGGCCGGCTTCACGGGCACGGGATATTTCCTCTCGCCATGAAATGCGCGGGAAGCTCTGGAAGCGGCCGTCTTCAGGCGGGCTCAGGCGTCCCTGCATGATTCCAATTGCGGTTTGCGGCATGTCCACGCCTACTCCGGAAGCGGCTTGACGATCATGTTCGAAAGAAACTCCTCGCGCGGCAGGAACGGAAAAAGATCCTCAAGCGGCTTGGAGACAAAGGAACCATCGGGCTTCTGATAGGACTGTAGCCGCGGCGCGCGCATCTCGTCGGGCAGCACGTTCACATCGCACAGGACTGGACCCTTCATGTTGAGCACGCGGCGCACATCGGCGCGGAGATTCTCCTGATTGGCGATCAGGGCCGTACTCAGGCCAAATGCGGCACCAACCTTGCTGAGATCGGGAATCGTAATGCCGCTGTTGCGATCCGCGCCGATCGTGGCTTCTCCAAAATATGCCCGCTGCGAGGCTCGAATCGAGGAATATCCGTCGTTGTTGAGCACAAAAAACTTGATGGGGAGCGCGAGGCGGCGGATGGTTTCAAGCTCCTGAATGTTGAACATGAATCCGCCATCGCCATCGACAGCGATCACCTCGCGGCCGGGATTTGCCGTGGCAACCGCGATGGCCATGGGGACCGCGTAGCCCATGGCGCCCAGACCGGCAGTGTGGTAAAGGCGCTGTGAATGCAGGGTGGGGCACGCGAGCAGATAGATCTCGATTGCTGATCCAGAGTTGCCGACAACAAGACGGTCTTCCCTGCTGACTTCAGTGCCGATGACTTCAGCGAGGTTGAAGATAGACACCAGCCCCTCCGGCTTGCGGTGTTCTTCGGTAACCACGGGGTAGCGCGTCTTCCAGTCGACGCAGCGTGCTTGCCACGGGGACCGGTCGCGCTTCTGAATGTTGTGTTGCTGGCGAAGCAGTTCCTGCAGGAATAATTTCGCGTCGGCGCAGATGGGCTGTTGCAGGTACGGGTGCAGCTTGGCCAGCTCGGCGGCATCAATGTCGACTGCGATCTTGTGAGCTTCGCGGGCAAGATTCTGCGGTGCGTAGCCGGTAATGGCAAAGTCGAGACGCACGCCGATGGCGAGCAGATAATCCGAGTTCTGCAACGCGAAGTTGGCGCCGCGTGCGGCGACCGATCCTGGGCGGCCTACGTAAGTTGGATCGTCGCTCGGAACAAGATCTGCCGCGCACCAGGTGGCTACCGTTGGAACGCCAAGCAGCGTGCGTAGCTGCTCGAATTCCTGCTCCGCATGGGCCAAACGGATGCCATTGCCGGCAAAAAGCAGAGGGCGTTCCGACTGATTCAGCTTCTCGATCAGGCGAGTGACCTCTTCGGCCAGGTTTGCATTGGTGGGACAATCTTCGAGTTCCGCGGGGTCGAATGCGCGCAGGGCGGAGGGATTTTCAATTGGGGAGGCCTGAACATCGAGCGGGATGTCGATCCACACCGGGCCGGGGCGGCCATTGAGAGCCAGATAGACCGCCTTCTCAAGGTGGTAGCGAATCTCGCCGGGTTCAAGGACCGTGACGGCGTACTTGGTGATCGGCTTGACGATGGAGACAATGTCAACTTCCTGCACGCCGAGCTGGCGCATGCCCAGCGGACTGCCGTCTTTCGCGAACATGCGATCAGGGCGCTTGACCTGGCCGGAAATGAAGAGCGTGGGCGTTGAGTCAAGCCATGCGCCCGCAACTCCGGTGACGGCGTTGGTTCCACCTGGGCCGGTGGTGACCATGCAGACACCCAGATGATTCGTGGCCTTGGAATAGCCCTCCGCGCAGATCGCGCTCGCCTGCTCATGCGAGTTGCAGACTGCCTCGATGGCAGGCTCAGCGCCGAGCGACTGGTTGAGGTGCATGGCGCCGCCGCCGGTGACGAGGAATACGTGCTTCACGCCTTGTTCTGCGATAAAGCGGACAACATAGTCAGAAAGCTTCATGGATTCAAACCTGCACTAGCTTGAGAACATCTGTTGCGGTTCATGGGCGGGAGAAGACTTCTTGAACTGATAATCCTTGCGCGGCCAGCAGCGCCTCGACCAGCTCGCGGACTGCGCCATTGCCGCCAGTTTTTCGGGCAACGAAGTCGGCCTCTTCAAGAATGTCGGCAGCGGCGTTGGACGGGGCCGCGGAAAAGCCGGCGATGCGCATGGCGGCGAGGTCGTTGATGTCGTCGCCCATGAAGCAGATTTCCGCAAGATCGATGCCAGACGCGGAGGCGAACTCTCGCAGAGCGGCGGCCTTGTCGCGGCAACCTTTCACAACGTGGCGAATGAGCATCTTCTGTGCATAGCGATCGACAAGCGGGCTGTCCTCGCCGGAGATGAGCGCCACTTGCAGCCCGGCGCGCCGCGCGAGCGAGAGGCCCATGATGTCGGCAAAGCAGAAGCGCTTCCACTCTTCCCCGTCCGGTCCCCACCACAGGCCTCCATCGGTGAGCACCCCGTCGACATCGAATGCGAGGCCGAGGATCTTCTCGAGGCTGCGTTTTGGAGAGCTTGCTTCGGTCATGCCGGCCTACACCGCTGCGCCGATGCGGCGAAGCTTCTTGATGACCGGCACTTCACGCTCGTAGACACGCTTGATGCCGTCGCCTTTGGCCTGCTCCCACAGGCGAATGTCGCGCACTACGCGGGAGATGCCGTTGGGCTCAAGCGATGCGGCCTGGTCCGAGCCCCAACTGGCGCGATCCATGGTGATATGGCGCTCCACGCTGCAAGCGCCGAGGGCAGCCGCGCAAACTGTGGTGGGAATGCCGGTTTCGTGCCCGGAGTAGCCGACCGGGACTCCATAGCGCGCGGCCATGGCCGGGATCGCGCGGAGATTGAGCTCGTCGTAGTTGGCCGGATAAGTGCTCGTGGCGTGCATCAGGATGAGATCGTGCTTGCCCAGAACTTCAACGGCGTGGTCGATTTCTGCATAGGTGCTCATGCCGGTGGAGAGGATAACCGGCTTGCCAGTCTGGCGGACGTGGCGGAGCAGGTTATCGTCCGTGAGCGACGCGGAAGCTACCTTATAAACAGGTGTGTTGAATTGCTCAAGGAAATCAACCGAACCCTCATCCCACGGAGAGGCAAACCAGCACATCTTGATCGATTTGCAGAACGCATCGATCTCCTCGTAATCTTCCTGCTCGAATTCGAGGCCATACTTCAGATCGCCGTTGGTGGCGCCGAAGGGGTTCTCGCGCGGCTTTTGCAGTTCATCGGCGGTATACACCACGTCGATGGTGCGCTTCTGAAACTTGACGGCATCGCAGCCGGCCGCAACGGCCACGCTGATCAATCGCTTGGCGAGATCGATGTCGCCATTGTGGTTGATGCCGATTTCCGCGATGATAAAACAAGGCTGATCGTCGCCGACAAGCCTGTTGCCGACCCTGATGGTACTCATGGGGACACTCCTACGGATTGCACTGCACAAGCAAACAGCTTACTACGTGGAAGAAACGCTGCACAGTACCACGAAAGTGGGCTATCGGCGCGTGGGGCTGCGATTTGAGTAGTTGCCGGGTTGAACGGGGGTTTATGCTGATTGCGTGATTCCCCTGGCAGCGGAAGACCTTGAGCACGTTCTGAAGCACACGCGCCCACTGTGGGAACAGGCGCGCCGACGGCGCATCTTCCTGACGGGGTGCACGGGGTTCTTTGGCGCGTGGCTGCTGGAGAGCCTGGTGTTTTGCAATCGGGCTCTGGAACTGAATCTCTCCGCCACGGTGCTCAGCCGCGATCCGGACGCGTTTGCGAGCAAGATGCCGCACCTGGCGAACGAGCCCGCGCTCCAGTGGCTCAAGGGCGATATCCGCAGCTTCACGTTTCCTGAGGGAGAATTCGACTACGTCCTGCATGGCGCTGCTTCCACCTCGGCCTACGCGGCCGTGCAGCCGCGCGAGTTGCTGAGCACGATGATTCAGGGTACGGAGCGAATGCTGGCCTTTGCCAAAGCGAGCGGAGCGAAGAGCTTTCTGTTCACCAGCTCCGGCGCGGTTTATGGGCCACAGCCGGCGAGCATCAGCCATATTCCGGAGGACTATTCAGGCGGCCCGGCGTGGCTCGATCCGAATGCGCCGTACGCATCGGGCAAGCGGGTGAGCGAGCAGATGTGCGCGAAGCAGGCGGGTGAATCAAAGACCCGGTTCACGATTGCGCGCTGCTTTGCGTTTGTGGGGCCACACCTGCCGCTGGACCAGCACTTCGCGATCGGAAACTTCATTGGCGATGCGCTGGCCGGCAGGAGCATTGCAGTGAACGGCGACGGAACGCCGATGCGCTCCTATCTTTATGCGGCGGACCTGGCCGTCTGGCTGTGGACGATGCTGCTGGGCGAAGGACAGCCCGAGGTGAATCCGGAAGTATTCAATGTCGGATCCGGCGAGGCGATCAGCATCGGCGATCTGGCGAAGCTGGTGATCGAGGAACTGGCGTTGGATGAGCTGAATCAGTCGCTCAAGGTGCAGATTGCGCGGCAGCCGGATGAAGATGCGCCGCGACAGCAGTATGTTCCGGATGTGACGCGCGCGGAAGCTCGGCTTGGACTGCACCCAATCATCGGATTACGCGAGGCAATCCGGCGGACAGCGGCTTGGCATCGGCAGCAAAGCTGAGGATGGTTTCGGCGACGTAGTCGAGCATTTCAGTGGTCAGGCCGGGATACACGCCGATCCAGAAGACGTTGTTCATCACGAAATCGGTGTTGGGCAACTCGCCGAGGACGCGGTATTCGCTGTCCTGGTAGACGGGCTGGCGAAGAAGATTGCCGGCGAACATGAGCCGCGTGCCAATCTTCTTTGCCTCGAGCGCGGCGATGAGCTGCTGGCGCGTGAAGGGCGCATTTTGACGCACCCCGATGGGAAAGCCGAACCACGAAGGGTCGGAGCCGGGCGTGGCCTCGGGCAGGATGAGAAACTCGTCCAATGCCTTCAGCGCGGCGTGGAGATAACGAAAATTTGCTCTTCGGCGTTCAATGAAATGGGGCAGCTTCTCGATCTGCGATGCGCCCAGCGCGGCCTGCATATCCGTCGCTTTGAGGTTGTAGCCGATGTGTGAGTAGGTGTACTTGTGATCGTAACCGCAGGGCAGGCTGCCGAGCTGCCAGTCGAAGCGCTTGCCGCAGGTGTTGTCTTTGCCGGTGTGGCACCAGCAGTCGCGGCCCCAGTCGCGGAACGACTCGATAAGAACTTGCAGGTTGGGCTTGTCGGTGAGCACCGCGCCGCCCTCGCCCATGGTGATGTGGTGCGCGGGATAGAAGCTGACCGTGGCGATATCGCCGAAGGTACCGACGTGCCGGCCCTTCCAGGTGGAACCGAGAGCGTCACAGCAATCCTCGATGAGCCAGAGGTCGTGCTTGCGGGCAAAGGCGGAGACAGCGTCGAGGTCGAATACGTTCCCCAGCGTGTGGGCGATCATGACGGCGCGAGTGCGTTCGCCGCGGGCAGCCTCAAGCTGGGTCACGTCGATCTCATAGGTGGGCAGCGTGACGTCGACGAAGACCGGGACGAGGCGATTCTGGATGATCGGGTTGACCGTGGTGGGAAAGCCGGCGGCCACGGTAATCACTTCGTCGCCGGGCTTGAGCCGGCGGTCACCGAGCTTGGGCGAAGTAAGCGCGCTGATGGCCAGCAGATTGGCCGACGAGCCGGAGTTGACCAGCGAAGCGCACCGAACGCCGACAAACCGAGCCAGCTTGCGCTCGAAATCCTCGGCGAAATGGCCGGTGGTGAACCAGCTATCGAGGGCCGAATCGACCACGGCGCCGATGTCGGCGGCGTCGATCACCTTGCCGGAGACAGGCACAGACGAGAGGCCTGCCTTGAATTCCTTCGCGGGGAATGCCTCCGCAACATACTCGGCGGTGAGGTCGAGAATCTGCTTGCGAAGCTGGGCGGCTCTGTCAGTCATTTCCGATACCTGGCCAAGATTTCTGCGAGAGAATACAAATCCGGGAACCTTCAGTGTAGTGTATTCGTTAGTGAAACATCCTCCCACCGAAGTGGTAGTTTTTGAGCATCGACAACAGCCGGCTAATGGGTGTAAAAAACTGATATGAAAGCGGTTATTCTCGCTGGTGGTCTCGGAACGCGTCTCAGTGAAGAGACGGGCCTGCGCCCCAAGCCGATGGTGGAGATTGGCGGGCGGCCGATCCTGTGGCACATTCTTAAAATCTACTCACAGCACGGCATCAATGACTTCGTTATCTGTTGTGGATACAAGGGTTATCTCATCAAAGAATATTTTGCCAATTACTTTCTGCACACCTCAGACGTGACTTTCGACATGCAGGAAAACCGCATGGAGGTGCACCAGAGTGTCGCCGAACCCTGGCGAGTGACCCTGGTAGACACCGGCGACAACGCGGGCACGGGAGGACGGCTGAAGAAGATTGCTCCGTATCTTGAGGGTGACGAAGCTTTTTGCATGACCTACGGCGACGGAGTGAGCGACGTGGACATTTCCGCGTCGATTGCCTTCCATAAAGCACACGGAAAGCTTGCAACGCTGACCGCGGTGCTGCCGGCGGCGCGCTTTGGCGGCCTGGTGCTGGATGGCGCCACGGTGAGCTCGTTTGAGGAGAAACCCAAGGGTCAGGGCGGATGGATCAATGGCGGGTTCTTTGTGCTGTCTCCGGCGGTGCTGAGCGAGATTGCCGATGAGTCCACTATGTTTGAAAAAGAGCCCATGCGGCAGTTGACCGCGAAAAGCCAAGTGGAGGCATACTTTCACAGCGGCTTCTGGCAGGCGATGGACACGATCCGCGAAAAGCAGCGTCTGGAAGAGCTGTGGGCTAGCGGGAGGGCTCCCTGGAAAACCTGGTAAAGGAAGACCTGGTAAATGTAGACCTGGTAAATCCGTGGCCAGGGCGACGGGTTTTCCTCACCGGCCACACGGGCTTCAAAGGCGGCTGGCTGGCACTGTGGCTGGCAAGCCGTGGGGCGGTGGTTCGTGGCTACGCGCTTGATCCGGAGACCACGCCAAATCTTTTTACGACGGCTTCAGTCGGCTCTGTGCTTGAGGACGTTCGCGGCGACATTCGGGATTTCGCAAAGCTTGAAGCTTCACTCACCGAGTTTGCGCCGGAGGTGGTCTTTCACCTTGCCGCGCAGCCGCTGGTGCGGCGCTCGTATGCGGATCCGTTGGGTACTTACGCGACCAACGTGATGGGAACAGCGCACGTCCTGGAGGCGGTGCGCAAAACGCCCAGCGTACGTGCTGTGGTGTGCGTAACGACGGACAAGGTCTACGAGAACCAGGGGCAGGCCTTGCCGTATCGCGAAACGGACCCGCTCGGCGGCTACGATCCCTACTCGTCGAGCAAGGCCTGCGCGGAGATTGTGAGCGCGGCTTATCGCAGTTCCTACTTCCATGTTGACCGGCTGAATGAACACCAGGTTGCGCTGGCGACGGCGCGGGCCGGCAATGTAATTGGCGGCGGAGATTGGTCTGAGGACCGGCTGATTCCGGATCTTATCCGCGGATTTCAGGCCGGTCAGCCGGTGCGGATCCGCAGGCCGGACGCGGTGCGCCCTTGGCAGCACGTGCTCGATCCACTGCATGGATACATGCTGCTGGCCGGGGGGCTGCTGGCGCGCGACACAAAGCTCGCGTCGGCCTTCAACTTTGGCCCGAGCCTGGAGGATTCGTGGACGGTGGAGCGCATCGCAGACAAGCTTGTTGAGCTTTGGGGAGAGGGCGCTCGATGGACGCTTGACGCAGGGCAGGGCCCGCATGAGAACCACACGCTGCGGCTGGATGCGACCAAGGCGCGCGAGGAACTTGGCTGGCAACCGCGCCTGAACATTGAAGCCGCTTTGCAATGGACGGCGGAATGGTACCGAAGCTGGGAACAAGGCGCCCAGATGCAGAAGGAAACGCTGGCGGAGATCGCCAGGTTTGAAGAGGTAGCCCAATGAGCGAAGCGCCCGCTACGGCGAATCATTCCGGCATCGTCGTTCCCGCGGAAGTTTTCCAAATCGCGGAGGATTCGATCGGGGCATTTTTCGAGCCAATTAACAAGGGCGACCGGCGGGTTCTCGCGCGCGACTTTCTGGATCCGTCGAAAGCTTATAAGCATATAGGTATTCTTGAACGGTATACAACGCTCAATTCGAAGAAGCTGCTCGAAGTTGGCTCCGGATTTGGCACCAACCTGGCGGTCTGGATCAAGTGCTTCGGAGTGGATGGATACGGCGTCGAGCCGGGCGGCGAGGGATTCAATCAGGGTTTTATCGCCTCGCGGAAAGTATTTGCGGCAAACGGAATTGATCCCGATCGCATTGTGAATTCAGCGGGCGAGTCTCTGCCCTTCGGGGACGAAAGCTTCGACGTGGTCTACTCCGCGAATGTGCTGGAGCACACGGAGAATCCGGAACATGTTTTGGCGGAATCTCTGCGCGTGCTGCGCAAGGGCGGCCTGCTGCACATGGAGATGCCGAATTATCTGTCCTACTTTGAAGGGCACTATATGGTGATTCAGCCGCCGATCTTCTGGAAGCCGATGCTTGCCTTGTGGGTCAGTTTGATCTTCCGGCGCGATCCGGCATTCGCAAAGACGCTGCAAACCCAGATCAATCCCGTGTGGTGTCGAAGGACAATCCGCAAGCTCGAAAAGAAATACCCACTCGAGTTGGTCTCAGTTGGTGAGGATCTTTTTCTTCAACGTCTCTCGCAAACATTCAAATTTGAGACAGCGATGGTGGCGGGAAGCCTTTACCGCGTGATCGCTGTGTTGAAAAAAATGAATTGGGGCAACTGGATCGGACGCCTCATCGTCGCCTTTCAGGGCCATTATCCGATCTATCTGACGGTGCGAAAGAAATAGTGAGCGGAGACCGGCAGATAGTTCCTGCTCGAACTCTGTAAAACCGGCATGACGAGCGGGCTCTCGACAATCGCGCGAGGACTAGGTTGGCTTCACCGCCAGAACCGTAATGATGTCATGGAGATTCTTATGGAACTTGATCTCACCGAGTGCAGTCCCGATTAGCTTCTTATAGATGCGGTAAGTCAGCGAGTTCGCGTTGCCGCGCGACAAGCGAAGGAAGATCATTTTCACTTTGAACAGGTGGCCGATGAACCTGGAATCCACAACTTTGAAGCCAGCGGCAGATAGCGCGGAACCCAATGTCCTGCGGTCGTAATAGAAGAGATGAGATGGAGGAATGATCGCATAGAAGTTCGGACCTGTGAGCTTGGCATAAAGGCAGGAGATATTATGCACCTTGATCGCGATCATCCCCCCTGGCCGTAACAGGCGGCGGCATTTCTCCAACGCCGGCATGGGATCGAGAAAATGATCGAAGACATCCTGCAGAGTAATGACATCGAAGTAGTTTTCCTGCATCGGGTACTCTTCGAATGGACCGATGTGAATCCGGTCACCAAAACGTTCGCTGGCAATTGCCGCATCTGACGTTACCATCTCGTTTCCATGGCATTCCCAGCCCGTCATTACGTCAAGAAACCATCCTCGCGAACACCCCACATCGAGAATCTTCCCTGGCTGTGGGAAGCGGCTTCGAATCAGCTCCCCGAGCTTCCTGTAGTAGTAGTTGAGGCACTCGGCGTTGGATTCGTCGTATGCCTCATCCTTCCCGCCGGCGTAATGCGCGATCAGTTCCTCCACGGTAACCTGATTCTGAACGAAGACCAAAGAACATGTGGCGCACTTCGCGATTGTGTAACCGTTGACCTCCCAGAGGGCAGTCAGTTTAACGCCGCGACAAAGCGGACAAGAAGAATGCATTTCAGTTGACCGAACGGCGTTCAATGGGGCTCCAATCCAGGCAGTTTTATAAATAATGACACATTGGAAAAGATCGCGACCATCACATGCCTTGTGCGGCGAAATATTCCGTTCCAAACCAAACAATGATTAACTTCAATGATCGGGCTTCTTTGCCCGGCCACATACGATCGGCGCAAATAGAGCTGGCCGGAAGGGCCTTTGTCGCGTGGTTCACGGGTGTCCGGCCAAAAGCCGAACAGATTCAAAAGATCAAGCATATATTCCTGATTCAGGCTTCGCAGGATTCTACAAACTGGCGTCTGACCCGGAGAATCGAAGCGAGCGAGCGGTGAGTAGATGAGATTCTTGTCGCGACGAGGGCCCGCTTTGTTCGCCTGCGAGGGCTAAGTTGTCCCCACAAAGGACAAGCCGCACTTAGTAGACTAAGCGCGGCGCGGTAACTCTTGAATTTCTTTACGTCCCGAGTTGCTGGTCCCAACCCTTCGCACTTTGCACCGTTCAGGGATTGCTCCCTGCTCGACACTTGCTCCCGATGCTATACACGGATTGCTCCGTGGTTGACATCGAGTGCCTGTGTTGCCCGCGGCTTACGCCGTGCTCAACACTTCAGCGCTTCGCACCATTCGCGGATTGCTCCGCGCTCGATACTTGGCCTTCCGCGCCGTGCCCGGATTGCTCCGTGCTCGTCGCTTCCCGCCCTGTGTCGCTCCTGTTTTTGTCCTTGCGGACTGATCGTTCCTTGCGGATCGATCCAGGCTCAACACTTTCTGCCTCGGCGTCTGCGTTGGATTGCTCCTCGCTCGACTCCGCGCTCCTCGCACCGGTCGCGAATTGCTTCGCGCTCGACACTTGACCTTCCGCGTCGCGCCCGGATTGCTCCGTTCTCGACGCTTCCCGCCCTGCGCTGCCTGCGGATCGCTCCGTACGCATCGCTTAGCGCTCGCACCAGGCACGAATTGCTTCGTGCTCGACACTTGGCCTTCCGCACCGTGCTCGGTTCTCTCCTTGCGGATCGCTCCGTGCTCGTTGCTTCCCGCCCTGCGCCTCCCGCGGATTGCTCCGCTCTTGGCGCTTAACACTAACTGCCTCGCTCGGACGTCTCCTCGCTCGACCTTTAGTGCCCGCACCGTTCCCGAACTTCCCCTTGCGGTTCCATCCGTTCCCGGCACTTGGCTTTCCTTGCTTCCCGCGGATTGCTCCGCGTTCCACTTAGTCTGCCTGGTGTTAGTCGCCGGATTTCTCCGTCTCTAACACTGAGTGCTTCCTGCTGGGGCCAATGGTAAGTCTCTAACAACTTCACGAAGTGATGATGCTCAGGCTTACCTAGCAACCCGGAATGAAAGTAACTATGCTCTTCCTCGATTCGCAGTGTCAATACGTTTTATGAAGATATTGCTGTGGATATCGAGGAAATCTAGATAAATAGGTGGAAATCTCCTTTAACTCATCGGACTTATGCATCGAAAACGGTGCAGCGCAAAGGCCTAACAACAATAAAACAATGTGCTTATGCGCCCCTCTCTGCGGCTGCATCATAAACCGGTCGCAGCATGAGAATCTGCCCTGTTTCGCTCTCAAAATGGCCTTTTCATCCCAAACGCAACGAGGCGGCCCATCCTCCCACAAGGAATGGACCGCCTGTTTGCATTCCGGCTCATCTGTCTTGCCGTCCGGGAATCTCGATTCATCTAAAGCGTGCGTTTGAACAGCGGCGTGGCGATCAGCAACGTCGCCATTCCAAACACGCCGAGATAGAGCAGGTCGAATTCAATCGCCTGGAAACCGCCATCTTTCAATAAGATAGCCTTGAATCCGTGAATAGCGTAGGTGAACGGATCCACGATCGCGATAGCCCGCAGCCAAGGTGGGAATGCGGCGATCGGATAGATGGCGCCCGACGGAAAAAACAGCAATGTGTTGAGCACGCCGAACATCGCACGCGGCACCAGGGGATCGTCAACCCGCACCATCATCAGAAACATCATGCCGTTGAAGGCAATCGAAGTGACCAGGATCATGCACAGCAGTTCCAGATCGGCCACTGGGTTAAAGATCGCCGGCAGGCCTGCCATCAGCGAACCGATCAGCGTAATTGCAATGCCTGCAAGAACTGCCTTGATCGCTCCTGCTATGTTCAGCCCAAATACCAACTCCAGCTTGGTGATCGGAGTTACAAGATAGCCTTCATGCACGCCCCTCGCCTTGTCGTCAATGTATAACATCCCGCCGCCGATCATGACCGAGATATACATGGCCAGTGCAATGGAACCGGCAAGCAGATACTTCATATAAGCGATGTAGGGATAAAGCTCCACAGTCTGCAGCGCGATGTTATTGATAATCTTCGGCTGAATCACCGGCGCATTGAGCGCATCCACCAGCGATTGCATCTCGACTTCAAGCGAGCCCGACGTGAACTGATCGGAGTTGTCCACCACCAGTCCAACCTGCGGCGCGTCCTGCGAATAGAAACGTCGCGAGAACTGCGCCGGAATGATCACGGCGGCGTCGATTTTCCCGGTGCGCACATCTTCGCGTGCCTGCCGCTCATCGGTGTAATCGATGGTCGTGAACGTCTTGATGTTCACGTCAATCGCGGCAAAAGCCTCGCGAATCTTGACCGATTCCGGTCCGTGATCGTAGTCGACAACGGCCACGCGCGCGCCGACAATCTTGCCGCCAAAGGCATTGCCGAGAATGACCAACTGCACCAGCGGCAGCATCATCGACATGACCATGAGGACGGGCGAGCGGAAAAATTTGCGCATCTCGCGCTCGACAATGGCGAACATTCGGTTCATGGCTGCGTCCCCGGCCTGGGCGGCATCATGAAGCCGACGGCCTTTACCTGCTCGTCGCGCAACTGCCTTCCCGTGTAATGGACAAACACATCGTCGAGCGTGGTGTTCTGCACGCTAAGTGAGGTTAACGTCTCTCCCAGCGATGCAGCTAACTCGACTAACTGCATCGTGGTGCGCGATCCCGAGGAAGTTAGCACGCGGTAGAAGCCCGCCGACTCCGCCTGGACACTTGTAACTCCGTCCAGTCCCTCGAGCCGCGCTTTCCACTCTTCGGCCTCGCGGTCAAAGTGAACTTCAACCACATTGGCGCCGGGCACACTCTGCTTCAGTTGGATCGGTGTACCCAGTGCCACCAGGTTACCGTGGTCGACAATCGCAATCCGGTCGCACAGCTTGTCCGCCTCTTCCATGTAATGCGTGGTCAGCAGCATGGTCAGGTTCCGCGTGGCCTTCAGGTGGTTCAACATCTCCCACACAGCAATGCGGGAAACCGGGTCGAGGCCTGTCGTCGGCTCGTCGAGGAAGAAGATCCGCGGGTTGTGCACAAGACCGCGCGCAATCTCCAGCCGCCGCCGCATTCCTCCGGAGAGCGTCTTCGTCTGCGCATCGCGCCACTTCACCAGGTCCACGGCCTCCAGCACTTCCTGAATGTTCTTCTCCCGCTCAGCCTTGGGAACGCTGTACAGCTTCGCGTAAATGCTCAGGTTCTCTTCAACAGTCAGGTCCTGATCGCTGGTGAGCGCCTGCGGAATCACCCCGATCACGCGCCGCACCGCGTCCGGCTCTTTCGAGACATCGTGCCCGGCGACGATCGCGCGTCCCGATGTGACCGGAATCAGCGTCGTCATCATGCGAATCAGCGTGCTCTTCCCCGCTCCGTTCGGTCCCAGCAGTCCAAATATCTCGCCATCCGCGACCGAGAAACTTACGCCCTTCACAGCCTCAAACTTCCCGTAGCGCTTGACGATATTCTCCACGGCAATCGCAATCGGCACGCCCGCGGGCGGCCCAGATTCGCCGTTGATCGCCGCGCCGATCTGTGTTGCCGCTTGCTCGCTCACTGTTTCACCAGCTTCGCCTTGGGTATGTAGACTTCGGCCGTCATGCCCGGCACAAACTTCTCTCCGGGATTGTCGATCAGCAGTTTCAGTTGAACCGTCTTGATGTCGCGCTTGCGGCTGTTCACGTCGCGCTGCGTGGCAAAATCCGCTTCAGCGGCTTTTGAAATGACCTTGCCCTGAATCGTCGCCCCCGACGGCATCACCACCCGCAACGAGTCGCCAAGCTGAACCGTGTCGGCCTGCGTCTCCGGCAGCGGCGCGTAGATCCACGTCTGCGTCAGGTCCATGATGGTCACAATGGTGGCGCCCGCCGTCACCACCTCGCCCTGTCGCGCCGCACGCACATTGATCTTCCCGCTCACCGGCGCAAATACCTGCGAATACCCAAGCTCCACCTTTGCCTGCTCGGCAAGCGCGCGCGCATTCTCCACTTCACCCCGCGTCGAGTCCACCGTCCGCGCGGCAACATTGGTCAGCAACTCATGTGCCTTTGCCTGCCGCAGCGATGCATCCGCCGCCGCAACATTTTCCTTTGCGGCGTCTACAGCGGCCTTGTCGGCCTGCAGGCTGGTCACTGCGTCGTCCTTGGCCTCCTGGCTCATGATGCCGTCCTTGGCAAGTGCCACGGTCCGGCTCGTGTCGGCCTGCTGATGCGCGTAGTTGGCCTGCGCCTGCGCCAGCGAGGCCTTCGCCGCCTTCAGCAGTGCCTCCGCGTTGCCCGTCGCGCTGCCTGTCTCGCCGCGCGTCTGGCGTTCCGTTTCCACCGTTTCGCCCAGCTTGAACTGCTGGCTGCTCGCCGTGGCCTCGGCGGCCTTCCGCGCGGCCTGCAGGTCCTCGCTCTCAATCACGGCAACCAGCTGGCCGGCCTTTACGTCGTCGCCCTCGTCCACGGTCAGCGTCTGAATGCGCCCCGGAATCTTCGAGCTGACCAGGATCTCGTTGGCGTCCACCGTGCCAATCAGTTGCAGGTCGCCAGCACGGCGAACCGTGGCCAGGTACCAGATCAGCGAGCCTATGGTAAGCAGGCCCAGGATCATGAAAACTCGATTGCGTGCGTTCACTTGCGCCTCACTTCATTTGTCTTGTTTACTTCGAATGCAACCTTCGGGTTACCGAATTTGTGCATCGGGAACGGACTCATGGCTTTCTCCCCTGGCACCGGCATGGGAGTCGATGCCAGCACCCTCGCCGCAACTCGCGCCCCGTGCTCGCGGTCGATAAAGATCGTGTTGCCCAAATACTCAATGGCCGATTTGCGCCGAAACTCAAGCGCGTCATGGTCAAAAGGATCGGTATCCAGCAGCAGGCTCATCATGGGAGCGGACAGGAAGTAGAAAACATTCGCGCCCAGCGCCGCATACATAACCTGCATCTCATCCACCGCGATCAGCTCACCCGAATCCCGCCCCTCGGCATACACCTGCCGCATTCGCATCAGTCCGGGGCGAAAAACCTTTTCCACCCGCGCCGCAATCGCGTTCTCTTCCCCGCGATGCAGGCGAATCATCTCCTGCTGCAACAGGCTCTGGAACGCGCGCTGCGAGTGGATGCGGTCAAAATGGCTGAGCGTGAACCGCACGATCCGCTCACCCGCCGAGCACTCTGCGCCCATCGCAGCCATGCCCGTCGCCATCACTCGATTCGCCACCGACTCGAACGCAGCATCGTACAGCGCCTGCTTGTTGCTGAAGTAGTAGTAAAGCAGCGCCTTGTTCACACCGGCAGCCTCGGCAATCTGCTCCGTGCGCGCTCCGGCCATCCCGTTGGCGCTGAATTCCAGCACCGCAGCCTCAAGAATCCGCGCCCTGGTCTGGTCGGCGCGTTCGGTCTGAGTGCGGGCTGGAGTAGCGGCTGACATTCATTAACTAACTAGTTAGTAAATTACTCCGATAAAGACGACTCCGCAACTCTGTGGTGTGGGAAAGTCGAAGGAGTAAGTACATCCTGTGTATATTCATCACTTTAGAGATAGACGATTCTAGAGCAGAAATATTTTAGATCAAAGCAGATGACCGCTTTGGGGCTGCGGCTCAAGCAAAAAAGCTGATCTGCCGTGGTTCCGGCTTCTCAGTGGGTGTCGTGCCGCGGGTCTCGGCCTCGGTCTCTCCAGCGTCATCGAGATCCTCCAGCGGGTCGTCCGATCCGTCGTCTTCCGCTCCGCGGCCAGACTTTCTCTCGCTGGGCGTCCAGGTTTCGTCGCCTATCCGCGCGGAGTTGTCAATATCGAAAACAGCCGTCAGCTCGGGATCAATCGGCGGCGATTTCACAACCGGCATGGCGCGGATTCCGGCGATTGGGCTGATCTCCATTTCCATTCCTCGTTCAAGGACTCCCCATGCTAGTCCTATCGACGGGGGCCCGGGCAAACTTTAATCTTCCCTACAACTTTCTGTCATAATTCGGGACATTTGGATCTACGTTTTTGCGCGCCCACCGCTGGCCTCCCCGCGCTCAATGCATCACGGCTCTTGCACGCGAATGTTCTTGATCCACGCGCCAACAACGTCCATTTTCCCCTTCCGCCTGCCACCGCTCCGCAGTGCAAATCCGCTCGCGGTGACTTTGGATTCTGCTGACCAGACCTCATGGGCCGATACAGCCAATCGACAGATGCTGATTGAAACAGCCCAGGGACAAGGCAGGTTCTGACTGCCGCAGCCACGCCCGGATCGCAGGCGGAGACTTCCCCTGCGCTGAGCGAGGATTCCCATGATCTCTTTCTTTATCCATCTTCCCAACAAGCATTCCTCACCCGGTCTTCATGCGCTTCTGGTGGTCGGCCTCTTGGCCTTGTCGCTGCCGGCCGCGCGTGCACAGGCAATCTTCACCGGCTCCGCGGCCACCGAGAGCTTTGGCGCGCAGACCATCGGTTTGCCCAGCACACCCCAGGCGCTAAGCTTTTCCATCGCGGCTGGCACCAGCGTCGGCAGCATCGCGGTGGTCACCACCGGAATCCCCAACCTGGATTTTGCCAGCACCACGGGGACCACCTGCGCCGCGCAGCGCTACTCCACTGCTGCAAATTGCGTGGTCAACGTGTCCTTCACGCCGACCGCCGCTGGACTGCGCATGGGCGCCGTGCTGTTCTTCTCCAAGTCCAATGGCGCAGGCGCAGTACTGGGCAGCGTGCTGGTGTATGGAACTGGGATTGGGCCGCAGATTGCCTTCGGTCCCGGCGTCGTCTCGGCCGTCGACAAGCCGAAATACGATGTGGGCCTCGTGAACCCTGTCGCAATGGCGGCAGATGCGGCAGGCAACCTGTTTGTCCTCGACACGATCAGCAATCCCCCCAGCTATCGCCTCGTGCAAATACCGGCTGGTGGCGGCAAGCCTGCCGTCACCTACCCGGCGGCGAATGGCGAAGCCCTTTATTTGCCTTCGTGCATCGCACTGGACGGGGCCGGCGATCTGTTCATCGGAGACTTTTATGGCCGTATTGTCGAGGTGTCGATAGGCGGCGCCGCCACGACAGCCATCTACCCGTCCGCGAACGGCATCCCACTTAAAGCCCCCTCTGGACTCGTGGTCGATGGCCTCGGCGACCTGTTTGTTGCCGACTACATGAACAACCGCATACTTGAACTACCGGCCGGGGGAGCAGAAGCCATTGCCATCGCACCATCCGCGAACGGAATTCCCATCAGCGACCCTCACGGTCTGGCGCTCGACGCCGCAGGCGACCTGTTCATCGCTGACCTGGCCAACGATCGCGTGGTCGAGCTGCCCGCCGGCGGCGCCCCAGCCGTCGCCATTGCCCCGACTGTCAATGGCGAGAACCTCCAGAACCCCGTGGGCGTCGCAGTGGATGCCGCGGGCGATCTCTACATCGCCGACAATGTAAACCACCGCGTGGTCGAGCTGCCCGCCGGCGGCGCCCCAGCCACCGCCATCGACCCGAACACCATTTTCTCCGGCAGGGGAGATGTTTATGGGGTCACCATGGACGCAGCGGGCGACCTGTTCCTTGTGCAGGAGATCGAGCCAGGCGGCCCGCACTTCCTGGAAGAAGTCGAACATGGAGAGCCTGCGCTGGCCGACTTTCAAAGTCCGACTTTTCTCAATTCAACCGATACCTCCGACGGCACGCAGACGATGCAGGCCGTGAACATCGGGAACCAGCCGCTAACGCTCACTGCGCTGACCTATCCCGCGGACTTTTCCGAACCTTCCGGAGATGCGAACGTCTGCACCTCGTCGACTACCCTCAACCCAGGCCAGCAGTGCGATGTGCCGATCGATTTCACGCCCGTGACCGTCGGCGCGCTCAGCGAGAGCATAACGCTCACCGATGACGCGTTGAATGCGGCCGGCGGACAGCAGTCCATCCCGGTCGCTGGCATGGGCATGGCGCAAACAGCGCTGGTTTCGCCCCTGCCCGACAGCACACTCAGCGGCAAAAATGTGACGTTCTCCTGGACAGCGGTCCCCGCCGCCACCCAGTACTACCTTTGGGTGGGAACCACCGGCGTGGGCTCAAGAAACCTGATGAACACTGGATTGAGAAAAGTCACTTCGTGGAACGTCACAGGCATCCCTACCAACGGCGAAACAGTCTACGCACGCCTTGTAACCTATTACGGCTCCATCGAGATGTTGGTCGACTACACATTTACCGCATCCTCGCCGTCGCAGTGGAAGCCTATTGCTCCGTCGCCCTGCCTGCACAACACCAATCCAGGGTCGCTGCCGCCGGTCCAGCGTCCAGGGGGGACTGGATTGATTTCCACCGCCCGCGATCTGACAACCTGTCCAGCGAGGTCGGATTCCCTCACGGTTCCTGACGATGACTTGCATCCCAGCCCCGGCTCTTCACCCGCAGTTGGTAAACTGGAACCATGGTAGATGAACTCGAATTCCGCAGCCTGGCCGATGCCGCGCTCGGCCTGCTGCTGCAACATCTGATCGAACGCGAAGAGGACGACCACGCAGGATTTGAGGTGGAAGGACAGGGCGGCCTCTTGAACGTAATCTTCCAACAACCGCCGGCCAAGTTCGTCATCACCCCGAACACGCCGGTCCGCCAGATCTGGATTTCGGCGCTTTCCACCAGTTTCAAACTCGATTGGGACCTGGCCGCATCCGCCTTTGTTCTCCACAAAACCGGCGAGCATCTCCTACCGCTTGTTGATCGACTCATCGCCGACCACCTCCGCGGCTAGGGGCGAGAGGCTAATTCGCCTTCCGCGCGAAGCGAGAGCCAACTTGCTAACTAGCGATCCTCCCGAAGCGAAGGCTAACTGGCCAAAGTATTCCAGTTTCACAGCTGCTACCGCCGACGCCGCTGCTTTTCAGCAATCGAACGGATGATTAACTTCCCGCGGCCGGCTTTCGGGAACGGCGGATCAGCCTGAGCTTCAGCTGCATCAATCAGTTCCGCGACCTCCGGCTTGCTTAATGTGGCCGCTCCATCCACCAGCCTGACAAACCGGTTCTGATTTCCGCTCCCTTCCAATATCCCGCGAGGATCCGGAATCGTGGACCCGTAATAAAAGCTGAGCCCGATTCCCTTCGAATTCGCCGCCAGCGACACGACACAATCCGATGGCCGCTCCGTCGCGCAGTAACCGATCACGAAGAAGTTATAGTTGTCATACACCAACTCGTTCGCATGCGGGAACCGCTTGCGCATCGCTGCTCTGCATTCGCGAATCAGCTTTCCCATCGCTGGCGTAAACTTGGCGATGAATCCCTTCAGTTGCTGCTCTGGCGTCTCAGGCATGGATTGCATACTACCGCACCCGCCCTCCGCCGATTAGGAAATCTGCTTGGTCGCCAAAGAAATCTCTTGGAGGAGAAATCAAAAGGGCCCGGCATTCCTGCCGGACCCTCTTCGTTTCTGTTTGCCCCCGCACTATTGCAGCGAATAAACCGTCTTTAGCACCTTTTCCGCCACGCTCTTCGGCAGCGGCGCGTACGACAGCGCCGACACCTCGCTCTCACCGGAGTTGATGATCCAGCTCAGCATGTCCTTGATCACCTTGCCCTTGGCCGGATCGGTCGACTTCACCGGAATCAGCAGCCAGGTAAAGCTCGATATCGGATACGCATCCTTGCCCGGCGCGTTGGTGATCGACACGCGATAGTCGGCAGGAAGCTGCTTGATGCTCGCCGCCGCCTCCGTCACGCCCGCAATCGACGCCTTTTCCCAGTTGCCCGCGGCATTCTTCACTTCGCCGAAACTGATCTTGTTTTGCAGCGCGTACACCAGTTCCACATAGCCAATCGCACCCGGCATCTCACGAACCAGTCCGGCAACACCCTCGTTGCCCTTGCCGCCTACGCCGGTTGGCCAGCTCGGCGATGTGCCTTTGCCCGGCCCGTTCGCCCATTCGGAGGCCACTTTGCTCAGGTAGTCGGTCCAGATGTACGTCGTGCCGCTACCATCTGAGCGGTGAACTACGATGATCTTCTGGTTGGGCAGCTTCACGCCCGGATTATCCTTCACGATCCGACCGTCGTTCCAGAACAGAATCTTGCCCAGAAAAATATCCGCCAATACGTCGCCGCTGAACTTGATGTCACCCACGCCCGGCACGTTGAAGATCGGTACCACCGCGCCCAGCACCGTCGGAATGTGGATCAGCTTCACCTTCGACTGAGACAGTTGCTCATCGGTCATTGGGCCGTCCGTCGCCCCAAAGTCCACCAGCGCCGCGCTTACCTGGCGAATCCCCCCGCCGGAACCGATCGACTGGTAGTTGACCTCAACCCCCGGATGCGCCGCGCTGTACTCGCTGAACCATTTCGAATAAATCGGATACGGAAATGTCGCTCCCGCTCCCGTCAACTTCTGCGCCTGCGCGGTGCTCACGCCCAAAATCAACAACGCTACGGCAACCCAGAACTTTTTCACGCGAATCTCCTTTGAGATTTACTGCCGTATTTCATTCTCTACGCCCAATGTTAAGGGCATTTGAATTACCGAAAAGAAGGGACGATTAATTGGCTTGCGGCGCAGCCGTTTCCGTCTCCGCCGGACCCTTTGTTCCATTTGTCCCATTCTGAATCGGCGCCAGCGGCAGCGTGAAATGAAACGCAGAGCCTGCGCCCAGTTCGCTCTCCGCCCAGATCCGGCCCCCATGCGCCTGCACGATGTACTTCACAATCGCCAGCCCCAGCCCCGTTCCGCCCGACTCCCGCGACCGCGCCTTGTCCACGCGGTAGAACCGCTCAAAGATCCGCTCCAGGTGTTCAAACGCGATCCCCGGCCCAAAGTCCTGCACCCAAAACTCGACCTCGGACTCGACTAGTTGTGCGCCAACGCGGATCCGCCCGCCTGCCTTGCCGTATTTCAACGCATTTTCAATCAAATTCCCGAAGATCTGGTTCATCGCGTCGGGATCGGCCATGACCAGCGCATCCGGCGCGCCGGCCGACTCGAGCTCAACGTCCGAATCAACCACCAGGCCGCCCAGCGACTCAATCGCATCCTCCACCAGCGCGCTCGCCCGCGTCGCCTGCAGCGTCAACTTGTAGTTGGGGCTCTCCACGCTGGCCAGCGCCAGCAGGTCCTCGGTCAGCCTGTTCATCCGCGTTGCATTCTTCAGGATCACGCCCAGAAACTCCCGCGTTGTCTCCGCCTTCGGGCTCGGGTCTTCCACCAGCGTCTCCACGTATCCTTGAATCGACGTCAGAGGCGTGCGCAGCTCGTGGCTTACATTGGCAATGAAGTCCCGCCGCGACTTCTCCGCCGCTTCAATGCCGGTCACATCGTGCAACACCACCAACGCCCCGCCCGCGGGCAGCGGTGCCGCGTTGATCTCGAAGATGCGTCCCGGCACCAGCGAACTAGCGCGGCCAAATCGGACTTCGCTGTTCTTCAGCGCAGCGCTGATGCAGGCCAGTACATCCGGATCTCGAACCGCGTGCACCAGCGGCCGCCCAGGATGAATCTGCGTTCCGGCAAAACGCCGCATCACCGCATTCGACCAGCGCACGTACCCCTCCGGCGTAATCGCAACCACTGCTTCCTGCATCGAGTCGAGCATCGTCGCCAGTTCCTGCCGACGGCTCTCCAGTTCCGCAAAGCTCTGCCCCAGTTGCTCCGCGGTCTGGTTCAGCGCAGCCTCCATGGCCACAATTTCGTCGTCATCTTCGCCCTTCAGGTCAAGCCGCGCGCTCAGATCGCCTTCCGCAATGCGTCGCGCAAACGCAACCACCCGGTCCAGTCGCCGGGTCACCCGGCCTGCAGCCCAGGCGGCCAAAGGCAGCGCAATGGCCAGCGCAATCAGTCCCGACCACACCGCCTCTCGCCCCAGCACACGCAGTGTCGCGCCCGCCGAAACCCCCACCATGCGGCTGAAGATGAACTCCATCGCCACGGTAGAGAAAACCAGCAGCAACATAAAAAGGCCGAGCAGCTTGGTGAATACTTTGTGTGTCAATCGGCGCCGCTCCGATACGGCTGTCTCCGGCGTTTGACCGGTCTCTAGTAAGGAAGAAGCCCGGATCTTGAAGGATCGCGTCTTCCAGCTCGCTGAAATATCATGCCTTTCACCCGATCCCTCAAGAGTGCACCAGATAACGGCCTGCCCCCGTAGTCCGCCCTTGACGCGCTTTGTATCAGGGTACGACTTCAGTCGTGCCGAAGTGGTTCAGAATGAGAGAGAAAGGGCTTTAGCCCCTGCCGGTTCTCCGCTTCCCAGCAACGGCTAGCCCAAGGTCACAGCCGGTTCCGGCTTCCTACTCGCCCTTGGGAATCTCAAAGCGATAGCCCGCCCCGCGCACCGTCTTCAGGTAGCGCGGATTTTCCGGATCGACCTCGATCTTCTCACGGATGCGGCGCACGTACACGTCCACCGACCGCGGCGTCACGAAGCGCGCATCGCCCCACACGGCATCCAGCAGGTGGTCGCGGCTGAACACCCGGCCCGGATGCCGCGCCAGGTAATCCAGCAGCCGGAACTCGGTCGCCGTCGTCGTCGTCAGCTCGCCGCGCACCCGCAACTGCATCGCGTTTGCGTCGATGATTACTTCTTCAAAGCTGATCACCGACGGCGTCGTCGGCCGCTCAAACCGCCGCAGCACAGCCTTCACGCGAGCCACCAGTTCGCGGGTCGCAAAGGGCTTGGTAATGTAATCGTCCGCTCCCAGTTCCAACCCCAGCACGCGGTCGTTTTCCGCTGCTCTCGCCGTCAAAAAGATGATGGGAATCGTCGAAAGCGCCGGGTGATTCCGCAATCGCCTGCAAACATCCAGCCCATCCCCACCGGGAACCATGATGTCCAGCAGAAACAGAGCCGGCGCCTGCCGTTCGGCGTCGGGAATCAGGTTGGTTGGAGTGTGATAAAGACGTGGTGTAAATCCCGCAGCTTCAAGATGATGCTGCACAAGACGCGAAATATCCGTGTCGTCTTCCAGTACAAATACGGTTTGACTCAAACGGTCAGCCCTCGCCCGGCGGCCGTTCAACTCCCAATTGCTCCAGGCCGCACGGAACTATGAACAGAGTAATGCAGTCAGGCAAACAAATTGCAAACGTTGTGTGAATTTGCTGGGGGATGGCGAAACCGTCGGTGATTGCTCTCCGGCTAGCCTGATGGCTCAATGCGACAGCCTGCCGCATGCATCCTGTACGCTGAATGTCGGAGCGCGGGGCAATGAGCCGCGCGCCGTGGGAGGGCGAATGACCTGGATGATTCTGCTGGTTGGCTTGGTGGTCGGCGTGGTTTCCGGAGTAGTGGGTATCGGCGGCGGCATCCTCTTTGTCCCCGCGCTCATCTGGCTGCTCGGCATGAGCCAGCACAAGGCCCAGGGAACCTCGCTCGGCGCCCTCCTGCTGCCCGTTGGCCTATTTGCCTTCATCGAGTACTACCGCGAAGGCAATGCAGACATTCGTGTCGCGCTCCTTCTCGCCGCGGGATTCCTGGTGGGCGGCTACTTCGGCGCAGTCGGTGCACAGCATATCCCGGAAGTGTGGCTGCGCCGCGTCTTCGCTGTCACGTTGGTCACCATCGGCGCGAAAATGCTCTTCACCCGCTAATTCGCACTGCTTCCCACCCCTGCGCGGAAAAGGGCGCATACATGGGGCACCGGGCTCAGGTGCAAGCCTGACCAGCAATCCAACCGCAACCTCGAACCAAAGCAAACCAGATGTGAAGGCAGAAAACAGGCAACGATCTCGGATTCGGCTGACGGTAAGACGAGTATCGCTGAAGCGCCGCCTCCGGACAAGGTTCCTACTCATGAGCTTTGACGGCTCTGAGCGACTTCTTTGGGGTGAAATAACCCGAAGCCGTCCCTGCAACGATGGGCACGTAGGGCTTTAATGCCTGGGTAAAGTCAAAGCAGTCGGCAAAGTAGTCCGCATTTTCGTCGCGTTGGCCCAATGAACCCAGATTGAAGTCATATTCCATGAATTTGATGAATCCGCTGGCCTCGTGCACCTGATGGGAGACGTATCCGTGCTTAGCCCACGGGGAAACCACGAGGAGCGGCACGCGGAAACCGAATCCCATCTCGTCGATCCTGGGCGGAAGCACATGGTCGTACCAGCCGCCCCAGTCGTCCCAGGTAACGAAGATGGCAGTCGAATTCCAGAATTGGCTCTCGCCGAGGGCGTTTACGACGGAGGCAACCCAGTCCGGCCCATCGAGGGTTCCCGATCCAGGGTGGTCGGAGTTTTCTACATCGGGAACGATCCAGGTCACTTGAGCCAGTTCGCCATGCGCAATATCGGTCAGCACCCTGGTGTCTGGATAGATGACATTGGTCTGCCAGTCGCTCCCATAACGGATGTGGCGTATTGCTTGATAGGCGGAAAGCTCGTAAAAGCTATCATCGGGATCGGGCGCGTAGTAGCGCCAGGACACCCCTTTCCGGTCGAGCAGATCGGCGACGGTCTGGTAGTCGAAGCAGGGAGGAAGCCCGGGCAATATCTCAGTGCCGTTGGGGCCTATGAGGGCTCCAAGTGAACTGGAACCCGCGTCGCATCCCCAGCCTCCGCTTGGATTCTCAGCTACGCCGGCGGATTGGCCGGCGATGAGATATTGATGCGATGGGTAGCTCGGACCGGTATTCGACTGGAACATGCGGTCCCCGAGCACATACTCGCGGGCCATGGTCCAGTAGGGCTCAACCTCAGATTCTGGAACGTAAGAGTAGGGCAGCGTCGACGGAGAAAATTGGCTCTGAGCGAAGCCGTCCATCGCGCCATCATTCACGTCCTGTATCCAGCGCAGGTGGCTGTGATCGAGATCGCGGCCATCGCTGAGCGAAACCGGCTGGAGAGGGATTTTTACCCCGTTGCTCAAGCCGGATTGCGCCGAATCCGCACCGGGAAAGCCGTGGAACAAGTTATCGAAGGTGCGGTTTTCCTGCATGATGATCACAATGTGATCGATGGGCGAGCCGGCGATGGGAGAGACCTTGTCTGGGCCCACGGGAGGCGAGGGAAGCAAAGTGACAGACGTGCCACACCCAGAGAGCAAAGCAGAAGCCGATAGACCCGCGAGCAGGCAGGCCGCCAAAAACCGGGATTGACCGAGCGCCGCCTGGAGATTCAAGCCATTTAAACAACGCGACATGTACTTGGCCTCGGTCTAGGGAACCGCACAGCGGCGGTGTTTCAAATTGGAGATGTCTGTGGTTCAGATCACCCGCGGTAAAGTCGCTTGAGCCTTTCGACGCGGAAAGAGCGGAAACGTATGCAATGGAAGGCAACGGAATTGCATTCCGCTCCTCCAACGTAACCAAGGCCGGTGTCGTTGAATTTTGCCAGGTGCCCCACCCATGCGCTTCGCCGGGGTCTCTACGGACAGGTCTTGGTCCGTGGGGTGGCCTGGCGCATGGGTGGGACGCAGTACGTCAGTGCGAGCCTCCCGCGAGCGTCTGCCCCACCGCAGGTGGTGGCGATGAACCGAAGCCGCACGTAATCTCCGGTCCAGTTTCCTTCCTCGTCGCGCAGCGCCGGCGCCAGCAGCGCCGCTGTCTCTTCCACCACTGTGTCGCGCGGCGGTTGCGGCAAACCCTCCAGCACTCCCGCGCGAAACGTCCGTAACCACCCCTGCATGCCGCTTGACGCCAGCGGCGTCGGCCGCGGGATCAGTGCAATCTGCTGCACATGAAAGCCATGCTTTTCGAGGCGCGACGTGTAGGCGCGCGTCGTCGGGTAATAATTCACCCCGTCCTCGCGCCCTGCATATCCATGCCGCTCCAGCACCGCCATAAACGCAACCTGAATCGCGGCGATGTTGCCATGTCCGCCCATCTCCGCAACAAAACGGCCGCCCGGCTTCAGCACGCGATGAACCTGCGCCATCATCGCGTCCTGATCGCGCACCCAGTGCAGCGCCGCGTTCGAGAAGACCGCGCCAAACTCCGCATCTGGATATGGCAGCGATTCGGCCGGCGCCTGCTGCGCGTCAATACCCCGCGCGCGTGCCGCAGCCACCATCTCCGCCGACGCATCCACGCCGCGAACGCTCGCGCCCGTCGCCGCAATCCGCTGCGTCAGTTGTCCGTCGCCGCAACCCAGATCGAGAATTTCCTCCCCCGGCCGCGCCGCGAGCCATTCAAACACCCCGCCCGCCATCCCATGAACAAATGCGCCATCCTGCGCGTAAGCCTTCGGGTCCCATGTCTGCGTCATCCAGAGCCTCCAGATCCAGTCTCGCGGAAACGAATCTATAAGACAACGTTATTTTGTTTTCATAATCAATAAGGAGAACTTATAAGGCGAATATGTCGTTCGATACGAGCCACGGCGAGAGCACTTCTTCCTTGACACCATTCCGTCAAACAGCTAGACCTTGTTCAGGCGGAAAATGTGCTGGCTCTGCACGTTCCTCCTCATTCATCCCAGAATCCATTCAAGGCATTCCAGTCGACACATCGAAAGAGGAACCATGCGTCTGGCCATCAAGACCGCTCTCTGCGCAGTTGCCGTTTCACTCACGCTGTCCACACCCCCTTCGGCCAGCGCTGCGTTGCCGGCCAAGGCCTGCGACCTGATGACCCGGCAAACCGCAACCGCTATCTACGGACGCCCGGTCGCTGCCGGCCGCTACGAGATGGCAACCGCTGGAATGAGCGACTGCCGATTTGATGGTGCGAACGGCGGATTTGCCGAAATCGGTTTGATCGACCCGGCGAGTATGAACATGACGGGTCCGGCGTTGTTCAAGCTCTCCGTCACATCGCAAAGTGCCGGCCAGACCTCTGAAACCCTCTCCGGCCTGGGAGAAGGGGCTTGCCTGCGCACCGGAAGCGAAGAGGTGAACCTGTTCATCCTCTACCATGGAATAATTCTGGAATTGACTTCCGACAAAGGGGCCACCGCCGGCCCGGCCTTGAAAGCCGCGCTCATCCAGGCCGCGCGTGTGGCCATCGCCAAGTTCTAGTAAGTCTTCCTCAGATCGATTGCACGGGGATCAGCGTGAGATCGTCCACCAGACCCACTTCCTTCTGTTGAAACGGCTCGCCATACTTTACCCCGGCCAGCAGCCCATAGTGGCGCGCCTCCGCGAACGTCCGCTCGCGAATTTCTTCTTCCGCCACAAACAGCCCGCTGCCGGTTTTCTGGTTCGCGTACTGCGACCGGTAAGCCATCAGCGCCGCATGCCGTTGTTCAATGAAGGTCGTAATGTCCACAACGAAACTCGGCCGCACATCGGCATATAAACTCGCGTAGACAATCTTGAACGGCCGATGCGGTGCACCCGAAAGCGCATCCTCACCAGCCTTGCCTGCAGCTGGCGCCTTCGATAATCCAGCAAGAAAACAAGCTTCATACCCCAGCGTCGCCGTAATTGCATGGTCCGGATGCCGCGCCTGCCAGTAAGGCAGAATCACCACGCGCGGGCGCAAGAGGCGCAGCACGCGCGCGATCTTGATTCGATTCTCAAGTGTATTTGCAACTGCGCCGTCGGGCAGATCGAGCGCCTGGCGCCAGCTCACGCCCAATAACTGCGCAGCTTCCGCTGCTTCTTTCGCCCGGTCCTCCGCTAAGCCGCGGGTTCCCGCCTCGCCCTGCGTCAGATCCAGAATCGCAGTCCGCAATCCGCGCGAAGCCATCCGCAGCAGCGTCCCGCCGCAAGTCTGTTCCACATCGTCGCGATGCGCCGCAATGGCCAGTACATCGGCAGTGAAAGAATCGGGAAGCGAACCGGCGCCCATGAACGTTTGCCTCAGAACAGCCACACAACTGATGACGGATCGCTGAGAACTGAAACTGACAACTGAAAACTCGCTTTAGTAAACGGTGTTGTCGCCGTCGGAGGCTGCGTCGATGTAGGCAACGTCGTACGCGGTACCGGTCACGGTCACGTACTGGTTGTCAATGGCCGAGCCGTTCACGGTTGAGTAAATATACACTTGGCCGCCCACGGCCGTGTAGATCTTGTTCAGGCCGGTCACCGCCGCAATGCCCGTGGCGTCGCCCAGGTAGGGCTCCAGCATCGTCACCGTATTGCTACCGGTATTGAACATGGTCAGGCAGCCGTCGGCCTCGCCATTGGCCGCGCGCACGCCGTTGGTGCACTTGGTCATCGCGATCCACAGCGTGTTGTTATCCGCCAAAATCATCCGGCTCGGTGCGCCCGGCGCGCCGTCGCTGATCGAAATCGAGCTCCCCGCCGTGTTATTGCTCAGGTTCACCACCGTCAGGTTGCCGCCGTACAACGTCGTGCTGCCCACCTGCTGCGGCTGCTGTCCCACCACGTACATCGTGGAAGTGTTGACCAGCGCGTTGGCCGCCCCTCCGGGAATGGGGATCGAGCATGAGTTTGTAGCGCCTGCTGTGGCGCAGTTTGCATTGATCTGGCTCTGGGAAGGCAGCGTTCCTGAGGCCTGGCCGTTGAGGAAAATCATCGGCGCAATCGGCATCAGCGTCACCGCCGCATTGCTCAGCGGCACTGACGTTGGATTGGAACCATTGGTCCCCCCGCACTCCGGTCCACAGCTCAGAATGTACGCAGTACTGCCGTCGGCAGAGAAGACAGCCTTGACCGGCCGGTTAAACTGCAGTGGTATCGGGTTCGCTTTCGTGCTCGAAGGATCGAGCGCCTGGAACAGGCACCACACCGGCGCGCTGAATGGCTCACAATCCACCGCGCCAAGCGGCCAGGTGCTCGGGCCGCCGGAATAGTTGATCGTCTGCGCCCCCGTCAGTTGCAGCGGATAGTAGGCGTAATCCGAATTCTGTACAAAAGCGATGGCGAATGTTCCGCCTGCATTGACGCTCACGCGGTAGATCCCCGGAAGGCTCAGCGGATACGAACCGCCGTTGTTCCGATTCACCACCGTCAGCACACGCGAATTCTCACTGGCGGCAAACGCATACCCCAGATTGCGCGAAATATAGATACTCGACGACAGGCCGTTCAACCCGCTAACCGCGCCGCCGGTGCTTTCCTTCGAATAGTTGACCAGGTTGAAGCTGCCGTCCCCTGAGCCGTACACCGCGCCAGTCTCCTCTTCCGGCATGTTCTGGATGGAGATGGGCAGCGCACCGGAAAATCCGGAGATGGAAAATGTGGCCGGCGTCCCCGTATAGCCGCCGCGGATGTCGTAGTATGCATCCACGAACTGCAAAGTGCCCTTGGTAAAGGCGCTCGGGTTCTGGATCGCAATCATTACGCGGTTGGTCAACTTGCTCGGTGGCAGAACCCGGCCATCAAGATACGTCGTCTTGCCGCAACCAGCCACCGCGGCTGCCACCACAAGCGCGGCTGCGGCGCTCATCCAAAGACTTCTGTTCTTCAAAATCCCTTACCTCGACGGAAAACGCGGCGGGTGCCGCGGAAAATGTTTGCGGTCATGGCCGCGGTGTGAACACATTGATGGCCATCGCCCAACCATCGGACAGATTGCTTGAACCTGGGTTCCAGAACTTAGGTTTCACAGCCCGGTTGATGAACGCGGTGACCTCCGAAGTATAACAAAGCCGCCCGGTGCTCTGGCGCGTGGTGGCCGCGTGGCTTAGCATGACAAGAGCATGACCCAGTTTGCCGACATCTTTGCCAGCCGTCCCATACTGGCCGACGGAGCCATGGGCACGGTGCTCTATGCCCGCGGCGTCTTCATCAATCGCTGCTACGACGAACTCAATCTCTCCGACCCTGGCCTCATCCTCTCCATCCACGAGGAGTACCTCAAGGCCGGCGCCGAAATTCTTGAAACCAACACCTTCGGCGCCAACAGCTTTCGCCTGGCTCGCCATGGCCTGGCCGGAAAAGTGGCTGAAATCAACACGGCTGGCGTCAATTTGGCTCGCCAGGCGGTTGCGCATCTCAAAGAAAAGCAGGGTGGCGAAGCCTGGGTGGCAGGCTCCGTCGGTCCCTTGGGCGTGCGACTCGAGCCCCTCGGCAAAACCGGCCTCGACGAAGCTCGCGCCGCCTTTGCCGAGCAGATCAAGGCCCTTGCCGAGGCCGGCGTCGACATGCTCATCCTCGAAACCATGCCCGCGCTGAACGAGGCCCGTGAGGCCCTCGCTGCCGCCCGCGAAACCGCTCCCGAACTGCCCGTCCTGGTCATGGTGACTGTCGACGACGAGAGCAACTGCCTCGACGGCGCATCGCCTTCCCAGGCCGCCGCGCTGCTCACCGAATGGGGCGCAGGAGCCATCGGCGTCAACTGCTCCACCGGCCCGGCCACCGTACTCACCGCCATTGAAGCCATGCGCGCCGCCACCACTTTGCCGCTTGCGGCAATGCCCAATGCCGGCATGCCCAGGGCAGTCGAAGGCCGCAACATTTACCTCTGTTCGCCCGAGTACATGGCCAGCTTCGCCCGCAAGGCCATTGCCGCCGGAGCGCAGTTCGTAGGCGGCTGCTGCGGCACCACCCCCAACCACATCCGCGCCATGCGCTCGGCCATGCGCGCCATTGACGCCCAGGCGCGCGTCCAGGTCACCGGCGCAGCCCCGGCACTGAACACCGAGACGCCGCCCGCGCCGCTCCATGACCGTTCCCGCATCGGCTCCCTCATCGCCGATGGAACCTTCGTCACGCTGGTTGAAATCGTTACCCCCAAAGGCATCGACTGCACCAAGGAAATCGAAGGCGCCCGCCTTTTGGCCGGCCTCGGCGTCCACGCCATCAACGTGCCGGACTCGCCGCGTGCCTCGGCACGCATGAGCGCGCAGAGCCTGTGCATCCAGATCCAGCAACACACCGGGATTGAGACGGTTCTCCATTACACCTGCCGCGACCGCAACATTCTGTCCATTCAATCGGATCTGCTGGGGGCCTCGTCCATCGGCCTGCACAACATCCTCTGCCTCACCGGCGACCCGCCCAAGCTCGGCAACTACCCTGACGCCACCGCTGTGTTTGACGTTGACTCCATCGGTCTGGTCAACATCGTCCGCCGCTTAAACCACGGACTCGACATCGGCGCCAACGCCATCGGCGCCAGCACCAACTTCACCATCGGCGTCGCCGCCAACCCCGGCGTCCCCGACATCGAGCAGGAAATCCGCCGTTTCGCCTACAAAGTCGAAGCCGGCGGCGAGTACGCCATCACCCAGCCGGTCTTCGATCTCAAGCTTCTTGAAAGCTTCCTCAAGCGCATCGAGGGCTTCCGCATTCCAGTCATTGCCGGCATCTGGCCTTTGACCAGCCTGCGCAACGCTGAATTCATGAAGAACGACCTGCGCGTCTCCATGCCTGAAGAAATCATGCTCCGAATGGCCCAGTGCACCACCCCCGATGCATCTCGCCGCGAAGGCGTCCTCATCGCCCAGGAGATGCTTGCAGCCGTGCGCCCCCTGGTCCAGGGCGTCCAGGTCAGCGCCCCCTTCGGCCGCTACCCCCTCGCCGCCGAAGTCATCGCCTCTGTCCTGCCCGACCCCGTCTCGTGAATTTCCTGATCACTTTTCGCCGCCACGCGGACGAGTTTCGATTATCTTGATCATGCGCAGCGAATTGCTCAGGAAGCGGTTTACGAATGGCTGACGGGTTCAACACCGATGGTCCAACCGACGAGCTGGATGTCTTTGATTGCCCTAAGTGCGGGCAGACGATCGACACGAAGTCGGACGTGTGCCGGTTCTGCGGCGCTAAGGTCGACCATGAGGCGGCAAGAAAAGCAGCACAGCTTCTTGCCCGGATCGATCAGGCTTGCAGCGATGCGAGCTATCTGCGCAACACGGCGGCCGTTGCCTTCTTGTTGTCGTTGGGCGCCTTGATCGTTCTCTTGCGCAGTGGCGGCCGCCTGATGCTGCGCCTCGGATTTCAAAATCTCCTTCTGGGTTTTTGCGCGTTGGTCCTGATCGTTTCTTTGCCGTTTCCGGTCTGGGCCGTGCGCTGGTGGACGAAAAACGCAAACCTTCAGAGCGACGATGAGGACTTTCAAGGTTCACGCACGGCGGTGCGGAGTGCCGGATTTGGCGCGACCGGCGCATTGCTGGCCGCTGGTCTGATCGTATGCTGGATTCTGGTTTCGAAGGCTGCCGGCCAATAATTCGTTGATACGTCTCCATTGCGGATGCGCTGTGGGATTCCTATTCCACAGCGCGCGATCACAATCGGGTATCCTGAGAGCGCACAAGGAATGCGCCAATCATGCCATCTTTTGAAGAATCGCTGAAGAAGCTCGAAACCATCGTCGAGCAATTGGAGCAAGGCGACCTCGCCCTCGAAGAGTCGCTCAAGCTCTTCGAAGAAGGCGTCAGCCTCTCCGCCGCCTGCAAAACCGAACTGGACGCCGCCGAAGGCAAAGTCCAGATCCTCATCAAGCAGCGCGACGGCTCGCTGAAGGCCGAAGCCTTTCCCGCCGAAAAGCCCTTCTAGCCGATCTCCGATGCGCTCGAAATCCGCCTTTCTCCTCGATCCGCCGCCAACTTGCTAGCCTGCTAACCCGCGCAGCGGTGCTAACTTGCCGTACCTGTTGTTCCAACCATTCCTCAGCGACCTCCCGAAACATCATTAACTTCCCCAAACCCTGGAATCCATTCAAAGGACGATTGGGTGCATCTGCCATCTTGCCGCACTGCTCGTTCGGCACCCGGAGGAGCATCCGTCCCCAGCCCGTGCCCAACCACCCCACCTACGCCGACCACTTCCGCTGCATCGGCCCGGCGTGCGAAGACACCTGCTGCCAGGGTTGGAGCGTCCCAATCGACAAGGCTGCATGGGAGAAGTACCAAAACCTGCCCGCCGGTCCGTTCCGCATCCTGATCGATGAGAGCATCCAGAGAACCCCAGCCAGCGAAGAACGCGAAAAACCAGCCGTCTTCGCCAAAATCCGCATGAATTCCGCAAACCAGTGCCCGCTGCTCACTCCCAGCCGCCTATGCGCCATCCAGGCCGAACTGGGCGAAGAAATGCTCTCGCACGCCTGCAAGACGTACCCTCGCATCCTGCATTCCACCGGGGGAACGCAGGAAGCCGCGCTGACCCTCTCCTGTCCGGAAGCCGCCCGCCTCGTCCTTCTAACACCTGACCTGCTCACGCCCAACCCTGCTGCGCCCAACCCAGCACGATTCCCGTTTGCAGTAAACCGGGCCGAGGAAACCGCAACCCAACTTCCACCAGACTTCCATGCAATCCGCGAAACCGTCCTGGCCCTGGTGCGCAACCGCGCCTACGCTCTCTGGCAGCGCCTGTTTCTGCTCAACATCCTCTGCCAGCGTCTCGACGCCATTGCCAGCGGCGAATTCAACTGCACCGCAATCCGTTTTCTCGCCGACTTCCACGCGTCTGTCTCCTCCGGCTCGCTGCGCACGGCAATGGACTCGCTCCCCAACGACCCCGCCGCCCAGGTCGACGTCGTGCTGCGCCTGGCCGGACTCATGCTCCACAAATCCAACCTTCACCCGCGCTTCGTCGAGTGCGTCCATGCATTCACCGCCGGCATCGGCAACGGGCCAACAGCCTCGCTCGAAAGCCTCACCGCGCACTACAACGCCGCGCAAGATCGCTATTACCAGCCGTTCTTCCGGCGTCATCCGCACATCCTGGAAAACTACCTGATCAACACCATCCTGCGCTGCCAGTTTCCCTATGGAAAAGAAGGAATGCTCCCCTGCGCGAACTCGCGCATGTCCCATGAATTTGCCTTGCTCGCCGCGCAGTTCACGCTCATCAAGGGCTTGCTCATCGGCGTCGCCGGCTTCCATCGTGAGCAGTTTTCAGCCGCACATGTGGTTCACACCGTCCAGGCCGCCGCAAAGCATTTCGAACATCATCCAGACTTCCTGAAGAGCGCTCACGTTCTGCTCGTCGAAAGCCGCATGGACGGCGCCCCCGGCCTGGCCATCCTGCTGAGAAACTCGCCCGTCGGAACAGCATCGGACCACCCAATCCAGCAAGCCCCGTCTGTCCATCTTCCCGCGCCGCCAGCCTCCACTCCCTAGTCCCTATTCCCTATTCCCTAATGCCTAATCCCTGATCCCTGACCCCTGACCCCTATTTCTTCGCCAGCCTTGCCACCACTGCAATCTCTCTCAGCACCTGCTTCAGCGGCCTCGCCGGCGTTCCCCACAGCACCGTCCCCGGCTTGAGTCCGTCATTCGTCACCGTCTTGCCGCTCAGCACGCCCGCCTGACCGCCCAGGATCACGCCCGGCCCCACCGTTGCATGGTCGCCAAGCCCCACCTGCCCCGCAATCACCGCGCCATTGCCCACCGTGCAAGAGCCGCTGATTCCTGTGCCCATCACAATAATCACGTCTTCGCCGATGTCGCAGTTGTGCCCCACGTGCACCAGGTTGTCGATCTTCGTTCCCCGCCCGATCCGCGTCTGCTTCAACGCCCCGCGGTCAATGGTGGAGTTCGCCCCAATCTCCACATCGTCCTCAATCAGCAACGTCCCCTGCTGCGGAAACTGCGTATACGCGCCCGTCTTCGCGTCGCGCACATACCCAAACCCATCCGCCCCGAGCACCGCCCCCGCATGAACCACCACGCGATTGCCAATCTGTGTTCCGTGGTACATCGTCACTCTCGGATGGATGTGGCAGTTCTCTCCAATTGAAACGTAAGCACCGATCACGGCTCCAGCTTCTATGCGGGAGCCCGCTCCGATTCGCACACCGTCACCTAACACCACACCAGCACCGACTGTGACACCTTCTCCGAGCTCGACACGCTCCCCAATCACGGCCGTTGGGTGCACACCTTCAGCGGGGGGAACAGATTTCAGCAGCTTGCCCGCCTTCGCAAACCACAGACGCGGCTGATTGGTTTCAACAACGCACATATCCGGATCCCACGATCTTGGATCCGCACAGCCCGGCTTGAGAACGACCGCTGACGCACCGCCTGCAAAGGCCTTGGCCGCTGAGGCGGCATCTTCGGCAAAAACCAAATCCCAAGGATTCGCTTCTGTCGGATCTCTTACGAAAAGGATCGGCATCTCCGGATCGCCCTGCACCAATTTCCCGCCCAGCACTTCGATCAGCTCGCCCAGCGTCATGCGTTAACTCCCGTCCAGGACCCACTGTTCCCTATTCCCTATCCCCTGTCAGTACAACCCCGGCTCCCCCGCCGGCCGCGTCTTCCATCTTCGATGAATCCACAGCCACTGGTCAGGATAGCGCCGAATCCATCCCTCAATCGCCGCCGTACAAAGCTGCGTCCCCTCCAGAATGTCCGCCTGCACATCGTCCGTGTGCGGAATCGCGATCTCCGCCCCAAAGTGCAGCACGTACTTCCTCTCCGCCGGCTCCCACACCATAAACCCCGGCAACACCGCCGCGCCCGTCTTCCGCGCCACATGCGCCAGCCCCGTCGCGGTACACGCGTCCATCCCAAAGAACTTCACAAACGCCCCTTGCGGCGGCGTCATATTCGTGTCCATCAGGATGCCGACCGTCTTCCCCGCATGCATCGCCGTCAGTAGCCCGCGCCCGAAGTCGTCCTTGTGCAGCACCCAGTTCCCGTGCAGGCAGCGGATGCCGTTCACAAAATCGTCCAGCCGCCGGTTGTCGAGCCGCCGGATCACCATCCCCATCGGGTGTCCCATCAGCGAGTGGTAAAAGCTCGACAGCTCCCACGCGCCCAGGTGCCCCGTCACCACCAGAACCCCCTTGCCGCGCGCCTGCGCCGTCAGGTAGTTGTCCAGTCCCTCGGTCCGAATCCAGTCCTGCGTGTTCTGGGCCGTGTACCGCGTCATCCGGCAGAACTCCACCAGTTGCCAACCCAGATGAATGTAAACCCGCTTTAGAATCTTCGCTCTCTCCGCCGGTGAAAGCTCCGGCAGCGCCAGCTGAAGGTTGCGCACCCCCACCCCGCGCAGCCGCCCAAATCCCCAGCAGACGCAAAACGCAATCAGCCCCGCCACCAGACGCGCCACCGCGCGCGGCATACGCCCCAGTGTGCGCGCCACGGCTACTACGAGCCAGTATTCGAGATTCTTGCGCATCGTGGAAGACAAAGATCAGTTTAGACTGCCAGGCTCCAGAGAACGAGGCTCGTTCCCTCAACGCAACACGCAAAAGCGCCGCCGCTCCTGCCCGTCCCGGAGGGACAGGATGAATGTAGCCACGGGTGAAGCGAAGCGTAACCCGTGGAACCTATGCTAAAAGCGATCTCGCGCCCTCGAGGGGCGCTGTGAATCCGGGGAACGGCACCCAAAAACCGTCTCGCGTCTTGGAAGGACGCGGGGAATCCCGCCCACATTGCGGCCTTTTCCTGCCCCAATCGCAACTAAGCCAGTGCGAGCCTCCCGCGAGCGCCTGCCCCACCGCAGGTGCTTACTGCCGGTTCTTCGCCTCAATAAAGTAATGCGCCACTGTCTTCACAAACGGGATCGCCCCCGCCGGCACATCCACATTCCCCTTCAGCACCGACTCAAACGGATGCGGCGCGCCAAAGTAGATCGCCGTATCGTCCTTGTTCTGGCTCACGCTGGTTCCGTCCAGGTCGATGCCCGCAAACAGCCCCTTGCTGCGCGAATACGTCAGCAGTTCCGCGTTCATCTTCCAGTCCGTTGCCGCCTGCGTGTTGCGTCCCACCGGGCCGGCCGTGGCCGCCGCGTCGCCGCCGATCTTGAACTTGTTCTTCAGCAGATCCTGAAATCCGCGATCGTTCACCGCAACCAGCACCAGGTCCGTCGATTGCCCGCCAATCTGCAATCCAAACGACCCGCCCGCCATGCGAATGAAAACCGGCGCGCTCCATCCATGCCCCGTGCGGCAGGTCACCACCCCCTGGCCGTACTGCCCGCCCCACACAAACGCGCCCTTGATCAGCCCCGGAACCACCCCCACGCAGGTTGCCTGCTTCAGAATGTTCATCGGAATGCTGTTGTCCTGGGCGCCCATAATCTGGTCCAGAATCAGCTTGGCCGCATCCATGCGTGCCTGCAGATCGGCGCGCGTCGAGGCCGCAAAGGCCGCCCCGGTCAACATGAAACTCAGACAGATTGAAGCGATTGTCTTTTTCATTTCCTTCATCCTTTCCATTCCGCGGCGTAAAGCCGGGCAGGAGGTTTCAATTCCCCATCCTGAGCGGTTGCCACGACTGATGCGATGCCGCCGGCAACCGTTCGTTCGCGAGGTTGGCGCGCCAAACCTGGCCGCCCCGGGGGAAACATCTCGAGCGCAACCAGAGCGCTAGGACTCTTCGTTCAGGCTACAGCATCGGCGCAGACACCGGGCAGAATCCGCCGTTGCCATTCCTGATTCTGCTTTGGACGCAGTCAATGACCCGTAGGTCGTCGTCAACTGCTCAAGGCGCCTGCTTGGATTGATACGCTTTGGAAGGGAGAAACCGGGTCGATCTGTATTAATCAACGAAAAAAGAGGAGTTCCCAGGATTCATGGAAAACATGCTTCCTGGGAACTCCTTTCCCCAGATCTGCGTTGTTTCTGGAAATAAGTATGTGGAAAACATGGAAATCAAGCAAGATTACAAAAGGAGTGGGGATTAAAGTAACCTATTCTATTTACTCACAAGTAAATGGTCACCGGCCTTGGTTTGACGCCGCTCACCCAGCCGCCGATCTCCCCGCCGCCGATCGGTAGCCGAAACATCCTTGGCAGCATTCAGTGCGCGCATTGTGAGCTCGATCCGGTTCTCGGAACCGCTCTTGCGCATCAACCGGCCCACATGCGCCTTCACCGTGCGCTCCTCAATGCCCAGGTGCTTCGCAATCTCCCGATTGGAGCGCGCCTGCAGGATCAGATCCAGCACCTCGCGCTCCCGGTCCGTCAAGTGAGGATTGCTGGACGTAAGAGCGAACTCGGGCGCCTTCAGCAGCCGGTCAATCAACCGGGAAAGCACCCGCCGCGGCGCCCAGATCGACCCTCCCGTCACTTCTTCAATCGCCGTCCGAATCACAGCAGGCGGGGCGCTCATATCCAGGTAGGCCCGCGCTCCGGCAATGATCGTCGCCTGAATCAGCTCTTCGTTTCCCAGCGGTCCGATCACAATCTGGCGAATGGCGGGCCGCGCGTGGCGAATCGCTTCCAGCGTTTCCAGGCCGCTGGTCGAGCAGCTCAGGTCAATCACCAGGTAGTGCAGATCGGGATTGCGCAGCAAATCGCTCAGGCGACCGGAAATCGGGACAAACTGGGGCTGGCCCTCCTGCGAGGGCTGGTCGAAAATGCTGGCGAGTCCCGCCAGACGGATCGGCTCATCGGAGATCAAGCCAATGTAAATAGGACCCGGAGTGCGATGTGAAGCCACGTTGCAAACCCCATGTTGCTCAGATTGGAGAGCTTGCCATCCACCGCGCACAGACCTGCACAGGCCTGGGCTCGGCAAACACACTGGTGCGTCCGCTTATCGTTTCAGCTCGTTTGCTCGTGCTTCCCTCTTAGAGCTTGGGCAACACAATTCCCTGCTGGTTTTGATATTTACCCTTGCGATCGGCGTAGCTGATCTCGCAGGCTTCTTCACCGCGGAAAAACAGTATTTGGCACAGCCCTTCGTTGGCGTAGACCTTGGCCGGTAACGGGGTGGTGTTGGAGATTTCGAGTGTTACGAATCCCTCCCACTCCGGCTCGAATGGCGTCACGTTCACAATGATTCCGCAACGCGCATAGGTTGATTTTCCAACGCAGATCGTCAGTACATCCCTGGGGATACGAAAGTATTCGATGGAACGGGCTAGCGCAAAGGAATTGGGGGGAACAATCACTGAAGGCGCCTGCACCGAGACGAAAGACCGCTCGTCGAAGGCCTTGGGATCGATAATTGCACTATTCACATTCGTAAATATCTTGAACTCGTCGGAGACGCGCAGGTCATAACCGTACGATGAGAGTCCATAGGAGATAACCCCATCGCGAACCTGCTTTTCGCTGAAGGGTTCAATCATGCGATGTTTGGTGGCCTGTTCCCTGATCCAACGGTCACTCTGAATGGACATACTGCTCCCGAACCGGATTCTTGCTCATCCGGAATGATTTACCTGAGTTTGCCTCAAGCTTGGACAATTTGTTTCATTTTACGAAACGCGACCGCAAATGACAATGTGGAATGCTTAATCATTCGTTTTAGCGATCCCGTTCTTCTCGAATCGACCGCTTCCTGACGAGTTTTCCTCAGGGTAAATCGTCCACAGCCATTTCCCCTGTTTCACATTCGCATCAAAATCTGTAGCATCAATCCCGCAGATCGTAGTACAGTCAATCAAGTCGGGCCAGCGAGGTTACCCCATTGATTAAGCAGGACATCGTCCATCATGTAATCGAGCGCACGGGACTGCCGCGGACCAAGGCGGAAGCCGCGGTGGATACGGTCTTCGAGGGCCTGAAGCAGGCTCTTGCCGCCGGCGAGCGCATTGAGTTGCGCGGATTCGGCGTTTTCAGCGTCCGAGCCCGTAAAACCGGAATCGGCCGCAATCCGCGCACCGGAACCGAAGTCAGCATAACCCCCGGCAAAGCCGTCCGTTTCAAGCCGGGTAAAGAACTCCATTCACTGGATGCAGGCAAGACGGACTCTGGCACAACTGCAGCCAAATGAATCCTCAACCGGTCGGGCAGCCAGCAACCCGGCCGCAATCAGCAGGGCATTCCAGCCACCCGAGCAAGTTCCCCGCTCTGCTCCTGTTGCTATTTGCCTGCTTCGTAGTGCCGTGCGCGCAAAACCCCCTCTGCGCACAAAGTTTTGACCTGGCTCACGATCGCCTGCCCCTCACCTCCCTTGACGGACTGTGGCGCTTCCAAACCGGCGACGACCCCGCCTGGGCCGCCCCCGACTTCAACGATTCGAAATGGCCTTTGCTCCGCTCTGACCAGGACTGGGCCAAGCAGGGTTACAAGGACTATAGCGGCGTCGCCTGGTACCGTTTTCAGCTTGTTTTGCCCGAAGGCTCAGAGCAAATCTCCATCTCCCTCCCTGAAATCAACACCTGCTACCAGGTCTATGCCGACGGCAAGTTCATCGGCTCCTATGGCAAGATGCCGCCCAATACCAAGCCCTATGCCGGCGGCGGACGATTTCAGGTCTACGCGCTTCCCCCAGGTCCTCACTCCGCCCGAACCGTCCACATCGCCCTGCGCGTATGGCACTATCCCGGCTGGGCCCTCAGCTACGGGGGCGGTCCGGCCAACGGCGGAGGCCTCGTCGGCGACACCATCGCCATCAATCGGCAACAGGAACTCGAGCGCGCCCGGCTCCACTGGTGGCTGACCAGCTTCCAGACCGTCGCTCTGCTGCAAACCATGGCCGGCCTCGGCTCCCTGGCCCTCTTCGCGCTGCGCCGCAAGGAACGCGAGTACCTCTGGTTCAGCCTGGCCATGCTCTTCAGCGCCGTCTCCAGTTGGATCGATTTCAACTACGCACTTCGGCCCTGGAATCTTTATGTGCGGGATGTCTCTGCGGAGGCCTTTACCGCCGCCACTTACATTGCCCTCCTCGCCTTCTATTACTCCTTGTTCAAACCCCGGCGCAACCCGCTCTTATACTTTGCGGTACTGTGCCTCGCCGCCACGCCTTTCGTCACGCTCTATCGCATCCTCCACGAACCCGCGGTCAACATCTGGCTCAACAGCCTCATTGAATACCTGCTCACGTTTCCGTTTCTGGTCTGGGTCGTTGCGCTGATTGTGGATCGCGTACGCCAGGCTTCGCTCGATGCCCGCCTCCTCCTCCTCCCGGTCATCCTCAGCGCCTCCGTCACCATGTTTGAAAATGCCGCCTGGAGCAACTACACCCCCGGCACGCAAAACACGCTCGGGCTGCGCATCCTCCTCATCGACAAGCCGTTCCCCATTGACCTCTCCCAGATCACTGACGTGCTCTTCCTCCTCTCCATGCTCGCCATCCTCATCCTTCGCTTCACCAGCACGCGCACCCAGGAGGAGCACTTTGGCAGCGAGGTCAACGCCGCGCGCGATGTGCAGCAATACCTCATCCCCGAAACCATCCCCTCCGTCCGCGGCCTCGACATCAAAAGCGAGTACCGTCCCGCCCGCGAAGTCGGCGGCGACTTCTTCCAGGTCCTTCCCCACGAGAGCGACGGAAGCGTCCTCATCGTCGTCGGAGACGTTGCCGGCCACGGCCTGGAAGCAGGCATGCTTGCCACCCTGCTGGTCGGCGCCATCCGCACCGCCGCCATCTTCACCACAGATCCCGAACGCCTCCTGCCCCTCCTCAATGACCGCATGCACGGCCGCGGCCTCGCCACATGCATCGCAATTTGCATTCAGCGCGACGGCCGCATCTCCCTCTCCAGCGCCGGCCATCCCCCGCCCTACCTCAATGGAACGCCGGTTCCCGTGGAAGGCTCCTTGCCCCTCGGCGTGGTTCCGGGCATGACCTATCCCGCCAAATTATTCCGGCTCTCTGAAAACGATGTGATCATGCTCATGACCGATGGCGTGGCAGAGGCTACAAACGAGAACGGCAAGCTCTTCGGCTTCGACCGCATTGAGAAGATGCTGGGCCGAGGCGCCACAGCCACTCTCATTGCCGACGCCGCCCAGAAATTCGGCCAGGAAGACGACATCACCGTCCTCACCATCCGGTGCTTCTCCGCATGAACCCGAAGCACGGAAAGGACGGGAAAAATGCTCCGCGCCCCGCCCCTCCCACTTCTTTCTTCGGAAATGCTGAAAAAAATGCCCCGTGCCCCATTCATTCCGCGCCTTTCAGCGGAATGAGTGGGAAAGCTGTACGCCCGTGCGAACCTCCCTGCGAGCGTCCGCTCCATGCAATGGTGCCGGAGCGGGGACTTGGAGAACTGAAGGTTGAAAGCCCGGCGAATTCGGCTATGCCTCCATCTGAAGGTCAAGCCTGGCCATTCCAGAATTTGATCTATCTTACTTATAATCGTCAACTTACAATCATCACCGCGTTGCCGATTATTCCCCTCGATTTCGGTAAGCTCTATTCAAGAGCCGAGTAGTCTTTTGAGTTGGCGTAGAGGGAAACGTAACCGCCAAGTGGCTTTTTCCTCAAGAAAAAGCCACCTGGAACGAACCTGGCGACGCTATATGAACTGGAGAACAGCTCTAAGTTCTCCAATTTCAGACTCTTGCCTTCCATGTTTCTGAAAAAAAAGGCCCTTGCGACAGAATACTTCCTCCAACCCATTGAAAACAGGTGACTTCCCCAAAACTCCCCAGGGGGGGGTATACCTCATGGAGGGACCGCACAGACACAAACACCTTCACCCTATGCCCACCCCTGACCCCGCAAATCGGCAGCAAGCAGACCAGCTGACTTGCTGACTCGCTGGGCGCTGGGTGCCCCATCCATTCCGCGTCATCTTGCGGAATGGGTGAAAAGCAGAACGCCAGGGTCCTGTTGGGCTGCTCACGGCGCCGCCGAAGCTATAGCCATGCCCTTCTAAAGCAGTACCCCTCCAGCTAAACCAGAGGTTCCTTAATTCATCACTAAGTATGCAAGTTATATCCCTGCGGGCCGGCAATCACCAGGCCGCTCTTTTGCCGCCCGTGAATATACCAGCAGCACCAGCTTGTTTCATGCGTCTGTTTGTCGGGGGGCGCAATCAGATCCCTGTAGATGATTTTTCCAAAGAGAAATATCTTTTCATCCCAGTTCTCCACCTTCTTGAATCTCTCGTCGGAATCGCAAACTCCCCGCGCCTCGTCCCTGCTGAATGTCTTGATGCCCGATGTTTCACCGGGGAGCAGGATGATGGGCACGAGCGGAGCCGTCGGCTCACCGTTCTCATACTCCGGAGCAGCAGGCAGGTGCGTCTCGTCGATTGCAATCCTGATCTGGTCTGACATGGCAGCGATGGACGCTGGGGCCCGGCCCCGGTTGGTGACCATCACAATGAAGGTATTCTCCTGGCCCATCGATGGCTCGACCGAGATCAGCAGCCAGGGTCTTTCCGCATCGATGATGGCTTGCGCGTTTAACAACGCGGCCTGGGCGCTCACCGCGGCGGCGCCGGCGGCGGTTTCAGCGGAACACGTCTGACGTTCGATCTTCTTGAGAATGGAGAGGGCCAGCATGATGCCGACATAGCCCACAATCGCGAGAACGATGTTCGCTCCCCAGGCGATGCGCTCGTGCATCAGCCACGGCGTCGGAGCCGGAGGAGGAATGTTGACGATCATCGGCCGCTGCTGCTGGTCGTCGCAGGGAAAGCCGTTGCAATCGGCCGGAGCGGCTGCCGGCTGGGCCGACGGAAGGGCTGGAGTCCCGGCGGCAGCAGTTGGCCGAACTGCGGCTGGTTGGGCAGTTTTGTGCGCAGGAGTCGTGGAAGTCTGAGCAGCACGCACTGCTGCCGGTTGGCTGGCTGGCGGCTTGGGGGCTGCCACAGTTGCGGGAACCTGCGGAAACGCCAGCAGGATCGCGCACATCGCCAGAGTTTTGAGTATCATGGCGCAACTTTACCACATGGACTGATGGGCTTGCAGCGCCCTGCCCCGTGATCGCTCAGCGCTCGTTCAGGTCTACGCTATAGAGATTGACGGTCGAGGTGCGGGCGCTCACGATGGGCAGATCTCCGGGCGCCAAACCGATCAGACGGTAGTCGGTTGCGGCGATCGGCCGGAGATTCTCGATGGTGGCCACCGGCTCCGCCTTTCCCGCAGGAATGGCAATGCGATAGATCGGCTTGCCTGCCTCGAGGAAATCCTGGAAATAGAGCCAGTGCCCGTCGTGCGACCATGCCGGGTCTCCGACACCGTGGGTGGTCAGCGTGCTCCACCGCTCACTTTGCCGGTCAAAAAGCAACAGCGCCTTCTGGTCCAGGCGCATGGCCGCGATATAGCGGCCGTCGGGCGAAAGCCGCGGACTGAAGAGGCCTGCCGAGCCGGGCATCTCGGTCACCTTCCGGGTCTGAATGTCCAGCAGATAAATGGCCTTGGGCTGGCGGCTGTCCATGCGGTCAGGCAGGCGGCCAAACACAATGGATTCGCCGTCCGCGGACCAGTCAGGATCGGCTTCGTTGCGGTCTTCGTTGAGCAACGGAGCGGGCTTTCCCCCTTCGGCATCGATCAGGTAGAGCTTCCAGGGCATCCCGGGTTCTTCCGCCATGAGGGCCAGGCGCTTGTTGTCCGGCGACCACTTCATGGTGAAAATGTGCAGCGGCGGAGTGGCCAGTTCGATGCGGTCGCGGCCATCGGCCCGGCTGCGCCACAGCGAACCGTCCGAGCCGTTGAGCCATGCCACCCAGCGGCCGTCGGGCGAGTATTCCGCCAGGCCCGCAGTGCTCAATTCCTGATCGAGAGCCGTGAACATGGAAGACTTGGGCAGCGCATGCAGCAACTCCATCTGCGAGTTCACGCCGATAAAGTAGACGCGATCGCTTCCCGGCGAGGTGCTGGGCGCTTCATAATCGAGCGGACCGTCGGTAATTTGTCGTGGCTCACGATCTCTCATGAACCACGGGCGCTCGCGAAGTGCCCAGATGTTGCTGTGCCGGTCGCCATTGTGCCAGGACTGGAAGACGTAGTCTTTGCCGTCGGACGTCCAGCTTCCACAGCATTCCGAGGCGGGCTTGCTCCAATCCGGCAACAGAGGATGCGGATTGCTGCCGTCGGGCGCAACCTCCCACAACTCGGTGGTCTGGCGCTTGGGATCGCGCAGCGTGAACCGCAACCGATTCCCGTCCGGGGACCAGCGCAGCCAGAAGGCGAGACCGGCGGTAGTGAGCAGTTTGTGCGGATCGCTGCCGTCGGCCCCCACAATGGTCAGCTCGTTGCCGTTGGCGATAAGCAGCCTGCGTCCGTCGGGCATCCAGGTTGCGTCGTGGGCCAACACGTTGGGCACGCGGCGCACATCGCCGCCAAGCGTGGGAACGATCCAGAGAGGCTGTTCAGGTTCTGCCTGCAAATGGCTGTGAACAATCAACTTCGACCCATCTGGCGCTAATGAACCGATCAACGGAGCGCCGATCTCTGAGGGCAGATTAAGGTGGCTGATCTCGCCATTGGCCGCCAGTGCAACCGCCAGCACGGGGTTGCCGTTATCCATATGAGAGAAGTAGAGGCGCGTGCCATCGCTCACTGAACTGGAGAAGGTTTCCACATCCAGATCGTCCAGATTGTTAGTCAGAACATGGCCGGAGTGAGTGATCTGCACCACGCGATACGGCCGATGGGAGGGCGGCCTCAGCAGCAGGGCGAGCACCAGGCCCAGGCAAACGCACGCCAGGCATCCTGCAATCCATATCCAACTGCGGCTACCTGCGACTCGGTGGGCGGAATCGGCTGCAGCGGAGTGTCCGTCCGCGGAATTCGTGGCGGCTTCGGGATCGAGCGTTTTCACCGGGGCGATGAAACGGTAGCCTCGCTTGGCCAGCGTCTCGACGAAGCGGGGGTTTTCGGCGTGGTCGCCGAGGGCCTCCCGGAGCTTGTTGACGGCGATTCCCAGGCTGTGGTCGAAATCGACGGTGGTGTCGGCTCCCCAAAGACGCTGTTGGAGCGCCTCGCGGGAGACCACCTGGCCCGGTTCCTCCAGAAGAGTCGCGAGCAATTTGAAGGGTTGGCTCTGGAGCCGGACGAGGATTCCGGAACGGCGCAACTCTCCAGTCTTGAGATCGGCCTCAAAGAGACCGAACTGCACCCGCCTGACACCGTTGCTGTTGTGATCCGCTGCCATGAATGTGTGGCAAAATCCCGCCACTCAGTATAGCGGAAATGAAGAAGAAGGCCTCATTTTCCCTTTGACCCTCTCAAATACACATCAAATCAGAGGAGACATGATGCCATAAGAATTTGAAAGCAAACAGCTTATTTGGAGAAAATCAAATGACGGCAAATTGGCCGCGTGTGGATTGACCATTGTTCACTCAAAGGCGTGATCTCATGCGTGGCTACGAGGAGAGGCGCAAGGATCAGCCGAAACCGCGGGCCACAGTTTGCACCGGTACCTTGGAGGACTTTGTAATGTTCAAGAGAGCCAACTTACTATCCAACAGGCAGAACCGCTCGCGCATGTCACTCGTGGCGTTCGCGGTACTGCTGACTTGCCTGATGGTGCCTCGTCTGTTCGCACAGACCGACACCGGAACGATCACCGGAACAGCCACAGACGCGACCGGCGCAGTGGTTCCAGGCGCGAGCGTCGCGGCAACAAATACAGCAACCGGCCTGAAACTAACCTCCGTCACCGGCGGCGCCGGCGATTTCAGAATTCTGGCAGTGCCCCGCGGTGATTACACGGTGACCATCGATGCCAAGGGATTTGCGCAGCAATCGGCCAATGTAACAATCACGGTGACCACGACCCAGGAAGTTTCTTTTCAGTTACAGCCGAGCGGTACAACGGCAACCGTAACGGTGAGCGCCGAAGCTCCGCTGGTGAACACCTCTGACGCTACCGTTGGAGCGACGATCCAGGGCGAGCAGGTCACGGACCTTCCCTTGGACGGCCGCAACTTCACCCAGCTTGCCCTGCTGACCCCCGGCGTGACCCGCGGCGCCTATGGCGATATTGCCAGCGGCGGCGGCAGCTCCAATTCGGCCGAGACCATCCGCAACAACGAGAGCGGCAACGCCGCCCTCTCCGTCAATGGACTCCGCCCCCAGGCCAACAACTTCATCCTCGACGGCGTGGACAACAACGACGGCCTGATCAACGGAATTCTCTTCTTCCCCAACGTCGACGCTACCCAGGAGTTCAAGGTCAGCACCAGCCTTGCCCCGGCCGAGTATGGCCGCGCCGGCGGCGCAATCGTCGTCAGTTCCCTCAAGTCCGGCACCAACCAGTATCACGGTTCGGCCTTCTGGTTCTACCGGGATGGGAACTTCGATTCCAATCCCAACTACCAATCCAGCGGCGCTCCGCCATCCAAACCGGGCGGCTTTCTGCGCCAGCAACCCGGCTTCGCCATCGGTGGACCGGTGCTGCCGAAGCTGAAGAATAAGCTCTTTATCTTCGGCGATTATCAGGCGCTGCGCGAGACCCTTGCGGTTCCCAACCATTACCTCTCGGTTCCCACCGCACTGATGCGTACCGGAGATTTCTCTGAGTTGCAGAATGCCGGCGAGTTGGCATTGAGCGGTAACACCACCCAGTTTCCGCAGTGCTTTGCCGGCACCGACCCCCTCACAGGCAACCCCTATGCCGGCAATTCCACTGACGGCGCGTATGCAGGCGACATCTTCGATCCCACCACCTGCCAACCCTTCGCGAACAATCGGATCCCCACCGGCCGTTTGAATCCGGCCGCTATGAACTATCTGAATGCTTACCCCACGCCCTCGCGTACCGATCGCTACCACAACAATTACCTCGACAGCCAGTCTGAAACCAACAAATACAACACCTTCGACGGTCGCATAGACTGGAATGCCAGCTCCAAGGACAGGGCGTTCGCCCGTTTCAGCTACGACAACTCGATCAATGCCAAGACCTCGGAGTTCACCAAACTTCCCGCTGGCGGGGGCACTGGCACCAACCCCACCCATGCGCGCGGCTGGGACTTTGGCTACACACACGTTTACTCGAACAACGTGGTCAATGAGGCCCATCTGGCCTATAACCGCGACAACTACGGCTACACCCCGCCGATGTATGGCAACTATGTCTCCAAGGACCTCGGCATCGTGAATGCCAACATCAACCAGGAAACCACCGGCGGCGCGCTCATCGGCGGCTGGAAGGGCGATCTGGAATACACCGGCGACTACGGTCTCTATTCCGTACCCCAAAACACCTATGAATTAACGGATTCGCTGAGCTGGCAAAAGGGCCAGCACACCTTCAAATTCGGCGGCACGCTGATGCGCCGTCAGGTCGAGTACTTCAACCCGCAAGAGGGCAAGGGCTACTTCTTTATCGACCACGGCGTCGTCTCCTTCACCGGCTTCGAAACCTCCGAGTTGCTCGCGGGCGGCATGTGGGACTATGAGCTCGGTTCCCAGGCTGGGTACTTTGCCAACATCGGGCAGGAAGACGGCATCTTTGCGCAGGACGACTGGCGAGTCAGCCGGAGGCTGACCCTCAACCTGGGCGTTCGCTGGGATCTTCTCACCCGTCCCTACGAAGCACACAACCAGCAGTCCGCTTTCAACGTTACCAACGGAACGGTCATGCTTGCGGGTCAGAACGGCATTTCCCGCAGCATCATCAAACAGGACTATCACGCCTTCGGCCCGCGCGCGGGCTTTGCCTATGACATGACAGGGAACGGGAAGTCCGTACTCCGTGGCGGATATGGGCTTTTTTACTTCCTCGACTACGGCGGCATCGACAACCAGCTCGGGGAGCAACTTCCCTTCGCCGGCCACTCCGACTATTACGGTTCGAATGGCTACTGCGTCACCTTCACCGGCCAGCTGCCCAGCGCAACGCCGAACCCCGCCGCCTTCGGTTACAACTGCAGCGCCTACACCAGCCCCGCCACCGTAACTACGGCCCTGCCTAGCCGCCAGGTTGTTCCCCTCAATCCCAACAGCCCGCCGGCCGGCCTGAGCATGATCGCCGTCAACCCCAACAACGAGAACAGCCAGGTACAGGAGTGGAACCTGCAGTTGGAACAGCAGTTTGGCAGCCACGACGTGGTCACGATTTCCTACGTGGGCACCGAAGGGTCCCACCTCTCCTCCTACTACCCCTACAACAACAACGCTTTCCAGACAGGAGCCGAGCCCTTCCCCACCCTCGGCGCCCTCAACTACAACAACTACGACGGCAAGTCCAACTACGCCGGTTTGCAGGCGCATGCGGAACACCATCAGGGTCAAAACTTTGTAACCACCTTCTCCTATGCCTGGGGACACGCGCTGGACGATTCTACCGGCGCCTTCCAGGGGCAAACCGTAGCGCTCTACTACAACCCGATGTTAGATTGGGGCAGCTCCAGCGAGGACCAGCGTCAGATCTTCAGCTCCTCGATCCTCTACAAGCTGCCCTTCGGACGCGGCCAGCAGTTTGGCGGCAACGTTTCCCGGCCGGTGGACTGGCTGGTCGGCGGATGGCAGACCAACCTGATTGCTTTGCTGCAAACGGGAACTCCGGTCGATCTTTCCGATTCAAATGCATCACCAGAAAATCGCCCCGACGTAGTTGGCCCTATCACCTACCCCAAGGGCACGAGCGGACTCGCTGGATCGTACTGGTTCAATCGTTCCGCCTTTGCTGATCCGCCTGAAACCAAGGGGGTGGACTGCGGCGGCTGCACGGTATTCGCTCGTTTGGGAACCCTGGGCCGCAATCAGATCCATGGACCCGGATTCCGTGAAGTCAACCTCAGCATGCAGAAGAACATCCATCTGACCGACAAGTACACGTTGGAACTGCACGGCGACGCCTTCAACCTCTTCAACACGCCGGAATTCACCAACCCGGATGGCGGTATTCACGACGGAAACTTTGCGGAAATTGGTGCAACCCAGATCAATACCAACCGTCAGATTCAGTTGGCAGCTCGATTCACCTTCTGATTTCGCCTTTGCATTCTCTGTGCCGTGTGCTGCCGCATCATAGCCGCACACGGCGCGGAGAGTTCCCTTCACGACCCCGGACTTGAGCGCGAGTGCGCGCATCTGGTACCTCTCTGCCTAAACGAAAGGTGATGCAATGACGCTGTCCAGGCGACTGCTCGCGATCGCTGTCTTCATACTCGCCTGCGGTGCTCTGTCTCCATTGCAAGCTCAGTCAACCTGCGCCTCGCCGCAGTCTGCGAACGCTCCATGCATCGGCAAAATCGATCCGCCAGGATGGTGGGCCGGCATGCCCGACCCCATGCTGCTGGTGAATGGCCGCAACCTCGATCACGCGCAATTTACCGTGGAAGGCACGGATGTAAAACTGATTCGTACCCAGAACTCCCGGAACGGGCACTGGGCATTTCTCTGGCTTGATACCGGACACGCCGCTGCGCAGACCTTGTGGATCACGGCTGCCGGCAGCACGGGAAAAGCGCGCGCCCCGTTTGAACTCGCGGAGCGCTCGCACGATTCGAATGCGCATGCTGGATTCTCTTCCGCCGATGTGCTTTACCTCATCATGACCGACCGTTTCGCCGATGGAAATCCGGCCAACAATCAGCCCGGCTACGATCGCAGTGCGCCGCGCGGCTGGCACGGCGGCGACCTCAACGGCATCACGCAACATCTCGATTATCTTCATGAACTCGGAGTCACGGCGGTGTGGACCACGCCCGTCGCTTCGAATGTCGGTATGCTCGAGTCGTATCACGGCTACGCAGCCACGGATCTCTACGCCGTTGATCCGCACTTCGGCACGCTGAGCGACTATCGCCGTCTTTCCGATGCGCTGCACGCGCGCGGCATGAAGCTGGTCATCGACCTGGTGCCGAATCATATTGGCGTGCAACACCCCTGGGTGCTCGATCCGCCCGCCCCCAATTGGCTTCACGGCACGCTTGAGCACCACATTCTCACGCAGGGCAACTTTGAGCCGCTGGTCAATCCGCACGCCCCACAGCAGGCCTGGAACGCCGTCACCACCGGATGGTTCACCGATGCCATGCCCGATCTGAACCAGGAGAATCCTCTGGTCTCGCAGTACCTCATCGACAATGCGCTGTGGTGGATTGAGACCGCCAACCTTGATGGCATTCGACTGGATACATTTCCGTACGTCGACCGCGGCTTCTGGCACGACTTCCATGCAGCGATTCACAGCGTCTATCCGCGCATGACCAGTGTGGGCGAAGTCTTCAATCGCGACGCGGAAATTACGTCGTTCTTTGCCGGAGGAATTGAACATCGTGGAGTTGACACCGGCCTCGACACGCCGTTCGATTTCCCGGTTTACTTCGCGCTTCTCGATGTGCTCGCGCATGGAAAGCCCATGACGGACCTGGCCAAGGTGCTGCGCCAGGATGCGCTTTACCCGCATCCAGAGCGCCTGGTTCCGTTCCTCGGCAATCACGACACGGTGCGCTTTCTCACCGAGGCGCATGGCTCTGTGCCGGCGTTCAAGTTGGGACTGGGCCTGCTCGCAACCTTACGCGGGATGCCGCAGATTTACTCCGGAGACGAGATCGCAATGACCGGCGGCGGTGACCCCGACAACCGTCACGACTTCCCCGGCGGCTTTCCCGGCGACACACGCGACTCCTTCACCAGGTCCGGTCGCACAGCAACCGAACAAGAGGTCTTCGCCTGGACCTCCAGCTTGCTGGCGCTGCGGAACACCCATCCCGCGCTCGAAACAGGCATCGAGCAGAACCTTTTCGCCGATGAGGACGCCTTCGCCTTTGTTCGTACGCAGACTGAATCCGGCTGCTCCTCCGATCATTCATCGTCTCCATCCAATGAGCGCTTCCTGATCGTGGTGAACAAGGGGACGCAACTTAAGACGCTGGACCTGCCGACGGACATGACCGCGCTTGCCGGGTGTACTTTGTACGAGGCTGAGGCGTCCGTTGTAGGAGCGGCCCCGGTGGTCAAGGCAAGAACGTTGCACATCGAAGAGCCGGCCCAGTCGCTGACTGTGTTTGAGGTTCGATAGAGCTGGAGATCCAAACTTTCAAGCATTGTCATAACCAACGAATGGGGATATAGAATTGCGTGTGCGCTACGCCTGCGCGAGAGAACTTCCCCTATGTCCGAAAATCGAATCGAAAGCCGATCTTCACTGACCAAGCTGTACCCCGATGGACGAACCGCCCTGGAAGGAATTGTGCGCGATGGAATGCTGCTGGCCATTGGCGGCTTTGGCCTGTGCGGCATCCCCGAGGCTTTGATCCTTGCGCTGCGCGACACCGGCGTACGCAACCTGATCGTCGCCAGCAATAACGCGGGCGTGGATGGCTGGGGACTTGGCCAACTGCTGCAAACCCGGCAGATAAAGAAGATGATTTCAAGCTACGTTGGTGAGAACGCCGAATTCGAACGGCAGTTTCTCTCCGGCGAACTTGAAGTTGAATTCTGTCCACAGGGTACGCTCGCCGAACGCATGCGGGCTGGAGGCGCCGGTATACCGGGCTTCTATACGCGCACCGGCGTCGGCACACTGGTGGCCGAGGGCAAGGAGCACAAGGAATTCGACGGGCATACCTATATTCTTGAGCGCGGCATTCAAGCCGACCTGGCGCTGGTGAAGGCGTGGAAGGCCGATCTGCACGGGAACCTGATCTATCGCCGAACCGCGCGTAACTTCAATCCCAACGCGGCCACATGCGGCAAGATCACGGTGGCTGAAGCGGAGATCGTGGTCGAACCTGGCGAACTCGATCCAGACGAGATTCATACACCGGGCATCTTTGTTCATCGGCTCATCCACAACCCGGATCCTGAAAAACGGATTGAAAAACGAACCACGCGAGAGGGATAAACCTGTGGCCTGGACACGCAATCAGATGGCCGCCCGCGCGGCGAACGAGTTGCAAGACGGCTTCTATGTGAACCTCGGCATCGGGATTCCGACCCTGGTCGCAAGCTTCATCCCCCGAGGAATCAATGTTACGTTGCAGTCGGAAAACGGCCTTCTCGGCCTGGGCCCTTTTCCGCTCGAAAGCGAAGTGGATCCGGACCTGATCAACGCTGGGAAAGAGACGGTGACATTCCTTCCGGGCGCATCGACATTCTCGAGCGCGGACTCTTTTGCGATGATTCGCGGCGGGCACATCGACCTTGCGATTCTCGGCGCCATGCAGGTTTCAGAGCGCGGCGACTTGGCCAACTGGATGATTCCCGGCAAGCGCGTGAAAGGCATGGGCGGCGCAATGGATCTCGTGTCGGGCGTTCAGCGCGTGATCGTGCTGATGGAGCACACGGCCCAGGGCGGCGCAAAACTGCTGCGTACTTGCACGCTGCCACTGACCGGGGCCGGCGTGGTGAACCGCGTCATCACCGATCTGTGCGTGCTCGATGTGACGCCGTCTGGATTTGAGGTAATCGAGTTGGCAGACGGCGTTACGCGGAAACAGGTGATCGATCAGACTGAAGCTGCCGTGCGCTTCAAGCATGCTGTTCAGTAGCCGCGGGCAGGTTCATTTCGTCCAGACTGGCTTGCGCTTCTCAAGAAACGAAGCAACACCCTCGCGGAAGTCTGCTGTCTCGCGAGAGACCGCATTCGCTTCCATCGCATGCTCAATTGCCGCATCCAGCCACGCCTTGTTTTGCGCGGCCATGAGGCGCTTGGTGGCCTCCAGGGATTCAGGGCTGTTGGCTGCGAGCATTCGTG
>Ga0302155_10000072_pt1 | contig 80064 bp, 43 predicted proteins | sample I_Bog_N3_1_FD_193508 | JGI IMG/M metagenome (GOLD analysis project Ga0302155, IMG submission 193508) | Peat permafrost microbial communities from Stordalen Mire near Abisko, Sweden - I_Bog_N3_1 | ecosystem: Environmental > Terrestrial > Soil > Wetlands > Peat | place: Sweden: Abisko, Stordalen... | reverse complement strand
TGGCCTGGTTCGGCGAGACCACCAAGCTGCTGCTGTCCTACGAGCACCGCGAGTTCCTGACCCCGTTCGACCGTGGCACGGCCATCGATCCACGGACCAACCACCCGCTGGCGATTCCCAAGGATCGCCGGCTGGATGAGCCGTTCAACAACATGGAAGGGCGCTCGGACCTGGTCCATTTCGAAGCCGACCACGACCTGAACGACAACTGGAAGGCCCACCTGGGCTACAGCTGGAACCGCGAAACCTACGATGCCAGCCAGGTCCGGGTGACCAAGGTCAACAGCAATGGCACCTTGACTCGCAGCATGGACGGCACCCAAGGTGCGCTGACCACCGACCGCTTCACCACCGCCAGCCTCGAAGGCAAGGTCGATGTGGCCGGTATGCAGCATGACCTGGTGTTCGGCATGGACGACGAGTACCGCAAGATCTACCGCTCCGACCTGATCCGCCAGAGCCCGCTGAACACCTTCAGCTACCTGAACCCGATCTATGACCGTGAAGTCCCGGGCTCCACCGTCAGCCCCAAGGACAGCGACCAGACCGACCTGCTGCGCAGCGACTCGGTGTTCGCCCAGGACTCGATCCACCTCAACGACCAGTGGATCTTCGTCGCCGGCGGCCGCTACCAGATGTATGACCAGTTCGCGGGCAAGGGCCGGCCGTTCCAGGTCAACACCAACGGCAATGGCGAGAAGTTCGTGCCGCGCGCCGGCCTGGTGTACCGCTACACCGACGAGCTGTCGTTCTATGGCAGCTACACCGAATCCTTCAAGCCCAACTCCACCATCGCGCCGTTGGCGGTGACCAGCAATACCCGCCTGGTGCTGGACGGTTCCCTTGAACCGGAACAGTCCAAGGCCTGGGAAATCGGCACCAAGCTGGATATTCCAGGGCGCATCACCGCCACCGCGGCGATCTACGATATCCACAAGCGCAACGTGCTGGTGTCCGTCGCCGATGGCCTGACCACCCAGTACAGCATTGCCGGCCAGGTGCGCTCGCGCGGCCTGGAACTGGATGCCAGCGGTCAGTTGAGCGATCGCTGGAGCCTGATCGGCAGCTACGCCTACACCGATGCCCAGGTCACCAAGGACGCCAACTACCAGGGCAACCGCCTGCAGAACGTGGCGAAGAACGCCGGTTCGCTGTCGGCGGTCTATGACTTCGGTTCGATCATGGGCGGCGGCGACAAGCTGCGGGCCGGTGCCGGGGCGCGTTATGTCGGTCATCGCACCGGCGATGCGGCCAACACCTTCGACCTGCCGGGCTACACCGTGGCCGATGCCTTCGCCACCTACGACACCAAGGTCGAAGGGCAGAAGGTCAAGTTCCAGCTCAACGTGAAGAACCTGTTCAACAAGGTCTACTACACCTCGGCGGTCAGCCAGCTGTTCGTCTCCATGGGGGACGCGCGGCAGGTGTCGGTCTCCAGCACCCTGGAGTTCTGATGAAGCGCGCCCGTGCAATCCTGCTGGCCCTGAGCCTGAGTGCCACCGCCCTGGCGGCGGCACCCGGGGACGGGCGCCTGTACCAGCGTGAACATCAAGTGACCTTGGCCGGCTCCGGCGACAGCTGGGGTTTCGCCGCCCTCGACCCGACCCGGCCCTACCTGTTCCTGGCCCGGCGGGAAAACGGCCTGAGCGTGTTCGACGTGGCGAAACAGCGCCTGGTGAAAACCCTCGAGCATTCGGTGGGGGCCAACGCGGTGGTGTTCATACCCGAACGCAATCGCGTGTTCGTGCTCAACACCGACGGCAGCCTTGGCGTGGTGGAGCTGTCGAGCCTCAAGTTGCTCAAGCGTATTCCCGTGGCCCAGAGCAACCTCAACAGCGCGGTGTACGAGCCACGTACCGGCCAGGTGATTGTCGTCAGCGGCCGGCGGGCGGATCGTTCGACGCTGTTTGTCTTCGACCCGCAACAGGAAAGGGTCACCGCCGCCCATGAACTGGACGTGAAGAAGATCGACCCGTTGCTGGTCAAGGGCGATGGCAGTTTCTTCCTGCCGATGCGTGACGAAGGCAAGGTGGCGCGGTTTTCCGCCAGCACCTTCGAAGTGCTCGACAGCTGGAGCTTCGAGGGTTGCCCCAAACCCAGCGCCCTGGCCGAGGACAAGCCGGGACAGCGCCTGTTCGTCGTCTGTCGCGGCGAGCAGCCCCGGCTGATCGTGGCCGACCTGGAAAGCGGCGCAGTCAAGGCCAGCCTGCCGATCACCCGGGACGTCAACGCCCTGGCCTGGGATGCCCGGCAACATCGGCTGATCATCCCCAGCGGCGTGGACGCCAACCTGACACTGGTCGAACAGACGGACGTCGACCACTATCGGACGCTGGGCAGCGTCAGCACCTTGCCGATGGCCTACAACATGGCGTTCGACCCGACCAGCGGCAAGGTCTACCTGCCTGCCATGGACTTCACCCAACCGGCCACGGCCAAGGGTGAAGCCAAAACCGATCCGCTGTTTCACGCCAACAGCTTTTCCGTCACCACCCTGGCGCCCTGAACCACGAACCCTGTCCCCGGAAACGAATCGCTCGCACATGGATTCCGGGGACGGTGTTCCCGCATAATTCCCCCGTTGACTCGCTAAGTACCTTGTTCTTACGTGCCTCCTGAGTGATGAGTCGCTGGTAGCGGCTATTGTGTGTTTATTGGTTGAGTTCGAGGCGGAAGATGAATTCGGTACAGGGTTTCATGGGCAAGGGCGTCGCGTTGGCGTTGTTCGTACTGTTGGCGGCCTGCTCCAGCAAGGTGCCGAAGGCTCCCGAGCCGGCCCGGACAGTGGTCCTGCAAGCGGCGCAGTTGCCATTGCCGTTGCCACGCTCGGCCTTTTGCGCCGGGCTCGACAGCGTATTGCGCGCCCCGGCGCTGCAAGGCGCGACGACTTCGCTGGTGATACGCGAGGCGAACAGCGGCAAACTGGTGTGTGAATACAACCCGCAATTCCGCCTGATTCCGGCTTCCAGCCTGAAGCTGGTGACCACGGCGGCGGCGATGGAAATCCTCGGTGCCGATTATCGGTTTTCCACCACCCTGTTGAGCACCGGTGTGCAGCAGGGCAACGTGCTGAACGGCGATCTGTACCTGCGGGGCACGGGCGACCCGAGCATGCGCCAGGAAGACTACCAGGCCCTGGCGGCCGGGCTGGCGCGTAAAGGCATCACGCGGGTTCGCGGACGGCTGATTCTCGATGACACCGCCTTCGACCACGAACGGCTGGGAGTCGATTGGTCCGCCGATGACGAGCAACAGTATTTTGCGGCGCAGATTTCCGCGCTGAGCGTGTCGCCGAACGCGGACCTCGATGTCGGCTCGATCCTGGTCAATGTGCGCGCCGGTAGCTCGCCACGCCAGCCGGTTCGAGTCAGCTTCACGCCGGCCAACCACTACATGAACGTGGCCAACCGGGCCACGACGGGCCGTGGCGGTCCCCTGGTGGTCAGTCGCGGCCATGGTGGCAACCTGTTGCGCATTGACGGCGCGTTGCCCAAGGGCGCGGAGCGCATTGCCCAGGTCAGCGTCTGGGAGCCGACCGGGCTGGTGGCCGATCTGTTCCGTAGCGCCCTGCTCCAGCAGGGGATCGCGGTGGAAGGCGGCAGCTTGCTGGGCGTCGCCACGCCGGCTGCGGCGCAGCCGCTGGTCGAGCACCAGTCGCCGGTCCTCGCGGACTTGATGCCGCCACTGCTCAAGTTGTCGAACAACAACATGGCGGAGATCCTGCTCAAGTCCATGGGCCGCAAGACGGCGCATGCGGGCACGGCGGCGGCGGGTGTGGCGGCGGTCAACGGGTTCCTGCAGGGGCACGGGGTGGCGTCGGCGCAGTTGCTGCAGTTCGACGGTTCCGGTTTGTCACGGCGTAACCAGGTGTCGGCGCAGACCCTCAGCGATTTGTTGCTGGTGGCGCGCAGTCGGCCCTGGTTCCAGGCCTGGTATGCGGCGTTGCCGGTTGCCGGCAATTCCGAGCGGATGATCGGCGGCACCCTGCGCAAACGCCTGCACGGCACGGCAGCAGCGAACAACCTGCATGCCAAGACCGGCAGCATGGGCGGTGTGTCGTCGCTGGCCGGGTATGTCACCAGTCGCGACGGGCGGCTGCTGGTGTTTGCCATGCTGAGCAACAACTATCTGGTCGGTGGGCGGCAGGTCAAAGCGGTGGAGGACCAGGTGGTGACGGCGTTGGCCAACAAGGCCGATTGAAGAAACGGGATCTTGAAAACACCGCATAACCTGTAGGAGCAGGGGCGGTGTTCGGCTTTAGTGCGCGAAGGCTTGCCGGTACTCGCCGGGCGTTGCGCCCAGCACCTGGCGAAACCGATTGGCGAAATGACTGGCACTGGCAAACCCGCACGCCAGGGCAATCTCCCCAAGTGGTTGCCCGCTACCGCGCAACAGCAGCCGCGCCCGCTCCAGGCGCCGCGCCAGTACATATTGATGGGGCGGCAAGCCGAAGCTGACGCGAAACATCCGCGCAAAGTGGTATTCCGACAGCGCGCACAACCCGGCCAACTCACCCAGGCTCAACGGCTGGTCCAACCGGCTGTCGATGTACTCCACCAACAGGCGCCGCTGATGCGCCGCCAAACCGCCTTTCAATCGCAAGCCCTGGCGCATCCCCACCTGATTGAGCAGCGTATGGCCGAGCAACTCGTGGGCCAGGCTGCTGCTGAGCAGGCGCTCCCCCGGTTCGTCCCAGTCCAGGCTGATCAGTTGGCGAAAACGCCGGGCCTGCTGCGGGTCATCCAGAAAAGTGTGTTCCTGCAATTGCAGCTCACGGGGTTCACGGTCCAGCAGCGTCACACAACCCACCGCGAACTGTTCCGCACTGAAATACAGGTGGGCCAGGCGAATGCTGCCGTTGATCACCCAACCGGACTGATGTTCGGCGGGCAGGATGCAGAGCTTGTCCGGGCCGCCCTTGGTGTCCGGGCGGTCACGGCGAAAGGTCCCGGTGCCGCCGGCAATGTAGCAGGACAGGGTGTGATGACCGGGCGCCTCGTAGTCCTGGGCGTCGTGGTGGTTGCTCCACAACGCCGCGGCCAAACCGTCACCGAGCTCCGCGCTGTGCTCCAGGCGCGAATTGGGCGAGCGGTTCAGGGCTTGAAAGACTTGCAGGGTATCCAGTGCGGGCATGGTCTGTTCTCCAACGCCTTGCATCCTACTCCGTCGGGTAAAGCCCTGGCAGCCATGGGCCGACAAAAGCGCAAGTTTTTGCAAGCGCGGGAGCGGCTTGCCCGCCGACACTGAGGCCTGTCTTCTGGAGTCCGCTGCATGAACCTGTTTCTCTACCTGCTGACCGTCTTGATCTGGGGCACCACCTGGATCGCCCTGAAACTGCAACTGGGCGTGGTGGCGATTCCGGTCTCCATCGTCTATCGCTTTGGCCTGGCGGCGTTGGTGCTGTTCGTCATGCTGCTGCTCAGTCGCCGCCTGCAACCGATGAACCGCCGCGGTCATCTGATCTGCCTGGCCCAGGGCCTGTGCCTGTTCTGCCTCAACTTCATGTGTTTCCTCACCGCCAGCCAGTGGGTGCCCAGCGGCCTGGTGGCGGTGGTGTTTTCCACCGCGACCTTGTGGAACGCCCTCAACGCCCGGGTGTTCTTCAAGCAGAAGATCGCCCGCAATGTGCTGATGGGCGGGGCCCTCGGCCTGCTTGGACTGGGCCTGCTGTTCTGGCCGGAACTGTCCGGGCACAGCGCCGGCCCGCACACGATCCTGGGCCTCGGGCTGGCCTTGCTCGGCACGCTGTTTTTCTCGGCCGGCAACCTGCTGTCCAGCCTGCAACAGAAGGCCGGGCTCAAGCCGCTGACCACCAACGCCTGGGGCATGCTCTACGGCGCAGTGATGCTGGCCACCTACTGCCTGGTCCAGGGCATCCCGTTCGCGATGGAATGGAACACGCGTTATATCGGCTCCCTGCTGTACCTGGTGATTCCGGGCTCGGTGATCGGCTTCACCGCCTACCTGACTCTGGTCGGACGCATGGGACCGGAGCGCGCGGCCTACTGCACGGTACTGTTTCCCCTGGTGGCGCTGAATGTCTCGGCCTATGCCGAGGGGTATCACTGGAACGCGCCGGCCCTGCTCGGGCTGGTGGCGGTGATGGCGGGCAACGTGCTGGTGTTCCGCAAGCCAAGGGCCGCGCTGCGGCCGACGTCGGCCAAGCTGGCCTGACGGACAACACATTTATGTAGATCAGCCGCCGCTCCATGGCCCGATAACCTGACGCTTTCCAAGGCGTATCAGGAAGGACAGGCCATGAACCGATCTGCTGAACCAGGCACCACTGTCGACACGGGAGATGAGCCGCCGCCTCCCGCCGAGGCCGACGACCTCTTGTTGCTGCTGTTCATGCGCCGTGACGGCGATCTGTTGCACAGCGAGGAGAGCTGGGCGCGGCAGCAGGTCGTCGAGCAACTGGCGATTTCGTTCAAGGCGGCCATGGGGCCGCTGCATGAAGCTGAACAACGCACCTGGCTGGGCAGCTATCGCCAGTTGATGGAGGCCCGGGCGACCCTTGACGAGGAGAGTCACAAGGTCGTCGACACCTTCGAAAAGGCCGGTCTGGCCAAGCTGCGCGAGCGCCTGCAGGAAGCCTCGGGCCTGGACCTCGACCCGCAGACCACCTATCTGCACACCGTGATCGATTCGTCGGCGGCTGTCCGGCAACCCGTGGGTGAAGGGCCGCCGGTGCAGGTGGAATCGTTCGAGCGGCGCATCGGCAAGGTCACGGTCTCGACCATGACCTTGTGGCAAGCCGCCTGCCTGAATTTCGCCTTCTCCGACTCCAGCTACGCCAACCTCAAGCGGCGCTGGATTTCCTTCGACAAAAAGGTCGATATCTCCGATCGACGCTGGCTGCTGGCGACGGAGGTGTTTGTCCGGATCGTCCGCGAGCTCAATCTGGGCGCCGTGCTCAAGCCCCATGTGGCGCGAGCCATGGTCGTGGAAGGGCCGTTGTATCAGTCGATACTGGCGTTTGCTCACGCACAGATTCACTTCGGTCTGTATGACGCGGCCCGGCAGCCGGCCCTCACCGGCCTGACCTACAGCGCCTTCGTCGCCTTGCGGGACGAACTGGCGACGGCGCGTCCCCGACTCAAGGGTTCCTATGTCGCGCTACGCCTGACCGGCGGCCTGCAGTCGCGCCTGGACCGGGTGCTGGAGTCCGTCGAAAGCGCGCTGCTGCATCTGTTCGAGGTCGAGCATGAGCCCCTGGAGCTGATCTACCTGCCACTGCAAGTCTTCGAGGTCTCAGGCCTGCGGGGGCTTTACAGCTATTGCATCGACCGTCCCGGGGAAGCCTTGCGTTACCACGATTCAAGGGCGGCGTTCGAGCGGGACTTCAAGGCGCAACTGGAAAAAGACAGCAGCAGCGGGCAACTGGGCTGGTTGATCTCGTCGCTGGCGTTCAAGCAGCAGCATCAGTTCTGGCAATGGCTCAAGGATTACCCCAAACCCCGGCGCCTCACCTGGATGTCGACCTTCGAGGACCTCTACAAGTGGATCTGGTCGGGAGACGGCGTCGAGGACCTGACGTTCGCGTATGGCGATACGCATGCCGATTTCAGTCCCGGCAAGGCCTTGGCCGAGTTCTATGCCTGGCGTTTTCGCTTGAATACCGAAGCGATCGCGGTCTCCAAGACAGAACACGATCTGCAAGCCGTCAAGGAGGGCTTTCTCGAAGTCATGCACCTGCTGCTGAATGTCCTGATGCTGCCGGTGCCGGGCGGTTTCGGGATCCTGGGGCGGATGCTCGCGATGGCCATGTTCGCCCAGTTGGGCGTGGCATTGGCCGATGGCATCCTGGCGACTTTCCAGGGGCGTCCCAAGGTGCTGGGGCAGGCACTGTTCAGCGTCGGCATGGCGATCCTGACCGGGGGGGCGCTCGGTTATGCCGGACAGCTCCTGGAGCGGCGCTTCCAGGCGTTGTCCCTGGAGATCGGGCGTTGGCGCAAGGTGACCGGGGCCCAGGGACCGCCCCGGCTGTGGAAGGTCGACCTGAGCGGCTATGGGGTTTCCGTGAGGGAGCTGCGGGAACGCTTTAGCGCCGATGAGCGCGGGCTTTTCGAGGAGGGTGGGGCTCTGTTCGGTGAGGTGCGCGAGCCGGGCGGGCCGATTCAGGTCAGGCTGGAATACGATGCGGTACTCAAGCGCTATGTGGCGGTCGCGCCCGACCCGGCGGGATTTCGTCCTGCCATGCGTTATGACCGACAAGAGCGCTGCTGGGTAGCGGACCTGGATGACAGCCATACCCTGAGCGATGCCCGTTGGCTGGAACGGATGATGGTCCAGGGGAATGCCGAAGAGGCCGAGACGCTGTTGACCATCAGCGGTGTTCGCCGTGAGACGTTGCAAGAGATCTGGGCGGGCGGGCTGCCTCCGGCGTCGCTGGTCGAGGCCGAGCGCCGCCGACAGATCGACGCGGGCCTCGATGCGTTGATCGGCAGCAGTGATGCGAGGCTGAGCTTGCCGGCGGATGCCGAGCGTGTGCTGTTCTGCCTGCTGCCACGCTTGTCCGATTGGCCCGAAACCACCGGGCTGTTTATCCACGGACCCGGGGGCGAGTTGTTGGCGGTCCATGGCCGCCAGGCGCGGCCGGCCGACTTCGAGCACAGGGTGGCGATCCGGCGCCTGGAAGAGGGCGGTTATGTCGCGCAGCCGGCCGATCCACAACAGGTTCCCGCCGCTCTGGCCCATGAAGAGGGGGTACAGGCATTGATCCTCGGCCTGTTGCCCGACGGTTGCCCGCTCAAGGGCGATTTCCAGCCCTTTGTCCGTCGCCAGTGGAACAGGGCGATACGCCAGCAGGTCAACGCCCTGGCCCGACTTGAACGGCAAACGTTGTTCGAGCTGCTCGGCGCCCACGACGGCATGGACCGCTCCCTCTCGTCGGCACCCGCCCGTCATTACCTGTCGCTTGTCGCGCATTCCCTGCCATTGCTGGTGCTCAAACTCCAGGCCTTGTACCCCGCGCTGTCGCTGGCCGGCATAAGCGAATATCTACGGCGCATGCCCCTGGAGCCGCTGCAGCGCCAACGGCTCCTGGAAAACGCCGAATTGCCCGGCGCCCATGCCCGGGCGTTGGCCGATGCGCAAGCCATGACCCGCCTGGGTCGGGCGCTGGACGGGATCCATCAGGCGCGGTCGTCGCACCGGGATATCGATCAATGGTTGCAACTGGCCGCCGAGTTGCTGGTCCGGGAACAACTGGGAACGGCCCTGTGTCCGCGGGTCGCCACGAGCCCGACTCACGACAGCTTCTTCCTCGCCCTGGCGGCGCTGTTCAAACCCCATGAGTTGAGCCAGTTGGGCATCACCTCTGCGACCGATGTGAAGGCCTTGCGGACCCTGCTCGCCACTGTCCTGGGGCGCCGGCGGGCGGCTGACGGGCGTATTTTGCTGCCGATCGAGCATTGCCGGGAGGCGGTCGCCCTGCCGTCAACCCTGATGCCCGACGCCGCCGGTCTCTACCGACAGAGCGACAACATCTACCTGTCCCTTGAGGGCGGCCTTTACCGCGTTGAAAATACCGGCTTGTCCGAGGATTGGCGGATCAACCCCGGCGATCTGCCGGGTGCCTATACACCGCGTCTGGAACATAACGGCACGAGTGCCTGGTGGCACGAGTTCGAAGACCCGCTGGGTTGGGATGGGCTGACGGCTTTTCGCCGCCTGGGCGGGCAGGCGGCGTCGTTTTCCGAGACGGTTGCCCGGCAGATACTGGACGTGAGCGGTACCTCCGACAGCCTGTTGCGACAGACGATTTTCTGCAATCAATGGCCCCCGGCCTTTCTGCTGTCGGTCATGCAGCGCTTCAGGGATCACCTGGATATCGAGCGACATATCGCCTCGCTGACCTGGCGCTCGGCGGAGCTGCCGGCGTTGTTCAAAACGGCGCTCAATGGTCTCAGCGCCGCGGATGACAGGTGGCTGGCCCTCGATCCGGGCTTGTCGGGAAACCAACTGGTCGGTTACTTGCTGCGTCGCCTGGCGAGTGATCCGCGACGGGTCAGACAGGCGCTGGCCGAGGGGCTGTCCGACCAGCGCGCCCAAGGGGCGAGGCCTTTGCCGAGACTGCTGGAACAGGTTTTTGTCGATCTGCCTGGTGGGGTGGCCGAGGAGATACTGGAACACAGCGAATCATGGCAACGCCAACTGATCGCCGACTCGCGACGTATACCGCTGGCGGTGGCCGAAGAGGCCCGCTGGTGGTGCGAGGAAGCCATCCTCGGCCAGGCCCTTATGGGCTTGAGCCCCGACGGGTTGAGCAATGCCCATAGCGATCAGGTCTTGTTGGTGGTACTCAAGGCCCTGCCGGGTTGGCCTGAGCAGGCGCGGATTGAAATCCGCGAGACGGGCGTCGACGGTCCGCTGCTGGACAGTAGCGGCAGCGCCGATATCGACAAGCGACGCGTGGTGGTCAAGCGGAACGACGGTTATGAGTCGTTCATCGTCGAGGGCGAGCAGGTTTCCCGGCGCGCAACGGCGCAAAGCGACCTGCTCCTTGCCTTGTCCCGCGTGGTACAGGATCTGCCCGCGCGCTTGCCCTGGGGGGGCGCGCAAGGACCGGAGGCGCTGTTGAAAACCCTGATCGGCCAGCAGGCGATTCGCCAGCGCGCCGAACTGCGCCGACGGCTCGGGTTGCGTCCCGCTCCGGCCTGGGCTTCACTGCCGCGCCGTCTGGTGCGCCAGCGCAGCGGTCAGATTGGCCTCGCCCTGAGCGGGCGCGGCCGGAGCCTGCCAGGGGTGGAGCTGTTTGGCCGGTTGAAAAAACTCTATCGCGGCGCCACCCACCAGGAGTTGTTCGACCTGCTGCGCGCGTCGGGCAGCACGAGCGCGGAGCAACGGGCGATGGTCGAGGCGTTGGAACGCGACTACGGCACCTTGAAGCGCGAACTGGTGACCTGGGTCGATGCCCCGCGAGGCGCAGACGGAACGGCATGGGACGTGAACTTCAGGGTGCGCATGGCCATGGCGTCGCGGATCAGGCGTTGCTGGCGCTGGGAAAGTCGAAATCTGCTGGGTGGCCTGTTGCTGCTCGAAGGTTTCGCGGTCGAGCAGATGCCCAGGCTCAGCGTGTCGTTCAGGCACGTTACCCAACTGCTGGTGCGGGATATGAACCTGGAGATCAGCTATGTGAATGCGTTCCTGAGCGCGTTTCCTGCCTTGAAGCACCTGCGCCTGTATGGCGCCGGCTTGAAGCGCCTGCCCCATGAGATCGGTCAGATGAAGGCACTGGAAGAACTCGACCTGGAGGAAAACCAGATTGTCCTGACTGAGCCTGCGGCCTTGCAACTGGCTGGGCTGAAAAGCTTGAAGATACTCAACTTGCGCGGGAATCCACTGAAACTGCTCCCCGATTTCGGTGCCCTGTCCGACTTGCAGTCACTCAACCTGAGCCGGACCGGCATGGATTCATGGCCCTCGGGTACGGTCTTTCTCAAGAGCCTGGCGTACATGAACCTGGCCCATAACCGGATCCGCCAAGTCCCCAACACCTTGCTCTCGGCCCCGCGGCTGCTCAAGCGTGGCGTGCATCTGGAGGGCAATCCGTTGGAGCAGGATGCGCTGGCCAAGCTATCGGTCGATGCCCTCAAACAAAAAGGCGATGGCATTACCTTCGGGCTTGCCATCGCCGAGCTTTCTGGGCCCGTCGGTATCGAAGCCTGGGGCTCGGCCGTGGAGCGTAGCGATGAGCAGAACTGGATCTGGCAACGGCTCAAGGACAATCCGGACGCCGAGGCATTCTTCGACTTCCTGGAGCAATTGAGTGCCTTGGCGACCTTCTATAACCCGCTGTTTTCCGCCGTGCGCAGAGATCTGACGCAACGTGTCTGGCGGGTGCTCGAGGCGATAGCCGAAAGCGCGGATTTTTGCGAGCAGCTGTTTATCCGGCAACTGGTGTTGACGGCCGAGGGGACGGGCAGGTTGCGGGTGTTCAATGAGCTGGAGTTCGCGGTGCTCTGCCGCCAGGCCTTGACCGAGGTCGACCAAGCCACGGCCCAGGCCCGGCTGCTGCGCTTGCTCAAAGGCAAGTTCCGCTTGCAGGTGCTCTGGGACCAGGTCGCCGATCTCGGTGTTTACCGGGCTTATTGGGAGTTGCTGGCCGAACGGCTGGAATTGCCCGATCTGTTCAATGGACGTTTCTACAAGGAGCGTGTGGTGTTGAGCGACGCTCAGATCGAGGTCATGGTCGAACAGATCCGGCGGACGGAAACAGCGGCGGGGCCGATGGGCCTGCATCGTTACCTGAAGTCGGACATTGCCTGGCGCAGGTTTCTGGAGCGGGCCTACCGGGAGGATTTCCAGTCGTTGCCCGAGCCGGAGCGTAACGCGCGGATCGACACGCTGACGATCAGCGCCTTGAGTGACACGACACCTGTCGTATTTAGTTAGAACCGTTGCCCGGGAAGGGAGGGCTAGGCTGGGCTTTTCCAGCAATGAAAAGAGCAGCCATGGACGATTCCCACCCCCTTCCCGACCCCGGCGTCGAGCTTGAGACCCAAGCGCTTATCGAGGAGCAGCAACGCTTTGTGCACTCACGCAAGAGTTGGCGACTCGAGGACATAGGCAATCATCTGTTGTCCGTTTCCGCCGCGGCGATGGGGCCCCTGAACGAGGTCGAGCGGCTGACCTATGCCAGCGCGTTTCGCTACCTCAGCAAAATGACCGAGGCTGTCGAAACCGAGAATCGCAAGCTCGGCGGCGCCTTTGAGCAGGACGGGCTCAAGCGCCTGCGTGAAGCCTTGCGCGAAAGCACCGGGCGCGACCTGGACCCCCGCAAGACCTACATCCATACCCTGCACATGGAGTTCAAGGACAGCGGTTGGATACCCGGCCAACGCAACAAGCGGGCTTATGACGCCAACGCACCCCTGGCCCATGTCTACAGTCTGTCGCTCTGGCAGGCGGCCTGCCTCAACTTCGGCTTCGGCGAGCTGTTCAACTCCGACCGGGTGCGTGCCAGTTGGATCAATGAGCGGCCCGGTCCCGGCTATCAATGGGGATTTGCGCCCGATGACATCATCCAGGTCGGCATGATGCCGATCCACGACTTCGTGAACATCGCCCGCGACCTGGATCTCGGACGTGATCTCAAGGCGCGGGTGGACAAGGCGTTGGGTGACGGTGGCGTGCTGGGCCAGCACCTGGAACAGATGGCCCGGGCCGAGCTGTTGTTCAATCCCTACGAGGCTTATCGCAATGGCGCGTCCACTGGGGTCACCAATGCACCTTTCACGATCCTGCGTCATGCCTTGTGGCGCGCGCCGGAGACCGTGACGGTGAAGGCCGTATCGATCCGGCTGCCGGACAACGAAGTCGTCGTCATCCTGAAAAAGGTCAACCTCTCCTATCAACTGGGCAAGGCGCTTTTCGGCGAGAGCGACGTGATCTCCAGTTTTCTCGAACTGCCGTTGTTCACCTTCGAAATCGAGCGCTTCGACGGGGTTTTCAGTTACTACCCGAACCGCCTGGGCGGTGCGTTGCGTTATCACGCCGACACGTCAACCTTCGAGACCGAGTTCAAGCAGCAACTCAAGGACGACAATGCGCAAAAGCGCCTCAATTGGTTCCTGGCGCCATTGAGCATCAAGCAGCAGGCCGTGGTGCGCGATATCGTCACCGAGCATCCACGACCGGAAGGGCTGAACGCGGTGACCAGCGGGCTTTACGATGCTTTTCATTGGGCGTTTCCGGCGCCGGTGCTCGAAACACTCAAGTGGAAGTACCAGGCGCTGACGACCACGCCCGCGCAGGCATTGAGAGACTACTACCTGCAACGTGACCGGCAGAACCTCAACGAACTGGCGGTCGAACGCTCGGTGCAGGATTGGCGTGCGTTCATCGAAGGCGCCAGTGCGGTCCTCGATGAAGTGCTCGGCCTGTTGCTGTTGCCGGTGCCGGGAGGGCTGCGAGGGATGGGGCGGGTCGTGCAGATCGCCCTGTTCGGAAGCCTGGGCTACAACTTCATCCAGGGACTGACGGAAGCGGCGAAAGGGCGACCCGAACAACTGGCCCAGTCCGTCGTCGATATCGGCAATCTGTTGATCAGCGCGGGCCTTCATCGCCATGCGGTGAAATGGTCGATACGCCGTCACCGGGAACTGCAGGGTTGCCTGGGCGCCGTGCACCGGATCCAGGTGGCGGGCAAGCATACCCTCTGGGCCTCCCGGCTGGACCGTTATGTCAGCGTGAAAATCGGCCTGTTGCATGGCGAATCGGTCCGGGAGTCAGGAGTGATCGAATGGGGGGGCAAGCGATACGGCGAATTTCTGGTCGAGGGCGAACGGCAGGCGTTCGAGCTGGCCTACGATCCCGTCTCCAGGGAACACACCCTGGTGCATCCGGACCCCAGCGTATTCCGACCGGCGGTGAACTTCGACCCGCAGTTGCAGCATTGGCAACTGGCGCTGGACAACCCCGAGCCGCCGACCCTGAGTCAACTGGGCGAACGACTGTTGCCCGGGGGGCCTTTGACGAGTCGCGAGCTCACCCGCTTGAACCGGATCAGCGGGACCACCTCACAGACCCTCCAGCAGGTCTGGAAGGGTGAGCCGGCGTCTGCCGCGCTGGTCGACACGGTCAAACGGCACAACACCGAACGCGCCCTGCAGACCTTGAGCGCACCGCTGGCGTCGCGGCTGCCGTTGCCCGAGGACGGCGACCGGGCGCTGTTCTCGGCGTTGACGCAATTGCCGGACTGGCCGGACGACCTGGCCCTGAGTATTCATGACCAGGAGGGCTTACTGCTGGAGGCCTACGGGAAAAAGGACACGCTGGCCGAACATGGCCAGCGTGTTTCGATACGCCGTCTGGCGGATGGCGGCTATGTGGATCACGGTGCGCCTGCGGCTATCGCCGATCACGACCTGGGGCCGGTGGGTTTGATTCTCGGACTCTTGCCGAGCGATGCGGCACTGAGCCGACCCCTTGCGCCCAACCAGGCGTTTTCGAGCAGGGCCGTTATCCTCAGGCGGCGGGTGGTTGATCTTGTCATTCGTGAGAGAGGCCAGCTGTTCGAAGCCCTGAGCCGTTATCCGGGGCGGCTGAAGTCCGAGCGGGCGGAGCTGGCGCCGGGTCTGCGCCGGTTTCTCCCGGTGGCGAGCACGCCGCGCCCGGCGTTGCTCGAACAGACCCTGACCCTGCATCCGGACCTGTCCCCCGCGCGGGTTGCCGAATGGTGGCGCGGCCAGTCATTGTCGAGCGCCGAACGGGCCGGGTTCATGAGCTCGGGCCTGTTACCCGAAGGTGCTCGGCGTGCACTCCGACAAGCGGCCAGAAGCCTGAGCCTGGAACAGTCCCTCGATGGCATCTATCACCGCCGGGCCTGGAACGCCTCGACGGATGCCTGGGCCCGTGAAGGCATGGCGGCGCTGCTCGGGCAAAAACTCGGGATGACCCTGGAGATCAGCGAGGTCAGGCCCGGACAAACCGTCGCGCCGGTGGCCGCGGACCCGGCGGGCAAGCGGGTCGTGCTGCGCCACCACGGGCAGGGGCGTTATACGGTATTCGATACCCTCAGCCAATCTGAACGCCCGGTCCCCGAGGGCGCTGACAACTTCTACAAGGCGTTCAACAGCGCATTGAACCGTAACGATCAGATCCGCCTGGGGATCAACGATGCGACGGCGGACAATGCCGGGCGATTGCGCCGCGAGGCGGGGGACGCCCTGACGGACCGGCGCACCGCTGACGGTGATATACGGCCCTGGCACGATTCGGCGCACGCCTACCGGCAACCCGTTGAGCTGCCCGTCGAACTGGAGCCCGACCCATTGGGGCTGTATCGCTGGCAGGACAAGGCCTGGCTGCCCCTGGATGACGGGCTGTTCGCGGTCGACCAGCATCCGCTCTTCGACGACTGGGGCATCGAGCATCCGCGCTTGCCCGGGGCTTACCGGCTTGAGCTGGAACACAACGGCGCCGGTGCCTGGTGGCATGAGCAGGAGCAGCCGCTGGAATGGGAGGGGCTGAAGCTGTTTCGGCGCCTGGGTGAGCAGGCGGCGCGGCAATCCGATGAGCTGGCGCGGCAATTGATGGCGATCTGTGATGTCAGTGAGGACCAGCTGCGCAAGGTGCATGTGACCCGTTCGCGGGCGCCGGGCCTGCTGATGGATACGTTGCAGCGGGTGGACAGTCATGTGCGTGTCGGCGACAGCCTCGATCGGCTGGGCAGCACCGACACGCTCGAGCCGGTGCTGAGCCGGGCGCTCGAACAATTGAGCGAGCCGGAACGCCTCGAACTCTTCGGTGAGGGCGAGCGGGATGAAGCGAGCCGGGTGCAGGTGCTGAACCAAAAAGTCCGAGAGGACGCCCAGGCACTCAAAGCCCTGCTGGGCAATGCGCTTGAGCGGGCCGGGGAGCCCGACAGCGATCCGTCGACGGCGCTGATTCGCCGGCTTTTTCCCAGCCTGTCGGAGCGGGTGGCCCGGGAGATGGTCGAGCATGCCGATGACCCGCAGCTCCGCGAGATGGAAACCGGCAAGCTGCCCCTGGCGCTGGGGCAAGAGGCACGCTGGTTGATTCAGGAGGTCCGGCTTGGGCGGGCGCTGGAAGGTTTTCAGGTCGACAGCCTGATCAATGGCGACAACGACCGGCTGGCCTTGCGTCTGCTCGAACATCTGCCGGGATGGCCGGCCGACTTGCGCATCGAGGTCCGCGAGGGCTCGGCGTCGGGGGCGCTGCTCGACAGCCTGGGCCGTGCCCAGGCGTCCCAGCGGGCAGTGATCGTCAAGTCCGCTGAAGGCTATGGGCCTGCCGCCGGCCAGGGCAATGGCCTGCGCCCGGTGAGTCGCAACCTGATCCCCTCGATAATGGCCGCGTTGCCGGAGCCCGCGCGCAGGGCGCTGGTGCCCGGCGGGCTGGCCAGCCAACTGCGCCGAGACCTGGCGGGTGTGGCGGTCGGCGACCGTGGTCGGGCGAAGCGGTTGTTGGGCATGCGCCCCGAGATCCCCGGTTTTGTGCCGCCCCGGCGTCTGGCCGATGGCCGGATCGGCTATGAACTGAGTGGCGGTGAAGGGCGGCACAATCGGCAACTGAAGCGCTTCAGAGGCCTGTATTCGGGCTATTCCTATGCCGAAGCGTCTCGACAGTTGGCGCTGCTGGGCGAGGATTTCGCCAGTCGTGATGGGGTGATCCGTCAACGCGATCGGGAGTTGGACGCACTCCGAGGCGATCTCAAGCGCTGGCGCCAGACAAGGTATAACGGTGAGTCACGGGCGCATTTGTATCAGTTCGCCAAACGCATCAAGCAGTGTTGGCGCCGGGAAACCTTGCGCGCCCCCGCGCAAAACAGTGGAGAGTCCGGTTACCTGCTGAGCCTGGACCGCCTGGAGGTCAGTCGTTTTCCGTTGTTTCCCAGAGTGGCCGACTTTTCCCACGTTACGCGCTTGTCGATGCGCAGTATGAAGATCGAGGCGCCGGTGTTTCTCGACCAGTTCCTGCGTCAGTTCGTGTCGTTGCAGGAACTGGATCTGTCCCACAATCGCCTGTCCGACTTTCCTGTATTGGAGGGCTCGATGCGTGAGCTACGCAGGCTGAAACTGGCGCATAACCGCATTGTCTTTCCCCGGGGCGGTCATCAGCGCCTGGCCAGCATGAGCGAACTGCTGCAACTGGACCTGAGTGACAATCCGCTGGGGCATCCACCCGTTCTCGACGAGCTGCATTTGCTGAGAAAACTGGATCTGCACAATACCCAGATAGAAAACCTGCCTGCCGGGATCGAGCAGCTGCATCAACTGACCTTTGCCAACTTGAGCGGTAACCGCATTCGGAACATTTCGGGGCGGGTTCTCAGCGGGTTTGCGGCCGCCAGGCCCGAGAATGCTGAACCGGTAGCGGTTGCGCTGACCAACAATCCGCTTTCGGGCAATGCGCGGCGACGCCTTCAATATTTCAAACTGAGTCATCCCGATAGCCGTTTCGGCTTTGATGTGCCTGAACTGGATGGGCTCGATCTGTGGTTATGGGGGCGGTCCGCCAGCCGCGACGATGCGCTTGCGGATGCCTGGCATCGCTTGTCCGCCGCCTCGGGGGAGGAGTTCCTGGGTTTTTTTCGCGAGTTGGCCAAGCTTCCCGAACTGTATCTGGAGAGCAAGGAGACGATTCGCGAAAACCTGATCGACCATCTGCAGTACGTCCTCTCCTTGGCGGCACGGGATCCGGAGTTGCGCACCCGGCTATTCGATATCGTTCACTACGGTGGGCTGGGGGACTCGTCCGCCTTTGAGATTTTCAGGCAACTGCAGTTGGAGGCGTTTTATGCGTTCGCGCGTAGTCAGACCGAGGTGAGCGAGAGGGAACTGAGGGTCTTTGTCCTGGCCCGGGGAGAGTTCCGCTTTTTCACCTTGCACAATGAGGTGTTCAGACAGAACGTCCAGTACCCGGAGGAACGTTTTCGGGGGTATGCCTCCCAGCTCGGCGATCTTCACCTGCCGTCGCTGTTTCTTGACGACATGGTGCCGAGGGCCGTTGATCCAAGGGCGGTCGAGTCCATGCGCCATCTCGTCCTGGAGGTCGAAGCGGCGCAAGGGCTGGACAGCATTTTGATGGGCAACCGTCATTGGCAGGCGTTCCTCAAGAACAGCCATATCAGCGAGCACGATCGGCTCTTTGGCGAGTTCTTCGACTATGAACCGTTGGAAGGCGAGACGACGCAGGACTACAAGAACCGTGGCGAAGTGTTGCAGCGTGAGTACCTGAGGCGGCGTGAGAATTGGTTGCGTATCCTCACGCGCCAGGCCTTGCCCAGGCTTTTCCGGGTAGACCTAGAGGCCCGGCAGGATTAGCCGGGCCCGGTGTTCGCTCAGCCTTTCCAGACCTGGGGATTGACCAGGTCGCGCGGGCGCTCGCCCAACAAGGCGCTGCGCAGGTTGGCCAGCGCCCGATTGGCCATGGCCTCGCGGGTTTCGTGGGTGGCCGAACCGATATGCGGCAGGGTCACGGCGTTCTTCAGTTGGAACAACGGCGACTCGGCCAGGGGTTCCTTCTCGTAGACGTCCAGGCCGGCGCCACGGATGGTGCCGTTTTGCAGGGCCTGGATCAGTGCCGGCTCGTCTACTACCGGGCCACGGGAAATGTTCACCAGGATCGCGTCCGACTTCATCAGGCCCAGTTCGCGATGGCTGATCAGATGGCGGGTCTTGTCGCTCAAGGGCACCACCAGCACCACGAAGTCGGACTCGGCCAGCAGGGCGTCGAGGCTGCGGAACTGCGCGCCGAGTTGCTGTTCGAGTTCCGGCTTGCGGCTGTTGCCGCTGTAGAGAATCGGCATGTTGAAGCCGAGGTGACCACGGCGGGCCACGGCGGCGCCGATATTGCCCATGCCGACGATACCCAGGGTCTTGCCGTGTATGTCGCCGCCGAACAGGGCCGGGCCGACACTGGCCTGCCACTGCCCGGCCTTGGTCCAGGCGTCCAGCTCGGCGACCCGGCGGGCGCTGCTCATCAGCAGGGCGAAGCCCAGGTCGGCGGTGCTTTCGGTAAGGACGTCGGGGGTGTTGGTGAGCATGATCCCGCGTTCGTTGAAGTAGGCCACGTCATAGTTGTCGTAGCCGACCGAGACACTGGAGACGACTTCGAGCTTGGCGGCGTTTTCCAACTGGGCGCGCCCGAGCTTGCGACCGACACCGATCAGGCCGTGGGCGTGGGGCAGGGCTTCGTCAAACTGGGCGTTGAGATCACCGAGCTTGGGATCCGGGACGATGACTTCGAAGTCTTGGCGCAGTTGCTCGATCATGGCGGGGGTGACGCGGCTGAAGGCGAGTACGGTCTTTTTCATCGCAGGGCTCATCGAACGACGGGAATACCAAGCACGCTATCATTTTTCGCCGGATTTGTGCGGTGGATTCTGACTTTGTAGGAGCGAGCTTGCTCGCGATGGTGGTCCAGACACCGCGGGGTATCAGATGCCCCGCGTTATCGTTGACGCCCATCGCGAGCTAGCTCGCTCCTACAACAACATTCAGTTGGCGATACGCACGTTTTTCAACTCATACGCCGCCAACTCGGCCTGATGGCCCGCGAGGATTTCCGGCAATGTACTGCGCAAGTGCTCGACCCAGGTCTTGATCTTCGCATCCAGATACTGCCGCGACGGATAGATCGCATACACATTCAGCTCCTGGGACCGATAGCTGGGCATCATCCGCACCAGGCTTCCATTACGCAGCCCCTCGATCGCCGCATACACCGGCAACACGCCAACCCCCATGCCGCTGGTGATCGCCGCCTTCATCGCATCGGCGGAGTTGACCAGAAATGGCGAGGTCGCAATGTTCACCGCTTCCTGGCCATCCGGGCCATCGAAGGCCCAGCGGTCGAGGGCGATCACCGGGCTCACCAGGCGCAGACAGGCATGGTTGAGCAGGTCGCTGGGCCGCTGCGCGCAGCCGTTGGCTTTCACATAGGCCGGCGAGGCACAGACGATGCTGTAGGTGATCCCCAGGCGTTGCGAGACAAACCCCGAATCCGGCAACTCGCTGGCGAGCACGATGGACACGTCGTAGCCCTCGTCGAGCAGGTCCGGCACGCGGTTGGCCAGGGTCAGGTCGAAGGTCACGTCCGGATGGGTCTTGCGATAACGGGCGATGGCATCGATCACGAAATGCTGGCCGACCCCGGTCATCGAGTGCACTTTCAACTGCCCGGCCGGGCGCGCATGGGCGTCACTGGCCTCGGCTTCGGCTTCCTCGACATAGGCCAGGATCTGCGCGCAACGCAGCAGATAACGCTTGCCGGCCTCGGTCAGGGCGATGCGCCGGGTGGTGCGGTTGAGCAGGCGGGTTTGCAGGTGGGCCTCAAGAGCCGAGACCGCGCGCGAGACGTTGGCCGTCGTGGTGTCCAGTTGCACGGCGGCGGCGGTAAAACTGCCGGCCTCGGCCACGCAACTGAAGGCGCGCATATTTTGCAAAGTGTCCATGGGGTGCTCTCTGGAGTGACGGCAAATTGTGACACGAAGTAACGGTGTGAAGGGCATTCGACCAAGGGATTATCGCGTTAACGGTAACAAAGATTCACAGAAACCCCCTCTTATCGGCTTACCGGCCGCCCTCTAGAATTGCGCCGACCTGTGTACCCCCCCGATCCCAAGAACATCTCATAACTGTAGGAGCAGGGCTTGCCCGCGAAGCTTTTGGCGGCCTCAAGGGCCCCTTCGCTGGCAAGCCATGCTCCTACAGGACGGTGTCGTGGCGAACCCCGTGCCCACAGGAAACCGCTTCTCCCCCCACTCCAGGAATTTGCAGCAGTGCCGCGTCGCATCAGCAGAGAGCTGAAGACTCTCAGTGTTTGGGCCTTATCCTTGACCATCAGCGGCTGCATCGGAACCGGAGGTATTGCCCCACAGGGCCAGACCCTGGCCGCCAACACCCTGCTGACCGATGCCGCGATCCAGAGCGCCGAACACGATGCGCACTGGCCGGCGGCGCAATGGTGGCAGGCCTATGGCGACCGCCAGCTCGACCAGTGGATCGACCGCGCCGTGCAAGGCAGCCCGAGCCTGGCCATGGCCGCCGCCCGCGTGCGCCAGGCCCGGGCCATGGCCGGCTTGGCCGAGTCCGCCGAGTCGGTGCAGATCAAGGGTGATGCCGCGCTCAAACGGCACAACTGGGCCAACGATCAGTTCTATGGCCCCGGCGAACTGGCCAGCACCACCACCTGGGACAATAACGCCGGGCTGGGCCTGAGCTATTCCCTGGATCTCTGGGGTCGCGAAAGCAATGCCAGCGAACGGGCCGTCGACCTCGCCCATATGAGCGTCGCCGAAGCCCGCCAGGCCCGGCTCGAATTGCAGAACAACATCGTGCACAGCTATATCCAGCTGTCGTTGCAGTACGCCGAGCGCGATATCGTCGAGGCCACCCTCAAGCAGCAGATGCAGATTCTCGACCTGGCGCAGAAACGCCTGAATGGCGGGATCGGCACCCATTTCGAAGTCAGCCAGGCCGAGACGCCGCTGCCGGAAACCCATCGCCAGATCGATGCGCTGGACGAAGAGATCGCCCTGAGCCGCAACCAACTGGCAGCCCTGGCCGGCGTCGGCCCGGGGGAGGGCGCGCGTCTGCAACGTCCGTCGCTGTCCCTGCACACCGCCTTGAAACTGCCCTCGGCACTGCCCGCGCAACTGCTCGGCCAGCGCCCGGACGTGGTCGCCAGTCGCTGGCAAGTGGCGGCCCAGGCCCGTGGCATCGATGTCGCCCACGCCGGCTTCTATCCCAACATCGACCTGGTCGGCAACCTCGGCTACATGGCCACCGGCGGCGGCATGCTGGCGTTTCTCACCGGCAAGAAATTCAACTACGGCGTTGGCCCGGCGGTGTCCCTGCCGATCTTCGACGGCGGTCGCCTGCGCGCTGAACTGGGCGAAGCGGCGGCGGGTTATGACCTCGCCGTGGCGAAATACAACCAGACCCTGGTCAACGCCCTCAAGGGCATTTCCGACCAGTTGATCCGCCGCGAGTCCCTGGACAAACAGCAGGTGTTCGCCGCCCAGTCCGTGGCCTCGGCGCAGAAAACCTACGACATCGCCATGGTCGCCTACCAGCGCGGCCTGACCGACTACCTCAATGTGCTCAACGCCCAGACCCTGTTGTTCCACCAGCAGCAGGTCGAACAGCAGGTCCAGGCCGCGCGCCTGAGTGCCCATGCCGAACTGGTCACCGAACTGGGTGGCGGGCTGGGCGCGGGCAACGACGTGCCGGCCGAGAACCGCACCGTGGCGAACAAACCTCCGGCCGTGCTGGCCGCCTTCGATCACTGAGAACCGCGTCATGACTCCCTTGCCCGCCCCGGTGCGTTGGCTGTACTCCCTGGAATGGCGTCGCGGCTTCTTTGACTGGGCCCGTAGCGACGGCGTGACCTGGATCTATATCTTCAAGGTCCTGGCCGCCGCGTTCCTGACACTGTGGCTGGCCATGCGCCTGGAATTGCCGCAGCCGCGTACCGCGATGATCACCGTGTTTATCGTCATGCAGCCGCAGAGCGGCCACGTGTTCGCCAAGAGTTTCTACCGCTTTCTCGGCACCCTGGCCGGATCGGCGGTGATGGTCGCGCTGATCGCCCTGTTCGCCCAGTACACCGAACTGTTCCTCGGCGCGCTGGCGATCTGGGTCGGCCTCTGTTCGGCGGGCGCGGCGCGCAACCGCAACTTTCGCGCCTACGGTTTTGTCCTCGCCGGCTACACCGCCGCGATGGTCGGCCTGCCGGCCCTGGCCCATCCGGAAGGCGCCTTTATGGCCGCGGTGTGGCGGGTGCTGGAAATCTCCCTGGGCATTCTCTGCTCGACCTTCGTCAGCGCCGCGATCCTGCCGCAAACCTCCAGTGCGGCCATGCGCAATGCGCTCTACCAACGCTTCGGCGTGTTTGCCGGATTTGTCAGCAGCGGCCTGCGCGGTCCCCATGCCAGCGCGGCGTTTGAAAGCGCCAATATCGGTTTTATCGCCCAGGCGGTGGGGCTTGAGGGCCTGCGCAGTGTCACGGTGTTCGAAGACCCGCACATGCGTCGCCGCAATGGCCGGCTCAACCGCCTGAACAGCGAGTTCATGACCCTGACCACCCGCTTCAACGCCCTGCATCAACTGCTCGAACGCCTGCGCAGCCGGGGTCGGACGCAGGTGTTGGCGGCCATCGAACCGGGCTTTCCGGGGCTGGGTGAACTGCTCGACGACTTTGCCGGACGCGCCCTGACCGACGCCGATGCCCAGCGCCTGGCGACCCGCCTGGCCGACTACAAACTGGGGCTGCCGGAGCAGGTGCGCAGCCTGCGGGCGAGTTTCCTGCAAAGCGCTCCGAGCGAAGCCGATCTGCTGGATTTCCACACCGCCTACGAATTGCTCTATCGCTTCGTCGAAGAACTGCACAGCTACGCCCTGACCCACGCGTCCCTGGCCGATCACCACCACGAACGCGAACAGTGGGACGAGCCCTATGTGCCGAAAACCAACTGGCTGGCGGCCTCGGCCTCGGGGATTCGCGCCGCGTTCGTGCTGATCGTGCTCGGCAGCTACTGGGTGGCAACCGCCTGGCCGAGCGGGGCGACCATGACCCTGGTCGCCGCGGCCACGGTCGGCCTGGCGGCGGCCACGCCGAATCCCAAGCGCATGGCGTTCCAGATGGCCTGCGGAACCTTGCTCGGGGCGCTGATCGGCTTTGTCGAGATGTTCTTCGTCTTCCCCTACATCGACGGCTTCGCGTTGCTGTGCCTGACGCTCGCGCCGGTGATCGTGTTCGGCGCCTTCCTCGCCTCGCGCCCGGCTTATGCGGGCGTCGGCCTGGGCCTGCTGATCTTTTTCAGCATCGGCTCGGTGCCGGACAACCTGACGGTCTACAACCCCTATGCCTTTATCAACGACTACATCGGCATGGTCATTGGCATGCTGGTCTGCGCGGCGGCGGGGGCGATCATCCTGCCGCCCAACAGCCGCTGGCTGTGGCGCAGGCTGGAGCAGGACCTGCGCGAACAGGTGGTGTTCGCCATCAGCGGCAAGCTCAAGGGCCTCGGTTCGACCTTCGAAAGCGGCACCCGCGACCTGCTGCACCAGGCCTATGGCCTGGCGGCCCGGCAGCCGAAAGTGCAGAGCCAACTGTTGCGCTGGATGTTCGTGGTGCTGGAAGTCGGCCACGCGATTATCGAGCTGCGCAAGGAACAGGCGATTTTGCCGGTGCACCCGGCCTATGCCGAATCCCAGCCGTGGCGCCAGTCGATCCGGGTCATGGGGCGGGCGCTGATGCGCCTGTTTATCCAGCCCAACGCGAGCAATCTGGAGCGTGGGCTGGTGGCGGTGGACCACGCCATCAGCCGGGTCCAGGCCACCGACGAACCCTTTGCCCGGCACTTCGACACCTCGGCCCTGCGTCGGGTGCAGAGCTACCTGCACTTTATCCGTACCTCGTTGCTGGACCCGCAATCCCCGCTGGCCGAGCTGGGCCGTGCACAAGGAAATCCCCATGCCCCGTGAAATCGCTTTCCACGGCGTCTATATGCCGACCATGACCCTGATGTTCCTGATCGCGGCCGGGCTCGGCTGGGCGCTGGACCGCTTTATCGCCAGCCATGACCTGTACCGTTTTTTCTGGCACCCGGCGCTGTTGCGCCTGAGCCTGTTCTGCTGTTTGTTCGGCGCCTTGGCGCTCACTGTCTACCGTTGAGAACGACCTGATGAAAAAGCTTTTCAGCCTGATCGCCACCTTGCTGGTCCTGGCCCTGGCGATCTGGATCGGCCGGGTCCTGTGGGTCCAGTACATGGAAACCCCCTGGACCCGCGATGGCCGGGTGCGTGCCGACATCATCAACGTCGCGGCGGACGTCACCGGCGAAGTGGTGGACGTGCCGGTCCGGGATAACCAGGTGGTGAAAAAGGGCGACCTGCTGATGCGCATCGACCCCGAGCACTACCGGATTGCGGTCAAGCAGGCGCAGTCGCTGGTGGATTCGCGCAAGGCCACCTGGGAGATGCGCAAGCTCAACGCCCATCGCCGCGCCGATCTGGACAACCTGGTGATCTCCAAGGAAAGCCGCGACGACGCCAGCAACACCGCCGACGCGGCCCTGGCCGACTACCAGCAGGCCCAGGCGCAGCTGGAGGCGGCGCAGTTGAACCTGTCCCGCACTGAAGTGCGGGCGGCGGTGGACGGCTACGTCACCAACCTCAACGTGCACCGTGGCGACTACGCGCGGATCGGCGAGGCGAAGATGGCGGTGGTCGATATGAACTCGTTCTGGGTGTATGGCTTCTTCGAAGAGACCAAGTTGCCGCATCTCCAGGTGGGTGATCCGGCGGATATGCAACTGATGAGCGGCCAGGTGCTCAAGGGGCATGTGGAGAGTATCTCGCGGGGTATCTATGACCGTGACAACCCTGAGAGCCGTGAACTGATCGCGGATGTGAACCCGACGTTCAACTGGGTGCGTCTGGCCCAGCGGGTGCCGGTGCGGATTCATATCGACCAGGTGCCGGACGGGGTGCTGTTGGCGGCGGGGATTACCTGCACGGTGATCGTCAAGCCGGCGGGGGCGTGACGATCGCCAAGAGCTTCGCGGGCAAGTCGGGACGCCGAACCGCCTGCTCCTACAGGGTTGTGTCGTACACAAGATCGGTGAACGACAGCTTACTGTAGGAGCAGGGCTTGCCCGCGAAGGGGCCCTGCAGAGCGCTAAAGAATTCGGCGACAGGCCTCCCCATCACAGGCGAGCAAGACAACTCGCTTTCCCTTGAGTGAAACTTCCTAGAAAATCCCGGGCGCTTGTTTGTGCCTGATTGCGCGACTAGGCTTGATTTCGTCACTGCCCATTCAGTGACCGGGTTTAGCAGCTCGATGTGTAACTAGGCTCTCAGACATGCACTTGGAGCTTTCTCTACCATGCTCAAAATCACTCCCGAATCATCTGCAACATCCAGCGTCGAAACCATCGACCCCCAAGCCGCCGACCGTGCTTTCGCACACTACGACCTGGGGCCGCATCAGCGTCCGAAGTCCCCCTGCGCTTACCCGATGCCGCCTTCCAAAAGCCGCGAAGACGCGCTCGTCAACGCCTACGCCGTCCTGCAATCGGCAGCGGCCACGGCCTATGAGCATGCCGACAACCAGAGCGGTTCCAACCGACAGGTGGCAATGGGGGTGGTGCACTTGATCGAGTTGGCTCAGCGGTGGGTGGATTCGGTGTTGGATGAGCAGGCTGGGGCGGTCACGAACTGACAGCGATTAGTCAGGCCTGAAACACACATTTTGTAGGAGCCGGCTTGCTGGCGATGGCGTCCGCAAAACCGGCGCAAGGCTCGCCGGCCTCTTCGCGATCTTGAGGGGCTTCACAAACACCCGCTTCTTGCACCATTACGATCAGGCACCGGTGATCTGGTTGACGCCAGTGATTTTGCCGTTCCAGATCATTTCGTAATGAGCGGTTTGAATGATCGATGAGAGCGGGCGCGGGGTCATCAGCGCCCAGCAATGGTTGCCAGGATTACGCACGGATCGGTAGCGCAGTCCTGGGCATCGGTCACTCTTGATCGCCTTCCCCAATGCGTGGGAATGGGTGTAATCATCCGGATCGTAAATAGGGTCTGTCAGTGGGATGGAGACGGCATCTTTCATCGCCGCGTCAGTGAACTGGCAGGCAAGTCCCCGGAAAACAAAACGTTCGTAGTTGAGGCCCCGCACCTTCGACCAGTAGTGGTTCTGGTGATGTCGCACCTCGGCCAGTGCCGTTTCCATCGTATCGGCCAGGTACAGCACGCCAAAGCTGCCATCGCTGAACCGCGACCCCGCCGGATTGACGTGAGTGAAGGGCGCCGTCGCGTAGGCGCATCCGGGAATGCCGAAGGGGATCTCATCACGTGAGATCAGTTCCAGTCGACCCAGCTCGTTCTGCAGGCGCGGGTTGGTGAGGGCCTGAATCTGGTAAAGCACTTCAAATTCATCCGCGTCCGCGACGTCATCGAACAGCGCAATCGGCGGGAACTTGGAATTGACCAAGCGGTAGGCCTGCAAGCGCTCACCGGACAACACGGGCAAATCGTGGGGTGTCACCATTGCGCGCCCCGCAGGGCGTCAATCCGCCGAAACGTTTCGTACAGCGAGATCATGTCGCCCTGGGACATGATGTCCAGCGGGGCACGTCCGTTGAAAAACTCGTTATCGTTCGCCATCGCCGGAAAGCCATAGACGTTCTCGGGATTATCGAAGATGCCGCGCAAGGCCGCGTGGATGTTCAAAACGAAGCTGATCCGTTGCATCTGGTCGGCATCCAGGCCAACGGACCACTCGGGATCACGCTGTTTGGCACGGGTGTAGGTGCTGCGGGAAATACGCAAGATACGACAGGCCTGGTCACTCGAGGCCTGCCATTTTTCGAGTACGCCCACAGCAGCTCTCAGACCGGTCACGCCATGGGCTTTGGTCAGCCCTTGGGCGGGTGAGGTGGTTATCATGACCTTGCCCTCTAAAGTTGATCTGTAGATTCAAAAATATCAATATTGAGTCTGCGGGTCAAATTCATGCGTTTCCAAGATTGGCGGTGCTGTGGCTCCTGCCCGTGGCCCTTTCGGGGAGCCACCCACACCCTATGAGGAAGGGAGAAATCACTAAAATTGTTCCCAGGCCCAAATAATGATGCAGATCGACAAAAACAGCATTCCCAAGTAATAGGGAGCCATGATCCAGCGTTTGAGGACGATTGGGATGGGGGCCAACTCTTGCTCGATAAGCCATCCACGCCGTATGTACAGTTTCGAAAGTACTAAAAGCGAGCCGATAGCCAGTGTCCTGGCAATTCGGTCGTTGTAGGAGTTCCCGCCCCACCATCGGCGCTTCCCGATCATGACTGCATTATCCTTGAGGTAGACCTCAATAAGATCCAGCTTGGTTTTCGCAACATAGATCAATAGTCCGAAACCAAAGCACATCAGAAACAGGAATAGAAAAACAGCCGCTATCTTTAACGTTGCCATCAGTCTATCCCCCCATAAATCAGATGCCCGCCACGCTCACCCCATTCTCCGGCGATCTTTCCGCCAACATATCCACCTGCGGCACCGCCGATAATTCCGCAGCTCAATGCGCCCCATCCGCCAGAGATCACACCCAAGCCAACGGCACACATAACTCCACCCGCTTCGGCTCCAAGCCACCCTCCGAAGTAAGATCCCGTAATCCCTCCCGCCGCTTTACCACCCTCCACATACCGCGCCTTTTTGCATTGTTCCTCCCGTCCCGTCGAACACGCCTCCTGAATCGCCAATCCCGCGGCCCCAACGTCCAGGGCCATGCCCACATAGCCGCCTTTGCTTAGAAAGCGCGAGGTGCTGGCAAGCTTTTTGATCCGCTGCGCATAGCCGTCGATGGCCTGGCGATGCAGGTAGCGTTGGGTGGAAATACCGAGCATTTTCTTGATCGACTCGTTGTGTCGCAGGCTGGTGCCGTAATGGCCCACACCCTGGAGTTGAGTGTCCAGCTTCTGGAATAGGACCTGCCGTTTGGCAATGAACTCGGATCTCGCCGAAGCGCCGCCTTTCAGATGCTGCTGGTGCAGTTTTTCGATGTTCCGCAAGGTTTCCTCGACGCCCTTCAAATGCCGTCCCCAGGCCGCAGTGGTGCTACTGATGCCAATCGAGCTGTAACCCAGCAACCCCTGCAATAAATCATAGTTGTTCAGGATCTCGACACCCGCCCTGGGCTCAAGGCTCAGAGCCAGATCGATGTCTCGGGCCCGGGTCATCAGCCAGGCTTCTTCGAAGGTGCAGGACGCCGTGCTGTCGTCGGGCACGATCACCAGTTGTCCAGGGGTCACCATCGAGCGACGCAGGTGACTATTGATCGTGTCGAATTTGGTCAGTGCATGTGAGCCGCGCTGCATCAACAGCTGGCTCTTTAAGCTGGGGTAATGGGTGGTTTTTTCATTGATGAATCCGTGTGCCATGCTTCACATCCTTATATGTGTGAAAAATGGCATCAGATATAAGGGCAGATAAATACCGAAAAGAAGGGCGATTTCGGTATTTGCTACAGGTCTTAGTTGATTATAGGAAATGTCCTACAGTCTAATTGATTTAATACGAGCTTGAAAATAAGACGGCTTGTGAACAAGTCACCAAACTTGCAGATGCCGTCTTGCCGTTTAACTCGCCGCTATCGTCACGTGCAAAAGCCGTTTACAAGGAACGACTCAAACCAAAGCGCTTCATCAGCACTTTTTCCAGCAGCCCCTTGGGCAGCAACCAGGCCATCAACGGCAATGCCCGACTGCCATTGCCCAGGCGCAGCAGGCGTGGAGGCCGGGCCTGTTGCACGGCCTTGAGCAAGTCGGCGGCCACGCTGGCGGCCGGAGTCGGATTGTTCTGCGAGGCATTGGCCCGCGCGCGAATCCCCTCACGCAGCGGCCACCAGGGCGATTGCTCGCCAATCAACTGTTCAGCCTCATGCCCGGCATTCTTGGCAAAGCTCGTATCGATGGCCCCGGGCTGCACTTCCATCACCCGGATCCCGAACGGCGCCAGCTCCATGCGCAAGGCATCGCTCAAGGCATGCACCGCCGCCTTGGACGCGCAATAAGCCCCGGCAAACGGTGTCACCAATACACCGGAAACGCTGCCGATATTCACCACCAGCCCTCGGCTGCGGCGCAACACCGCAAGCATCGCCCGGGTCACCCCGACAATGGAGAACACATTGGTTTCGAATTGCCGACGCATCGCCTCGATCCCGCCATCGAGCAGCGGTCCCATGGCGCCGTAGCCGGCATTGTTGATCAGCACATCAAGGCCGCCGCACTCGGTGTTGAGCCGTTCGCCCAGCAGCCGCAGGGCATCGCCATCATTGACGTCCAGCTGCACGGCGGTGAACCCGGCCGCGGCCAGGGCCGCCACATCCTCGGCCCGGCGCGCCGAAGCCCAGACCTCATAACCCGCGTGCTTGAACACATCCGCCAACGCGCGGCCGATGCCGCTGGAACATCCGGTAATCAGGGCAACGGGCATGGCACTTCCTTAGTGGGCTGGGGAGTCGAAGACCTCCGAGAATACCCCGTTCGAGACAAAAATGAGCGAGTCGAGGCCCTTCTTCAGCTCGTCTTTTTGCGTGCCATACATGCGCGTCTGGGCGCCATGGCCATCGAGGAAAAACAAGGCCGGGACGAACTCTATCCTGATCTCCGGCTGAAACAGTTTGAAGATCGGATAACTGATCTGATAGAACGCCACCCGATCCCGATAAGGTCCCGCGGCCAGGGCTTCAAGCAAGGGCTTGAGCCTTTCGCACGGCGGACAGTTACGTTTATAGACCAGCACCACGGCGGATCGGGGCCGTATCAACGGTACCTCCAGGCTGCCCAGCTCCGCCCTGAACGCTTGTCGAGTCTTGATCTCGATAACCGTGTTCGTCCCTTTCATGCTGATACCCTGCCGGCCTGTTTCGACGTTGGCGAGTATTCAACTGCAAATGTGATCCAATGTAACCTGTCAAAAATGACGGGTGTCAAAGTGCCATCACTGCTGGTTGGAATGATTGGAGCGCCGTCACTTCAGACGTTCTGCTGTAAATTCAAGGGGTTGAGGGCTGGAGTCGAAGCGCGACTGTCTAATGCGATAGTCGTTTTTCTCTTGAACTTGGTCGGTAATAGTGAGTAACCCGTCCAGCTTATCGCCTGGGGGCGGTCTTTATATGCCCTGTTGGACGTTTGCCTATTTCGTTAATCACTAAAAAACTGTCAGTTCTGACAGTAGATGAGGCCCTTGGATTGCGCCCACATTAGCTCCCAGCAGACCCGCTCGGAGCCAGGCGATGGATCAACAAGACAACTTCAGTATCACGCCTCCTTCGCTGCCCAAGGGCGGCGGTGCCATTCAAAGCATCGGCAAAGGTTGGGGTGAGGTCGGCTCCACCGGCAAGGCCTCCTTTGACCTGCCGCTGCCGATCTCGCCCGGACGCGGTTTTGCCCCGCCCCTGGTCCTCGGTTATGGCAGCAGTGTCGGCAACAGCCTGTTCGGCATCGGCTGGGTACTGTCGTTGGGCTGCGTGGCGCGGCGCACCAGCAAGGGCGTTCCGGACTACACCGATGACGATGTCATGCTCGGCCCCGACGGCACCGTGTGGATGGCCGAGCGTGGTGCCGACGGCTCGATCATTCGCCGGCTCGTGAATCGCTATCGAGGCCTGGAGCTGGGCATCGACTACCAGGTGGCGCGTTATTTTCCCCGTATCGAAGGGGCGTTCGAGCGGATCGAGCACTGGCGTTCGGCGGACGACTACCCGGGGTTCTGGCTGGTTCACGGGACCGACGGCAGCCTGCACCTCTACGGCTTCAACAGCTCCTCGCGCAGTACCGACCTGGAAGATCACCTGCGCGTTGGCGAGTGGCTGCTGGACGAAAGCATGAACGCCCACGGCGAACATCTCCTCTATGAGTACGCCGGCGAAGACCATGCCGGGATGCCCGATGATACGCCGCGTGACTTTCGCGCCCAGTGCTACCTGAGCCGGGTGCGTTATGGCAATGCCGAGGCGAACGCACACCTCTACCACTGGATACCGGGGCAGTTGGAGCAGGTGCAGTGGCACTTCGATCTGATCTTCGACTACGGCGAGCGCGACACCGGGCGGGAGGACATTCCCGCCTACGAGCCGACGGGCGTGTGGCCGGTGCGCAGCGACCCTTTCGTGACCTACGGTTATGGTTTCCTGCTGGGCAACCTGCGCCTGTGCCGGCAGGTGCTGATGTTCCACCAGTTTCCCGAACTGGGCAGCGAACCGGTGCTGGTGCAACGCTTGCTGTTGGAATACCGGACCACCGAACTGGGCTACAACCTGCTGTCCGCCGCGTACCAGCAAGGCTATGACGAGCAAGGGCAAATCCAGTCGCGTCCACCCGTTGAGTTCACCTACTCGGCGTTTGAACCCGAGGACAGTGAGTATCAAGAATTCGATGCCATGCCCGGCCTGAACGACGGCCAGCAGTACCAACTGGTCGACCTGTATGGCGAGGGCATTCCGGGTGTGCTCTATCGCAGTGACAAGGCCTGGTACTACCGCGAGCCGTTAAGGGCGTATCCGGCGGAAACCGCCGATGAGGTGGTCTACGACGCGTGGCGCCGACTGGACGCCATCCCGGTGATGGACAGCCGCAAGCCGGTGCGCCAGTCGCTGATGGACCTCACCGGTGATGGCCGCCTGGACTGGGTGGTGGCGCAACCCGGCGTCAGCGGTTTTTTCACCCTCAACCCGGATCGCAGCTGGTCGAACTTCGTCACCTTTGACGCCTTTCCCGTGGAGTTCTTCCACCCGCAGAGCCAACTGGCCGACGTGATGGGCGGTGGCCTGTCCGACCTGGCCCTGATCGGTCCACGCAGCGTGCGCCTGTATGCCAACCGTCGGCGAGAGGGGTTTGCGTCGGGCAAGGATGTGGCGCATTTCATCGAAGCCGCCCCCGATGATCGCCTCCCCCTGGTGAGCCCGGCGCCGACCGAACTGGTGGCGTTCAGCGATGTATTGGGCAGCGGCCAGCAGCACCTGGTGCGCATTCGCCACAACGAAATCGTCTGCTGGCCCAACCGCGGTCACGGCCGTTTCGACCCGGGCTTTCGCCTGGCAACCTTGCCCTATAGCTACGAGTCCTTCGACGCCTCGCGGGTCCTGCTTGCCGACCTCGACGGCTCCGGCGCGGCGGACTTGATCTACCTCACCAGCAATCATGCCGAGATCTTCATGAACCGCACCGGCATGGGGTTTGAGAGCACGCCACTGATCCAGCCCTGGCCGCCGGGCGTGCGTTATGACCGGCTGTGCCAGGTCAGTACCGCCGACCTGCAAGGGCTCGGTTGTTCCAGCCTGGTGATCACTATCCCGCATATGAAACCCCAGCATTGGCGTGTTGATTTTGTCCAGGCCAAGCCGTATCTGCTGCACAGCACCAACAACAATATGGGCGCGGTGGGGGAGGTGATCTACCGCAGCTCGGCCCAGGAATGGCTGGATGAAAAACAGGCGTTGCTGGCGGCGAACCTGGAGGCTGTCAGCTATGTGCCGTTTCCAATGCCCGTGGCCGCCCTGCAGATCCAGCTCGATGAGATCACCGGCAATCGGCTGACCCAGCGCTTTGAGTACTGCCAGGGTTTTTACGATGGCCAGGAGCGTGAGTTCCGCGGCTTTGGCCTGGTGCTGCAAACCGACAGCGAAGTCACCGGCGACGAACAGCGGCTGGCCGGTTATACCGCTCCGGTGCTGCGCAAGAGCTGGTTCCATACCGGGCGCGCGCCCGACCTGCCAGGCCTGGACTATGACCGCTCGGACAGCGCGGCGCGGCCCCTGGGCGCGGCCTTGCTGCTGGCACCGCAAGGCGACTCGACCGACCACATCATCAGCGACGCCGATGACGAGACCAGGCACGACATGGCCTACACCCTGGCCGGCATGCCGCTGCGGGTCGAGGTGTTCGGTCTCGACGCCGACGACCTGTTGCAGGCCCTGCCTTACTCGGTGCAGCAATCGCGGTATGCCGTGCGTCTGTTGCAACGGCGCGACGAGTACCAGCCGTACTGCCGGATGCAGCCGCTGGAACTGGAGTCGATCGCTTATACCTACGAGCGTCAACCTGACGATCCGCTGTGCCAGCACCATATCAGCCTGGCCTGGGATCCCTATGGCGGGCTGATCCATGAGGTCACGGTCGACTATGCCCGGCGCAAGAGCGTCGGCGACGAGCCGCCCTTCAGCGAGGCCCATGAACAAACCTGGTGGCGTGCCGCCCACGATGACGCGCAGCGCTTTTACTACCTGAATGAAAGCCGTGCCCAGTTTATTCACCTGGATGATCCCCAAGGCTGCCGTCTGGGCTTGCCCTACCTGTCCCGGGGCAACGCGCTGGTGCTGTCGAAGGCGGTGCTGGGACCGGAGGATATTTCCCATGAGGCGATGCTCGACCGTCTCAATGCGCCGGCAACGGGTGACTACCAGCGGGTGCTGACGCAGTTTTCCGTGCAGCGTTATCAGGAGACCGGTCTGACCTTGCCGGCGGGGCAGGCCAGCTTCGAGGCGCTGGCTGACTTCCTGGAGTCCGCCGAGCTGGATGAAGTGGCGCTGCAGGCGTACGCGTCGGTGCTCAGTCCCGAGGAGCTGGCAGACAAACTGCCCGGGCTCGGTTATCGACCCATCGACGCCATGCTGCCGACGGAGCCGGACAGGGTGTTGTGGTCGACCCGCAAGGGCTTTATGACCTACGCCGAATTGGACGGTTTCTATCGGCTGATCAGTGCCCGGCCTACCGAAAGCCAGGGGTCGACGGACATCGAGTTCGATCCGTATTACTGCCTGCCGATCAGTGTCACCACGGCTGACGGTTGCGTCACCCGCGTGGCCGATGTGGATTACCGGTTCCTGTTGCCGCGTCGTATCGTCGATCCGAACCAGAATGTCCAGGAAGCCCGCTATAACGGTTTTGGCGAGCTGTCGGCCAGCAGTTTCCATGGCACCGAGGCGGGCGTTGCGCTCGGTTTCGATCCGATAGACGAGCACCAGCCGGTTGCCCGCTTACCCGCCGAAGCCATCGCCGCCCCGGACGTAGCGTTGCAAGGGGCGGCCAGCGCCTGCTTTCGCGATGCGTTCAGTTGGATGCGCCAGCGTGAGCCGGTGCATGCGGCGGTCCTGCAGGCCGACCGCTACCCGGCGCCCCCTGACAATCCCGGGCGAAAAATCCGTATCGGGGTCCAGTGCTGGGACGGCTTCGGCCGGATCTTGCAGACCAAGCAGAAAGTTGAGCCGGGGGACGCTTACCAGATTGCGGCCGACGGCACCCTGGTGCTGGACGGCGACCAGCCCGTCACAGCGCCGGCCGCCGAGCGCTGGCGGGTCAGCGAGCGGGTCGAATACAACAACAAGGGCCTGGCGGTACGGGTCTACCGACCCTACTTCGCCGATGGCTACCGCTATATCAAGGACGAGTCCTTCCGCGTCTTCGGGTATTGCGACCAGCAATTCTACGATCCGCTCGGGCGCCCGACCCTGACCCTCACCGCCATGGGCTACAAGCGCCGCCAGCGGTATCTGGGGTGGTACGGGATCGCCGAGGACGAAAACGATACCTGGGGGGAGGTGGAGGAAGAGTCCCCAACGCTTCCGTTGGTCGCTATCTTGACCGTGAGCGCCGGCCTGAAAACGGCCAATGGCTCGGATGCCCATACGGCAACCGTTACCGTCAAAGACGCTAATAACCGTCCGGTCAAGGACGTTGTGGTGCTGTTTCTCGATATCCCGGACGCCTCCCGCAATCCTCCCTCCGGCCGCACCAATGAGCAGGGGCTGATCGAAACCCGCATCACCTCGACTGTGCCTGGCACCAAGAGGGTCACCGCTATCCTGTCGGAGGGCTATGTGGATGGCAGTCCGACGACCGTCGAATTCGGTTCGACTCAACTGGTGTTGGAGATGGCCTCTGACAATGGGCTCGTCAGCGATACGGAAAAAAATAACATGGTCTTGGCGACGGTGCGTATGGGCGATGGCTCCCTGGCTCCGCAGGGCACCCAGGTCACGTTTGACGCGGTCGATGACGTTGTTTTTGACGCGACTTCTTGCCCGACCGCGGGCAGTACCGGCAAGTGCGTTGTGATGATCGGCAGTACCGTGGCGAAGACGCACCGCATCAGCGCCAGCGTCGTAGGAGCGCTTTCACCGGCGCAGGTCGAGGCGACATTCCTTCCCCGGGGGTATAACCCTGGCGCCTGCACACTGGAACCGATCGAGGGAACCCGGTTGGCCGATGGTGTGGATGCACACGTGGCGACAGTGACGTTTCGTGATGTCTACGGTAACCCCGTGACGAGGGTGGGGCCGACCGGTTTCATACTTTTCCCCGAGGTGCCCGGTCTCACCATTGACCCTCTCAGATGTCATTTTGGAGAGGAGGGGGCAACCACCAGCACGAATATCACTTCAGAGCTTGAGGGCACCTATTCCATTACGGCGACCTTTGGCGATGGTGTCCCTATAGGGCAGCCACAGCTTGCAAGGTTTGTCGGTATTGGAGGTGATGAGAGCCGCTCAACGTTCAGTGTCAGCGAGGGCGCCCAACCTGCCGACGGAGTCTCGACGCATACCGTAACGGCCTTCATCCGGGATGCCGCGGATAACCCCTTTGCGGGCGCTACCGTGTATTTCGGAACGACGGGCGCGACGTTGCTAGAGACAACCTGTGTCACCGGGCCGGAGGGGACCTGTTCGGTCGATCTGGTAGCGACCACACCAGGTACGAAAGAAGTGAGGGCCAATCTCAACCGCCGGGTTGAGGGGGTGCTGGTTTACCTGAGTAACAATCCTCAGTCTGCGCAGTTCTCTTGAGCGGACCTGACTGCCAGACGTAGCGGCTGGGTTTGTTCCGCGCACTGTGGAGGGTGTACTTGATCACCTGTAGGCACCAAGCAAGGAGCGTAGGTTATGTCGGTTCTGGCGCAGGGTATTCACAGTCACACACCAACGCTGGCGGTCGTTGATCCCCGTGGGCTGGCGGTGCGTTCGGTCGCTTATTGCCGTTCCGTCGAGACGGCGCAGCCTGAAGAGCGGGTCAATCGAAGTGCCTATGACGCGATGGGGCGCCTGACCGAGCAATGGGACCCACGGTTTTGGGCGCTCAGTGCGGAGGATCACGAAACCCCGGCCAACCTGGTCAATCGTTATTCACTGTCCGGGAAGGTATTGAGTTCGATCAGTGTCGATGCTGGAGAGCGGATCAGCTTGTTCGGCGATGGGGATCAGCTGGTGCAAACCTGGGACAGCCGGAGCACTGAGCGGCGGGTCGCGTACGATGATCTGTTGCGACCGCTGGCCATTTTCGAACAGGGTGAAGGTGAAGCGGCGCGATGCACCGAACGTTATGAGTACGCTGACGCCAGCGCCGATTTCGCCGCTCACAATCAATGTGGGCAGTTGATCCGGCACGATGATCCGGCGGGCACGTTGACGGTGGATGACTACGCGTTGACGGGCGGAGTGCTTGAGCAGACCCAGCGCTTTCTGAGCTCGCTGGAGTTACCGGATTGGCCGCCAGGGCTGCCTGCGCGGGATGCGCTGCTGGAACCGGTGGAGCAAGCGGCAACCAGCGCGACGCGCTTCAACCCTCTGGGCGATGTGCTGGAACAGACCGATGCCAAGGGCAATCGGCAATTGTTCGACTACACCTTCGACGGTCAATTGTTGGCCAGTTACCTGCAACTCAGTGGTCACGCAACCCCGCAGACCCTGGTCAGCGCCATTGCCTATAGCGCCTACGGCCAGGTTGAGCAGGAAACCTCTGGCAACGGTGTGGTCAGTACGCTGACCTATCGCCCTGAGGACGGCCGCCTGATCCGACTTCAGGCTCGACCTGGAACTGAAGCAGCACTGCAAGACTTGCGTTACGGCTACGACCCGGTGGGCAATGTGCTGAGCATTGAAGACGCTGCCTTGCCAATCAGGTACTTCGCCAACCAGCGAGTAGAGCCGGTCAAGCGCTATGACTATGACAGCCTTTACCAACTGATCGAAGCGACCGGTTGGGAGGCGGGCGCCGCCAGTCGAGGACCGGGTTTCAATCGCTTCGACGACCCGGGTGCGGTTGCCAATTATCATCAAACCTACCGCTATGACGCCGGTGGCAACTTACTGGAGTTGGTTCATGTCGGTCCGCAAAACCACAGCCGCAAGCTGACAGCGGCGCGCTACAGCAATCGCTGCCTGCCTGAGCAGAATGGCCGGCCTCCCTCCGAAGAGGAGATCGCTGCCGCTTTTGACGGCAACGGCAATCTGCTGGAGCTGCAACCGGGACAGGCGATGAGCTGGGATCTGCGTAATCAACTACGTGAGGTGCGACCGGTTGAGCGTGAAAGTGCTGATGATGATCTTGAGTTGTATCTGTACGGCGGCGATGGGATGCGGCGGCGCAAGGTCCGCTCTACCCAAACCAACGCCCGTTCGCTGATATCGGAAGTCCGTTACTTGCCAGGCCTGGAAATCCGCACCCGTGAAGGCGCTGGCGAAGTGTTGCAGGTGATCTGTGTGCAGGCCGGACGCAGTGCCATGCAGGTGTTGCACTGGGAAACCACGCCTCCGTCCGGCATCGCTAACGATCAATATCGCTACAACCTGACTGACCATCTGAGTTCCAGCAGTCTGGAGTTGGACAGTGAGGCCGAGGTGATCAGTCAGGAAACCTATCACCCCTACGGCAGTACGGCCTGGTTTGCCGGGAGAAGTGAAGTGGAGGCAAGCTACAAGACGGTGCGTTACTCGGGCAAGGAACGGGATGCGACGGGGCTTTACTACTATGGCTTCAGGTATTACGCACCGTGGTTGCAGCGCTGGATTAACCCGGACCCGGTCGGGGATGTGGATGGGTTGAATTTCTATGCAATGGTTCGTGGTAATCCGATTACCTTTAGAGATGAAGATGGTAGGCAAAGCACCTTTCATGAGTTGTTTCAGCCTTCTCGTGGTGATCTGATTTTTGGGTTAAGTCCATCTGTAGAAAAATATATGAGCTGGTTTGGGGCGATTACCGGCCGTGGGGACTACTTGGCGAAGTATCTTTCAGGTGAGGACATTGGTCGACTTGAAGATGATCTTAACACTGCGCGTGAAAAATATAACGACATGAAGGATCGGCCGCGTTATTGGGAGTCACCTTCTTCATCTGAGGGAGAGGCGGAGAATCAATTTTGGAGCCCGCGTTATAAGGAGTTGGAGGCGGTAGTGACGGTGACTGAGAAGATATATTACTCAACTATAATGTCGCGGTATGGCGGGTGGAGTTCAACTTCGGCTAACAGAGAGTTTGCTAAGGGTTATGCGTCTGAACTGATGACGAGTCATTACTCTGTAAATGCAACTTTCGAAAAATTTATCAGTGCTGATGATACTGTGTTTGGCAAGAAATTAGTCAGTCGAGCGAGTAAGGCAGGACTTTCAACTGTATTGAACTCGGATAAAGGTGATGTGGTTCACTTCTTGTTGGATGATTTGGATATGGAGCAAGTGACGCTGAAAACCCGCCCTTCTGCCACGTCATCAGAGCTGCGTTACCTTTTCCGTAATCAAGAAAAACTGCCTGGAAAGGTCATGTTCTACCGAGATAAGCAACGCGTAGATGCTCCATGGGTAACAGATCCTGTGGCGTGGCAACGCTACAGGCCTAAAGGGGCAAAAAAGGTGGAGTCGTCTGAATCCAAATAAGGCCGTTCGGATGAGCTAAAGGTTGATGGTGAGGATCGCTCCCGCATGCTGGTGCGGGAGCGAGTCATGCGCTCAGTCCATCAGGCGTCGAGCAATCCATCCATTTCCTGTTGAGCCATATCGATCAGGTGCACGGCCCCCAAGGCGAGTTTGCGTTGCGAGCCCTGGAGATTGTCCGCCGATTCGTAGGCGGTCGCCGAGGCGCTTTGGAGGATTTCGTAGATATGGAGCAGCGTTTCTTCGGTGTTGCGTGATTGCCGTTTCCGGGGTGGGGTACGAGTTGCGGGTAGCTCGTAGTGAGCGAAGGCACGCTCGGCAGCGAGCCGAAATGCTGGGGAGGCAAGGTCTTCCGCGACAGGCGGATTGGGGGTGATCTTGAACATGGTGTATCCCTTTTGATGAGTGGGACCGTCACCGTTCGCTTGCACGCGAATGAAGGTGGCGGCCGTACGCAGGTGTGCAAGACCGGGGCAAAAGGTAAACCCGGCAGATCCCGAAGAATCTCCCGCGCACGGCCGCCATAACACAATATTTCAGGCATAAAAAAACACCTGAAATATTTGGCGTCGCGCGCCTTTTGTCAGTCCGGACTTGCACGTCCGTATCACCGAATTGGCGGTGACACTGTGCAGACTAGTCGCCGGTCCTGACAGGCGCAACGGGTTGGGATTTTCTAGGAAATTTCATTCAAGTGAAAGGGAATAGTCTTCGTGGGGTCCTATCCAGAACAGGTGATAGGCTGGAACCCGCGCAGCGAGGTATAACCGGTAGCGCGTGAAGATACCCAAGCCAGCACTGCCCATGCGATTTGACGGCAGGTATCAATCAATGCACATTGGCCCCTTGACCCTGTTTATTCGCATCGCCGGATGCTAGGCAGGGTGTGGCCAAAACTGACAAGCAGAGACCGGATAATTGGAAGAACGACCATGAAGCCATCCATTGCTCTTCAGGCCCACCGCGACGATATCCGTCGCGTGGTCGCTGCACATCGTGCCAGTAATGCTCGTGTATTTGGTTCAGTCGCCCATGGTGATGATACTGACGACAGCGACCTTGATCTCCTGATCGATCCGACACCGGAAACAACGCTGTTCGACATTGGTGCCATCCGCCATGAGTTGCGTCGGCTGTTGGGCGTGTCGGTCGATGTGCTGACACCCAAAGCGTTGCCGGACAAATTCCGCGACATCGTGTTGGCCGAAGCTGTGCCGGTATGAGCCGTGACCTGCAGCGCCTGCCGGATTACCTGAACCATATCCTGCAGGCCATTGAGCGCATCCAGCGTTACACCGAAGACACCACCGACTGGGCTTTTCTCCTGAACGAGATGGTGCAGGACGCGGTGATCCGAAACTTCGAGATTATTGGCGAGGCTTGCCGGAACGTCGAGCGCCACTATCCCGACTTCGCGGGTGCGCATCCTGAGGTGCCCCGCCAAGCGGGACTCCGTCACTGCCCCAAATAGGTGTTCGACTGACCCAATTGACGGATTCGTCAACCCGTCCTCCAGATAAAGCTCGAACGCCTGTGCTCAGGCATCGTCCAGCCATGCGGTTACCTCAAACGGCTGGGTTATCTCCACACCCTGATTCTCACTGGTCAAATCGGCCAGGACGGTATGTTTTCCTGCCGTGCCTGGTGTATAGGGATAACGGGTCCAGCCATCCGGGCCGGTAACGGTCGTCTCCATGGCGGCCTGCTCACCCGCTATGCACCACTCCACCTTTACCCCCTCGACTGCCTCCCCGGTGACACCGGACACGACTTGAACCCGCAACAGCACACTCTCATTTTTGCTCAGCACCGGCTGAGTGAGCACCGCGCTGGCGTCGCCGATGCCGTATCGGGCATCGACCACTTCAAAGGTGCGTGGCTCGCTCCATGGAGAACTGTCGCCGTCGTCGGTCTGCTGCACTTGAATGGTGTACTGGCCCACGTCCCACGGCTCCTGGGCGGTCCAGCGCCAGGGCGTCACACCATTGAGGGTGGTAATCAGGTTGTCGGGGTCATCCTCGTGGCGCAGCAGTATCTGCCCTCGGGTTTCACCCTGGCCTCTGATCGTGGGGTTGCGAGGGTTGAAACTGCCCGGTGTTGGCGCATCGATCACCGGTGTTTGCGGCAGCTCTTTTACCGTGAATCGATGAGGCTCACTCCAGTCCGATTCGGGGCCATTACCCTTCTGTTTGACCTCAAGGGCATTCGGCCCAGGCACCAAGGGCGTCGCGGCCACGAACTCGAGTACGCCCTCAGCGTTCGCATTCTCCTCGTGTAACGTCTGCGCACCCGCATGCCGCACGGTCATCAGTGCAAGGGACTGGCCGGTGACCCTGATGAGCGGACGGGTCGAGGTTCTGGACCCTGGGAGCGGCAGTTCGAATTGGGGGGCTTCAGGCTGATCCCCCACCTCTACGGTGAAGGTGCATTCGTCGCTTGGATCGGACGCCACCTCGTTCACGGTTTGCACGACCTTGACCTGGTGAGGCCCCGGTGCCCAGTCCGCCGTCGGCGTGAAGAGGCTGGTATTCCCGGTGGTGGCGAAGGTGCCGGGGATCTCGGCGCCTGCCTCGGTGAGCATCTCCAGGGTGACTGTGCCGGAATAAACGCCGGTGACGGTCAGTGCCTGATTGGCGGGGACCGGGGCGGGCAGGGCGGTGATCGCCGGCTTGGCTGGTTTGACCGTAAAGGTCTTGTTATCTGACCAGTCCGAACTCTGTTGCGTGACCGGGCCAATCTGTTTTGCCGTGATGGTGTAGGTGTTGGGGACCCACGGTTCGCCGGAAAGAACCGACCAGCTGCCGTTTGGTTGAACCGTCGCCGTTAACTGAGTCCCCCCGGCTCCTCCTTGAAAGCGGATATCAACGGTGGCGCCCTCAAGCCCACCTGTTCCGCTGACGGTGGGGCTGCCGTCGGCAGAAACGGTGACCTCAGAGATGACCGGCTTGAACAGGACCGCAAAGCTGATGATATCCGCCCAATCGGAGGTCATACCGTTCAAGGTCTGGCGAACTGCCATGGTGAAGGGGTCGGCCATTCGCAAAGGTTGTGTGAGCGTGACTGTCCACGTGTTATCGGCCTGCACAGTGCCGGTCCCGAGAATCACACCACCAACACCGTGCTCATAGAGATTGATCGTGGCACCGGCGACACCGGTTCCGCTCATTGTGGGTTTATCTGTCTTTATCACCAGAGGATTGGTAATCGTGGGTTTCGGCGGTTGCACCGCCAGGGTGGCCAGATCGCTGGGGTCGGACGCCACACCGTCCACGGTCTGCACGACCTTGACCTTTTGGGTGCCCACTGCCCAGTTTACCGCCGGCGTGAAGGTGCGGCTGGCCCCGCTGGTGCTGAAGGTGCCGGCTATCTCTGCACCTGCTTCAGTGAGCATCTTCAGGGTGGCGGTGGAGTAAACGCGGGTGATGGTCAGCACCTGATTGGCTGGGGCCGGGTTGGGTGGGGCGGTGATCGCCGGCGCGGGTGTTTTCACCACGAGGGTAGCCAGATCGCTGGGATCGGACACCATGCCGTCCACGGTCTGCACGACCTTGATCTTGGTGGTGCCCGGTGCCCAGGTTTGCGTCGGCCAGAAGGTGCGGCTGGTCCCGCTGGTGCTGAAGATGCCGGCTATGTCAGCACCTGCCTCGGTGAGCATCTTCAGGGTGACGGTGCCGGAATCAACGCCGGTGATGGTCAGCGCCTGGCTGGCTGCAGCTGGGTTGGGTGGCGCGGTGATCGCCGGCTTGGCGGGTTTCACCACAAGGGTAGCCAGATCGCTCGGATCGGACGCCATGCCGCCCACGGTCTGCACGACCTTGACCTTTTGGGTGCCCGGTGCCCAGTTGGCCGTCGGCGTGAAGGTGCGGCTGGTCCCGCTGGTGCTGAAGGTGCCGGCTATCTCGGCGCCTGCCTCGGTGAGCATCTTCAGCGTGACGGTGCCGGAAGGGACGCCGGTGATGGTCAGCACCTGGTTGGCGGCGGCCGGGTTGGGCGGAGCGGTGATCACCGGCTTGGCGGGTTTCACCGCCAGGGTCGCCAGATTGCTGGGATCGGACGCCACGCCGTTCACGCTCTGCACGACCTTGACCTTGCTGGTACCCGCTGGCCAGTTTGCCGTCGGCGTGAAGGTGCGAGTCGTTCCGCTGGCACTGAAGGTGCCGGGTATCGCGGAGCCCGCCTCTGTGAGCACCTGCAGGATGACGGCGCCGGAATAAACGCCGGTGATGGTCAGTACCTGGTTGGCGGCGGCCGGGTTGGGCGGAGAGGTGATCGCCGGCTTGGGTGGTTTGACCGTAAAGGTTTTGCCCTCTGCCCAGTCTGAACTCTCTTTAGTGACCTTCCCAATCTGCTTTGCCGTGATGCTGTACGTACCGGGTACCCAGGCTGCGGTGGCAGTAGCCGACCAAAGGCCAGAGGATTGAACGGTCGTCGTTAACTGAACACCACCGCCGCCGCCTTGATGCCAGATTTCAAGTGTGGCGTCCTTGAGCCCTCCTGTTCCGATAACGGTGGGTTTGCCGTCGGCGGAAACGGTTATGGAGGAGATGACCGGCTTGAACAGCACCGCGAAGCTGGTGGGGGTCGCCCAGCCGGATATCACACCGTTCAAGGTCTGCGACGCCGTCATTGTGAAGGGGTCGGCCATCCACAAAGGTTCTGTCAGCTGGGTCACCCACTGATTGCCCAGAACAGTTGCGGTCCCGAAAAGTACAGTGCCGGCACCGGACTGATAGAGTTTGACAGTGGCATTGGGCAGACCTGTTCCATGTAGTGTGGGTCGCGCTGTCCATACCACACCAGGGTTGGTAATCGTGGGGGGCGCGACGGAGAATGGAATGATACATTCAATCAACGCCCAGGGATCTTCGATGATGGCTACATCGAATATGTATTTAAATATGATAGTCGCTTCCTTGGCGTTGCCAGAGACCTCCCCACCTGCACTGATGGCGTGCCAGTTGCCATCTTGAATAGCATTATCATTACTGATTTCTCCCCCTCCCCAAGAAGTGCGCGAGGCAAACCCAAAGATAATATTGCCACTGCGCCTTCCATTGTTGCTGACTCTGTACCGTAATGTGTGGCAAGTAAAAAAGTAGCCGGGAGCGTCCCACGAGTATTCCACTTCAAGCTCTGCCCAATAGCCGAAAACGCTATGTAATACTGCCAGCACATATTTAACCCGTGGTTGAATACCTTCTTTTTCAGAGTCGACAATAGGAGAAATATCGATCGGTGCTTGAATGAATTCCTTGTTTTCAAAAACGTTGGTAATCGGTGCGTCTTTCGGTGTTTCGCCCTGTTCATGTCTTTCGACTAAATCATCAGTGCCCATTACTGGCTCCTTAGTTTTTTGTCGTGATCAATAGAAGCATTGGGCGACGTCGCCAGAAGATTTCCCTATCCGCCTTCGCATGTCATGTCGCTGACCATTCGTTACCAACATGTTGTTCATGGCTTACCGGGCTGTCTACTGTCAAAAATGACAGTTTTATAGAGAAATTCCGAATAGGGGAGGACACCTGAAGTTATAAGTGCTGATGGGCGCGGAAGGCCTGTTCTTATGCCTTAAGACGCTTTGCTCTATTCAGAATCTCTCTATAAACCTGTCATTTTTGACAGTAGACGGCCTCGCAAGCCGCGAACACCATCTCAGCAACGAACGATGCCGTTCACTGGCCTGATCCCCCGGGTACTCCATTAACACCCGCCCCCATGGGGCAGGAGACGCGTTGCTATGGACAATAACTCGCTGATGAATGCGCTCGTCCAGGCCGCCGACTCGCCGAAAAAAAAACGGCTCGATTTCGCGACGGCCATGCAGAAAATGGGCTTCACCTCGGTCTTTGACATCGTTCGCCTGCCCAAACCGGCGTTCGTCAGGCAGCTTGGCACCTACAGCGATGCCGATGCCGAACTGGCCTACGACAATGCCATGGGGTACGCGGCGCTGATTGCGCGCTTGTACCGTGAATACAAGACGTCATCCGGTACTTTCCAGCCATTGGCCGAGCGTAGCGGTATTCGGGCCCTGGTTCCGCTGGGGCCCACTTTTCCTAATCTGTTCGAGGAAAACTGGGGTGAGTTCTGCGAGGTCGGAGCCATTGCCGCCATCGATTCGCCAGTGGCTTACCTGAGCGCGTTGCGGGTATTTATCCAGCAACTGGAAGCCACCAGTCCCGCCCCCGAACGTATCTTGCTGGACAGGCGCCGCCCCGACCTGAAGGCGCTGTTGATCACCCAGGAAAGCACCTTTACTCCAAGGCCGATGCTTGAAATCGTCAACGCTGTGCTGGGCAGTAACCTGCGCACGTACCTGGATGGCATACCGGCAGACGCCGCCAAGCCCATTCAGCAGGTGCTGGCCGAACGTCGTTTTCCCTTCGAACTGCCCTACAACTTCTACCATCGGCAATGCCAACTGGGCCTGTCGGAAAACAAACCCTGGCTGGGGGAACTGAGTTACCAGGCCAGCCTGTTGTTGCCCATCGGACAGGACGCCACCAACCGCTATGGCGAAGTGCAAAAGCCGGTGCTGCAAGCGCAGCGGCTGTTGTCGGGGTTGAGTCCACAGCAGCAGGCGCTGTTGGTCGAACCCTCGGTGTTCAGCAACTTTTACCTGACGCGCCTTGATTTGACCGACGGCTGGAAGAGTCCGGGCAGCACTTATCTCTGCCCCCACACGCCGTTGGGGACCTGTTTTTTGCTACCGCTGGCACAAACGGACGTCGGCACTGTTGACCCGGTGGCCGATATACCCCGCACAAGCTCCAGTGGTGGGACCAACCTTGCCCCCGTGACCTTTCGCAAGGCGACGCAAACCCAAGCCGTGACGTTGGGGCTGAACTCCTCCGCGCCGGGCAGCGCCAGCAGGTGGTTTCTTAATTATGTCCACAACGCCGGGTCGTCAACCCACGTCTCATTCATCCAGTCCAATGCGGCACTCCCGGAGCCGGGTGAGACGGGTTACACCGCCACATTCGATCTGATCACCGCCACCGGTACGGTTGATGCACCGGTGAACCTGGCCCGACAACGTTTTACCCTCACGCTGGACGAGCAGTACGCCCTGACCACCGTGGAGCGGGCCTTTTTCAAACAGTCCTATGGTTTGGCGGTATCGGACGACTCGTCCCTGTCGCCCATGACAGACCTGAACGACTTCATGCAACGGACCGGCCTGAATGCTGAACAGGTGGAGATGCTCCTCTGCCAGCGCAGGTATGCGGTGCGATTGTCGCCCAACTGCCCGAGCAAAAACTCGCAATACGAAGGTATTGTGATCCCGGACATTACCGACAAAGTGTTGCCGTTTCCCCATGCGTCCCAGTACGGCGCCTGCTACGTCAACGGCACTGGCGCTGTCAGGGAGTGGTATGACGTTGATAACCCTCCCACGCCTGAATCGATCATGCGCGATCTGTTCGATAACTCCATGGCCCTGGAGCAAGAGGCCGTGGGCGATACAAAATACTGGCGCCTGACCAACACTTCGCTCAATCGGCTCGATCGCCTGCAAAGGATGATCCGACTGCAACGCTGGCTCGGTATTCCCTTCCCGAAACTGGACACCTTGATCGTCTGTGCGATCCGGGCCGAGGGCGCCGCCAACCTGGGGATGGAACTCAATGAAAATACCTTGCGCGCCCTGGGGGTCTATCGCTACCTGAACCAGCATTACGGCATTGATCCCCAGGAGTTTGCGGCACTGATGCACGACCTCACGCCCTATGCCAGCGGCAAGGACGAGGTGCCGTTGTTCGACCAGGTGTTCAACCGGCTGCAACTGTTCGACACGCCGCTGATCCTCGATCAAACGTCACTCGATTTGAATAGCGCGACGCCTGCCGCACAGAAAACCCTGCTGCAACTGTGTGCCGGCCTGGGTGTGCAGCCGACCGAGGACGGCCTGCTGTTGATCGCCGAACAGACTCGACGCTACCTGGGGGCGCTCAAACGTGACTTGCCCAGCGTCTCGTCACTCTATCGTCAGGCCCGGATCGCCCGGTTGTTCGGTTATTCGGTGGCCGACCTGCTGGTGCTGGCAAGCCTGCTCGGTGGCCAGCGCTACAAAACGGCACTGGCCAGCGGTCGCCTGAGTCCGCGAACAACCGCGGGCGTGCCTGATGTCCTCGATGTGCTGATGCAACTGGACTGGGCTGTCCGTTGGCTCAAGGACAGTCAGCAGACGGTGGCGCAATTGCAGCAGCGATTGGGGCCTAACGTGCCCCTTGTGGCCAGCGACGATCCCGAGGTTGAGCAGTGGATGGGAGCCCTTGAATTCGCGCCGCTGTCCGATGACCTGCTCCAGCGTCTGCTGAAGTTGCACGAAGACACCGTGCGGAGTGTGGTGACCCGGGAGCAGATCGCCGCGCTGGGTCTGCCCACCCATGATGACCGGCCCACACCGGGTGAACTCGACTGGTTCGGGTTGCTGGTCAACGCCTCGCTGCTCGATGAAAACGGCTTGCTGCCCGGGCTCGATCATCCGTTGAGTCTGGTCGATGACCCGGTCACCTGGCTCACGGCCGATGTCGACGACTTGCTCGGGGCTCTGACCCTGAGCGCGGCGGTCAAACAAACCTGCGCGGAAAAGCTCGTCGAGTTGCTGCTGGGCGCGTGCAACCGGCAAACCCAGTTGCTCGAAGGGCTGCTCCAGGACACGACGAAGCTGCCGCCGGAGCGCTGTGTCGCGGTGATTCACTGGGCCCATTCTTCGGTCTACAGCCTGCTTGTCGAGGCACTTGAAGGGGGGGCGAGCCCCGCACTGATCGAGAATTTCCAACGTATCTCGCAGCATGCCGAGATCGTCGTGCAACTGCGTTTGAGTGACAGCGCCTTGCGTGTGTTTCTGGTCAATCCGGCCTGGTTGGGCAGTGATCAATACCTGGGGAGCAACAGCGAACCTTCGCTCGCCGAGCTCTATCTGTTTGAACGCTTCAGCCATTGGCTCTACGCCCAGAGCCAACCGGAAGACAGTCTGTTGAGCTATTTCAGCCTCGCCAACCCGGCCCCGCCCAAACTGAAAAACAAGGCGCTGCGCAAGATGGTCAGCGAAACGGCCAACAGCGCGTTGGCCCGGCTGCTGGAGTGGTCCGAAGCGGAAGTTACCGTCCTGACCGACATCCTGACCGACAAACGTGCCCGGTCAATGGCGCAAGTGGACTGGGTACGCCGTTGCCAGGCGAGCTGCCAGGCCAGTGGGCTATCGGCCAAGGCGCTGCTGCAAGCCACGGCGCTGAATGAGCAAAGCACCCTGGATGCCTGGAAAGCCGTCGGTGACGCGGTCATGGCTGCCAGCGCTGCCTCTGATTCATCACTTGCCCGTGTTGTTTGAGGAACGATCATGACCACTGCCTTCGATGCTCCCCTGAACGAGTCCTTTCGCGACGCGATGCTCGCGCTGTATTTGTATGAGGCGGTGCCCAACGATGAATACCTGATCGAGCAGGGGCTGGCCGAGCGGATCAAGACCGCCGACGATCTTTATGAGTTCTGGTTGCTGGATGTACTGGTCAGCCAGGATGTGCCCACCAGTCCGGTGGCCTGTGCCATTGCCAGCCTGCAGCAGCTGGTCAACGGCATGATGCTGAACATGGAACCCGGATACCGCGACGACAGCTTCACGCCGGCGCAGACCAGCGCCTGGCGCGGTGGCCTGAACCGATACCCGATCTGGGCGGCCATCCAGCAATTGCATTACTTCCCGGACATCTATCTGGACCCGACCCTGCGGCTGACCAAGACCGACAGTTTCGAGCAACTGGAAAATGACATCAACCAGGCGCAGATCCAGCCCGACACCGTGCAGTCGGCAGTGCTGGCCTACCTGGCACGTTTCGAGGAAATCGCCAACCTGAAGGTTTGCAATGGCTATATCGACGGCGAAGATTTTGCCAATAGCACCTACTATTTCATCGGTAAGTCCCCCGCCGAAAATGCCTATTACTGGCGCTCGCTGGATATGTCTCAACGTCCGGTGAGGCAGCCGGGTGTTGTTCCGCAAAAATACGACAAGCCCCAGCCCAATGCCTGGACGGATTGGGAAAAAGCCAATGTGCCGATCTCCGAGAAGGCCCTGGAGCACACGATCCGTCCGTGCTGGTTCAATAACCGCCTGTTTGTGGTCTGGGCCGAGGTGGAGTACCAGGATCCGGACGCGATCGCGCCGCAAGGGGCCGCCGACACGACGGTCAATATTCGGCCGCGGTTTCGTTTGTACGCCAGCTACAAGAAATACGATGACAGCTGGAGCACGCCACGGGTCTACATCGAAAGCTATTGCCTGACGCCGGCCCTGATCGCCAGGACGCCGGAAGACATCGAAAGGGAAACCCAGACCATCGCGGTGTACGACCACTCGACGTCACCCGAGTCGTTGGTGCTTATGCTGTACTCCCACTACCACCCCGACGATTCAGATCAGACGGGCGATAAAGATGAGTACGACTTTCTGAGAACCGTGCGAGTTGACAAAAACTTCAATGTGACGCCGTTGTTCCCTTCACTCGGTGTCGTACCTAATGTCCGACCGGACTCGAAGGTCTTCGTGGCAGAGGACGACGACAGCAGGGGGCATGTGCTGTTCATCGGCTACATCTTCGCCAATGCCAACAAGAACGCTGGCCGTTTTCAATACTGGCTGCCATCCGGCACCCCTGCGTTCGGCTCCGTGTCTCACTACACCCCTGATACAGAGGAAGATACCTGGGACCTCAACGGTTGGCAGTCGCGGATCAAGACTAGCGCAAAAGATGTTGATCTTGTTTACAACCGAACCGACTCCAACATCGAACTGACTGTCAGGTTGACGGAGGGATTTGATGACCTTCCTGGTTTCCCTATCAAGGGCTACCAGTTGTTCATCGCACACGCCACGGAGGTCCAGTCTGATGATCGGCCCGAAACGTTCGCGGGCATGCGTATGCTGAATACCTCTGGCATTGTCACAAGCCTGCCCAAGGATTCGACGCTGAAGTTTTCCTTCTCGATCGACCAGACCACCCAGCATCCCGATGGCTGGCCAGTGACTTGGCCCGCTGAACCGGAAAACGTCAAGATCCCGCTTATTTATGGTGTGTTGATTTTTGAGGGGCTCCCTCCCATTACGCCCTGGAGCCTCAAAGGTGGCGCTCTCAAGGCGCTGACCGTCGGTTGGGGAGAGGCGCTCGACACAGCACTGCAAGTCGCGCCGAGTATCAACAGCCTGGTGGACCCGAGCCTGGGTGACAGCCCTTCGCTGGGCAAGGCGCAGTTTATTGATTTTACCGGTTCAAGCATCGTCATGAGTGATGGGCTGGAATCCGGGGCGGTAAAGCGGGCACCGATTCGCATGAACACCGTCTTCGCCAGGGAACTGATCCAGCTCGCCGAGAGAGGCATGGAGCCTCTGCTGCGGTGGGAAACCCAGACACAACGGATAGAACCGCCGATTTCCAGTGATCTTGGCAGCGAGCCGATGGACTTCGCGGGCGCGTACTACCTGTATTTCCTCGAACTGTTCCTGTACCTGCCGTGGCTGGTGGCTCACCGCTTGAACGAAGAGCAGCAGTACGACGAGGCCAAACACTGGCTGTCTTATGTTTTTGACCCCGCGCGCCAGAGCGTCGACCCGGGGCATCCCGGCTATTGGCAGGCAGTCCCGTTGGAGACCCCGGTATGGCCCGGCCCGGCCGACCCCAGCCAGGCGATTCTTTACCCGGACGATCCACATCAGATTGCCCTCAGTTTTCCGGTGCACTTTCGCAAGGCCCTGTATGGCCTCTATATCGATATCGAAGGCAACCAGGCCGACCAGGCCTATCGGGAGTTGACGCCGGACGGGCTGGCAGACGCCAAACTGCGTTATGTGCATATCCTCGATTTACTGGGTAAACGTCCGGATGTCCGGCAGGCGGACGATTGGCAACCGATCACGCTGGACACCTTGAGTTCCGCGACGAATGAAGAGTTGCGCGAGTTCGAACAACAGTTGATCGAGACTCAGCAGCGTCTCCAGGAAGATCCGCCCCTGCGCATTGGTAATGCCCCGGCCTCGGAGATCGCTCCGCTACTGTGCCTGCGGCCTTATGCCGATGACTCGTCCTTGTCGAGTGACGACAACCCCTACTTGCGCCGGCCCTTCAACCCTGAACTGATCCAGCGCTGGGACCGGGCCGAAAGCCGCCTGTACAACCTGCGGCACAACCTCGACATGGCGGGTAATGCCTTGAACCTGCCGTTGTTTGCCACGCCACTGGACCCGCGTGCCTTGCTGGCTGCCTGGGGGCAGGGGTTGTCCGGCGTGGCGCTCAACCGTCTGCTGAGCCCACAGATTTCCCATTACCGCTTCAACTTCATGTTCGCCCTTGCGCAGAATGCGGTGGATGGCGTGATCCAGTTCGGCTCGACGCTGTTGTCATTGATCGAGCGCAAGGAGCAGGCGCAATACCTGGAGTTGCAACAGCAACAGGCGTGGAACCTGGCGAAGGTGGCCTTGGATATACAAATCCAGGCCGGAAAGATCGACGAGGCGAACAGGAAGGCGCTGCTGGCCAGTCAGGCCGTTATCGCCGGGCGGGTCAGTTATTACGAACAGTTGCTGAACGATGGTGTGAGCGGTTGGGAAATAGCTGCGGGGGCGGCTTTCTTTCTGGGTGGATTGGCCCAGACCGGGGCCTCTACCGTTCAGATGGCGGCAGAAAACCTGAAAGGGGCTCCGAACATTGTCGGCTTCGCCGTCGGTGGCCAACGCATCGAAGCGCCGGCTTATGCCGTCATGGCCGGGCTTCAGGCGACGTCGACAGCGTTGTATACCTCTGGCCAGCTCATGGATCGTATCGAAAGCTACCGCCGCCGCGCTCAGGAATGGACCCAGGCCCGCGACCAGGCCAAGCTCGAAGCCGAGCAGATCAAGGCACAACTGGCCGTGTTTGAGGCGCAACACACCGCGACCCAACTGCAACTGCGCCAGGCGCAAACCGCGTTGAACCAGGCCAAGGCCACCCATGACTTTTTGTTGAGCAGCAACCGCTTCAGCACGTCCCAGACCTATGACTGGCTCAACAGCAAGTTCGCCAGTTTCTACTACAGCGCTTACACCACGGCACAGTCATTGTGTCAGGCGGCTGAAGCCTGCTGGCAGTACGAAATGGGTGATTTTACTCAGACCTATATCCGTCCCGGGGCGTGGAACGCCACCTACCGTGGCCTGGGTGCCGGGGAAGAGCTGAAAATGAGCCTGCTGCAGATGAACCGTGAGTACCTGCAAAACAACAGGCGGGAGCTGGAAATTCGCAAAACCGTGTCGCTGAAGGAGCTGAAGGCCAAGGACTCGAACTCGACGATCAACAAAACCTGGGAGGAAATCAAAGCCGCGCTGAAGGCCAATGGCAGCTGTGATTTCGAACTGACGCAAAAGATGTTCGACGATGATTATGCGGGACAGAATCACTACCTGCGGCGGATCAAGACCATCAGCGCGTCCCTGCCTGTCCTGGTTGGACCTTATCAAGATATCTGCGCCGTTCTGAACCAGAGCTACAGCAAGGTTGAAATGGCCGCCACGGTGGGCAACGCCAAGGAAAACCTGCGGGCAAACCAGCAGATCGCGCTCTCTCATGGGGTTGATGACAACGGTCAGTTCCAGCTCAACTTCCAGGATGAACGCTACCTGCCGTTCGAGTACACCGGGGCCGTTTCCCGCTGGCGCCTGACCTTCCCCAACCCTGATGCCCAGGCGGCCATGCTTGAGTCCCTCACCGACATCATCATTCATGTCTCTTACACGGCCAGACGTAGCGAAGGTTCGCTATGAGCCAATGTGGGTTCTGGCGGAGGGGACTCATACTCATTCCAGGGCCGAACACCTGGAGTCTGGTGTTCGGTTAAGTGAAGAGTGATCGCTCCCGAACATCTGTACGGGAGCGGGGCGCGCGCTCAGACCATCAGACGGTGGCCGTGTGCTGCTCGTCGAGCAGCCCATCCATCTTTTGTTGAGCCATATCGATCAGGTGCACGGCCCCCAAGGCGAGTTTGCGCTGCGGGCCCTGGAGATTGTCCGCCGATTCGTAGGCGGTCGCCGAGGCGCTTTGGAGGATTTCGTAGATATGGAGCAGCGTTTCTTCGGTGTTGCGTGATTGCCGTTTCCGGGGTGAGGTACGAGTCGCGGGTAATTCGTAGTGAGCGAAGGCACGCTCGGCGGCGAGCCGGAAGGCTGGGGAGGCGAGGTCTTCCGTGATAGGCGGATTGGGGGTGATCTTGAACATGGTGAGACTCCGTTAACCGTTATGGGGAGCCACCACGCTTCGCTTGCACGCGAAGTAGGGTGGCAGCTGTACGCAGGTGTGCAAGACCGGTGGTTATCGGAGCAAAATCCCGGCAGATCCGAAGATCTCCCACGCACAGCCACCATAACGCGGCATCTCGGAGACAAGTCTCTGAGATTTTGGTCAGGTGTCATTGCTCATTCACCAGTCCGGACTTGCACGTCCGTATCACCGAGTTTGCGGTGATGGTATGCAGACTAGTCATCGAAATGGGCAGAAGCAACGGGTTGGGATTTTCTAGGAAATTTCAGTCAAGTGAAAGGGAATAGTCTTCGCGGATACCCTGTCGGCTCAGATCCGAACTCATTTTCGGAAGGCTTCCGGTTATGAGCAAATACCAATCCGTTAAGGCAAACACGGTCCTGTAGGAGCCTGGCTTGCCAGCGAAGAGGTCTTCGAGTCTTGCAGTGCTCATCCGGACGCCATCGCTGGCAAGCCAGGCTCCTACAAGTAGTGTGGCGTTTTCAATATCAAATTTTATTAATTGGCTGACATTGGACCGTGGGCAGCTCAATACCATTTATCGGCCCTGTCATTTTTGACAGTAGTCGGCAGCGTGGATTAGGTGATTACTAGACCCGGTATCCCAGGCAGAACCTAGGTCATGTCGGTTTGATCAGTGGCCTTCATACTCAGATGCACCGGGGACAACATTGAGGAGACCCGCGCCGTGAAGATTCGCGTTCTGTCCGACCTGCATCTCGAGTACGACGAACCGCTTGCCATCCCCTACGTGGAGGCCGATCTCGTCGTGCTGGCCGGTGATATCCATAACCATGCGAAAGGCCTGCGTTGGGCGGCGGAGAACTTCGATTCACAGGTGCCGGTTATTTATGTGCCGGGCAACCACGAGTATTACGGTGGTGAATTCGCTGCACTCGAAAACGCGATGCAAGAGGCCGCGCGCCGCTTGCCCAACGTGCATTTTCTGAACAACACCGCCCTCACTGAGCGAAATGGCCAATGGCGTGTGCTCGGTACCACGCTGTGGACAGATTTCTCGTTGTTCGGCGCTGGCGATGCGGCGCTGCGTGAGTCCATTGCAGAGGCCGAGCGGGTCATACTCGACTACCAGGGCGTGATTCAGGTCTTATCGCCCGAGCTCGAAGCCCCGCTACGTTCGTTTACTCCCCGCGACTCGCTGGCGCTCCACAAGCAAGCGCGGGCGTGGCTGGAAGACGAGCTGGTAAAGCCCTTCGATGGCAAGACGATTGTGGTCACGCACCATGCGCCGCTCAGGCCAAGCCTGGCGGAAAAGTTCGCGACGGATCGAGCCTCGGCGGGTTATGTGAGCGATCTGCCTTCTCTGGTGCGCGCGCCGGTTGCGCTATGGGTCCATGGTCACACTCATACCGCATTCGATTATTTCGCGGAAGGCACGCGTGTGATCTGTAATCCGCGTGGATATGGCGATCAGCGTACGAGGGTGCCTGAAAATCCGTTGTTCAAATGGGACAAGGTCGTTGAGATCTGACTGAGCAATCGGATGCAACAAACCGCCAGGAAATACGTTTTAGGTCTTGTAATAGGTGATCAGCACCGTCTTGGTGGCATCCAGGATGATGTCCAGGACGACGTTGGGATGAGTGACCCGCCATTTCGTTCCGCTCGCCGTCGTGACGAAAGGGGTGCCGAGCAGCAGACCGCCAGTGGCGATCTTGCTCAGAGTCTCATTCATGGACATTGCCGTCTGGCCATGGCCGGCCTTGCTTTCCCATATCCAGTCATGGAAGACCTCCGCGCTGGGCTGATAGGGAAAGTACGTCAAGGTCTGGGGGACGAGCATCTGCTCGCCTGTTCGATGGCCACGCGTTGCCGGCAGGCGGCCGAGGACCCAGGCGGTCACCTCACGTCCCTGGAGCTTGGTGTTCAGCTTGACGAGTTCGGGGCCGCTGAGCTTGTGGGTCGGCCCTCGGGCATCGTTGATCACCGGCACCGTCAGGCCCAGATTGGGATAGGTGGCCCTCAGGGTGCGGGCCGCCAGATAGGTGGCGTCAGCCGTCGTCGCGCGCGTGTCGCAGGCGGTCACCGTCAGGCCATCGGCCAGGCAGGCCGCGATCGCCGGTTGAAGGGCGAGGAGGGCAATGCGGGTCACCGGCTCGATCTGGCGGATTGGCACGGTCCGCAGATGCCGCAGCTTGGTTTCGGCGTCCTGGAGATTCGTTTGGCAGCGCGAGACGATCTTATCCAGCTCCGTCACGTCGAGCACAAGCTGAGCCAGTTCCACCGCGCCCGATCCCTTCAGCAGCGCCGTCAGCGTCAGGGCGCGAGTGTGCACCGCCTTGGCCCGTACCCGCAGGGGCGGCAGGTCGCGGCACAACTTCGCCAGGGCATCGTTGTCGTCATCCCACTGCCTCTGCTGCGCGCTGCCGACTGCCAACGTCATAAAACCTTCCTTCCCTGTGGGCAAACCGCTGTGGGTGAAGTTGAATGATCGGCACGCTAGCACGAAAGATTGGGCATCTACCACTTGTCGGTACTGTCATTTCTGACAGTAGCCGGTGGCGTGGATCAGGCAGTTACTGGATTGACGCATCCTACGACGAGCCTGAGCCATGTCGAGACTGACAGACGGCATTCACACTCACACACCGACGTTGACGGTTATTGACCCTCGTGGACTTACGGTGCGTTCGGTTGCTTATTGTCGTTCCGTCGACACGGCGCAGCCTGAAGAGCGGATAAATCGCAGTGCTTATGACGCGATGGGGCGACTGATCGAGCAATGGGATCCCAGGCTTTGGGCGCTTAGTGCGGAGGATGTCGAAACCCTAGCCAATCTGACCAATCGTTTTTCACTGTCTGGGAAGGTATTGAGTTCGATCAGTGTCGATGCGGGTAGGCGGGTCAGCTTGTTCGGCGATGGGGATCAGCTTGTTCAAGCCTGGGATAGCCGGGGTAGTGAGCGGCGGCTCGAATACGACGATCTGCTGCGACCGCTGGCCATTTTCGAGCAGGGTGAAGGTGAAGCCGCGCGATGCACTGAACGTTATGAGTACGCAGATGCTGGCGCCGGTTTCGCCGTTCACAACCAATGCGGGCAATTGATCCGTCAAGACGACCCGGCAGGCACCCAGACATTGGACGAATACGCCCTGACAGGTGGTGTATTTGAGCAGACCCAGCGCTTTCTGAGTTCGCTGGAAATACCGGACTGGCCGCCAGGGCTGTCTGAGCGGGATGCGCTGCTGGAACCCGTGGAGCAAGCGGCAACCACTGCGACGCGTTTCAACCCGCTGAGCGATGTACTGGAACAGGCCGATGCCAAGGGCAATCGGCAACTGTTCGACTACACCGTTGATGGCCTGTTATTGGCGAGCCATCTGCAACTGAGTGGTCAGGCCACGTCTCAAACCCTGGTCAGTGCCATTGCCTACAGCGCCTACGGCCAGGTTGAACAGGAAACCGCCGGGAACGGCGTGGTCAGTGCGCTGACGTACCGACCTGAAAGCGGCCGTCTGATCCGGCTCCAGGCTCGACGTGGAAGTGAAGCGCTGCAAGACCTGCGTTACGACTACGATCCGGTGGGCAATGTGTTGAGCATTGAAGACGCTGTCTTGCCGATCCGGTTTTTCGCCAATCAGCGGGTAGAGCCGGTTAAAAGTTATACCTACGACAGCCTCTATCAACTGATTAAGGCAACCGGCTGGGAAGCCGGCAGTGCCGGTCGAGGGCCGGGATTCAACCGCTTCGACGATCCGAGTGCAGTCGCCAACTACTACCAAACTTATCGCTATGACGCGGGTGGCAACCTCTTGGAACTGGTCCATGTCGGCCCGCAAAGCCACAGTCGTAAGTTGACGGCGGCGCGCTACAGCAACCGCTGCCTGCCTGAACAGAATGGCCGGCCACCGACCGAAGAGGAGATTGCCGCCGCGTTTGACGGCAACGGCAATCTGCTGGACCTGCAACCGGGGCAGACGATGAGCTGGGATCTACGGAATCAACTACGCGAGGTGCGGCCGGTTGAGCGTGAAAGTGCTGACGATGATCGCGAACAATACCTGTATGGCGGCGATGGTATGCGTCGGCGTAAGGTCCGTACGACCCAAACCAACGCCCGCTCGCTGATATCGGAAGTGCGCTACTTGCCGGGCCTGGAAATCCGTACCCGCGAAGGCTCCGGCGAGGTGTTACAGGTCATCTGTGTCGAGGCTGGGCGCAGTGCCATGCAGGTGCTGCACTGGGAAACGGCACCGCCTTCGGGTATTTCCAATGATCAATATCGCTACAACCTGACTGACCACCTGGGTTCCAGCAGCCTGGAGTTGGATAGCGAAGCCGAGGTGATCAGCCAGGAAACCTATCATCCCTACGGCAGTACAGCCTGGTTTGCCGGGCGAAGTGAAGTGGAGGCGGGTTACAAGACGGTGCGTTATTCGGGTAAAGAGCGAGATTCGACGGGGCTTTACTACTACGGCTTCAGGTATTACGCACCGTGGTTGCAGCGTTGGATCAATCCGGATCCAGTAGGAGAGGTGGATGGTTTGAATTTATTTTGCTTTATCTCGAACTCACCGTTGAGCTTTATTGACTTACAAGGAAACGTGACATTCCCAGTGGCGCTAATCGCCTCGGACACCGTTCGAAACCTGGTTAATGAAGGGCGATATGCCGAGGCTCTGTCCAGCGCTCGTGTTGAGTCTGTAGCTGATGTTTCAGTCATCAATACATGGGTTTCTTCACTAATACCCCAAGTCGATATGACGTCCATGAGCGTGTTCCAGTCCCGAGGAAATAACACAATTTATCAAGCCGACACCGATGTGCAAGGGGTGCAGTTTTTCGTCAAGAAAATGCAATCGCCGAAGGAGTCCCAGAGCGAGGCGTTTGCTTATGAAGTGAGTGAGCGACTTGGTTTTCATTTTGTGCCGCCGACCAAATCCAAGGCGAAGTCGATGATTCAGCAGAGGGTCATGGACGTCAAAACAAATACTCAGGAGCGGCGGGGATTGTCCGAGTCGGCTAAACTTTTTTATTTTTTGATCAATGAGTTTGATGATAATTCGGGTAACCAGCTGTGGGATGCTCAAGGGAATATTTATTTGATTGACCATGAGTCTGCTTTTTCTGAGCGAAAAAATGCAGTATTTAATTTGCAGGCTATCGATCTTTCAAAAGCCTTTAATGCTGAGCGTTGGGAGAAATTTAATAGCATTAGTTCTGACGAGTGGAAGAGCTTGTTGGTCGATAAGTATTCAACTTTTTCAAAGGGGGATACCAAAGCTTTTCTAGGACGGGTCGCGGATACGCACGCAGCGGTACAACGAGGGATTGATCGAGGGGCGTTGAATTTCGGAGTAAAACGCAATTTTTTGCAGCGGACGTTCAAAAGTAAGGCCGCCTAGTGAGCGAGGGGGAGACCGTCGACGAGCAGCGCTTACGTCGTCGGCAAAAACGCACCCACTCACTATGGATAGGGAGCGCAGCCAGGGGGAGGGTAACCATTTGTCGGCACTGTCATTTCTGACAGTAGTAGGCAGCGTGGATCAGGCGGTTACTAGACAGATTCATCCCACGAAGAGTCTGAGCCATGTTGAGACTGACGGGTGGCATTCACGCTCACACACCAACGCTGGCGGTTATTGATCCACGCGGGCTCGCGGTGCGTTCGGTTGCTTATTGCCGTTCCCTCGAGACGGCGGAGGCTGAAGAGCGGATCAACCGCAGTGCCTATGACGCTATGGGGCGCTTGACCGAGCAATGGGACCCACGGCTTTGGGCGCTCAGTGCGGAAGATGACGGAGCTCCGGCCAATCTGGTCAATCGTTATTCACTGTCCGCGAAGGTATTGAGTTCGATCAGCGTCGATGCGGGTAAGCGGGTCAGTTTGTTCGGCGATGGGGATCAGCTTGTTCAAACCTGGGATAGCCGGGGCAGTGAACGGCGGGTTGAGTACGACGATCTACTGCGGCCGCTGGCGATCTTCGAACAGGGCGAAGGTGAAGCCGCGCGATGCACCGAGCGTTATGAGTACGCCGATGCCGGCACCGATTTCGCCGTTCACAACCAATGTGGGCAATTGATCCGACATGACGATCCGGCCGGCACTCAGATGCTGGATCAGTATGCCTTGACGGGCGGAATGCTTGAGCAGACCCAGCGCTTTCTGAGTTCGCTGGAATCACCGGATTGGCCGCGCGGGCTGTTGGAGCGGGATGCGCTGCTGGAACCCGTGGAGCAAGCGGCAACCACCACGACGCGCTTCAACCCGCTGGGTGATGTGCTGGAGCAGATTGATACCAAGGGTAATCGGCAGCTGTTCGACTACACCGTTGATGGCCTGTTATTGGAGAGCCATCTGCAACTCAGTGGTCAGGCCACACCTCAAACATTGGTCAGTACCATTGCCTACAGCGCTTACGTTCAGGTTGAACAGGAAACGGCGGGTAACGGTGTGGTCAGCACGCGGACCTATCGCCCTGAAGATGGTCGCCTGATCCGGCTTCAGGCTCGACGTGGAAGTGAAGCGCTGCAAGATCTGCGTTACGAGTACGATCCGGTGGGCAATGTACTGAGTATTGAAGACGCGGCCTTGCCGATCCGTTATTTCGCCAATCAGCGGGTAGAGCCAATCAAGCACTATGACTACGACAGTCTCTACCAACTGATCAAGGCGACTGGCTGGGAGGCGGGTAGCGCCGGTCGAGGGCCGGGGTTCAATCGCTTCGACGATCCGGGCGCGGTTGCCAACTACCAGCAGACTTACCGCTATGACGCGGGTGGCAACTTACTGGAACTGGTCCATGTCGGCCCGCAAAGCCACAGTCGCAAGCTGACGGCGGCGCGCCACGGCAATCGCTGCTTGCCTGAACAGAATGGCCGGCCACCGACCGAAGAGGAGATTGCCGCTGCGTTTGATGGCAACGGCAATCTGCTTGACCTGCAACCGGGGCAGGCGATGAGTTGGGATCTGCGCAATCAGTTGCGCGAGGTACGACCGGTAGAGCGTGAAAGTGCTGACGATGATAGTGAACTGTACCTGTATGGCGGCGATGGGATGCGGCGGCGCAAGGTCCGCACTAGCCAAACCAACGCCCATTCTCTGATCTCGGAAGTACGGTACTTGCCGGGCCTGGAAATCCGTACCCGCGAAGGCACTGGCGAAGTGTTGCAGGTTGTCTGTGTCCAGGCCGGACGCAGTGCCATGCAGGTGCTGCACTGGGAAACCGCGCCGCCGTCCGGAATCACCAACGATCAATATCGCTACAACCTGACTGACCATCTGGGCTCCAGCAGCCTGGAGTTGGATAGCGAGGCTGAGGTGATGAGCCAGGAAGCTTATTACCCCTACGGCGGCACGGCTTGGTTTGCTGGGCGAAGTGAAGTGGATGCCAGCTACAAAACAGTGCGGTATTCGGGCAAGGAGCGGGATGCCACGGGGCTCTACTACTATGGGATCAGGTATTACGCACCTTGGCTGCAACGCTGGGTCAATACTGATCCTATGGGCGATGTTGATGGGCTCAATCGCTACAGATTCGTGCGCAGCAATCCGATGACATTGCATGATCCTCTCGGTGCACTACCAGGTGACGATAATGAAAATTCGAAATTGACTGACAAGATTGAGATCGCGCCATTTTACTATGAGCAAATTATTTATGAATCGCGGGACCAGCACTTTGAAAAGAGTAAGCACATTAGCTATGGCAGCATCCATCTTGAGGAGCGTCTGAGGCGGCTTGATATGAAGGCCTTCCCTGGTAAGAAAATTGAATTTGATGTGGTTCATACTGTTGGTCCTGAAGCAGGGCTGATCTCCACAGATGTACAGACTCGAAAGGGGGATAATGCAGGACTTTTTGTGAACGCTATTAGCCCGGACATGTGGGTATTTAAGGAGAACTATCGAGAGTCAACAGCCGGAAAAGAGATTTTTGCTAACGATGTGTTTAGACGTCAGTACGAGATTGCTGCTAAAGAAGGTGGGTTTTACGGACGACTTCCCTCGATGGCCATCCGGCAACGTGTTGATAATTATCAAACTTTAAAGACGACTACAGGGCTTGAAAATGGTTCTCCTCAAATGTTCAAGGCATTCCTTGAAGAGACCCAAAATGGTAAAAGCACCGCCAGAATTTTAAAAGATTTCGGGCTGCGCGCCGTTAGCGTGGAAAGGCGGAATGAGGGCGCGATAAATTTTTATATTTCTTTAGTGCCTAGGTATTCTGCCGCAAAAATGGCTTGGAAAACGGCAGTTAGGCGCATTGTTGAGCGCCGTCAGGTAGGTGTTTCCAGTGCATAAAATATGAGTGTCATCGCCGGGAAGTCAGTTCCTATAGGTGAGGTGGTGCCTTCAATACCGCTTGTCGGCACTGTCATTTCTGACAGTAGCCGGCAGTGTGGATCAGGCGGTTACTAGGCTGATGCATCCTACGAAGAGACTGAGCCATGTCGAGACTGGCGGACGACATTCACACTCATACACCGACGTTGATGGTTATTGACCCACGCGGGTTGGCGGTGCGTGTGGTTGCTTATTGCCGTTCCGTCGAGATGACTGAGCCTGAAGAGCGGGTCAATCGAAGTGGCTATGACGCGATGGGGCGCCTGATCGAGCAATGGGACCCGAGATTTTGGGCGCTCAGTGCTGAAGATGACGAAACCCCAGCCAATCTGGTCAATTGTTATTCGCTGTCCGGGAAGGTGCTGAGTTCGATCAGTGTCGATGCGGGTAAGCGGATCAGCTTGTTCGGCGATGGCGATCAGCTTGTTCAAACCTGGGATAGCCGGGGCAGTGAACGGCGGGTCGAGTACGACGATCTGTTGCGACCGCTAGCCATTTTCGAACAGGGTGAAGGTGAAGCCGCGCGATGCACTGAGCGTTATGAGTACGCTGATGCCGATGTCGGGTTCGCGGCTCACAACCAATGTGGGCAATTGATCCGACACGACGATCCGGCCGGCACTCAGATGCTGGATGAGTATGCCCTGACAGGTGGAGTGCTTGAGCAGACCCAGCGCTTTCTGAGTTCGCTGGAAATACCGGATTGGCCGCGTGGGTGGTTGGAGCGAGATGCGCTTCTGGAGCCCTCTCCGCAGGCGGCAACCACCACGTCGCACTTCAATCCGCTGGGCGATGTGCTGGAACAGACCGACGCCAAGGGCAATCGGCAGTTGTTCGACTACACCGTTGATAGCCAGTTATTGGCGAGCCATCTGCAACTGAGCGGTCAGGTCACACCTCAAACCCTGGTCAGTGCCGTTGCTTACAGCGCCTACGGCCAGGTTGAACAGGAAACCGCCGGGAACGGCGTGATCAGTACGCTGACGTACCGACCTGAAGACGGCCGTCTGCTTCGGCTGCAAGCTCGGCTTGATAGCGAGGCTGCGCTGCAGGATCTTCGCTACGAGTACGATCCGGTGGGGAATGTGCTGAGCATTGAAGATGCTGCCTTGCCGATCCGCTATTTCGCCAATCAGCGGGTGGAACCGGTCAAAAGTTATATCTACGACAGCCTCTACCAGTTGATCAGGGCGACCGGCTGGGAAGCCGGCAGTTCCAATCGAGGGCCAGATTTCAATCGCTTCGAGGATCCGAGTGCAGTCGCCAATTACCAGCAAACTTATAACTATGACGCGGGTGGCAACTTGCTGGAGCTGGTCCATATCGGCCCGCAAAGCCACAGTCGCAAGTTAACGGCGGCGCGCTACAGCAATCGCTGTCTGCCTGAACAGAATGGTCTGCCACCGACCGAAGAGGAGATTGCCGCCGCTTTCGACGGCAATGGCAACTTGCTGGACTTGCAACCGGGGCAGGCGATGAGTTGGGATCTGCGCAATCAATTGCGCGAGGTGCGACCGGTTGAGCGTGAAGACGCCGACGATGATCGCGAACTGTACCTGTATGGCGGTGATGGGATGCGGCGGCGCAAGGTCCGCACTACCCAAGCCAACGCCCGTTCGCTGATCTCGGAGGTACGGTACTTGCCGGGCCTGGAAATCCGCACCCGCGAAGGCACTGGCGAAGTGTTGCAGGTGATTTGCGTCCAGGCCGGACGCAGTGCCATGCAGGTGCTGCACTGGGAAACGGCACCGCCTTCCGGCATCGCTAACGATCAATACCGCTACAACCTGACCGAGCACCTGGGCTCCAGCAGTCTGGAGCTGGATAGTGATGCCGAGGTCATCAGCCAGGAAACCTATCACCCCTACGGCAGTACGGCTTGGTTTGCCGGACGAAGTGAAGTAGAGGCCAGTTACAAGACGGTGCGTTACTCGGGCAAGGAACGGGATGCGACGGGGCTTTATTATTATGGATTCAGGTATTACGTGCCGTGGTTGCAACGCTGGATCAATCCGGACCCAGTCGGGGCGATGGATGGATTGAATTTGTATGCCTTTGTCCAGGGCGGCCCTATTAATCGTATGGATAAAGATGGGTTGTGGGGAGATGAGGATAAAAAGCTTGAGCATTTTAGAGCCAATCCACCTGAGGCAATACTCAGAGGCCAAGATATTGGATACGGTGCTGCAAGAGTTAATCAGCGTGTCATTGCACATGGGCTGGATGCATTTCACCCTGAAGAGAGAGCAGTCGTAGCGGATGCACTGTTCGAGTCGCCGCTTGTATTGCAGGAGGCCCAATGGATGCAACAGAATCGTCCTGATTTAAGTGAGCCTATTTTGCGAGATATTTTTGGGCCCGACCATGCTCAAGAGCACTCAGTCATCGTCGATGCATGGTCGCGTACAGAGAATTTCTTGCGGCAGTATCACAATAGTGGACTCGGGAGGGGGAAGTTTGTCAGGGGCGGAGGGGGGGATGCGAGAATTAGGGCTTATGTCTATAAATCTGATTTTGAGGGGCATGTGTTTATTGGAAATAGGTTTATACATGAACCGAAGAAGCGCAAAATCGAAACTTTAATTCATGAAGTGAGCCATCTTTCTCGCGTTGATCGTTTTGTGGGCGTAGGCCCTGGTACTCAAGATTTTTATTATTTGCTAAGCAATACCGCTTCTGGTAGGCAGTATGCTTCCGATATTGTGAGGCATGGTAACGTGCAATCGTATCATTTAGAAAGTACGTCGGTAAATTTTATAGCTGCCGTCAAAGAGTGGGAAACACAAGTAATAGGTGGTGCGGAGAATATTATTTGGGATGAGCAGATTTCTATGCTCTTTCATAACATAACCCCAGGCTTACGTGCTCATATTGCTGCTCGTAATGCCGACAGTCTTGCGGTGGCAGCGATGGAACTGAGTAGCGATTTTAATAGTATTTATCACTACCGATAGACGGGATACTCTAAAAAACACCCCCGCACCCACCCACTGCGGATGGGGGATACGCAGCCAGCGAGGCGGGGGTGAGTGGAGCCCTGTATTACTGGGCGATGGTTTTCACCTCCTGCTCAGGCGCCGTCGAACGCCCATACACATCTTCAAACCGCTCGATATCGTCTTCACCCAAATAACTGCCGGACTGCACCTCGATAATTTCCAGCGGAATCTTCCCCGGATTACGCAGGCGGTGCACCGAGGCAATCGGGATGTAGGTGGACTGGTTCTCGCAAAGCAGGAACACCTTGTCGTCGCAGGTCACCTCGGCCGTGCCGCTGACCACGATCCAGTGTTCGGCGCGGTGGTGGTGCATCTGCAACGACAGGCACGCCCCCGGCTTGACCGAGATGTGCTTGACCTGGAAACGCCCGCCCATGTCCACCGAGTCATAGGAACCCCAGGGCCGGTAGACCTCGCAGTGGTTCTGGGTTTCGCTGCGGCCCTGGGCGTTGAGGGTGTTGACCATCTGTTTCACGCCCTGAACCTTGTCCTTGTGGGCGATCATCATGGCGTCCTTGGTTTCGACGACGACTATGTCTTCCAGGCCGATCACCGAGACCAGCTTGCCGTTGCCGTGGATCATGCAGTTGCGGCTGTCCTGGATCACCACGTCGCCCTTGCTGACGTTGCCGTTTTCGTCCTTTTCATGCACGTCCCACAACGACGACCAGCAACCCACGTCGCTCCAGCCGGCGCTCAATGGCACCACGCAGGCACGTTGGGTTTTTTCCATCACCGCGTAGTCGATGGAGTTGTCCGGGCATTGGGCGAAGGTGGCTTCGTCGAGGATCACGCCGTCGCCGTCCCGGGTGCTGCGCTCCAGGGTCAGCAGGCAGGTGTCGTAGATGTCCGGGTCGTGCTTTTTCAGCTCTTCGAGGAAGCGGCTGGCGCGGAACAGGAACATGCCGCTGTTCCAGAAGTAACCGCCGGCTTCGACGAACTCGGTGGCGCGTTTTTCATCGGGCTTTTCGACGAATTGCGAGACTCGGCTGACGCCTTCCGGCAGTAGCGCGTCGTTGCTCGACTTGATGTAGCCGTAGCCGGTTTCCGGTTTGGTCGCCGGGACGCCGAACAGCACCATTTCGCCACTTTCGGCGGCGACCGTGGCCAGGGCCAGGGCGCGTTGCAGGGCTTTCTGGTCTTCGAGCACGTGGTCGGCGGGGAGGACGAGCATCAGTTCGTCGCGACCCTCGTTGACCAGCAGCATGGCGGTCAACGCCACGGCCGGGGCGGTGTTGCGGCCGAAGGGCTCCATCAGGATGCGCTGGGTGGTGAGCTGGCGGTTGCTCAGTTGTTCGTTGACGATAAAGCGGTGGTCCAGGTTGCAGACCACGATGGGGCTTTCCATACCGTCGAACACCAGGCGTTCGAGGGTTTGCTGGAACAGCGTTTCCTTGCCGGTCAGGGCGAGGAATTGCTTGGGAAACTGCTTGCGCGAAAGCGGCCAAAGACGTGAGCCGCTACCACCTGAGAGGATTACTGGAATCATGGTGTTACTCCTTTAAGCGATCTATGGGTTAGAGCTATGTGGCGAGGGGGCTTGCCCCCGTTCGACTGCGCAGCAGTCGCAAACCCTGAGAGCGAGGTTTGCCTGATACACCAAGGTGTATGGTTTCAGGGCTGCTTCGCAGCCCAACGGGGGCAAGCCCCCTCGCCACAGGTAATTCACCCGGTTTGATAGATGTATAAATGACCTGCATCCCTGGTGAATCGATCAGCGGGTCGAAACCGGGCGCTTGACCCACACCGGCGACAGGTTGCTGCCGTTGCCCGTGACGTAGAGCACCGCCGCTTCGCCGCGCTCCAGGGCCACCGGCTTGAGGTCGCTGACCTTGGTGGTGCCGTCGTACAGCGCAAAGCTGACTTTCACCGGGTTGATCTCGCGCTCGCCACGGCCCTTGGCCGCCACCGCCTGGACCACGTCGGTCTTGCCGTCGGCGGTCTTCAGGGTCAGGGCCTTGTCACTCAGGTTCTGCACCCGCACCAGGGACTTCTGCTTGTTCTTGAACGGTGGCTCTTCGATCAGTTGCGGCTGGCCGCTGGCGTTGTTGACCAGGGTGTAATAGTGGTCGGCGGCCAGTTTCAGCGGCAGGGCCTGATTGCCGACCTTGGCGCTGTAGTCGCCGCCGGGCATAAAGCTGAAATCACTGCTGGCCAGCGGCGCGACCTCATTGATCGCGGTGGCACCGACGGTGGCGCTGACTTCCTGGTTGCTGGCGTTGTAGATCCGCACAAAGCTCGAACCTTTCGGCGCGACCGGACCGTACAGCGCGGCATCGCCGCCGGCCCAGACTGGCAAGGACAGCAGGCTCAGGCCCGCAGCCAGGGCCAGGGTTTTGACCGTGCGTTGTTGGACTTTTTGACGAGTGACGTTGAAGGTCATGGTAAGTACCTCTTTCAGTTTTGCGCCTGTACAGGCGACTCGGATTTAGGTGTGTTCAGAACCAGGTTCTGCTGGCGCAGACCTGCGGCTTTCAATTGCGCGACCCACTGCGGGTCGGCATCGCCGATTTCGTTGTTGACCGGCAGGTAGCGCTCCGGGAATTCCCAGATCAGCAGCTGCGGCGGGCTGTTCTTGAAGGCGTCGCTTTCCAGGTAGGCAAGCATCGGCAGGATCGGGCCGTGGCCGTCTTCGGCGTAATTCACCACGTCGCGGTGCAGGGCCTGTTTCAGCGCGCCGACGAAGTTCCAGTTCGGGTTGGCGCTGTAGCTGGTGCCGATCAGCGCCACCGGGACTTCGGTGTTGGCGAACAATGCGTCTTCGCCGGCCGGCTGATCTTCAACCGCGCGGGTGGTGCGTTTTTCCAGGGGCTCCTGGGGCGGCATCAGGTTGCTGAACAGCGGGTCCAGCGGCAGGAACAGGGTCAGGTCGCCCTTGTGCTGTTCGGTCTTCTCGGCTTCGGTGACAAAGCGTTGCGGCTCTCCACTGAGCGGGGCGTGCTTGCCGATGGCGTCGGCCAGTTGCGTCGCGGCGATTTGCGCGCCGTCCGGGGTCCAGTGGGTGTCGGTGCGCAGGAATACTTGCCGGCCTTGGTCCTTGGCCTGTTGCAACGGACCGAGCAGGTCGGGGGCGAGGATCCGGTCGGCGGCGACCCGGGCGTGGAAGTCCTGGTAGAGGTTGGCGTGGATGCTCGCCGGACGGACATCGCCCAGGTGTTCCGGGTACAGGCGGACCTTGGCCGGAACGATCGCCATCACCAGCTTCACGCCCTTGGCCTTGAGGGCCTGGCGCACACCTTCGACCAGGGCGTAGTTGCCTTGCAGGTTCTGCTGCTCGCCGGCGATGGGGTTGAATTCCTCGTCGCTGTAGAGCCACTGGTCGCGGCCCAGCACCACGCCGGGACGGCCTTCGTTGAACAGCTTGAAGTCCAGCGCGGCCCAGAGGTTGGTGCCCAGGCGCTTGATCGGGAATTCGCCGTCGTAGCGGGTTTCCACGGCCTTGGTCCAGCGCCCGTCGAGCAGGGTGGCGTCGGCGTTGGTGCTGAAGCCGATAAAGCTGCGCAGCGACCACAACCCCAGCGCCAGCAAGGTGGCGAGGAACAGGGCGATGTAGAGGATGCGTAATGAGCGGGTCATGGTCGGCTCCCTCAGAACTGGAAGTAAAGGAACGGCGAGAAGCTTTGCGCCGAGAGTTTGAGAATCGAGGCGATAAACAGCAGCAGCACCAGGGTGCGCATCAGGTAGCGCGGCCAGTCGGCGACCCAGTAGGCCGGTTGCACCTGGGCCTCTGTGCCGACGCTGTAGCCGGGTTCGTGAATGCTGCCGGCGGCTTCACCGGGGACGGCCTTGATCAGGCCGGGTTGTGCAGTGGCCGGGCCATCGGCGGGTTTGGCCTTGGCGGCGGGTGGGTTGCTGTAGAAGTCCCGCAGGCCGAAGAACGCCAGGGTCGCGTAGGCCAGTACCAGGGTCGCGACTTGCAGGCCGGTGAGGCTGGCGCGGTTGAGTTCCGACAGCGACCACTCGCCGAAGCTGAACATGGCGCCGTACATACGGGCGGCGACGTGGAGGTTTTCGGAACGGAAGATCACCCAGCCCATGATCACCAGCAGGAAGGTCAGGGCCCAGCGGATCGGGTTGAAACGCCGTGGCGAGGTGTCGATGCCCAGGGCTTTTTCAATCGCCAGCCACAGGCCGTGCCAGGCACCCCAGACGATGTAGGTGAGGTTGGCGCCGTGCCACAGGCCGCCGAGCAGCATGGTCAGGAACAGGTTGCGGTAGGTGGTCAGCGTGCCTTTGCGGTTGCCGCCCAGGGTGATGTAGAGGTAATCCCGCAGCCAGGTCGACAGGCTGATGTGCCAGCGCCGCCAGAACTCGGTGATCGACTGGCTGATATAGGGCTGCTTGAAGTTCTCCATGAAGCGGAAGCCCATCATCAGGCCCAGGCCGATGGCCATGTCGCTGTAGCCGGAGAAGTCGAAGTACAGCTGCGCGGTGTAGGCCAGGGCGCCGAGCCAGGCGTCGCCCGTAGTCGGGTGTTGCAGGGCGAAGCAATGGTCGGCGACCACCGCCAGGGTGTCGGCGATAAAGACTTTCTTGATAAAACCCTGCATGAACCGCGTGGCGCCCTCGGAGAATTTGTCGAGGGTGTGGGTGCGGTTGTTGAACTGCTCGGCGAGGTCGCGGAAACGCAGCACGGGGCCGGCGATCAGGTGCGGGAAGATCGCCACGAAGGCCGCGAAGTCGATCAGGTTGCGGGTCGCCGGGGTGTCGCCGCGGTAGACGTCGATGATGTAGCTGATGGACTCGAAGATGTAGAACGAGATGCCGATCGGCAACAGCACGTGGGTCAGGATAAAGGGTTCGAGACCGAACGAGGTCATGATCGCGTTGAGGCTGTCGACGCCGAAGTTGGCGTACTTGAAGTAGCCGAGGATGCCCAGGTCGACGGCCACGCCCAGCAGCAGCCAGCGTTGGGCGGGTTTGCTGCGCACGCCGGCGGCGCCGACCTTGAGGCCGATCCAGTAGTTCCACAGGGTGACGCCGGCGAACAGCGCCAGGAAGTCGACCCGCCACCAGGCGTAGAACACGTAGCTGGCGATCAGCAACAGCAGGTTGCGATAGCGTTGCCCGCTCAAGTAGTACAGGCCGAGAAAGATCGGCAGGAACAGGAACAGGAATACGTTGGATGAAAAGACCATCCCGAGCTCTCCTTGTTTCATCAACGGTCAAGGGCCGAAGCCCCCCCAAACCCCCCATGGAAATGGGGGGGAACATCACATCTGAATCCACCACGATCTGTAGGAGCGGCCGGTCGACGCTCCTACAGAACGGTGGTGTTCTTCTAATTGCTTTTGTTGCCCTTCTCATGGGTAGGGTCGTAGACCTTGGTCAGGTCGCCGCCCAGGCGGAAGGTCTTGAACGGTTGCATCGCATGTTTGTGTTCAAGCACATCCGGCGCGCAGGTGTAGAGCGTGCAGTAGGGTTCCAGCCAGGCGAATTTCGAATCGACCTTGAGGTCGGTCATGTCCTGTTCCTTGCCGTTCTTGGCCTGGAACTCCTGCGGATCTTTCACGCCGGCCAGCACCCGGTCACCCAGACGTTTCAGCGCACCGTTGTTTTCCTGACGCAGGTCCACACCATTGGCCAGGGCAAAGCTGGCAATCATCGCCAGCGGCGGCAACGCGTAGTTGTGATAGGCCAAGGCCCGCTGCTGACGCTTCAGTTCATTGGGCAGGAACCCCTGGGGATCGACCTGGTTGGCGCCGATCTTGTATTCCTTCACCGACCAGTCGAACAGGTCGCGACGGTCGGTGGCGATCGCGGTCGCCATCACCGACCAGGCCGCCCAGTACGAGTGGTTGTTGGTTTTTTCCAGCGGCAGGTTGTCCCAGTCGCTGATCACCTGGTCGGCCATCTTGCTGAACCAGGCCTCGATCAGTTGCGCTTCCTTCTGGTGGGTCGCCAGCGGATGGGAGTCGGAGAACTTCAGGCGGATATAGGCCGAGGCCATGCTGCCCAACGCCCATTTGCGCATGGACTTGCCGGTGTGGTTGAAGTCCTTGGACATCAGCGCATCGGCCTGGGCCCAGGCGGTCAGCCAGTTCAGGGTGCAGCTCAGCTGTTCCGGACGACCGTCACGCATGAACTGCATCACCCGCTTGCTGGTGCCGCGTTCCATCCTGGTGATGTCGGAGGTGGTGTCGCGAAAGGCTTTTTCCGACTGCACATTCAGCGTCGAGCGGGCCTTGTCGGAACCCTCGTATTTGCTGCGGAACTGCAACGAACCGGTGTAGGGCGGGGGCATGGTGTCGCAGCCGTCGCTGTTGTCGCCGGTCTTGATCTTGTCGATGGCGGCCAGGTAACCCTGGGGCGGACGCAGTGGCGCGGCGGCCTGGGCCGAACTGGCGATGATCGCCAGGCCGAGCAGCGAAGGGGCAAGCAGTGTGCGCAGTCTCATCGGTAGGCTCCTCATAACCCGGCCTGTGCCACGTGGGGCTCGGCGCTGGGGAATACGTTGCGTTTGCAGATCTTCGCCTCGACTTGCTGCGGCGCGGTGCCCGCTTCCGGGCCCTGGACTTCGACGGCCAGCAGGTTCTGGTTGGCCCAGTCTTCGTCGGTGCGCAGCTCAAAGGCGAAACGTCCGTCGGTGTCGGAGGTTTGCGGTTTCTCGATCTTGATGTCCTCGTGGCGACCGTTCATGTACCAGAGGGTGGCGTGCAGGGTTTTCACCGAGGTGTCGGCGAAGCGGATGTCGACCTGGTGCCCGCTATTGCGCAGGTCACGGTTGTTGCTGTTGACCAGCAGTTCGTTCTTGCCCGGTTTGACCGTGGTGCTGGCGCTCATGTCGGCGCTTTTGCCTTCGCAACCGTTGTCGAGCAGGGCCATCATCTGCCGGTAGATGGTTTCCTGGTCGAGGCGATACAGCGGCGAGAACTCCCAGATCAGCACTTTCGGCGGGGTCTTCTGGAACGCCTCGCTGCCCAGGTACTGCAGCATCGAGCCTTCCAGGCCACCGCCGGGGAAGGCGACGTTGAGGATGTCGGCGCCGATGTACTGTTGCAGGAAACCGGCAAAGTTGTAGTTCTTGCCACTGTGGCTGGTGCCCACCAGGGTGATCTGCGGGTTGCCGGCATCGCCGAACAGGTCGCCGTCCGCGGCTTCGCCCTTGGGCTCGGTGCTGAACTGTTCCATGTACTGGATCGCGTAGCTGGTGCCGCAGAGCTGGCCGGCCATGTTGTGCAGGGTGCCGGTCTTGCCCATGCGTCCGGAGACCTTGGTCTCGAATTCACGGTGGGGAATGTCGGCAAAGCCCGGCATCTTTTTCACCGTCTCGGCGACGATCTTCGCGGTGCGCTCGGCGCCGTACGGGGTCCAGTGCTGGTCGCCACGGAAGTAGAAATCGTGGGCCTGTTGCTCGTTGGTCAGCGGCGACAGGTCCGGCACGTGGTAGCCCATCCTGGCGAAGCGCCCGAGCATCGCCTGGTAGTTGCCCAGGGCTTTTTCATAGTCGAACCTGGCGCGCTCGGCCGGGAACAGTTTGTTGCGATCCACCAGGCCACGGGTCGGCTGATAGACCACCACCAACTCCACGCCCTTGCTCTTGAAGGCATCGTGCAGTTGTTGCAGGCGCCGGTAGCCGGCGGGGCTGGTGTCGAACTCGGTGCGCAGGTCTTCCTGGGTGCGGAACAGCCAGTCGCCCTGGGCCTGGACCAGGGTGGTGAAGTTCTGCTGGTAGCGGCTGACGTAGTTCTTCGCGTCATGGGCCGCCGGGCACAGGCTGCAGCAGGGCTCGGCGGTAAAGCTCGGCGCCTGGACTTCCTCGGCCTTGAGGCTGCCGCTGGCGGCGAAGATCGCCGCGGCAAGGCCGGACAGGCCGAGCAGTTTGATCAGATGTGGGTTCATAAAGGTCGTCCTCAATCCCGCAGGGGTGTCTGGCGTTCGACGGGGTCGATCAGCACGGCTTTCTGCTGGCGCACCAGCAGGTCGAGAATTTCATCCTGGCGCTCGCCGAGAATCCCGGTGAAGCTGATGCCGCTGGTTTTCGTCGGGGCGAGCATCGACACCCGGTACAGCTCGACACTCAACGGCGAGTCGATGGACAGCGGGCCGCTGCCGTTGCCGGCCAGTTCGCCACCGACCACGATCAGTGAAACCTCGGCATCGAACGGGTCGAGCTTGATGTCGCGATCGGTGTCGCTCAGGTCCTTGATGTGGCCGTAGACCCCGGTCAGGCCGTTGGCCATGGCGACGTTTTCGTACAGGCGGATATTCACGCTGTTGCGGATGCGGATGCCGTGGCGCTTGTTGCCGATGACCTTGTTGGCGTAGATCAGGTTGTCGGCACTCTCGTAGAGGGTGATGCCGTCGGTGTGGTTCGTGTAGATCTGGTTGTAGGCGATCAGGTTGTTGACGCTGTTACGGTCGATCACCAGGCCCGAGAGGTGGTTGTCGTAGCTGCGGTTGTTGAAGATGAAGCTGTCGTTCACTTCCCGGGAAATGATGATGCCGTGTTTCTTCCTGGTCCCGTGGACGGTGTTGTCGGCGATGATCAGCCCGTGGGAACGGTCGTGGGGGTCGATGCCGTAGACGATGTTGTCGCGGTAGGTGTTGCCCTTGAGCACGAAGTCACGGGTCTCGTAGCAGTAGAAGCCGTACCACATGTCCGAGAACTCGGAGCCGATGATCCAGCCGGTCGGCTCGGGCCGCTTGAGCACCTTGGCCATGTTCGGCGTGTACTGGGAAATACTCACGCCGTAGGACTTGCTGTTGGCGTAGCCGAAGCTGGCCATCTTGCTGTTGACGATATAGGTCTCGGTGCCACCCCAGGCCAGCAGGAAAGGCCGGAATTCCTGGGGCGAACGGAAGGTCGCCGGGCTGTTGTCGGCTTCGCGCCAGCCGGTGACCCTGGTGTCACGGATAAACAGCTGGCCGTCGTTGATCAGGAACGCGCCGCCTTCCTGGGACAGGCGCAGTTCCTGGGTCTGCTTGTCGACTTCAAGGATGCCCTTGCGCCCGACCACGATCGGCAACCTGGCCAGGAACACCCCCGGCGAGGTTTCGCTGATGTATTGCTTGGGCAGCTTTTTGCTCAGGTCCTTGAGGTTGATATAGCCGTCGTCGATGAAGATCGCCTGGGGAATGCCATGTTGGCGGACCACCCATTCGGCCATCTTGTTGTCACCGCCGATAAAGTCCTTGAGGGCGTCTTCCTGCATCATCTGGCGGACGCTGATCTTGCCCGGTTTGCCGCGCACGATCTTCGCCGCGACGGCCTCGGCGGTGTAGCCGCGCAGGTCCGGCAGCTTGGGTTTTTCCAGGTGCAGCGGCGCGGTCGGCGCGCTGCTGACGGTGTAGGTCTTGGCCTGTTGCAGTTCCTTGGCCAGGATCGGTGCGTGCTCGGTTTTAACCGGCGGCGCATCGACGCTGGCAAAGGCCGCGCTACTGGCCAGCAGCAGGGCGCCGGCCAATACGCTGAGCGAGCCTTGCAGGGCGCTGTGGTTCATCTCGGTCACTCCCTTGGCGGTCTGCATCAGAAGCGCCAGATCACGTCGACAAACGCGCGGTGCATATAGGAATCGACGCTCTTGCCGTAGGCATCGCCGGGCTTGAACACGCCGCCGCGAAAACGCACCAGCGCCGAAGGTTCGTCGATGGACTGGCTCAGGGCTGCCGGCAGCAGGCCTTGCTTGAAGTACTTGGTCACCACCAGGTCGACTTCCTGGCCCAGGTCTTTCTTGCCGTCCTGCAACGGCAGCGAGGCGCTGGAGAGCAGGGCGCCGGTGGCGTCGTCGTAGTTGTTCTGCACGGCGTTGATGCCGTTGCTGCCGACGTCCTTTTGCCCGTCGACGCGCCAGAACTTGTGGTAGATCAGGCTCGCGTCGTAGTCCTCGCGCAGCTGCCAGGAGCCGAACAGGGTGGCGGTCTGCAGGTTGTTCATTTCGCCACGGAAGGCTTCGCCGAAACGGTGGGTCCGCGAGCGGGTGCCGGTGAAGTTCGAGCGATTGCTTTCCAGGCCGTTCTGTTCGTAGTCGCCGCTGGCGCGGGCATAGGCGGCACCGACCTGCCAGTTCGGGTCGAGGCGCAGGCGCACGCCGAGGTCGGTGGCCCAGCCGTTGATATGGCTGCCCTGGCTGGCGTCCACGGGGCGGCTGCCGTCGGCATTGAGCGGGTTGACGCTGTCGCGGTGGCCGCTCATGCCGGTCAGGCTGGCCCAGTAGTTGACGGTGTTGGTGTTTTTGAAATTGTAGGCATCGCTGTCGGCTTCCAGGCCGAGCCAGGTCAGGTCGCCGTTGGCCTTTTTGTCCAGCGGGTCGGCGACGACGCCGGGTGTCGGGTAGTCGAGCTTGCCGTCGTCATGGGTGTGGTGGGCGCGTACGCCGAGCCACTGGCCGGGTGTCCACTGGTAGGCGACGTCGCCGTAGACATGCAGGCGGTCCTTGTCCTGGGGCGCCAGCTCGGTGAGGTCGGTGCGGTATTCGCTGAAACGCTCGGCGGCGCCCAGGTTGGCCCGCAACAGGGTGGTGTCGAAGCTCCAGTTCAGTGCCTCGATATTGGTGTCGCGCCATTGCCCGTCGTCATTGCGCAGGCGCTGGCGACCGAGTTTGAGTATCTCGCCCGGATAAGGCGTCAGGCCCTTGTAGCCGACCCAGAATTCGCGCAGGGCCAGGTAGCTTTTTTCCGGCTTGCGGGCGTCGTTGCTCGAGGTTTCCTGGCTGGCATCGGCCTGTTGCAAGGTGTCGGTTTCAATGATGTCGCTGGCGGTCACGGCCTGGCCCATGGCGTAGGCGCTCCAGTTGCCGCGCTCGCCGTAGGCCCACGGACGCAGGTCCAGGCCGATACCGTTGACGTCGCCGCCCTTGAGGGTGCCGAGGTCGCGGTCGTCTTCGGATTGGCCGGTGATTTTCACTTCGAGGCCGAAGTTCTTGGTCTCGGTCATCGCCGCCAGGCTCGGGCAGGACCAGAGCAGGGCGACGCTCAGGCCGATACCGGCCTTGACGAAAGGATTGAGAGTCATAAGGTTTTTTCCTCGCGGTCGCCTTCCTGCAGGACTTGTTGCAGGTCCAGCGGATTGCGGCTCAGGGTCCCGCGCAGGCGCTGCTCTTGTTGCAGCAGGCGCTGGGCGTCGGCGCGCTGGGCCGGCGGCAATTGGGCGTCGAGTTGTTGGGCCAGGTCATTGGCCAAGGGGGTGTCCTGGGCTTTGGCCAGTTGGCTGAAGACGTAGGCGTTGAGCGGATCGGGTCGGGTGCCACGGCCCTGGGAAAACAGTTGGGCGATGGCGAAGTCGGCGCTGTTCTGGCCGTTGCGGGCGGCCTTGAGCAGATGGTCGAGGGCCTTTTGCGAGTAGACCTGGCCGAGGTAGCCACGGCGGTAGATCTGCCCCAGGTAGTAATCGGCGGCGACTTCCTTGCCGACGGCTTTCTGGAAATGCGCCTCGGCCTGCTTGGCATCGGCCGGCACCCATTTGCCTTCGTAGTAGAGCTTGCCCAGCAGCAGTTCGGCGCGGGGCTGGTCGGCGGCGCGGCCGTTGTCCAGGTATTCCATCATCTGCTTGACGTCGCCCAGGGCGGGGAAGTCGTAGAGCAATTGCGCCAGGCTGACCCAGGACGCCGGGTAGCCGGGGGCGATCTGTTCGAGCAGTGCCTGCGCGGTCTTTTCATCCAGCTGGCCTAGGCTCGCATCGCTGAGCACCCGGGCCACGCTGTCGACCCGTTGGGCTCCGACGGTGCCACGGCGGTAGGCGGCCTGCAGTTGCTTGAGCAAGGTGGCCTGTTGGTCCGGCTGGGCGCGTTTCTGGTACACGGTGGCCAGTTCGACGTAGCAGATGTCGCTGCTGTTGAGCGCGGTCTTGCAGATCTTTTCCACCTCGTCCAGATGCTGGTCGTAGGTGTCCTGGGTCCGATAGAGCAGCACTTGCGCCAGGCCCGCTTCCGGGTAGCCGGCGCTGCGCCATTGGCTGATCTGTTGCTGGGCGTTGACCTCGGGGAAGCTCTGCGGGAATTGCAGGTAGAGCATCGCCAGGGCAATCAGGGTGTTGCCTTCCCCGTTGGCGAAGGCCTTTTTCAGCAGGCCTTCGGCTTCGCGGTGCTCGGCTTCGCTGGCACCGGGCTTGGCCACCAGCAGGCGGCCCAGACGGGCCTGGGCCCGGGGCGAGGTGTCGGCGGCGGCGCGGTAGGTCGCTTCCGCCAGTTTGAGCTGGGCCGGGTCGCGGCTTTCCACCTGGATATCGGCCAGGCCGACCTGTGCGTCGCTGTAGCCCAGGTCCGCCAGCTTGCGGTAATTCTGTTCGGCCAGGGCGGTGTCGCCGCGCTTGAGCGCTTCATTGGCCAGGCGCTGGTCGGGCAGGCCGGCACAACCGGCGAGGCCGATCGCCATGGCCAGTGCCAGCGGTAGGGGCAGGGTGCGTAAGGTCGTCACAGGCATGTCCTCCGCTTAAAGACCGGCGGCCACGGCTTTGTCGATCAGCCAGTTCATGCTTGGCCCGCGGTCGCTGCTGACCTCCACCGGACGGCCGGCGAGGGTGCTGTCGAGGCTTTCGTCCGGCTTGATCAGGACGCGGATATCGGAGGACAGGTCGGTGCTTTTCAGGCTGGTGCTGCTGACGATCCTGCCCTGGCGCATCTGGTCTTCGCCGGCGATCTGGAAGTTCACCCGGGTGCCTGGACGCACGTCGCCGAACTGGCGATAGGAGAAGCGCGCCTCGACATTCGCTTCGCTCCCTTTAGGCACCAGCTGGAAGATCACATCGCCCTTGCTGGCGTATTGGCCGTTGGCGACCAGTTGCTGGGCCACCGTGCAATCGCAAGGCGAGGTCAGGGTGCCGGTCATCTGCTTGCCGAACAGTTCCTCGACCTTGGCCGGCTCCAACTGGTTGTCGTCCAGATGGCCCTTGAGCACGTCGAGCATGCTGGTGCTGAAGGTCGCCAGCGGCGCGCCCTTGGCGGCGACGCCGTCTTCCTTGATCAGGCTTTGCACGGTGCCGTCGCGGGGCATGGTGATGCTCATGCCCGGTACGCTGACCAGGCCGGCCTGGGCATGGCTGACGAAATACAGGCCGTAGACCGATTTCAGGACAAAGCCGAAGGCCGCGAGGCCCACCACGAAGACACCAAGGGTGAAGGTCACGGCGCGCAGGCGACCGAACGGGCTCATGCCGCTGCCGTCGTCCTTTTTCTTGCGCGCCTTGGTGAAGTTGTCGCGCTGCAGGGTGGCGAGCACGTCGCCCATGTTGACGATGTCACCGGACAGGTGCGAGGTGATCAGGTGGCGCAGGGTGCCGATGTCCTGCTGCTCCAGGTTCTGGAACTGGCAACCGACCCGGCCGTTCTGGCGGTCGTAGGAGCGCACCTGCAGTTCGACGTCCATGGCCAGGCCGAGGTTGTCGATGACGAATTGCAGGCGGCCCTTGTACACCTCGCCGAGCTTCAGGCCCAGGGCCTGTTGCGGCGGGACATTGAAGCTCAGGCCGCCGGCGGACAGGTCATGGACCCGGACTTCCAGGGGCTGGCTCTCGCTGCCGAGGAAGCGCAGCTTGGCCGGGATTTTCACCCGCGCATGCTGGCGCTGGGCTTCGGATTCGTGGACGACGTTGGCATTGACTTGGGAATTCATGGGTATAGCTCCATTCGCTAATTCAGGCGGGTCGGGTCAAACCATCGTCATCAGCACGGCGACGAAAATGCTGCCAGCGGAGAAGGTCATGGTTCGGGACGACCAGGTGTTGAACCAGCCTTGGAAGCTGGCGAGGTCGCGGCTCAGTTTGGTGTCCTGGCGGGTCCAGGATTGGCGGTCGAGGCGGAAGAACACGTAGATCTTCATCAGGGCGCCGACGATCTGGTTGTAATAGAGAATCACCGGGTAGGCCGGGCCGATGCTGTGCCCGGAACAGGCCAGCAGCAGGGTCAGAATCAGTCGGGTCAGGCCGATCCACAGCAGGTAGGCGAGGATGAAGGCGATGCCGTACTTGAAGCTGGCGATCAGGGCCACGGTCAGCCCCAGTAGCGAAGTCCACATCGACACGCGCTGGTCGAACAGCACCACGCTGGTGAACAGGCCGAGGCGGCGGATCCCCAGGCCCAGGGCCCGGGAGTTCTGCCGCAGGTTGTTGCCGTACCAGCGGTACATCAGCTTGCGGCTGGATTTGATAAAGCTCTTTTCCGGCGGGTGTTCCACGGTGTGGATTGCCGCGTCGGGTACGTAGAAGGTGTCGTAGCCCAGGCGCATCAGGCTGAACCAGCTGGACTTGTCGTCGCCGGTGAGGAACTTGAAACGGCCCAGGCGCCAGTGTTGCAGGGAGTCGTTTTCGACGTCGGCGATAAAGGCCGGGTCGGTGACCACGCTGGCGCGGAACACCGACATGCGTCCGGTCATGGTCAGCACGCGCTTGGACAGGGCCATGGAGCACATGTTGATGTGACGCTGGGCGAAGCGCAGCTTGTGCCATTCGCTCATGATGTAGCCGCCGCGCACTTCGCAGAACTCGTTGGTGGTCAGGCCGCCGACATTGCCGAACAGCTGGAACCAGGGCACGGTCTTGCGCACCACGCCTTCGCTGAGCACGGTGTCGCCGTCGATCACCGCGACTACCGCGCGGTCGTCCGGCAGGTGGCGGGAGATGGCGCGGAAACCGAAGGCCAGGCCGTCGCGCTTGCCGGTACCGGCGATGCGCACGAAGTCGAGCTTGACCCGATCGGGCGGATTCATTTTCGCCCAGAGACTCTTGACCAGCAGTTCATCGGACATTTCCACCAGGGAGCAGACCACGGTGGTGGGGAAGCCGCAGTCGATGGCTTCGCGGATCACCGAGCTGTAGACCTGGGCGGTGGTCAGCGCATCGATGCGAAAG